>Ga0185299_10000727_pt1 | contig 79769 bp, 80 predicted proteins | sample PaiPotPPA55metaG_FD_128002 | JGI IMG/M metagenome (GOLD analysis project Ga0185299, IMG submission 128002) | Iron sulfur acid spring bacterial and archeal communities from Banff, Canada, to study Microbial Dark Matter (Phase II) - Paint Pots PPA... ...
TCAGTCACTTACAACATTTCCTGACACAGTTGCTTCAGGCGACTGTGGCCACTTTTGTGGCCGGTTTTTGCACAGCTTCCACAGGCGCGGCTGACAACTGGTTGCGCCGCTCGATCACTTCCCTGATCTGCTGGACATTGGAGTGCGTGTAAATGCGTGTGGTATTCACTGACCCATGGCCCATCGCATCCATCACCGCCATCACGTTGCCAGTGCCTTCCATAGCATCGGTTGAGAAGCGATGACGCGCACAGTAGAGAACGACCGATTCGGGAATGCCCGCCAACCGCTTGGCCTCGAGCCATTGCTTCGAAACCTCGCGATCGGTGATGTAGCCGGTCCGGGCTCGCTTCGAGGAAAGTGCGATGGAGACGGTGCTGCGCCTAACCGCGCAAAGCATGGACAGCTACCGCGACTGGAAGAACTACTCGCTCTTCAAGCTCCACGGTTCCGTCGACTGGGGCCGTGTAGTTGAGCACAGCTGGGGAGCACAGACCGCCGATTTCTTCTATCGACCCTTAATAGATTCAGTCGAACGAGGTGTCGCTTTCATCACAGAAGGATACGAGTTGTGTACCCGTGACATGAGCCCTAAACCTCCGGTTGCGGGTATGGTCTTGTATCCCGCGCTATCTATCCCCGTCGAGAAAAAAGACGAGTTCTCGTGTCCTGCTGAGCACGTCGCAGCGTTGGAAGCGTTGCTGCCGCGCGTCACGAAGGTGATCACGATAGGGTGGCGCGCAACGGAGGCAGAGTTCTTGGCTAAGTTGAAGTTTGCCAGACAGCAACCCTATGCTGGCATCCGCCATGCTATGGATCTGCTGATCGTCACAGCGGGATCGGAGGGTGCCGGGGAAACGCTAGCAAACCTAATCAATGTAGCCGGAGCCACGCCGGAACTTTTCCCGAATCATACAAGAGATGCAGTCGTCTCGGGATTCACAGGCTTGATAAATAATTTGGGAGCGCTGAACAACTTTCTTCGTCGCGATCCGCAGTAGGCGATGGAATGAACAATGTACCAGCTTGAGGTAAAGAGATGGCTCGTCGGTTATTTCTTTCCGGCTGCGGAGGGCTGGGATGTCACCGTCGATATTGACTCAATGGAGCGCGGAGAGGCGGGCCAACACCCTCCCGAGAAAAGGGCCATCGCAGCCGAGTGTGAAACGTGGCTGCGAGACCAAGGTGTCAAGATTGTCAAGCATCCTCTTTACGGGCGGCCTGACCTGGTGGCGACAAAGGAAGGACGTGGCACCTTTGTCATCGAAGTTGAGGGTGATTCCTCTCGGCAAAAGGAGCAGGCGATGTATTCGGCCCTCGGACAAATCGTGCTTTCGATGCGCGATGTCTCACCCACAATCAGATATGGTCTTGCTGTACCAGATAGCAATGCAATGGGAGACTCAGTTGAAGAAGATCCCGAACGGAGTTCGAGAGCTTTTGAACCTCGACCTCTTGCTCGTTTCCGAGACTGGGGTTCGGCGGGTATCCGACCTTCAGGCGGTTTGCTAGATCAACTGGTTGGCATGATTAAGGATTGACAGATGTTGTCGGCAATGCAGAAGGAGATCGGGCGCGTCACTGAGTACATGCTGTCACAAGCTCCAGATTTGACCGTGGAGTTTAAGGGTAAGATTTTAGGGCGGCTGTCGCGCGGCCCTTAATTCTAAGAATCACGATTCCTGGGGCTTTTCTGGCACTTAATTGTGAGAAGGTGCCTCGTCCTCGTCGCTCGGCTCGGCGAGCATCAAGACCAGTTCCTCTGTTTCCTCATAGCAGGCGTAACAGCCTAAAAGCGCGTCCGGCTTCGCCCATGCGTTCTGTCCACAGTCCGGGCAAGTGAATTTCGTTTTGCTGGCTTTCTTCGCCTTCGCCAGTCGCCCTGCCGGTGCCGATGCCAGTGAAGCTGCAAGCCTTTCGCTTGAAGCTTCGCGTATGTCTTGGCGTATGCGCCTCCGGGAATGATGTCATGGCTGACGCTCTGGCCGATTTCCTTGCCTCCAACATGGCCGGTGTCGCTCGCCTGCAAGCCTATCTCCTTCATCTTCGCGGCCCATTGTCGGTCATGGTAGCAACGGCGCGGTGGCGTTCCGTGGCTCTGCTGCCAGACATGCGCCATTTCGTGGAAGAGCGTTGAAAGTATTTCCTCGTCGGTGCGCCCGGTGAAGCTGTCCGGGTTCATCGCCAGTTCATGCGCGGCGGCGTTCTCGGTGCGGGCGGTGAAACGGTCGGGCGAGAAATAGCCTCGCGCCTTGGCGTGGCGCTGCAACGTGACAAGGACGTGGGGCAGGTGTCGTTTTCCGTTAATGCGTAGACTTTGGCGTTTTCATTCCGTACTTACCGTTAATGTGTAGACCGCTTTTGCCAGTAACTAGTAGACTGCAAGCCAGCCAAGCGGTTCAGGAAGTCCGCCAGGCGTGAAACCGTCGCAACACGGTCCCATAGGAGGGAATCGGAAGTCGGCGTTTTCTACAAGCTGCGGCGATCTTTCGGTGTAAGGCAGCAACCGATCGCTTCTTCCTACCGATCCTGCGGATCTGCGCAGCAATGATCTGCTCCTGCTCTTCTCGGAGCCCTCCACTTCCACACTTTCGCCCGCGTCGGCGCAAAAGCAAAGCGCTTAGCCTGGGGTCTTCCCTGTATCTGGCCAGAAGTTGAAACACCATCGCCCGCGACAATTGGAGCGCGGCGCATGCTTTTTGCATCATGGCCCGAGAGCACTCCTTGCTCTCGGCCAATGTGGACAAAACCCTTTCCCGACGCCTGGCTAGAGCCCGATTCGCTTCGGCACGTCGGTGCCTTGCTTCGCACCGAAGTGCCATTACAGAGAGCCAGGATAGTTGCTAGGGTTGCTCCGCTAGAAAGAACCTATACCGGCTTACTCTGTAGGCAGAATTGGAACAAAATGAAAAGTTGTACCGCGGTACTGCTGCTTCTCCTCCTGGGTTCGCTCGCCTTCGGCCAAGACAAACCTTCCGCTGAAGTCACTGGCGCGTACCAGTTCTTTCGGCTGGATGGCGTGAACGAGCCACAAAGTTGGGGTGCCAGCGTCAACGTTCCGGCAATGAAACTGCACATCTGTTGGATATCCCAATCGGAACAGTAAAGGCGCAGATATTCCGGGCGCGCCGCAATTTGACTAAGATCATGGCAAAGCAACCAGCGGCAAGATTCATTTGCTGCTCTTCTCAAAACCCGTCTTCCAGCTAAACAACTGGCTGAAAGCTAGCGGGTTGTAGTAGTAGCCGCGACGGAAAGCCGACAGAGATGTCGGCTCTACAAGGTCAGGGAGACAACATGTATAAGACGACAGATACACCGATGGAGGAGGAGCAGCGTACGGTAGTGGTGCTTAAGGTGGAGAAGTGGTACGAAATAAGTGTCTGGAATCTGTTCAAATTCCTCTGCAAGCTGTGGCTGGCGCAGATGATTTTCCTGATCCCGGTGATCATCTTCTTCGTGCTCGCATACATCGACAACTACAACAGCCGACTTCATTTCCACTAACAGAGAGGTCAAGGAGACAACATGTCGGAGCGCAATACCTGGCTGGAAGTCACCCCAATTAGCACGGCAGCGGGCGCATTCGGAGAATACCGCTTTATCGCGGATAACGAAGGACATGGCTCGATCAGTGAAACTGGGTCGTTCTTCTATCCGCATCTTCGCGCTGCCCTCACCATCGCTGTCCATGTTCTGCGGAACTTTCGCGAACGCGCCCCTCGGGATGTAGGCTCCCGACTGTAGAAGCCTTTCACGCGGATTCCAAAACAATTGTGAATTGGTTCAGTGACAGCCGCCCTCGTCCTGTGGTCGCTAGGTCACCCTTCTCACTCTGGAAGTTTCTTACCGACGAACCCAGCCCCTGTGTGCTTCTTTGTTGGCGACTGTGGATTCAACCGGCATTCGTTTTCCAAGAATATCCGCTCCACAACAAAGCGAAGACTATCTTTATCTGCAATCTTGATTGCAGATTCCCGAAGGAAACTCTTGTGACAGAGCGGGCATACCATGAACAGGGACATCGGTGTTACTTATTATGCAGTTTCTCCGCCTTGCCCGTTCTGAGAACCTTGTCGAAGTGAATTTTCTTCCGCACCAGTCGGAGTCTACCAACTTTCAGCATACTCGCAGGCGCTTTGTTGGCCTAGATGTGCCGATTAAATGGCACGCCGGAGCTATTTACGACGTGCGGATAATCGTGGAGGATCTCGGCAACAAATGAAGCGTCATCTCGAACTAGAAAACTAGAAATGGCCTTTTCGCGAAGGATGGCAATCTATGAAGAGAGAAGTAACGGTCAGAGACTTGAGTAAGCTGAAGGCCGCTCGCAAAGCACTGGAATTAAAGAGAACCCAACTAAGAGAGACTCCAGACATTAGCCAACCGAACTGGACCGGAGCTAATCGGAGAAGCCGCCGCAAACCCAAGCGCAGCAGAGTGGTTGGTGACTGGCACCTTAACAACGATAAATAAACTCGGGCCGCTCGAAAGGGCGGCCTTTTTATCTTGTTCGCCCTACCAACTGCCAAAACCTTTCCTGCCGATTTTAGCTAGCTTTGTCGATTTTAATTGGCCAATGCTTTGTGTCCTTCGGCATTTGTCTTTCACTTTAGACCTTTGAAGTATCGTTCTGCTCTCGTCCCGAAGACCGGAAAAAGCTCAACAATCTTCTCTTGGCTGAAGCCAGCAAAGCGTCCGGCCCGCAAAGCTAAAGCACAAGTACACGCTTCTCTTAGTGCGCTTATGACCTAGCCCCGCACCGACATGCGCTAAGCGGGAAGCCAGCCGGAACATTGATCGGTTGTCGCGAAGGCAAGACTGGATCGTCCTCGCTGGGCTTTCCGTGTCCGTCCGGTCGTGAAGTGTCGTCGAGCGTTCCGCCTTCTGGCTTCGTTACTGCAGTCAAGGTCAGATATCACACGACGAGCCGCCCCAGGTGGCTCTATGTATGATGAATACGCCGTCATCGTGAAGGTCACCAGAGTTGATCGCCCTGAGTTCAAAGCGAAGGCTGAGCCTGACTCAGACACCGGACAGCGAGTGGAGTTAGAGTTTTCAGACCGGGTCGTTATCACAGGCGACTGCGTAGACCTACAGTTTCTTGACGGGCTCCCGCGAGGGAATTCGCATTGAAGAAAGCTGAAGGCTGATCGTAGCAGGTTGGCGAAAGGATTGTATGGTATCGATGGTAGAACTCTACAAGTGCGCGATCCTTACAGCGATTGCGGGTTTGCTGGTCGCGATTCTCTTGCGCGTGCCACCGCCACCCCCAACCTTGGGGCAGATGCGTACATCAGGAATGAGCCGTGCGGAGTTCAAAAATCGCTTGCCCTTGGTGTACGTGCAGGACGGCACGATTACGGTAGATAACCTGGACAACCCATTGCCCGTTGAGGTCGAGAACACTGTGGAAACGGAGGCTGTAAAGTGAGGGCGACCTCGGCTCATTAAGGTGGTAACGCCGCACGACACGCTTTTCAGCAACGTGCCGTTCCGAGTGCTGCCCTAGAGTGTAGGCTTCTCGCCGATCAGCGGTCCGGTGGGGACAAAGGTCGTAATCACTGGGGCGGGCTTCACCGGGACGACAAAAGTGACGTTGGAGCGACGGCCACGAGAGCATGCAAAGTTGTGGGGTGGCGTAAGCTCGATGGATGAAATGGACAATAAAGCTAGTAGCTGAGGTGGTTGCTGGTAAACCCATTGAGCACGAGATTGCGATGATTGAGCGCCCGGGCGAGATCTCTCCGGCGAATGTGGGATTGACGATAGAGGAGGGCAAAGCCATTCTGGAGAGCCTTCAGAATGAAGTCGTCACTGTGCAGGTTCAGCAGCACGGCGTCAACATTCGATCTTGCCCGCGGTGTGGAAGCGCGTTTCGCACGAAGGGCCACTACCGTTCCACGCTTCGTTCTGTTTACGGGAAGGTTGGCATGCGTATCCGGCGGCTGAGGGGATGTTCCTGCTCGGGATCGCAGGCGCGCAGCTTCTCGACGCTTTTCACCAACAAGAACCCCATTACACCGGAATTGCGGTATCTCACAGCCAAGATGGAAGCGTTGTTGCCGTTTGGAAACGTGGCAGATTTCCTCGGCGAGCTCTCGCCCTTGTCTTCCCAAGCGACCCCCAGCACAGTGCGTAACCGCACGATGAAGGTGGGCAGACGACTACAAGGGTCAGCGGAAGTCCTCGCTTCCTCCTCGTCGAACGAGCCCGCGAAAGAGTTGGTAGTCGGCTTGGATGGCGGGTACGTCAGAAATCGACACCCGCGGCCGGAACGAAACTTCGAGGTCGTGACGGGCAGCGAGGGCAATACCACCCGTTTTGCCTTCGTGCGTAATGGAGGTTCCGAGGCAGTGAGCGCGGTCGATCTTGCCATGCGGCAGTGCGGAGTCACCGAAACCACCTCGATCACAGTTCTTACCGATGGGGATGTCGGTTTGCGAGCCGTCCAGCAGCAGGTGGCGCCGGAAGCGGAGCACGTGCTGGATTGGTTCCACATCGCCATGAGATTTACGAATCTTCAGCAGGTCGCGAAAGGCGTCAACGCTCTCACCGATGGTGGGGTTCGCCGCCATGCCCTGGATGAACTCGAGCGTGCGAAGTGGCGTTTCTGGAATGGCCACAGGATACGGGCACTGATCGGACCGGTTGCATCTGCAGCAATGGCCACGGGCCCAGTGTTTCAACCACATTCCCTCCTTAAAGAAGTTGGAGAACGCGCTTTCGGATATGGTTCGCTACCTGGAGTTGAACGCAGATTCTATGCCCAATTATGGAAAGCGCTACCGTGCGGAACAGCGGATCTCGACTGGGTTCGTCGAGTCGGCAGTCAACGAGATTGTCGCCAAACGAATGGTGAAGAAGCAACAGATGAGATGGAACCGGCACACTGTCCAGAGTTTCCTCGATGTTCGCATTCACGTGCTGAATGGCACCTTGGAAAATGCATTTCGACATTGGCACCAGGGATTGCGGCCAATCGCGGATCGGTCCCAGGTCCCGGTCGCAGCCTGATCACCCCACAACTTTGCATGCTTTCTGAAGCAAAAGGGCAGACGCTTGGGGCGGTGGCTGGCGTGGGAAGAAGCCCGGACATTATTGCAGGCGCCGAACCCGCACAGCATTCGCGGAATGCGGGACCGGGCCCTGCTCGCGGTGCTGGTGACGTGCGCGTTGCGCCGGGGGGAATTGTCGCGCATGAACTGCGAGCATCTGGTGATGCGCGACGGCCGCTGGGTCTTTCTGGATTTGCTGGGGAAGGGAAACAAGACGCGGTCGGTGGCGGTGCCGCTGTGGGTGAAGCAAGAGATTGATGGGTGGCTGGACGTGGCAGGAATAGAGAAAGGACCGATCTTCCGGCGCGTGCTCGCGAACGGCCGAGTGGGCAAGGACGCGCTGACCGAGCGCGCGGTGTGGCAGCTGGTGCGGGAGTACGCAGCGCAGATCGGGATCGGCGAACTGGCGCCGTATGATCTTCGGCGCACGGCGGCGAAGCTATGCCGCGCGAAGGGCGGGGAGTTGGAGCAAATTCAGTTTCTGTTGGGGCATGAGTCGATCCTGACGACGGAACGGTACTTGGGGTCTGAACAGGATCTAAAGCATGCAGTCAACGAAGCGCTGGTGTTTGACTGAAGGCTCGATGTCGAGTTGTACGTACGATCAAAATGGGGTGTTCCATGTGGCGCACAAACCTCCGTTTGTTCTGCTACGGCGGATGATCCAACTAAGCAGTAAAAGGTGTTGAAAACGTTTCTAGATGCTCGCTCGCAAAATCTTACAGCAACGCTCGCAGTTAACGGTTGGTCCCAACTGGCATATATGTTCGTGTTTTGTAACAACCTGTGCGGCACTCTAGTATAGTGTCCCATTGATAACGTAATCGTGTTTCGGCCGTCTATCCGGCATGACGGATAATCGAAGCTTGCTCAAACTGATGCCCGAACAAAGAGAGGACTTACAACGCTGGGCGCAATCACGAACCCTGCCGGCCGGCGATGTGTTTCGCGCGCGACTCATCCTGGCTTTGGCCGATGGCAGTACGTATCGCGAGATTGCCACAAGCTTAAAAACCAGTTTGCCTACCATCGCCCGCTGGAAGATGCGCTTCGAACGAGACGGATTGGCGGGCTTGGAAGGCCGTCATCTGGGCAGCAAGCCGCGAGCAGCGACGCCGAAGGTGCAAGCCCGCGTGATCCGGCGAGTGCAGCAAACACCAGGGGACGGCAGCACGCACTGGTCCTGCCGGAAACTGGCGAGCGAGTTGGCGCTCAGCAAGTCCACGGTGCAGCGGATTCTGGCCCAAGCGCAACTGAAACCGCACCGACTGGAACGGTATATGGCCAGCAACGATCCCGATTTTGAAGGCAAAGCGGCTGACATCATCGGTCTATACTTGCATCCGCCGCAGCATGCAGCCGTGTTTTGCCTCGATGAAAAGACGGCGATTCAGGCTCTGGATCGGCTCGACCCGGTATTGCCGTTGTCGCCAGGCCGAGCGGAACGGCATGGCTTCGAGTACTACCGTCACGGCACGCTCTCGTTATATGCGGCTCTGGATGTGAAGACTGGCAAAGTAGAAGGCAAAACGGCCAGGCGGCACACCAGCGCCGAGTTCATCGCCTTTCTGAATCAGTTGCTCAGCAAGACGCGGTGGGCTAAGGAAATTCACATCGTGCTGGACAATCTTTCGGCCCACAAGACCAAGGCAGTAGAGGAATTCTTGGCGCAACATCCCAAAGTTTGTTTCCACTTCACTCCCACCTATTCCTCTTGGTTGAACCAAGTGGAGTTGTGGTTCGCTAAGATCCAGCGCGACGTGATCAGCCGCGGAATCTTCACTTCCGTTGCGGATTTGGCACGAAAGCTACGTAAGTACATCGAAGCTTATGCCAAATTAGCCAAACCTTTCCGCTGGACTTACACCAATCCTCAGAAGCGGATTCGCATTAACGAAATCACCGGGACGGCTTACTAGGCAGTCGAAAGGCAGTCGAACCGCCACATTTCCTTGGTCGAACCTCGTTCGGCAACGCCTTCCGTCCGTCAAAAATGTTCGGCTTTCGTAAAAACAAGGTCACCTGACTAATAATTCGCCTTGTGCAATCGATTTAATCTGTATATTGTGGGTCGCTGCTGGCACGACGAGAGGTGTTGAGTGATCCGTGGCATCGATGCGTCTATGGACTGCACTCCGTATGCAAGTAACCTTCAGGCTCAAGGTATCGGATTTATTGCTCGCTACTATTCTAATCTGGCGCGAACGAGGAATCCCGCAAAGGTACTCACACCGCGAGAAGCCCATAATCTCGGTCAAGCTGGCTTTTCATTAGTTGCGGTGTGGGAGTTCCTAGCGATACCGGGATACTTCACCGGCCCACAGGGGGAAGCTGACGGCGAGTATGCATATCGGTATGCCACGGAGGTGATCCGACAGCCTGAAAACAGTGCAATTTACTTCGCGGTAGATTTCGATGCTACACAAGCTCAGTTCGTGCAGGGCGTTGTGCCTTACTTTCAAGGGGTCGCCCAAAGCCTTTCTGATATTGGCGGGAACCAACCCATCTATTCTATGGGAGTATACGGCTCCGGTGCAGTGTGCGCCGCACTAAAGCAGGCTGGGTTAGTTCGATTTACGTGGCTTTCCCAATCCAATGGGTGGCAGGGATCGCAGAGCTATCAAGACTGGAATATAAGACAGGGTCCCTTGGTCTCTCATCCGCCATTTCAGTTTGATGAGAATATCGCGAATGAAGACTTCGGGGGCTTCCGTCTTAGCTTCGAGAACAACTCAACTCTTCCTGCTTTCGAGTTGAGCGCAGATGCCCTTACCCGGAGCGCCACGAATACTTCTACGAAAGATAATGCAACCCGAAAACGCACTTCTCCCGCGGCTGGCAGGATTAAACGTCGCCGGAGCCGTGGCTGATCGCTTGGCCAGTTCGAAGAGACACAAGTGGAAGGGACTTCCAAAATAATGCCCTCACATCGTTGCAGAGTCTGGGTTTCACTTTCACTTGCCGCTATGCTTGTGGTGTCAGCGACCGGATGTCACCACCCGATTGTTTATAACAAGAACCTAAAGCAGCCGCCAACTATCGACCCTAGCGTTTATACGGTGGAGGAATACAACACAAATAAAACGTCTTATGACGATGCGACCGACCCCAATGTGGCGAAACTGAAAAGGAACGACATCGTTTGGGGTTTGATGACCGACATTGAGATTGTTTACAACTCCCAATACAAGCGGTTGTTCGGCGGCAAGAATTTAACTAGCGTTGCCGGTGACACGATCACGCTTGGACTCGGTGCGGCAGGGAGTATTGCTACTAATGTCGCCACGAAGACGATTTTCTCGGCACTGAACACGGGCTTTTCCGGCCTCAATCTGTCTATCAGCAAGAATTATTACGCAGAGCAATCCTTTCAAGTAATTGGGATTGCGATGCAGACTCGGCGCGACAAAATCAGAGCTGGGATTGCGGCAGGGCTGGCTCAAGATGTAGCCACGTATCCGTTGAACCAAGCGAAGCGCGATCTGATCACGTATATTCAAGCCGGGACGCTCGCGGCTGGCCTTCAGGAGCTGCAAGAGGAGGCTGGGGTACAAACGGCGGTTGTCAAAACCCCGGCTGCGCCTCCTAGTGCGCCCTCATCACCTTTCGCTAACGCCGGGATCGCACAAAACGCGCTGACTTGGACTGCCGTTACAGGCGCAACCACCTATACAGCCTATTGGGCAAACACGTCGCCTGTAACTAAGGCCAGCTCTAAGCTCGATCCGGTGACAGTCAACGATGTCGTACACTCTAGTTCAACCGGTCTTGACTCAACAAAGATTTTCTACTATGCAATTACCGCTTCGAACACTGCGGGCGAATCAGCTTTGTCTGTAGAGACGCACGCTCAACCGGTTCCAGTTCCGACTGCCGCCTCCCCAGCACTACCTGCTCCCACTAACCTCATGGTTCAGATGGTCGGTAGTGCTGCGGTGATCACATTTGATGCACCTGCCGGCGCGGCGAAATTCGATGTCTACAAAGACTCGACAAGCACTGCCAGCAAGAGCAATAAGTTGTTTACCGGGAAATCGAATCTCTACCTTGATACTTCACCGGATGCTTCCAAGAGTTTCTATTCGGTCGTCGCCCTAGATATGACCGAAGCCGCTGGAACTCAAAGCGCAGCGGTCGCACCAAAGGCGGTAACACCAGCCGTGGCAGCTCCGTTGACGCCACAGGCTTTTCAACTACATTAGATGGCTCCGCGCTCAACACCATTTGCCAACATTATTGTCAATTTACCTATATCGTAAGAATCGCCCGACCTCTAGCTCCTTCATCTTCAGCTAGTTCCAAAATTGCCCCTCGGACAGGTTGATCTTGTATCGTAAGACTTTTCCTACATCGTAAGACTTTGTGGCTGCCAAAACGACGCAAGATCAAACAACGACGCTGGCAGGTGTCCCGGAAAACGACAATTACGAAGCATCTCGACAGTCTTGTAAAGAAACTTCTCTGGATACATGCCGTAGTTATCTTAATCATCCCGATCGAGGGAATATGAGAAAGCGGGCGGAAGCGGACGTTTGACGAAATCCTCTACCAAGTTATGGGCGTGTTCTTTCTCATCATCCGAGGGAAAGTGACATTTTCCGATAAGTGAAAATGCCTTGGGCGCCGGCACAAGGCTGCAATTGAGGGATGCAACTCGCTGTTTCGTCACCTCGCCGTACCTGTTTAGGGGTTTGTGCATGTCGGTGTCGATCTCATTGATCTGTACGGAAATCGGGAAACTTGCTCACGACGCGGATATGCGTCAGTTCTTCATTCAGTCTGGCCTATTCCGTTTGATTTCTCTACTTCATCATCGTGGCGGAGATTTTTGGGGCGGTAGGTCTGCTTTTTCCAAGAACCCTTCTTCCAGCGACCTTCGGCCTCGTCCTCATCATGGCGGGCGCGATTAGGACGCATCGGCACAACCGGGATCCATTCTCGGATTCCCTTGAAGCGCTTCATCTTCTAGTGCTTCTCGCGTGTATTTTTGTAGTCCGTCTACTAGCAGAGAGAGTATCGGAGGTTAAGCGGACGTAGTAAGTTCCATTGAGGTCAATTAAGGGATCTCATGGATCCGCGGACTTGACGATGTTTGCACACATATCACAAGCGATTGCAGCCCGAGATTGCCAGGGGTTAGAGATAGCAGCGCGTACATTAAAATCCAATCTGGCAATTCTTCTCCGCCCACGCCGGCGTCAACCTGGCATTCGGCTTAGAGCGAAAGGGGCGCGCGTTGAGATCAACCGGGGCAGAACCTTTGTGCCGGCAGCTGGAACAACAACTGTCGCGCGTGAAAGCCGCATTAGCTGGAACCTGAGGGATCGCTTCATAGGTGTTGGTAGAGTGCGGCTGCCGGAAACCGTACTCCGTAAAACTGGTGCGGAGATGCAGAAGCCTGTCTCGAGGTGGAGGCGTTCTTCTTGAAATGCTTTCGTTTATGCTCCCCTGCGCTCTTCATGAGACATAGGACTCGGCAAAACGACTACGACGCTTGAACGAGAAAGCCCAAGTGTGACGAGTGACAAAACCGGAGAATACGCGTCGATTGTGTCAGAGGAGCTCAAGTAACATACCCCACCTTTCAATCTGAAATTCTATTCTGCAAGACATCCTTCAGCGCTTTGCTATAGGTTCGACTGGCGCGAATCCTACTTTTGTCGCGCAGGGTGACGAGATAGTCCCGGTTGGTCGCTGGTTCGACGCGCACGATTCGGTCAATCTGGATGATGATCGAACGATGAATTCGCAGGAACCGCGCCCGGTCAAGTCGAGCCTCCAGGGCCGTAAGCGATTCGCGCAGCAGGTGCACTTTCCCACCTACGTGCAGGCCGATGTAGTCTCCCTGCCCTTCGATAAAGTCGACGTCCTCAACACGGACGAAGGTCACCGCGCTTCCATTGCGAACCACAAAACGCTTTACCTGACTCCAACCATTATGTTCAACGTCACCATCCAGCAAGCCTCGGAAGTGTTTGTACACCGCTTCCTGCCGGCGGAAGTTCAGCACCCGCCGGGCTCGGTCCAAAGAAGCCGCAAATCGGAGGTCATCAATGGGCTTAAGTAGATAGTCCAGCGCTTCCACTTCGTATGCCTCAACAGCGTAATCCTGATGCGCAGTCAGCAGGATGACACACGGTGCCTGGCCCATAGGTAGCAAACGTAGTAGTTCCAGTCCAGAAACGCCCGGCATTTGAATGTCCAGGAAAAGGAGATCGGGAGCAAGTCGGGAAATCGACCGCATTGCTTCTTCCCCCGTGCTGCATTCTCCTAATAGGGTCATGTCCGCATGGGCTCGCAGCCGGGTGGTTACGCCCAAGCGTGCCAGCGGCTCGTCATCGACGACCAGGACACGAAACGTCACTGTGCCACCTCACCGAACCCAAAAACACCTTTGGCGCCCGGCGGCCTAGACGGAATCAAGACCGTCACGAGAAAGCGGCCCCCATTGATCCGCGAGATCGCCATGAAGCCTTGCGCTCCATATATGTGCCTGATCCTTTCTCGCGTATTCTCAAGCCCCAAACCGTGGTGTTTTCTAGCGTCACAATCAAGAGTTTGGCAGGCGTCGTTCTCGATTGCGATCTCCACTCTGCCCTCATGTTCTTTCGCCTTGATGGTTACTACTCCTCCTTCCGGAATCAGCGATACGCCGTGCGTGATTGTATTCTCGATCAAAGGCTGTAGGAGGAATCGAGGAATTTGGACTTCTTCAGCATCGGGGGAGACTTCGATTGATACCTGCAGACGTGGCCCGAAGCGGACTTTTTCGATGGAGAGATATTCCTCCATGGCAGCCAGTTCTTCGGCAAGGGACACGAAGTGCTGGTCGGGGGAGTCGAGAGTGTTGCGCAGGAGGTCGGCGAGTCTGGCAATCATTTGGGTGGCAAGTTGCGGCTGCCCGCTTACCACCAACGACGAGATCGCATTCAAAGTGTTGAACAGGAAGTGGGGTTGCAACTGGTAACGCAAGGCGCGCAACTGCGATTCGCGTGCCGTGGCCTCTGCCGCCAACAGCCGCGCCTTTTGGTCCTCGAGGTCCAGATAGTGTTTGATTCCGAAGTAGAAAGCGCTCCACGTAACGAAAACAAACCCGCCTGGGATCGCCCCAGCGAGAACCTCGCCCCAGTGAAAACCCGTGGTTGCGCCACCTAGGTGAACCTCAGACCAGGTCGCGATTGCACTGCAGGAAAGGCCCAACATGTAAGAGGCGCCGATGCTGCATAGAAGTGAAGCTAGAAGAGGAACCCGCCTTTGCCAAAGAGTCCTGCACAACGCGTATATAGCGAAACTTCCCAGGAACTCAGAGCCGAGAAAGGTTGAGAAGAAGACGGCCAGCCCCCGCATATGCAGAAATCCAACGTAGGAAACCGCCGTCCTCAGTCCCGTGAAACCGCGGCGCAAACGGTAGTGGAAGGTCAGCAGAACCTAAGAGTTATGAGAACGAGTCTGCTCCTGTTGATGGCTGCAACACTGGGCCTTTCAAGTTGCAATCGGGGTCCCCAATCAACGCGCGGTGCTGATGATCAACAGAGCTCTGCTGCCCACGATGAGCCGTTGACGATCGGCGGCGAGCCGGTTGTCACCTTGGTTCGCCCGAACCAGTCAAACCCGAATAAGCCGCAATTCCTCGAAGCCATCGTATTACCCGGGCGCGGTATTATGAGTCTGCTGCAGGTCCGCGCCTATCTCTCAACCAGTTCCGGCAATCGACAAGAATCCCTTGGCTCGGTATGGGCACGATCATCGGATTGGCTCATTTCTCCGTCGCTTGAATTAGCGAATGAAAGATCCTGTGGGTCAATTTTGGGTGAGATCCGCAGATTGCCGCCAGAGTAGGGACGGCGGTTTCCTTTTCGGCAAGTCGATTTTGCCGCCATTGAATAGCTCCCGACCGGGTCCTAAATTATTTTCAGCGATGGTACACATCGGACGAGTGGGGGGCATTCTCATTAGATTGTTCGGTTCAACCGCGGAGTTATGGTCTCGCGTGCGATTTGCTTGCCCAACTTGGGGTGTCGATCAACACCTTCACGAGGCATCGTGGAGATTCGGCCGCTGAAATGGCCAGTCGTGCAGCATGAGATTCCATTCTGGCATGCGAGAGGTTGTGGAGACGGTCAGCATCATCGCCAGTTGCCGAATGCCTTCGATTGGATCTAGCCATGACGCTTACCTTTTAAGGGTATTCATCTTAAAGATGTTCATCGCATTCGCAGTGCTTATAGCGCTTGGCGTCTCCGTCGTATTCGTTCTGGCTTACATCTTCATCGAACTCGATGATTCTGATGTACACGACGATGATATCCATTGCCATGCGCTAAAAGTACAGATATCTGCGACTTACAACGAAGAGGCCCAAGATCGATGAGACATTCCATTGCATTCATACGTACCGACAAGGTCATGCTAGCCGGTTTCCTTCTTTTCGCGTTTATCGTCTGCAATGCACCGCCGAAGGCCACGGCGAATGGGCCTCTTCCCCCCGAAGCACTGGCAAAAGATGTGGAGATCTATCCCTTCGAGGGAATCACGCCATCGCCGGACGGGAAATGGATCGCTTATGAAACTAGTGATCCAACGAAGTCGATCCGCTTTGACTATGAGGGCCAACGTTTCACAAAATCAGGAGCACCAATGCTTGCTGGCGCAAGCGCGGTGAGTGTATGGGTAGCGGAACTATCCACGGGCCGGTCGGTTCAACTCGTCTCGGCCGAAGGCTCCAGTTGGAGCCCGACCTGGTCTCCAGACGGTCGGCGCCTTGCGTTCTACTCCGATCGCGGGGGACAAGCGGCGCTTTGGGTGTGGGATCGCGAGAAGGGAACCGCCAAGCAGGTCGCACAGCCACAGGTTTTCTTTTCCTGGTGGCGCGAGCGGCCACTTTGGAGTTCCGACGGAAAGACGATTCTGGTTAAGGTGCTCCCAGAGGGCATGACACTAACCGACGTATTATCACTGGCTCCGTTTTATGCCAGTGCAATGAAAAAAGGAAAGCCGACGGAGGCGGACCCGAGTAAGCCTTCTGTAAAAGTCTACAGCTTCCATCCGACCCCGCCGGACAAATCGACGCCTGCCGAGGGTTCCGGCCCCGGCGATTTGAGTCTATTGTTCGATGCTATGTATCTCTCCGACCTCGTTCAGGTAGATCTGGCCAGCGGGAAGGTGACCCGCCCGATCAAGCGCATTCGTCCGATGTGGTACGGCTATTCACCGGATCAAAAAAGCATCGCCTACGTTTCCATGGACGGAATGGTTCCGAGGACCCAGCAAAGTATCTTCACCGTCCATATATATTCCGTCTCCAGCCGCACAACTGCTGAAGTGGCGAAAGGATTCATGGATCCCAACGTTCTTCACGCGGACGTGACCTGGTCGCCGGACGCAACTCGCATCGCTTACCGCAGCACCGGGAAAACGGAAGAGCGCGCCGCTTACGTCGTCGATGTCAAGACGGGCAAGAGCAGCAAGATATCGGACGGCGTTGAGAAATCATCGCGAGCATTCACCTGGGGACCGCCGATCTGGGACAGGTCCGGAAAGCGACTCTACTTGCTTGATTCAGAAGCCGGACGGCTTTGGGAAGTGGGCGCCGATGGCAACAATGCCCGTGAAATCGTGAAGTTACCCGGCCTCATGACCAAGGACGTGGCGACAGATGATCCTGCGGGAACGTACTGGTCGCCAGACGGTGGCAAAACCATATACGTCCGCACGCACGACAACGATTCGAAAAAAGACGCGATCTATGGCGTGCGGATCGACACTGGGGAAGCGACCAAGATCTATGAAGGCGACGAGTCCATTTCGACGCGCGAAATGGGCGCGCTGACTGGCATGCCCCAAGGATCTTCAGAGCTCGTGTATACCTCGGAATCTGCGTCACGGCCAGCCGATGTCTGGACCATGGACGTGAGTAACGGCCGGAGACGGCAACTTTCGATGCTGAACTCGCAATATCAACAAGCGACCATGGGGCGGGTACGAATCATCGACTACTACTCGCTCCACGAAGAGCATTTGCACGCCTCGCTGCTGATGCCGAGCGAGTACCAGGAAGGCAAGCGTTATCCAATGGTTGTTTGGATCTATGGCGGCGACATGGGATCCGATAAAGCCAATCGGTTTGCCTTCGGTTGGGGAGGTGCCTTCAATCCCCAGATGTGGGCGTCCCGCGGATACGCAGTGCTCTACCCCGACATCCCGCTCCATAACGGAACGCCGATAGATGATTTGGTTTCGGCCGTGATCCCGGCGGTCAACCGAGCAGTCGAGTTTGGAGTCGCGGATCCACAGCGGTTGGCGCTCATGGGGCAGAGCTTTGGTGGGTATAACACGATCGCACTTCTCACCCGCACTTCGATCTTCAAGGCAGCGGTTGCAACCAGCGCTGCGTCTACCGACCTGTTTGCCGCCTACACATCCTTCTTGAACGGCGAGGCGCCTTGGGCTGGCTATTACGAAGAGGGGCAGGGAGGGATGAAAGGACACCCTTGGGAATTCAAAACCCGCTATTGGGAGAACTCTCCCTTCTTTTTCCTGGAAAATGTTACGACTCCACTAATGATGCAACGTGGGACTGAAGACATGATTTCGATCCAAAGCGGCAACGTCTACAACGCCCTGAAGCGACTCGGCAAAGACGTCGAACTGTTGGAATATGAGCATGAAAACCATGTCGTCCAGCAACCGGTGAACGTCATCGATTTTTGGAACCGGCGCATTGCATGGTTGGAGCGATACCTACCAAGCCCGAACCAGCCGCAAGGGACTCCAGCGACTTCCGCAAAGAATCAACGATGAACATCATCAGCTTGTGAAACCGATGCAGCGGGTTAGAGGGTTGAAACAGTTACGGTTACCCAACGAGGCTTTGCTTGTGAACATGGAATCGCCGGCTGCGAACTGGCGTGCCGACCCGCGCGAGGCAAGAGCGGCTCTCGACATCCAATTAACTCGTTCATCGATCGCCGAATTTATAGGAGGTACGCATGTCTCGCCAACCAGGCCCGCGGGCCATTGCTCTTAGGGCCGAGGCTATTCTCATTGTACTTTTGCTCTGTGGATTCGCAGCCCATGGGCAGACTATTGACAGACATCCGGTGGCATTGGATGACATGACTGAGACAGCCATGGCGGACAGCCTGCAGCTTTCGCCGGATGGCAGCATGCTCGCTTATTCCTTCGGTCACTGGTCGACCTATCTCACCGACAACAATGTGTGGATCGTAGAGACCCGGGCCGGAGCGACATCGCGCAAAGTTGCCAAAGGCACGTTTCCACAATGGTCTCCAGACGGCAAGCGCCTCGCCTATTACTCAGGTGAAGCCGGCGACTATCAAATCTGGGTGCTGGATCTGTCGACCAATCGATCGGAACAGATCACCCATGTAAAAGGCGGCATAAACCCGGACCCCTACACGCGCATCATGGGTTGGGTATTGGATGCGATGGCGCTCGCCTGGTCTCCAGACGGCAAGAAGCTAATATTTGCTTCGCGAGTCGAAGTCGCGGCCCCGCCAACTTCTTCATCCGCCAGTGAAGGTTCACCGCCCACTTCCGATCCCGATCATCCTGCCCCACTAGTGTTGACTCGTACCACTCCGCCGGAATGGACGACGGCGGGTATTTATTCACGCGCGTTTGGCAGTACCTCGGGGTTCGCGCATTGGCAGAAGACAGAAGATACCGATCCTTCAAAGGCTGCAGCGCCTCCCCCAGTTTTGATCAATCAACTATTCCTTGTGGACGTGGACAGCAAGCAAACGGAACAGTTCACGACGGATAACGCTGGTTATTTCGGTCCCGCATGGTCTCCCGACGGAACCAAGATTGTCTGCGCCTCTGCGGATGGACCAGTAGTGCTTAACTTCGGTTCTGCCAAGACGAATCTCTATGTCTTCGATGTCGCTACCCGGAAGAAAACAGTTCTCACAAGCGAACCAGAAGTGAAGTGGCAACCGACGTGGTCACCCGACGGCCAATTCGTTGCCTACCTGAGCGGCTCATTCAGCGGCCATCAGTCCTTGATGGTCATCTCGAAAAGCGGACGGAAGCCGCGAAACCTCACTGCTGGGCTGGATCGCTACGTGGAGGAGTACCACCGGGTAGGTGACGGTATTGACGTGCTGATTAAGGATGGAATCTCACATGCGGTAGTGCGAGTTAATTTAGCCACCGCGCGAGCCGAACGGCTTACCACGGATAGCGCTGCTCGGGACCATCTTTCCGCATCCCGGGATGGCGCCCTGGCATGGCAGCAAAGCGATGGCACGCACGCTGGCGGGATTTGGTTCAGGCCTGCAAAGGCTACTGCGGCTGTTCCACTCGTCGACCTCAATCCGCAAGTGCAATCCTGGGAACTGGGAAAGCAGGAGGTCATAAGCTGGAAGAACAAACGCGGAGAGGAAATTGAAGGGGTGCTGATCACGCCGCCTGGATATATTCAGGGCAAGAAATATCCGCTTATTGTCGACTCTTATCCCGGCACCTCAAGCTCGTTCCGCTCCTCGCCATACGGAGGCAACCAAGCCTGGGCATCGAGGGGTTATGCGGTCTTGTTCACGTCCGGTGCTCGGGGGCCGCACGTTTGGATGAACCCCATCAAATCCCTTGAGTATGACTTGGCGGCCAAAGGCCCGCACGGCTGGGACGTGTCCTTCGACGATGTGATGTCAGGCGTTGATGATGTGATTCGCCGAGGAATTGCCGACCCCGACCGCATTGGACTGTTCGGGTTCAGCAACGGCGGCGCCATTGCGCAAATGCTCATCACCCGAACCGACCGCTTCAAATGCGTCGTTTCTTATGCTGGTGTGCCGATGGCAGACCTGACGCGATCTTACTTCGCGACTACCGGCTGGTCCTGGCGTGGAGTGGTGGGCCTCGCCCCTTGGGACGACCCGGCCGCATACGTCGAACTTTCGTCGATCTACCGGCTCAACCGGGTGAACTTGCCTGTGCTGTTGTTCGATGGAGATCAGGACGGTGATTTTTTGCTGAATACCATCGAGGTATACAACGGGCTGCGCTCGCTCGACAAAGACGTGACCTTCGTTCGCTATCCCGACCAATCGCATGTCTTCACCGGCTGGGCGCTTAAGGATTTTTTAAAACGCACGATGGACTTTTACGACGCTCACCTTAAGAACAATTGAAGCGGGCCGCCAAGGAGACGGCGGCGATAAGACAGGAAACGTCAAACAACAGCGCTGCGAAAAACGAGCACGAGGCAGGGCCGAAAGTTCAGATATATCTTTCCTCTTGCTTAGCGCCTCTGCAAGCCTTGCGACTTCCACCCGATGCGAGCCGCCGGCCACCCGACGACTGCATCGGAAGCAATCGTGACGGTCATGTTCAGGTCCGGTCGGGCTGTGCAGTTGTTGGCAGCGCGCAACCCAATAGCCTCTACAGAGCAGGAAAAACCTTAGTTGCCACCGCGATCGGGCTGACCACCGGTGGTGCTTTGCTTTCTCCTGGCGTCGGAGGAATCGAACTTTGACGCTCTAATTGCGCTCGTTCCAGGGCAGCATCTACAAGTTCGCAGAGAAATGCCCGCGCGCCTTCCGCATCTGCGGGCGGTAATGAAGGCTGGTTCACTGCTGTATGCCATTCGTTGGGAACAGAAGTCTTAGCATCGGATCCAACTGCCTGGCGCGTGGCCTTAGCGCCTACAAATTCATCCACAACAAATTGCCCGTGTCCCACCATTGAAGGAGCCGCATTGACGGCCAGGATCCATTTTCCCGGCTTCGGGTTGTGCACCGCGATTGTTGCTTTTAACGCGGCGGTTCCCGCATAGTCCGAAAAAAAGCATGCGCCAGAAGTGCAATCGTAGAGGAAAAGTTCGAGATCGCTGGCCCCGGGTTCCGCTCTAGCATCGAATTGGAGAGTCCCAGCATCTTTGGCAATGTTTACTTCAATCAGGTTAGGCTCGCCGGTGGGACTAAATGGCGCTTTGTGCAAGGTAAGAGTTCCAGGATACACGTCGATCACGGGTTCGATGAGGTTGGCGCCGGTGTTCTTCAAGTGGAACAAAATCCTGCCGGCTTCTTCCTGTTTCATGTCCAAATCCCCGCTGAGCGCAGAAACGGTCAGTGCGTATTTTGCTTCTTCTGTGGAAACCTCTTTGATGTCCTGTGCCCGCCACCCGCTATCGTTGGTGAGAGTCAGGCTCCAGGTTCCGGAGGATGGCCGCGGGACCACAAATGTGTATTTGCCTGTTTTCAGGGTCCTATACATGTTCGTTGGGCGGTTTGGCACCATTTGCGACGGATCCAGGCAGCGCAGCATGGGTGAGAGCGAGCCCTGGGTGATGTCCACGTCGACCTTAAGCGCCTGAGTTCCGTCAGCAACGGACAAGTAATAGTCGCGGGATCTCATAAGCGGCACCGTACCTTGAAGCTTGAGGAAGTTACCAGGAGTAGCTGGAATAGGCTGCGGCACAACGACCGTCGCCAGCGTGCGGACAACAATCGCACCAGTTTCCGGGTCGTGGATGTTCAGGATTGCGCTGTGTGAGCCGTAGGAACTCACCGCTATCCTTACCGGCAATGCAACGGATTCATTCAGAGGAAGTGTGATGGAAGATGCTGTCTTGAAGGTACCGTCGTTTCCTGTCCAGCTGATTCTGTATGGACCCGGTGCGGCGGGCCCGCTTTCCCGCTGCAGGTGGAAGCTGCGCTGGCCCATTTGTCCAGGAGTCCATCCTGAGAGCTCCAGAAGTCCTCCGCCCTCGTTGGGATGCTGCGCATATTTCGCCATCGGATATACGAGAGGGCCCGTAACCTTGATTTCAGGGATGTTGACCTGCCTTTGCAGCTCTTTCCATGCCGCTTCCACGTTCAAGACTCCCGCTCCCTGGGCAAATGCTGGCGTGTCTGGCAGGAATTGTGCGCTGCTTCTCAGGGCTCGACCTATAGACTCCAAAGAAAAAGTCTGGCCCTCCTGTCGAGCCGCGCTTTCCAGAACGGCCGCTACTCCAGCTGCATAAGGGCCGCTGGCGGAGGTGCAGCAGCTGATCTGATAGCAAGATGGCAAAACCACTTTGGGCGAATTTTTCGGCAACTCAATCTTCGTGACCGGAGCCCCGTAGGAATAGGCACCTACGCAGACATCCGCTGAAATGCGGTGCATGGGAGCGATAAAGTCAGGTTTCAGAGTTCCTCCGCCTCCAGGCCCTTCAGCGGAAAGAGGGTGCTTGATGACGCGGTCGAGAGTTCCTCCTCCAAAAAGAGCAGAATAGGTGGACGGGGACATGGATCCTCCTACCGAAAAGACGCCCTCCAATCCTGAAGCTTGCCCGATCGCAGGAAGATCATTGCCCCCGGAATGGAAGATGGGCTTGTGGTATGCGCCGGCAATCCGACTGAAGATCAACCCATAGAATTCCGAACCGACATCGGGAACCGGGGAGAGGCCGCGCGAGTCGGTCAAAATGTCCACATCCGGACGGCTCGCGATCTCGATGTATCCTTCGACAAAGTCCGATGCGCGGCTCTTGCCAGCCTAGTTGCGCACAAACATGACTCGCGAATTGGGCGCGACGCCCGAAGCCACGCCATCTTCGGTCCGCGATCCGGCGGCTACGCTAGCCGTCATGGCCTGATGGCCGCCCCGCGATGGATACAGATGGAGAGTATTCGGGGCACGCCCTTTTGCCACCACAAACTCGATTTTTTTCTTTTCCGGGTAGGTTAGGTTCAGATAGCCCACATCGAAATGCTCATTGATGTCGCGCAGTGCGGTTTCCTTCTCAAAGGACGCGTCGCCATCTGTGTCTACCCAGATTTCCCCACTTGCCTGGTCCCACAGCACGGCAAAGTCTTCGTGCACGCTGCCGCCAGATACCGCTGAAAAAATTCCAAATTGAAAGTTCCCGCTTCGAGGAAGAATGTAAGTCCGCCCGTTGACGGTGTACCAGGTGGTCTCGCTGTGAATCGTCGTTTTCATGTCGATGCGCGTGAAATCCTGCTCCGACAAATCGACGGTGTTAATGACTCCGGCGATCTTGGGTACAGTCTTGCCATCCAGGGACTTGGCGAACTTCATCGTAGGATGAGTGAACTCAGGCAGGGCGCTTTCGAGAAGCGCGATCGTGACCCCGCGACCGTCCCACGAGGGATGCTGCGAAAGCCATTCTCCGATGCCGGTTTCTTCTTCTCCCGTGTACCCGTAGGCGCGCGATTCTGGAACCGTCAGCGTCGGCAGATCTATTTGGTCCTGCTTTTGCGTCATAGGATCACCCCCGAGCGCCCGGCTTTCATAGCGCCGATACATCTTGGAAATCTCTTCCGATTGGCCTTCCTGGTCCCATATCATGTTCGCGTTGGAAGCGATCTGATAGGCCGCGATCGAGGGGTCGGCCACCAAGGCACTGAGTCTTTCGCTTGCGATCTGTACACGCATGTAGCCGGTAGGAATATCCTCCCGCAAGCTCAAGCCGCCCGCACTGGACACCGCGCGCTTCACTTCGTCAAGCTTGCCAATCTCGGCGAGGAGCATCACTTCAATCGCACTCTGCTTGCCGACAGCCGCCCGATTGAGAAGTTGCCGATTGCTGAATGACATCGCGCGGGAAGGCGGCTTTTTCTGGGAGTACAGCGAGACTGAACTGGTGGTGAACATTAGAAGAGCCACCATTCGAGGGAATGGACGATAGGGGTTCAATTCGCACCTCTCCTTCTCAGATTCCTGGTTTTAAGAGAATGCCCGAATCCCCGTGTTTTTGTACCAGCCCTACGGTGTGCACTTCTTAAATGCCACCTTCGGCGTCCAGTTTGACCAGATCGCCGGGTAGATTCCACGCCCTGTTGTGCCCGGCGAAGCATTCCCCTATCTTCCTGGCTGCAGACCGGGCCGCTCCTCCTCCGATTTTTCTCGGGACTTTACACAATCTCGTTCGGGACGCAGGTGTCTTGGTACAGGGCGCCGTCCTGCCGTGCAAACTATGTTGCAAGAGGTGAGTGCAAGGGCGACGATCGCCCAAAATCATTCCAGATGAGGATCTATGAGTAGGTTGGGGAAGCTTAGCCGAGCTTGTGTCGTGACTGGCCTCGTCTTGATTTGCAGCATCGCGAACTCGCAGTCAGCTCCCCTGAAAGTTGAAGATGCCCTTGGCACACTGGCCTTTGCCGGTCGCATGCCGATCGCGATGTCTCCTGATAGCGAGTGGATTGCCTACACCGTCGAGGATGATCGCAAGCGCGAGAGCACGCAGGATGAGCGCTACCGGTTTTACACCCGCACGGGCGTATTTCTTGAGGCTGTCGGATGCGATGTGTGGCTGGCTAACACAAAGACCCATGAGTCTCGCAACCTGACGGGAGGCAAAGGCTCGAGTTCCAGTCCGGTGTGGTCGCCGGACGGGAACTACCTCGCCTTCTATTCTGACCGGAGCGGAACCGAGCACATCTGGCTCTGGGAAAGAGCCACAGGCGGGATGCGCCAACTCGGCGATGCCATCCCGCGACCCTTTTTCAACTTTCAGGTTGTCCGGTGGACGCCTGACAGCCATTCGATTATTGCCAAAGTCCTGCCCCAGGGCATGACGGTCGAGCAAACAGCAGACCTGGTCTCCCCGTCTCCCACGGAAAAATCGAAAGCCTCAAAGCCGGACGGCGTGACTGTTACCGTTTACAGTTCGGTGCCGGCAACCAAGAAAACCAAGGATTCGCCCGCGGAAAGCCGCGTAGAAACTCAAGACTGGATGAATCGTTATCTTGGCGATGTGGTGGCGATCGATATCGCCAGTGGAAAAATCGATCGCATCGCCACTCGACTGAAACCTCTGGGATACTGGGCTTCGCCTGACGGGAACTACGTCGCCTACACGGCATGGCAAGGCATAGAAGAAAATACCCAACAGGCCGTTTACCAACTCGGCCTCTTCTCCTTCGCCGACCGCAAATCGCGAATCCTGGTTCCCAAGCTGAAGGAGGACTATGGCATCTCAGTAAGTTTTGCCCCCGCGAGCGATTCGATCGCGTACATGGATGGGAACGATTGTTATCTTTTGCGCCTCAGCGGCGGTGGACCCCAGAATCTTACACCCGGCACTCATCCCGCTTTCAGTCACGAACATCGTGCTCCAGTCTGGGACAACAGCGGCAGCACCATCTATCTGCTTTCTACGGAAACTTACGGACGCCCCGGCACAAACATCATCTGGGCGGTGTCGCCGTACAACCCCAGGCTGAAAACCGTCGCGGAAATTCCCGGACACATGGTTTTGGAAATTGCTGCGCCTGTAGGAGGCGGCCGCTTCTGGTCTCCGGATGGAAATTCACTGCTGCTGCTTGCCCGGAACGAGGAGACGAAGGAAGCCGGATATTTCAAAGTGAGTCTTCCCGAAGGGAAGGTAACTTCTCTCTTCGAGGAGCGACGCTATTTCAGCCGAGATAGTTTCTTCACCACCGACGTAAGCCGCGATGGCAAGCTGGTTGCCTATGTCGCACAGGATTCACAGCACCCCGAAGATATTTGGATCGCGGGTCCTGATTTCACCAATCGCCAGCAATTGACTCACATCAATCCGCAGACTGACAAACTTGCATTTGGAAAAACCCGTTTAATCGAGTGGCGCAGCATCGACGGGCAAGACCTTAAGGGCGGCCTGCTTCTGCCTGCCAATTACGAAGAGGGCAAGCGCTATCCCTTAATCGTAGATGTGTATGGTGGATCTTTCCGCTCCACCACCTCTTTTCGATTCGGCTTATCAGGTTCCGGGGTTGAGAACCTCCAGTTACTCGCCACGCGCGGGTATGCAGTCCTTCTACCAGACACGCCGCTAAACAAAGGCACACCCATGAAGGACTTGCTGAAGACAGTTATGCCAGGGGTTGACCGGGCCATTGACATTGGCGTGGCCGACCCCGGACGGCTCGGCGTAATGGGCCACAGTTACGGCGGATACTCTACCCTATCGCTTATCGCTCAGACCACACGCTTCAAGGCGGCGGTCGACAGCGCCGGCCCCGCAAACCTTATCAGCTTTTACGGCGATCTCGACAAGAGCGGCGCCGCCGGAGGAATCGGATGGTCCGAAACCGGGCAAGGCGGAATGGTGGGCTCTCCCTGGGAGTTCCGCGATCGCTACATTGAAAACTCTCCGCTCTTTTATCTGGACCGTGTTGAGACCCCGGTGCTGATCGTGCAGGGCGACATGGACCCAATATGGAAGCAGGCGGATGAGGTCTTTGTCGCCTTGCGGCGTCTCGGCAAGGAAGCGGTCTACGCAAAATACGCCGGAGAAGAACACTGGGAGGGCACGTGGAGTTTGGCAAACGCGAAAGACTACTGGTCGCGCGTGTTCGACTGGTTCGATCAACACTTGAAAACCGAACAGAAACAGCAGACCGCCCTGGCAGAAGCCGCCCAGTGAGCCTAATGGCGAACCGCTGCACACGACGCAACCACGATTCCCGGGCACGATCCTAAAGGAACTACCGTTCTGATTTCTTGATCAGGAGCTCTCCATGAGGAGCATTTGCCGTTCGAACTGGATAATTTTCGCATTGGTCATGTTTTTCTCCGCGTCTGCCTTTGCTGTCGATCCCAAACCAGCCCCGGCCCAGCGTGCCTTTCGGGTTAATGATCTTTTTGAAATGGAGGATGTTGGTCATTACTTCGGTGGACCTTATTCATTTTCAGCAGATGGACAGAAGCTGGCTTTCACCCGGATCCGCGCCAAAAAAACCTTGGGAAATTTCAAGTGGGAATATTTGTGGGGGAATGCCGGCGGTGATATCTGGTTGCAGGAAGCGCCGGGCAAGGAACCGGTGAATATCACAAATGGGGTATCTGATGGTTCGGGATGGTGGTCGCCGTTATGGTCGCCCGATGGCAGTAAGATTGCTATGCTCTCCACTCGCGGCGGCAATGTTTGGTTGTGGATCTGGGATGCTCGCACCCGGCAACTCCGTCAGATAACTACTCGAGCCGTAGACTTCGGCGGCGATATTCACGAAAGCCCCTATGTGTGGATGGACTCGCATCACATCCTATGTGCGGTCTTGCCGCCAGGAGAACAGCCAGTCGGAATGAAAATCGAACTCCAAACTCCCATACTGGCGTCCGCCGCGTGGCCCAAGGTGGCTAAGGGAGTAGAGACTACCGCCAGCATTTTGGAGAGCGGAGTTCCCGTCGACCTCAAGGACCGGCCGCAGGGAGACTTGCTCGTCATCGATGCCTCAGGCGGCGCTGAAAAAGTGATTGAGCACGGCAACACGCGCTACTTCCACATATCACCAAATCGCAAGGCGGTGGCTTTCACGCGGCAAGTTTCCATCTACGTTCCCAAGCCCGACGAATCGCTGGCGTTTTCTTCCTCCACATTTGGCGGACTGGCGACCATGGCGTTGGTCAACATGGAGGGCACAACCATTGAGGTCAAGGGGGAAATCGCCAAGAGCGTGGTGGAGGATTCCCTTCGCTGGTCGCCGGATGGGAACGAACTGGCGTATTTTGGCTACGTCGATGGTCGGGACCAGGCCCCGCAACTCTATCGGTTGAACGTGGCAGAGCGAACAGTCGTCATTGTCCCCCTCAAGAATCTCGATGCGACCCCTCCCATCCGGCAAAGTACACAAGTCGAGTGGACGGCCACTGGCGATCTGTTCATCCGTGCCGCCAAGAAAGCGGGCGATGCGAAAGTGGATGTTGCCACGCGTCGCGACTGGTGGCTCATCACTAAGGACGGCACCGCGACTTGCCTCACCGAAAAAATCAAGACTGCCCCGAAACAATTCTGGCCCCAAACCAATCGGAAGGCCTTCGTCGGTCTCGCGGACGATGACATCTGGAGGGTAGATCCCTCTTCTGCGAAAGTGGAGAATCTGACGGAAAAATTCGAACCCAAGGTCGCCCGGATCTCCTGGCCTTCCATGACCAATGATGGGACGGACCAGTACCGCCGTGTCAATGACACATATCCGCAAATCGTTTTTTCGGTACAAGACGGGGATGCCCTGACTCCTTATCTGTTAGATCTCAGCTCGACCCAAATCACAAAGCTTGATAAGCCGGCACCCATGGCCACCCTGGTTGCGTATGAGCCGGCGGTTTCCGCAGCGATTTTCTTCGCGACCGACCGCAATGGACTTCACGTTTGGCGGAACAATCTGAGCAGCCAGCAGTCGTTCAGTTTGATCACGACCAATACCTTCCTGAAGGATGTCGCCGAAGGAGAATTTAAATCATTTGAGTACACCAGTCTTAACGGCGAAAAGCTGAGAGGGTGGATGATTCTTCCCTTCGGCTATGATCCGTCCAAGACTTACCCTGTTATTGCCTGGGTTTATGCGGGATCGGTCTATCATGACCGCCCGCCTGCTTATTTTGGAGTGAACAGCAGTTTGAGTCTTAATCTGCAGATTCCTGCGGCCCAGGGCTACGTGGTTCTTCTTCCCAGTATGCCGCTCGCCGAGGAGGGCCTCACCGAAGACCCCATGCTGCGGTTGCCCGAAGGCGTTCTTCCCGCCATCGACAAGCTCGTTGACCTTAAGATCGCTGATCCGGAGCGGCTATTTCTTATGGGACAGAGCTTCGGCGGCTTTTCCACCTACGGGCTCGTCACCCAGACCCAGCGATTCAAAGCGGCGGTTTCACTGGCGGGCCTTTCGGACCTTGTCAGCCTGTATGGTTCTCTGGGTGCAAGGGAGCGCTACACGAGTTACCCTCACGAAGATTTATTTATGCAGTCTCTGATGGAGTCGGCTCAGGTGGGAATGGGAAATCCACCCTGGAAAGATCTGGGACGCTACATCCGTAATAGCCCAATCACCTATGTGGATCGTGTGAAGACGCCACTGATGATTATTCAGGGCGATCTCGACTACGTTGCGATCCAGCAGGGCGAGGAGTTCTTCTCTTCGCTCTACCGGCAGGGAAAGCGCGCAAAATTCGTACGTTATTGGGGCGAAGGGCACGTGCTGGAAAGCCCGGCAAACATACGTGACATGTGGGGAAATATTTTCACTTGGTTCGACACGTTTTCTCCTGCCGCAGCGAAAAAATAGAGCCCGTAGGGAAGTAGACAGCAACGCAATGCGGTTGCCGTAGAGCGGCCAGTCAAACGCAACTGATGTTCCCGGGATGTAAAAATGTACATTCGGGGCATCGCCTCTGGTCTCCACGCTAGCCGCACCAGTTATTATTTGAAGGTCTGCTCATACAATTTCTTTGATTTGCTCCACCGCTGATATTGCTCGGCCTTAACCGGATCGGGATTCTCGCGACCATTAAGCCAATAATCGAACCAGTCAAGGTTGAGCTCCATGGCCGCGGCACGATGACGCGGTTCGTGGAACAGGTGGGATTCGTGAACGTAGTAGACGAGTTCCGTCGGTATGTGGGCTTCAGTCAATATGGCGTTGATCTCGAGACCAGTGAAAACGGAAGGAGCGGCAAACTGCTGCAGCAACGGACCCGAGAATTCGCGAGCACGAAACGATGGAGATAGCTTGCGATAATTCTCGAGCGCTTTTTCGTCGTAGGGGGATCCGCCGAAAATTGCGGTATAGAAGTTCCGTGTGGACGCGTCTCCCAGATAGTATCCACCCGCCGTAAACCAGTTGGCATCTCCGGCCGAGCCGGCCTTGAACGTCGTGGACTGCGTCATGGCGAACTTCACGATATGAGATCCACGGCTGTAGCCCGCGATGCCTACTCTCGCTGGATCAGTGAGGCCCTTGTCCACTGCCCACTGCACTGCCGCTTCCATGCTGGCCACGGCATCATAGGCCACGAGAAACTGCATGCGGCCGGCTTCGATGTCCGTGCTCATATTCGCCCAGGCGTTGAGCGCGGCCTGCGTCTTGGCCGTAACTTCAGGTTCGTTCACCGAAAGAACGATGTAACCTCTTTGAGCGAAGACTTGGATGGGATAGTCCCATTGAAAACCGTTGTAGGCGAATTTGTTTTTCGCGTCGTGGCCGTGTGTCACAACCAGCGTGGGGTACTTCCGCTGTGCGTCATAGTCCGGTGGGTAAGTGACATAACCGTTGCTCGTGCTGCCATACTTGTTTTTCCATACGATGGGCTCAACTCGAAGTTTCGCCAACTCGTCGTAGCTCGCGTTTGGCCGAACCAGCACTTTCCCGATTCCGTTCTTCAGAGAAACGCTGACGAGTTCGGGCGGCAGAGTGACGGTCTGTCGGACACACACTCCAAGGCTCAGGTCGCGACTGAAAGCGCAGTCGGACAAGTTGTCTTGCACATTCTCCAGCACCTCACCGACAGCCCTGGGAATGGTCATCAGCCCTTCCCGCTCGTTGTGCCATACTCCGAAGACGATCGGCCCCCCCTGGCTTCCAGCCCAGCGACCCAAGCCGCGTATGATTCGTGCGCCGTTGGTATCGCCATAATCCTGCACAACCTCGCCTGTAGCTCCAAGCTGCTGAAGGTGGCGGACTCCATCCTTCAGCGCAACCGTGATGTAGCCGTTTCCATCAGGAGAGCGAACCGTACTCCACACGTCATTCGAAGATTTCCCGAAGACCCGCTGCACAGCACCCGTAGCCGGGTCTACACTCCAGAAAGCCATGGCTCTCTCACCGTTTTCCTTCCGGGAGTCGAGGATGTACTGAATATGTCGCTCGTCGGGATCCCAATACGCCATATCCAGTTTCTGGCCGGCTCCCGCGGCATCCGCCCAGTCGTTATCAGGAACAAACAGCAGCAGTTGATCGGCATGCTGAGCTGTATCGAACAGGTGTACCTCTGTGCCTAGAAGCTCTAGCTGAGGATTGGCGAAGTTATAACTCAGTTTGCTCTCATCAAATGTGACACCATGATCCAGAATCGCCTGCCGGTCTGCGGCGGACCGCGAGCGAAAACGTGCGTGCCATAAGCGATTGCCGTCTTGCGACCACTGGTAACAGAGCACGCCAATCTGGCGCGTGTAATCCAGCGGATCTCCTCTTACGCCCTCATATCCGCCAAAGGAAGTGGTGTCGCGGTTCACAATCAGCGGATAGGTTCCGCCCTGCTCATCGATGTCATAGAGTTGCACCGCGATTCCGAGGTCGGCCCGCGCAGTCCAGCGAGTCGAGTTGGGATGCCAGGATAGATCGGCGATAAAAGCGGTTTCCAAAAGCTTATGGGCGGGATGCCCAGCCGGATCGACAACATACAACGCATACCGCACCTCATTGCTGTCGATGAATGCCTGCCTCACGACAAAGCCGACCTCGTGGGTTGCTTCGTTGATCGCGACCTCAGTGATGTCGCGGAACTCCACGATGTCGCGTGCGTTCCACCGCTGGCTCCCCCCCGTTATTTGCGGAGCAGGAACATCGCTGAACTCCGGCGGGAGCCGATCGGCTGTGGAAGTAGCCGCGAGCAGGTTTGTGCTAGTGAGCGCCAGAATCCAGACTGCGCATGTTACGGTAAAGCTTTGGCTCGTTCCCATGTTCAAAATCCCGCCTTAATTGCAATGACTGCAGCAGCTTTTCTTGCATCGCACTTTGACCGCAGACCGTACGGTCCGGCCGCGGAGCACAACACTCCCTTTCCTCTTATCAATCTGTGGCTCACAGCAGAGCGACCATGAAGGCACACCGATCATTTTGTTTTAGGGTTTGGAGGGGAGTGCCTTGTTCTCCTCAGATTTGGGGGCAAGCGCTTTCGCTTCGAAGCTGATGAACTGTTTCAAATCATCCGCGGAAGGCGAATCACTTTGCCAGCGAACATCAGTGAGCCGGAAATTCAACCGTATAGGTTTGGAAACTTCTCCCGCTGCAAGTCCAATGTTCTTGTTGGCGACGGCGTCGCTGAAGTCCCAAACTGCTCCTGGCCCCGGCTCGTGATTGTTTGCATTCTCAATGGTGGGCTTGCCGATCTTCGAATCCACCGACAAGATCCGCAGCAGGATGGGTTCGTGCATCGTCGCGTCAGACGTGTTTCCCAAGTAAGCATCCATTGATACCGTTCCGGTGGCCCGGTCAAATTCGCTGTTCCTGAAATCGAGCGTCACTTTGTCGGTCACGTCCGCCAGCGTCTCCAAATCTTTTGCCCCATTCACCACCGCAGCGCCGTCGACCGAAACGGACGCGGTCCAGATCTGCTCCACTCCCGTGCGATTGTCGATCCAGAAAGGGTGGAAATGGCCGCCCGCGTCAGCGGCCATGCCCGCCGTATGCCCACCGTTAAAAGTAAACATCGTTCCGAAGCCAATGTTGGCCTGGAGATTTCCTCCCTTCTCCCGGCTTTGGGGTTTGCCGCCGCCCCGGCTGAATCCTTCCAGCTTCATCTGGTCCTGCAGCCTGATACTTGCTGGTGCCGTCGAAACTCGTACGCTCGGGCCTATCGTTTCTCCGCCGTCATAAGAAGTGGCAAACCGCACCCACCAGCCATAGTTCTGTGGATTGTCCCGCCGGTCGTACCACATGATGCCTACTACGCCATTTTTATTTACCGCCACTACCGGCATCACGTCATCCGGACCTTTGGCTGGTGCCAGCCAAGCGCGGTCGTCGTTCACTACCCGCGGACTGGACCACTTTTTTCCTTTATCCGTGGAATAGCTCAACAAAATCTGGCCTCGCCCTGAGCGGAAGTCCGGCCACACTATGTAGAGTCGATCGCGAAATGGTCCTGGGCTGTTGTCCACCCCAATTACCGGGACGATGCTTGAGGTCGATCCTATCTCTCCGTAATTCATATACCAGTCGCTCACAACGGTCGCAGGCGTATACGTCTCACCGCCGTCCGCGGAAGTAATGACCTTCAACCATGAATTGGGCGCACTATAAGGCGGTTTTTCGGCCAGCTTAGCTTGGTCCCGCTGTTCGCCGAAGACGGCGACATAGGTGCCATCGGACAGCACAACGCCATTGCCCATTCCCAATATCCAGTGAGGCGGAGCAGTAAGGTGCTTCGTGGGAGGCCGAAAGGTAGAACCTCCGTCGCTCGAACTCTGAATCGAAATTCCAATCGGAATTGCGCGGACGCCTTCACCGCCCCCGCCCATTGCCTCTTCCAGGGAATGCTCCAGAAGACCCGCGAGTCCCGTGCCATTGATGTAGATTCGACCGTTATGCTTGCCTCCTGTCGTATCCACTGTGATGTATTCCCGATCGATCCAATCGATATGGGAAGGCGGCGCCCAGGTTTTACCGCCGTTTGCTGAGCGGTACACGAGAACATCGTCCATTTCCGGCTTCACCGCAGGCTGCAGGTAAACAGAGTAAGCCTTTCCGCTCGGGCCGAACCCACAAGCTGGATCGCCGGTACCCATGGCGCCGCTATCCACGTAAAGACTAGGGGTCCAATGGATACCGCCGTCGTCAGAGAAGTAAGTGATGCCGTCTGACCATCGCCGCTGCAGCGGATCGGGGAAAATCATGGAACATCCAATCAGTCGATTAGGGTCTGAAGGATCGGCGGCAACGAGGACTTCGCCGTGATTTTCCTGCGCCCGCGCGCTGCTGACTTGAACGTTCGGTCCTACCGTGATCTTCGGTGTCTGCGCCTGTGATGTTGGACTGGAAAACAGCAGCGCCAATACGCAAAATAGAATGAGTCCTGCTCCGTTACTTGTAATTCTCATCCGTCCATATCTCCTTCGCACCGCAGATTCGGTGTTGATGAATGAGTCTATTTGACCTCAGGAACCAGAGCGGTCAGCGCAATATGGAAGTCAGGAATTCGCACAGGATTCTGCAGCTTGATACGCAAAACGAGCTCTCCTGACATGCTGGCCGGCTCTAGTGTCTCAGCGGTGCCAAGCATCGGCGTGAAGTCAAAAATTGCGCCTTCATGTTCCTTGTGATTCGCAGCGTTGAGGATGGCGGGCGTGAACTCCTGCAACTCGTTCCCCAGACCGCTGCCAAATTTGGTGACCTCTAGAGTAATCGGACCGTAAACGGGACTATGGGAGATGTTTCTCAGCCGAACCGGTACTTCAAGCACATGCGCGACTGGGTCATAGGACGTGGGATCAAAAAGCAGTTCCACTCGGTCGAGCACCAAGGCGCTGACTCTGGCAGGCCGGGACGTCGCCTTCTCTAGAGCCGTATTGGGTTCCGCAGTGTCTTGCAGGCCGGCCTTGGTTTCATCCGTCTTCTTGGACACGGCAATCTGGGCAGTCTGAATCTGGAAGGTCCCCGTCCTTGCATCGGCCCAAAAAGGATGGAAAATGCCCTCCCGATCAGTAGCCAGCCCCATGTAATCGCCACCGGCTGGCCAGCGAGATACGGCAGAGATAAATGAAATCCGGGTTTCGCCCTTGTAGCTCCATGAGTCCGCCTGCATGGTCACGTTCCCCTTGCCAAACGGAGAGGAGGTTACAGACGACACCCGCACCGGTGCGGAAAAGGTCTCGCCTCCATCCACCGAAGCCGCGAAGTATTCGTCATATTGTTTTTTATCGTGGTCCGCGGAATTCCGTGTGTCGAACCAACTCACACCCACGACGCCATCCCGGTTGATTGCGATCGCCGGCTGATACTGGCTTACCCACTCAGGCACGTTGGGGTCGAGCTGGCGGGCGGGGATCCAAGTCTTCCCCCGATCATTGGAATAAGAGAAAAGCAGTCGGTAGGCTCTCGTGCGGTAATCGCTCCAGACGATGTAAATGCGGTCAGGAAAGGCGACCGAAGAATCCACTGCGGATCCATAGAAAGTGGAAAAGCCAGGGTCGTTGATGCGGTCGCGATTCACCTCCTGGGTGTTCACTTCTACCGGCTGGGAGAAGCTAACGCCCCCATCCGTGGACGTGGTCAACCACATGTGGCTGGTATGAGCCGCCTTACTCTTTTCCGGATCGAATTCGAAATCAATGTAGGGTAGAACGAGCGTGCCATCGCGGAGCAATAGAATGTTTCCCGCTGTATTTAGACCCCTAATTTTCTTGCCACTGACGGCATCCACGGGCCCCGTGAAGGTACGGCCATCGTCATTGGAGCGGAACACGCCAAGGGTATATTCAGGATATTTTCCATAGAGCACCGAGAGGTAAACCTGGCCCGAATACCTTCCGAAAGAATGATCTACCACCATGACTTCGTGATCATAGGAATAGCCGAGGTTGAACGGCTTTTGCCAGGTCTTGCCGCCGTCTTCGGAACGATAAAAGTAGAGACCGCCGCGGGTGTTGTTATTCTCATCTTTCACGAATGCCAACGACGTGAAATAAGCGGTGTCATGTAGGCCGAAACCCACCTGAGGATCCCCGCCACCAAATTGCAACTGCTCCGGGAAGGAGGAGTCCAGCCACGAACTTCCACCATCCGAGGAAGCATAGGTTTTGCATGCAAAGCCGCCTTCGCCGCGTTCTGTTGTAATCGCCGCGCCTATTAGATTTTTCGGATTGCGCGGGTTGGCGGCTACGGACAACTCCATGTGAGGAAAGTCCCCGTCGCGGCTGGCCAGCATGTTCGGGCCTACGACGATGCTGGGCACTTGCGGGGAAGGGGACGACGCTGATCGCTCGCTCGCTCTTGAATTCGGCAGGAATATCATCCAAGAAATCAGGAAACACATGCAGAAAAACTTGCGCATTTTCATGACACTCTCACATCGATCGAGCGGATAATCGCCACTTAGGGCCCCAAGTGGAAAGTTCGGCGACGCCTGCCCCGGGCGCGGATCACCAATCGCATATAGCGGATCCACGCCGCCTGAGGCTCCTGCCGCCACTCACATCTCGATTAGAAAGTAAACTTGAGGGAAGCCTGCATCGAGCGCGGACCACCAATTGCGTAGAGCGGATTCACGCCGCCATACGCCCCTTGCAATGCTTGGCCCAGCGTCGAACTTACGGCGATCCCATTGTTAATCGCTGAAACGCCATAACCAGGACTGATTACCGGTGTGCCATTCACGACCGCGTAGTTGAGCGCAACCTGCTGCGTTCCACTGTTCGATCCTCCAAAGAACCCTAGGTTCGGATGGTTGAGAATGTTAAACGCCTCCATGCGGAACTGCATTTTGACACGCTCGGTAAGATCAAAGCTCCGTTGCACTCCGGTGTCCCACTGCGCGGCGGAAAAATTTCGCAGCCCATAGCGGGCGAAGTTGCCTTGACGGGATGGGAAATAAAGGCCCGCCGGATATCCCGATGCTGCCGGCGGCAAAGAGAACGCCGCCAAGTTAACCGCCTTGCCGCCTGGAAACTCAGAGCCATAAAGATACAACGGCTCCCCAGGCACGCGATCCGGTCGCTCGCAGAAGGTCGCCTGGGTTCCGAACTCGAAACCGTAGATTTCGCCACAGACATCGGATGGTAGCGAGGAGCGCGCCATCACAATATTATTGAGCGCCCAGCCGCCAAATACCGCCGACGTAAAGCGGTTCTGCTTGGGAGTGGGAATCTTGTACGTGAGAGCCGCAGAGAAAGACTGACGCATATCGAATTCGGATGGGCCCTTGTTGAGGTTCGCGGAACTCTGTCCGTAAATGCCATTATCGGAACCGTATCCCAAGGAGTTCTCCGAGCCGTTGTCGATGGAATGCGACCAGTTATACGACGCCATGGCATCAAAACCGTGAGTGAGTCGGCGCTTGAACTGCGCTTGCAGCGCGTTGTAATTCGACCATCCTGTGTTCACGCCATAGATGTTCGCGTAAGCAGTGCCTTGCGGACCGAGGTTGTAAGCGTTGGTCTCCAGCGCCAGGCGCTTGCCCAAAGCCCCGACATACGAAACCGTCAGGACCTGTGCCGTCCCCAAAGACTGCTCGATCGCCACGTTGAATTCATGGATGTAGGGCGTCTTCATGGTTGGGTTGTACAACACCGAACCCGCATTCGGATTGAATGCGATTGGCGGGGCATTTGATACGCTAGACGGGAACGGCCACGTCGTATTGTAGCCAGAGGCGGTGGCTGATATCGGGTATCCCGTCCAGCCATAGACTAGTTCTCCAGCCGACTGACCGATCAGGTTATAGAAGATCCCATATCCGCCCCGCACAACAGACTCTCTTCCTGGCCGGTTTGAGATAGCGAAAGTTGCGCCTACGCGAGGCGCAAAATTCTTCCACTGTGTCGGATATGGGTGGCCGTGCGTTACATAGAAGTTGACCTTCGTGGGATCAGCCTGGCCTAGCCCGGACGCCGTAACCTGCGGTAAGCCATTGCCGCGCATCATCGGTGTCTCCAAGTCCCAACGGACGCCGTAGGTCACGGTAAGCCGGGGAGTTGCCTTCCAAGTATCCTGGGCATACACGCCCACATTGTCGTCGCGTACTGAACTGGGAATTGAGTCAAGGACTTGCCACTCCAACACGTGGCCTTGCGCGAGCGAGTTGAAATCCGCTGGAAGTGGTTCGGAGAGGTAGGAGAACGGAAAGAAGAACATCGAGTTCCTGCGGTAATCTCCGCCGACTTTGAGGTTGTGTGTACCCTTCGTGATCGACTGCGTGTCCACCACGTTATAGGCCTGGGTCAGACTATTGTTCGATTTCCCTATTTGGAAGAAATCATGGTGAGTGTAATCGCAACCGCTAATGACGCACATCGCAAACTGGCCATTCTGCAACGAATAGCCAGAACCCGAAGGGAAGAAGTATGAGTCCGCTGGTTTGACAGCGCCGCCGAAGTTAGTGAGGGCGCCGTTCGCATCTCCCTTATCCCGGCTGTAATTGAAGCGCAGATCATTGGTCCTTGTGGGGCCTTGTGCCCAGGTCAATCCCACTGTCGTGGTCTGGATGTGCATGAGGTTACTATCCACCTCGCTTAACGCCGCGGTTCCATTGGACCCGCCACCACGCAGAGAGATCTCCGAAGGAGAATAGTTGTAGCGCCCGAACAGCGTCAGGTTGTGGCGGACGGTTACGTCTACGCGTCCACTGTAGTCATTCATCGTGCCCGGATCGGACCACGACGCTCTCTCCTCCGCCGTGCCATTGCCGTAGTCTTGACCGCCAGCGGTGGGCAGTGGGAACATGTTGAGCAGCGGTTGCACGGCAGGAAGCGCAGAATTGCGCAGAGCCACCGTCGGCACTGCAAAATCGCCTATCTCCGGTTTGCGGAGCCGCAACCCTTCGTAGGAAAAGAAGAAGAACGCCTTGTCCTTCACAATGGGTCCACCCAACACGCCGCCGAAGTCGTTCTGCCGCAGCGGCGGCTTCACGCCGGGCGTGCAGTTGGCACCTGTGCAGACGTGGTTAAAGTAGTCTCGGGCGTCGAAAATATCATTTCTCAGGTAGTCGTATGCGCTGCCGTGATAGGCGTTCGTACCCGAGCGCGTCACGATTGAGACTTGCCCACCCGGCTGGCGGCCAAACTCTGGCGCATAGGACGAAGTCTGGATGCGGAACTCCTGAACCGAGTCTACCGACGCCAGACTGTTATACCCGCCGAGGACGTTGGTGGCCGGAACGGCGCCGCCCAGCGACTCGCCCATAAGATAATAGGTGCTCAGGCCAAAGTTCGCGCTAACTCCGTCGACCGTGACATAGTTGGAGTCGGCACGCTGGCCGTCCACGCTGAATTGCCCTGTGTTCCCACTCTGAATAGGAACCATGACGACACCGGGCGCGAGCAGAATAAGCGACTGGAAGCTCCTGCCGTTTAGCGGCAGGTTCTCCACGAAGTTCTGGTCTACCACGGTGCTGACAGCCGCTGATTCCGTGTTGATGAGCGACACGTCTCCGGTCACCGTCAAGGTCTCGATGCGCGAACCAACTGTCATCGTGAAGTTCAGCACGAGTTGATCCTGCACCTGCAGCGTGACATCAGGACGTAGCAGCGACGCGAAACCTTCCATCTCGACCCGCAGGCGGTATTGTCCTGGCGGCAACTCGGGTACGAAGTACAATCCTTCCGCATTGGTTGTCGTCTTGGAGGTGGCACTCGTGTTTATATTGATGACCGTCACCGTGGCGCCGCGAATCACTGCATTGCTGTGATCGACTACCCGCCCCGAAAGCGTGGCTCTTTCGGTTTGTGCCTGACCGAACACGGCGAGGGCAAGGACCAGCAATAGCGTAAGCAGGAGATTTTCCCGAGCGTGCATGTATGCACCTCCAATGAGCGAGTATGCCCTGCGCAGCGGCGGCGTGTACCAAGGTCACCATTGAAAAAATTCTTTGAGTGACCGTGCCGGGTTCACTAAGCGACCGCGCGGAGCACCCTCGGTGCTGGAGGAGGGTTTGAACTGCAGCGAGGGAAACGCATCGTACTCAAACCAACGCACGGCATTTCGCTACCGTGGCCGATCGTTGGCACGTTCGATCTGCGTGAAAAATATTGCGTCAATGATCAAGTCGCCCCGGATGGTTCGCGTCCCCCAGAAAGGCATAGAGCAGCTTCCGCCCCTTCGGTTTCTCGGCACCACCGAAGGGCTCAACGGTGACGAAAACTGTATTGATGCTGCGCAACATGGAGGGCTCATCAACTTTCAGCGTCCAACGCCGCTGGCGGCGGTCGTCTTTGTCCAGCAACCCTAAGCTTGCCGCCCTTGCCGGCGAAGAATCGTTCGCTGCCCAAACCTGGTAGGAGTACTTCAGACTGTCATTGAGGTCAAAGGCGTAGAAAACCAGCGATTTGCCTTCCGTATAAAAGACTCGGCCGAATGCCTTGGTCTCTTTGCCCGAACCACCAGCGTCAATCACATCGACGATATGCAGGTTCCGGGCACCCATAATGTCGCGGATATCGCGATCCGCTTGCAGCAGTTGTTGTCCCCGCTCTCCGATCGCCCGCGCCGCGCTCAGTTGTTCCGATAATTCCGTTACCCGCGTTTGGAGAGCGACAACCGTGGCCACGCTCTGCACACCCGCAGCCCGTGCTTGCTGCAACTCGTTCTGCGCCGTAGCCAGTTGTTGACTAGCCTGCTGGACGCCAGTCTGAATACTTGCCTGAAGCTTGTCCCGAGCCTCATTAGACAACTGCTTCTCCAGTTCGGCAGCCTGCAATTCGGCCCGCAACGTACGAAGCGAGGACACATTTGTCGCCAAAGCCGCCTGCGACCTCGAGAGATCAGCTGTCTTCTCTTCATTGACGCGAGCCATCCCCTCGATCTGGGCCTTGAGTTTGCTGTTCTCTTTTGCGAGGTGCGCAATCGTGGTCGCGCTGCTTTCCTCTTGCGTGGCGAGCGCCCTTTGCACATCAGCGGCGTCAAGCCCGTGGAACAGCCGTAGAGAACCGGCCGTCAAGATCCCGAGAGCGATGATCGAAGCGGCGGTAACCGCGGCACGCTGGAGCGTGAATGCGGGCAACATCCCTCGCCACCACAGTTTCCTGTGGGCTGCCGCTTCGTCCGAAAAACGGGCTCCGGCTTCCTGCATTCGAGTGAGAAACCTCTCCCGGAAACCATTCGGGATTGGAGGTGCCTTCAGAATCGGAAACGCGGAGGCAGACTTCATGGCCAGAGGGATCTCCTGATCGTGAATGTCCACGAACATTCGATAATCTGCGCTGCATCGTGAACACGTGGCCGAGTGTTCAAGCCACTCGCGAAGCTCTTCTTCCGCAAGTAGCCCACCGGCGGCGAGAGCGCTCATTTCCTCGAAATGTTCGTGATTATTCATCTTCATGCTTCTGCATTGGCAGCTTTTTGTGCAAGCAGAGGCTCCGCATGCGGAGCTGGTTCGACGCGAAGTAGCGTTCTTAGTTTGAGGAGTCCCCGATAATAATGGTGCCGAACATTGCCGATGGATTCGCGGGTGCGTTGACTGATTTCTTCGATGGACAAACCCTGGAAAAACGACAACTCTAGAGTGCGGCGTTGATGCTCACTCAAAGTCCCGAGAGCTTGACGGACTAACAGCTTCCGTTCGGCAAAATTCAAGGACCCCGAATTCAAAAAGGAATCATCAGCGTAGTGTTTTTCGGCATCGGCAAAATCCGCGGTGTGTTCAAAACTACGTACGGTCAGATATCGTTTCCGGTTGAAGCTCCGATGATATGCGTATTGTAGCAGCCACATCTTCATAGTGCCCTTGGCACGGTTGAATTGTACCGCGTTGCAGTAGATTTCCATGAACACCGTCTGCAATACATCCTCCGCCTCGGCCGCATTGTGCAGGATCTTGAAAGCAACATTGAAGACCAATCGGTGGTATCGATCGAAAAGGACCGCGAGGGCGTCTGCATCGCTAGCTTCTATATGGGACATAAGAGCCTCATCGGAGAGCTCTTTCAACTGCGAAAATTGCAGACCCGATCCAATCTCTGGAGAGGAGACCGATTTGTGGAGCATGGGCGTTCTTCCCCCCTGGGAAGGACGACATAGTAAACGGATGTTATGTTTTGGAAAAGAAAAAAAGACAGAACCGCCGTATTTAAATTCCGAATACCCGGAACAGGTATGGTTGTCCGGTATCGGTGAGTTCAATTGCGAAGCCAGGAAGTTCCTTCCTATCTGCCGTTGCGTCGCGAAGTTTCCGCAACTGGCCCTTGGTACCGCCCAATCACTGTAGTTCCCCGCGCCCCGCATCCGTTCTGCACCTTGACTCTTGGTACAACTGGTTCGTTGTCGGGGCACACTACGGTAGCGGAAGAACAGCCGTGAGAATTTTAGAGACGATTGTAAGTCCCGGGGTAGGTCTGTGCCCGCGCAATGCCGCGCCGGTGCAGGGCTTTTGGAGTTGACGCGCCCGACCGGCGTAAAGGGGGTCCAATGTGCGGTCCGAAGTCGTCTATATGGAAACAGATGTTCTCGATTCTGGGAACTGCGAGCCTCGGCTTGGCCTGGTATGGATACGGCATCGCGGCCCCCGCGGCGGCCGATAGTAATTCAGGCCACAGCAAACTCTATAAGCATGAGCACGCGTTGATCGCTCTTTCGAAACTCCGCGGGGATAAGAACGTCGTCATCCTTGTCGCGGCGCCAACCGGAAAGATCGCGGAGGCGGTGGGGGAGTTCACGAAGTTGGGTGGCGAGGTTCACTTTCGTGCCGACGATGTCGACTACCTGCGTGGCCGACTTCCCGTCGATAAGGTAGAGAAATTTTCGATGTCGCCCAACGTCGAAAGCCTCGACATCGACATCGACATCGATCGATTTAACCCGGGGCAGGACTTTCCGCCCGAAAAAGAAAAGCCCTCGTCTGTCCCGCCAGATCCCGACACGCCGCTCAGCCATCCCTATTTGCCGCAAAAGGATATGGACATCGTCGACTTTCAGGCGGGCCACGCGACGTACGATGGCCGCGGGGTTGGCATGGCCATTCTCGATGCCACACCGGACATGCTGGCGCCGGAGTTGCAGAGAGCCACTTCGCTCGACGGGCAGCCAGTGCGCAAGATTTCCGAACTGCTCGCGTCTACCGATCCTCGCGATGACGCCGATCCTATGTGGGTCAAGATGGACAAGCAGGTCCGCGCCCAAGGCGGCAAATTCACCGTCGATAATGTGACCTACACGGCTCCCGCGGACGGTGAATATCGCTTCGGTAATTTTAACGAGAGAGATCTCAAGCAGCCGGCCTACCTCTATCAAGACGTCAACTTCGACGGCAATCCGGAAGGCAGCAGCGGGCTCTTCGCGGTTCTGTGGGATGAGAAAACCGGGACCGTGTGGGTCGATACCGATCAGGATCACAGCTTCCAGAACGAACATGCGCTGCAGGACTATGCGCGCCGCGGCGATATCGGCATCTTTGGATCAAATCGTCCGCCCCAGCCGCGTCGCCATACGGTTGGCTTTGCCGTGCAGACGGATCCAGAAAAACATTACGTCCGGCTGACGCTAGGCGTTTGGCAACACGTCACCGAAGTTTCAGGCGCAACCATTGGCCAGGGCTTTTACGGCGGCAGCTACAACGGCATCGCCGGCGAGGCGCAGTTCATCAGCTACTTCACTGGCGCCAGTTCGATGTATCGCCGCGTGGAATCGGTGATTGAGGCGGCTCGCAATCCCAAGGTCGACGTGATCTGCCTGGAGCCTGCTGTAATGGACGAAGTCACCGACCCATTACACGACGGCAAACTCGTCGCTGGCGTGATCTTCGACCGCGTGACGGAAAAATACAAGAAACCGCTTCTTTCTCCCGCCAACAACACGTTTGGTATGACGACGGTCATCGACGAAGTTTCGAGTCACGGTATCCTGGCGGTTGGCGCATATCAGGCTGGCGAGGCCTATCGGATCAACAACGGCGCTGAGGTTGCCCATCACGACAATTTGCATCTCGTCGGGTCGTTTGGCCCCTCCGGCGATGGATCGCTAAAGCCGGATCTTCTCAGCCCCTCCGAACTAATCAGCACGGATTGCGGGTATAAGCCAGCCGCAAAGGTAAAGGGCGTTTACGAACTGCCGCCGGGGTACGCGATAGCAGGCGGAACTTCAACGGCAGGTCCATCGGCGTCCGCAGCGGTGGCGTTGCTGATCAGCGCAGCGAAGCAGTCGAAAGTTCACTATGACGAGCAGAGGATTCGCGCCGCGCTGATATCCAGTGCGCGGTTTCTCCCTGCATACCAAGCGTATCAGCAAGGCAATGGCCTCATTCAAGTCAACGCCGCGTGGAAAATGCTTCAGGAATTCAACAAGAAGTGGGATCCCGTTACGATCAAGAGCCAGGCGTCGGTGAAGACCGAAAGCGCTCGCTACCTCAATCCTCCATTCCAGGGACCGGGGATATTCGAGCGGGAAGGCTGGGCGCCGGGGCAAAGTGGAATTCGCACTGTCTCGTTTACCCGCACCTCCGGAAAGCCTGAACCAGTTACATTCCGAATCGAGTGGGTCGGAAATAACGGTGCGTTCGAATCCGCGGACAGCATCTCTCTTCCATTGAACAAGCCAGTAGAGCTTCCCATAAAAATTCAAACCAAGGAAGCAGGTGTCTACAGCGCGATCCTGAATCTGAAGCGCGCCGACTATCCCGGCGTCGCGTACCAAATCCTGAACACCGTCGTCGCAGCTTACGATTTTAATGAGGCGAACAACTTTTCCATTGAGACTAAGACGATGGCCGAGCGCCCCGGAACGGTCAGCACTTTCTACCGAATTCCGCCGGGCACTTCGGTTTTGCATGTTCACCTGGCGATTCCCAACAAAAAGCCCACGCTTCGTGTTGAGGGCTTCGCGCCCGACCGTAGTACCAAGCTGAAATGGGATTTAATTGGAACCACCGAAAAGGGTTTCCTTGACAAGGTCATTCTCGATCCCACACCGGGAGTTTGGGAGATCGAGTTGTGGGACAACAATTTTGTCTTCATGCCTGAACAGATTGATTCCAGGCCGCTCGCTGCGGTTCCGGCGGATCTCACCGTGTCGATCGATGGGCTGAAGGCGTCACAGGCCGCCTGGAACATTCCACCAGGAGTCTCTAACACGCCACAGTCAGAGCAAATCAGTTTTACAAACTCGTTTGCTCCAGTCCTCGCGAAGGCATACTCGTTCCCGCTCGGTAGCGCTGAGCGCATTACCAAGACGATAACTGAGGGAGAGCAACAAACGTTCGATCTCGACCTGCCGGATGGCGCCGACAATCTCACGGTTCGAATCGGCGATGCCTCGGACCCTCATGCCGATCTTGATGTCTACGTCTTCCAGAAGGCCAAAGACGTGATGGTGCTTCGCGCAAAAGGTGACTCGAACTCATCAACCGAGACGGTCGTGCTGGATCATCCCGGAGGAGGGAAGTGGCAGGTCGTCGTGGATGCCTTCCGCGTGCCGAGCGGCTCGACGCAATACAAATACGACGACGTTTATTTCCATTCCGCCCTCGGCTCGGTCTCCGTGGATGACAAGGAGGAGTTGAGACCCCGCGGTGCGCATTGGAATATCACCGCCAAAGTCGCAGTGCAGGCCACTCCGGTGGGAGAGCGGGCATTAACCGGGATCGTCCCGATTATTTCGCGAGCGAAGGAGGGTGAACCGGAGCCGAGCTCGCCAACGCCGTCGCTCAACCCTTCCGAGACGATGCCTCCCATAGCCATCGGGGCAGCGCGCATCGAATTTGAAAAGCCGCAATGAGGCAATAAATAGCCACCAATGACAAGGAACAAAGCTTTACGCTGGCGGCGAAACATCGTTACCCAGTTGAGACACGCCATGGGCTTCCTCATAGTGTCACCCTGTCGATACGAGCTATGCGGGGACTGGCAAGCACACTCGTGTTTCTACTGTCGGCCGCGTTGTAAATCAGCGGGGCCAAGCCCAAACGGGCCTTGGAGAAACGCTGTCGGACTAAAGCCCATTCTACCAGTGCAACAGACGGACTCGGTCTCATGTACAAGACCTGTTGCGCAACGCAACCAGCTAAGGTATTGTTGGAATCTCATGAACTGTAGCTCACTCCAGCGAATTAGCATTCGAGTTTCGGTGGTCGTTGTAAGTGTGCACGCCCCTGGCTGGTGGGCTGCCGTGAGCTGATTCAGAAGCAATCGTTAAGGCTCCTAGACCCACCGCCAGACGCTCTGGCAGGTGGGTTCTGTTTTTTGGCGACAACACAGATCACACAGGAGACGCTGCTATGCCTAGTCTGCACCTGCTCCATGAACGTATTTTTGCCGGCAAACCCCTTCAGAGCATCAAAGTCTACAACGACCCCTTCGGCGAGAGGGAGGTGTGTGTTGAGCTCGCCTTTGCAGATGGACAGGTTGCATGCCTCTCCATCGGTCCGGGGAGGCCGCAAATTGTTTCGACCGACCTATGCTATGAACTCAACTCGGACTCGTGTGCTCCCGCTGTGCTGGAAGTAGATCGTGAGCTTGACAATCGAAGGAGTGAAGCCGACGGCTCTGACGTTTAGCAGCTTCAGGCATCGAACTCGATGTCCGGAGGCTCAATCTCGCGGGAGAGTATGAGTTCGTAGCTGTGAGGTTCAAGCAGGATGGCGCCATGCTCTTGATTCGTGACGTTCGTCCGAGCTTCATTGAATCGCCTTAGCGCCTCTTCGGACCGCCAGATCGGGATGGTCATCAGCTCGACGTAGGCGACAACGGAGCCTCAGCCTTATTTTTGATCCTGCAATTCGGCCCTGCTGCTCCGGTACGAAGCAAAACCTTTCCCCCAATCCACGGCGATGACTTCCATGTCGAGCTTCTCGCCATCGACGCGGACCACAACGTAGTGATACGGGGTGGGCGAGTCCTGATTGCCGGGCTTCACCAGATGTTGGAGCATAACTTTGCTGACTTTTGCCGCGTACGATCAGAGCTTGCGGGGCACGCCAGCAATGGAGATACGTCTAAGCGACCATGTTTGGAACATGCAGGAACTCGCTAGCCGAGCACTGAGCTTCAGCGAGAATCGGCGTGCCGCCTAACCTTCCACTCAGAGCCCCCAATCGTTACTGCTTTACAATAAACTCGACGATGACCTACGAATCCGGCGACTACGTGAAGGTCGAATTTCCCTAGTGGCTGAATTCTACTGGCTAGGGTGGGCCTGTGCTGTTTGCTGCGGAAGACGGACGATGGACTTGATGCGAATGGTGTTGTTCAAGAGATCGCCACTCACGCGGACCTTCTCAGCGGCAAATTTAGTGGCCTGCGATTGCGGCTCCAGCACGTAGACGTGATCTCCGTACCAGAGGCCGTACTTTGAGCCCCGCCTCACGCATCGTCGGACGCAGGCGCTGTCCGGAGTCATTGTGGAGGTGCGTTGGCAGTTCGTTCCGCAGTGGGTATCTGTGACAAAACCATCCCACGTGTTTTGACTCTGGGCGAACCCCAACGAGCCGGACGCGACGAGCAGCATGACTGCGCACATGGACTTCATAACGTTCCCTTCCTTAGCACTGATCCGTCTGCCGACGTTCGCACTCGCCATGCAATTATCTCACCATCCGTCAAGCCGAGAATCTTCAAATTCAGCCACTACCGAATTTCCCGATGAAGCGACAGGGCTCTGCACCCGATTGTTTCCGAACGCGGAGAAATGTCATTTCCAATCGTTCGAAAGGCCGGTGAAGTAAAATGCTGAAATGAAGTCACTGTCCTGACTTCGAATCGACGGTTTTCATGTTGGGCAACAGCAAATGGTGCAGTGCAGACGACTATGAGGCTGTATCGGCTGGTGGACTGGCTGAAGAGTTGTGGAGTAGTGACGGTAGCGCCATCCCTTCGCCCCACCGATGTATTGTTTTGAACACTTCTTGAATCATCATCAGTGCTAAGCTCCCGTCATAGCTTTGCATGATTGAAATGAAAGAGAAGTCGGAGTTGGGGAGTGTGGCGGCCATCCTTGGGCGGGAACTCCAACCCACAATCAAAGAATGGCTGAGGCGGGTGAATCTGGTTCCAGAATTGATCCAGATTCCACTCAGCGATAAGGACCGCACGCGCCATCTGCCCGCGCTGTTCCGTGACCTGATTTTTCGCCTACGCCTTGCTAAGGATATCGATATACCCATCTCTGTCACCGCTGCTGCGCACGGGCAAAGGCAGCGAGAGCAGGGATACTCTGCCGCAATGCGTGTCGAGGAGTCCCGGATATTTCAGGTTGGCAGGTTCCGAACATTACATCTTCACCTTGGCGAACGCGACCAGAGACGGTTGCTTCTAGACGTAATTGTCATCGCGGACGAGGCGGACACGCAACTCAGGGAAGCGGTACGCAGCTTCATAGCAAGGATGCCCTCCCCGCAGTAGCCCCGGCGTTAGACTTCAAAAATGCCGGAGTTTTTTGTGTGGAGGATCCTGATCCTTGCACCTCCACTCCATGCAGGCCCGACCGACCAACTCCGCATAATTCGTTGCTGCAGGTAATATCGCGTGTTCGTCTGCTCGAACATGGCGTTTGCCGGGGACTTCACTCCCGTGCTCGCAAAACACTCGAAGCCGTTCTCGCTCATCGACTACATCTCGGTAGGTGTTTATCGAATGCAGCGAAACTTCGAGCCAATGCGAAAACAGGTGGAGATCTGGCAACGAGTGAACTCACGGATGTCACCGTAAAGGTGGTCATCTACGAAGCGTTCGTCGAAGGCAAACTGGAAGCTCCCAGACACCTCGCCCGTAGTGTCCATGACCTTTACTTCGAGCCGAAGTACGAGGAATTCCGGTCGCGGACTATTTGGAGTCTCTCGAACGCATTCACCCCTGCATTCAAGGACCTGGAACCGATCCCACAATTCAAGGCGACAGCGAAGCTCGGAGAGTTTTTGGAGGCTCGGTTCTCGCAGTCGTTTTGAACCGAACGCGGTTCCGGCCGGCCGCCCCTCCTTATTACTCTCAATTGATTGGCAGCACGGGGGGAGGGCGGTTCCTCCTCGACTGGTTTCCTTGAAACCTGTTTCTGGGATAACTTCTTGTTTTGCCGAACAATCCGCCCCTGACCGCAGTCAGCTTCGCTGCAAGAAGTGCGGTGCTCCCTGCACGGATTCCGAAGTTGTCGGACTTCAAGTTGAATAACCGGGGTCTCATGTCCATGCTGATGGCATGGGACACACCAAGAGAGGATTACTTATAGGGTTGTTCGCATGCGCACCGCTTTTCGCGCAAGTGAATCCGCACGAGCGGCTGAAAGATGCTCTTGTTCTTGAACAGCAAGGGCACTTCAACGAGGCGATCACCGTGGCCGAGTTGCTCACTGATTCCAATCAGTTGGCCGGAGTCGCACTAGGGAGGGCCTACCTCATACTCGGCTCAGCTTGCCGGATCGAGGGTAGATTTGTGGAGGCTCAGGCGGCGTTCGAAAGTTCTCTTCGCATTCTCAGCGGAGATCCAGCGAATGTGAGCGATTACGCTTCAACCCTCGACAACTATGCTGGACTCTATAGCGACATTGGACAACCTCAGATTGCAGCGCCGATGTGGATCAAGGCGCTTCATTTGCGCGAGCAGGGTGGTGACCACGCTGCGGTCGCGCAAACGCTCACTGCCCTTGCCGGACTCGCCCTGGCTCAAAACCGTATGCACGACGCGGGGCAGTATCTAAAAAGAGCGTCTGGCGAGATGAAGTTGACTCCCGACCCGAGTGGCGATGATCTTGCAGTTTTCTTTGAGACTCAAGCCTGGCTGGAACTGGCCCAAGGGCATCCTTCCGCCGCAGTGGCGGGATATCAGCGTTCGCTGGAGTTATGCCGGCAAACCCGCGGCGAAACGAATTGGCTAGTCGGATGGGAGCATATGCTCCGTGGCAAAGCTTATGCTCAATCCGGCGATACCAAACGGGCATTGGCCGACATGCAGGAAGGCCTCGCGATTATCGATCATGCATTGAGTCGCAGGAATCCGAAGTATTTGTTGGCGCAAATCGCCTATTCGCAAATCCTTGATCGAACCGGGTCGCACGCGGAGGCCGCACAACTTAGAGCGACTGTGAAGCAAGCCAGCAAAGATTTCTATGGCAGCCAGTGCGTTCGCTGTACGATTAACATAGCGGGGTTCCGATAGGAGGGTCTTGGGTCTTGAAGCGCACTTCCGAGATTCAGCCTACAGACGCGTCCGGCACGGCCCCTGGTAGAAAAGCCTGGCGTGAGTTGTTCCTGACGGCGGGAACCGTCCCCCTCGCGATCGGCAGTGTGCTCGCCGTGGCGACCGCACTCGAATGCCATTCGGTGACGCCAGGGATAAACTCCCTTGAATCCTGGGCCTTGTCGCTGTTGTACGGGGAAGTGCTGTGGCTCTGGTGGGCCTTGGTCGTCGAAGTCTTATGGCGCACGGGAAAACAGTGGCCTGCGACCTTGAAGATCTCGGTCCCGAGTAGCGCTGGCCATTTACTCGTCGCTGTTGGCGTCGCGCTCGCTCATCTCGGCATACTCCAACTAATTGCCGATTGGCTCAGTCGAGTAGGTCCACAGGCACAAAGTGCGGAATACCAGGGGTTGGAGTTCTTCAATCTCTGGCGCTTTGGCATCGAGCTTCTGATGTATGCGCTTATCTGGTTTGCCTGCGTGGCGCTCAATACCCAGCTGGCCGCCCGGCGGGTTGTGATGCGGTCTCTGGAGTTGGAGCGGCAGCTCTCGAGCGCACATTTACGTGCCCTCCAAATGCAACTTGAACCGCACTTCCTGTTCAATACCCTGAATGCCATAACCACTTTGATGGAATTGGGCCGCAGACAGGATGCTCTCGATACCTTAGGCCACCTGAATACCATCCTTAAAACGGTTTTGCAGAGGAATATGCCCAATAAGATTCCTCTGGCGCAAGAGTTGGAGATCATTGAGAGCTATCTGGCAATTGAGCGGGTGCGATATGCAGACCGGCTCCAGGTTGACATCAACCTCGATCCGAACGCTTTAGACGGATTGGTTCCGTGTTTCCTGCTCCAACCGATCATAGAGAATGCGATTCGCCACGGAATTGCACAATGCGAGAGCGGAGGCTGCATCAATACTTCAGCCAAGCGAATTGGGACCCGCATGCGATTGCAGGTTCATGACAACGGACCGGGTTTGAACGGAAGGCGGCAGAAGGGCTTTGGCGTCGGACTCAGCAATACGGAGGAAAGACTGATGCATTTTTATCAGAATAACTATGAGTTTCGCGCTTTCCAATCTGAGTCCGGGGGATTTGAAGTCTCGATTACGATTCCCTACGAGAAGACCACCTCGTGAGCTTGAGGACCGTGATCGCAGACGACGAGCCCCTGGCCAGAGAGCGGCTTAAACTACTGCTGGCGTCGGACCCGGAAGTTGAAATCGTCGCCAATTGTGGGAATGGCAATGAAGTCGTTACCACGCTAAAAGCAGACCGAATTGACCTGCTGTTTCTCGACGTCCAGATGCCAGGTAGCAGCGGTTTTGACGTGATTGAGAACATTGGTTTGCCCAACATGCCGATGACCGTCTTCGTGACAGCCCATAACCAATACGCGCTGGAAGCATTTCAAGTCCACGCCTTGGACTACCTCGTAAAGCCGATTGAACGGAAGCGCCTCGGGGAGACTTTGGCGCGAGTCAAAGAGCGGATCCAACTTGAACAGGCATTTGCTGCGCGTCAGGAGGTTTCTTCGGTTTTGAAAGCTCTGGAGACAGCCGCCGGGCAACGCCCATATCCAGAGCGATTCTTGGCAAAGAGTGGAAATATAGGCTCGGTAGTCTGCGTCGGTGATATCGAGTGGATCGAGGCGGCGGATTATTATGTGTGCCTGCACGCTGGAGGCAAGAGGCATTTGCTGCGTGAAAGCATTACAGCCTTGGAAGCGAAGTTAAACCCAAATAAATTTGTCCGCCTGCATCGATCCGCCATAGTGAACATTGACTATGTGCGTGAGATTCACCGGGATGCCCGAACCGAGGGATGGGTTCTTCTATCGACGGGAGAGCGAGTGCGGCTGAACAAGACGGGTTGGCGGAAATTGGCTGCTATGAACGGTATTTCATAGCGCCAGAGATGGGTGCGTGCTGTCGCCGTCGATTGACACTCCCCACCGGGATTCTTTGCGAGTGACGAGTGACGAGCAATCCAGAAATTGGGCCACGGAGAGCCCGGTAGCCCGTTCACGGGCTCACGGAACCAATTTTGGAAACATTGTCCCTAGCGTGTTCACGCCAGTACTGGCAAAGCACTCGAAGTCGTTCTCATTGATCGACTCCATTTCCGTTGGTGTCGATCGGATGCAACGGAACTTGGAGCCGATGCGCAGGCAGGTCGAAACCTGGCAGAGGAGCGAACTTACCGATGTCACGGCGAAAGTGGTCATCTACGAGGCGTTCGTGGAGGGCAGATTGGAAGCTCCAAGACATCTTGCCCGCACCGTGCATGACCTCTACTTCGAGCCCAAGTATGACGAGTTCCGTCCACGGACGGTGTGGAGTCTGTCGAACGCATTTACTTCCGCGTTTAAGGAACTGGATCCTATCCCGCAATTCAAGGCGACGGCCCAGTTGTGTAGGAGCGGCCCGGCCGGCGGGATGGGCGGTGGTTAGCCCGTAGTCGTGAACTCCCATCGGAACAACTACGGAGTCATGGCACGGCGGTAAAGCAGTCGCGTTGCGAGGCGTCTTGAGCGATCCGTCAATGAACAGGCAGTCTTAGCGACTGTGATCCGCCGCCCGCTCCGCGTTAATAGCCTATCGTCATGCAGAATCCGGTCAAAGAACGCATCGCCAGGTTGCGGGAAGAAATAGCGCAAATCAGTGAAGCGGACCGCCTCTACTCGCAAGGTGGCAAGAAGCTTCACGGCGCGGCGGGGGATCACGAACGTCGGCTTCAACGATTGCAGGAAATCCTAGACGAGTTGGTGGCGCTGACCGATTGGAAAAAGCCATGACCCAGCCGAACTGGCCCCGACAGCCTGTTGTCATCGGAACTTTGGGTACCCAGTCTCCTACTCTTTATGTCAAATAACGTAATTAGTCCTATTACAATGGCATCTATGAATGATGTGAATCGGCTTACAGCTGCCCTCTAGTCGGTGATACCAGTGATACCTAAAAGTACGAAATATGGGGATCCAGGAGCAACAGATGCAACAAAAATTAAAAACTGCAAGGTGGAGTAAAAGTTGTCCTTAGAATAGTTTACGGTCGATGTTCCTCAAATGATGAGAGATAGCAAAGTTAACGATTATCGAATCCCACTCTCTCCGCCATATTTTCAACCACTTGGCGGAGCTGTGATCCGCACCGCGATCCATTAAGCGCGTGGCAGAGCCAAACCCACGATCTTGCTGTGTGCCTCTGACTCTTGGTTCGTCACCACATCGCCATAGATATTCATCGTCGTGCGGATGTCCGCATGTCGCATTAGCTTCTGCTGCACGGCTATCGGGGTTCCCACAGCGTCAAGCCACGATCTGTAGCTGTGGCGCATCGTGTGAGTAGCCAGCTTGCCGACTTTCGCTGCGTCTGCTGCTTTCTGGAATACTCCCCAGACTCGCGGATAGGACCACGGAAGACGGCCTAGCCGTGTCGGGGAAGCGAAAACCCAGTCTCCAGGTGCGGAAAACTGCGTTGTTTGCTTCCACGTCTTGAGCACTTCCAGCAGACTGCCATCTATGCTCAAGTGCCTTCTGGAACCTGCGGTCTTTACGTCATCCACTCGTTGCCGGACAATCGCACGCTCTACGCTGATCTTGCTGGCAAGCCAGTCAATGTCCGCCCACTTGAGTGCTAGGCATTCGCTGATCCTGAGTCCCAAACACAGACACAGCAGAGCCATCGTGCGGAATGGTTCCGAGAGTTCAGAAACGAACTTCTGGAACTCCTCGAACGTAAGACTACGCGGAGCATTGGTCCTTTTGGTTGCACCGCGCACAGTGACCAGAGTCATCGGATTGCGCTCCGCTGGCACATCACCGCGCCACATAGCGAACTCCCAAAGTTGATGCAGAACACCTCGAATGTGAACTCTGCTCTTGGGAGACAGCGTGAGAGAATGCAACCACAATTCAACGACACGCGGTTGTACGTCAGTGATCGAGCCGTCTCCCCAGTGAGGAAGGATATGGTTTGTCAACCACTGATCGTAGCTGTAGCGTGTGCTGAACCGTTGCGGCATTCGTTCTGCCCGATAGTCCTCAACCAGGCTGCTGACCGTGATTCCGGTCGCCTGTTTGGGTTTCTTCGGCATCAGCGTGCTTGCTGTCTTCCACGCTGCTGCTTTGGTCGGTAATTCCTGCTTCGTGCCGAGTGTTTGTGATCGTCGCCTGCCGTCCACCCATTGCAGGAATCGCCAGGTACAACGTCCCTTGTCGAATAGAACACTTCCAGTACTGTGCCGTACTCTCTTCATTTGATCCTCCCATCACTCGAGAGCACGGCGGGCACGACCAGCATAGCATCCAAGTCTGAGGTTTTGAATCTCCAAACGTGGCGTTGTGTGCCGGAGAGGATGTAGGCGCGGACCTTTCCTTGCCGTACCCACTGCAACAGAGTGCGGCGTTCGATTTTTACATATAGCGCTGCTTCGCCGCTCGTCAGCCATTCATTTGCCACGCCGTAACTGTCTCTTTTCTCGGTTGTGTTCTGCATTTTCTATTCCCCTTTAAAAACAATTTTTTTCTTCGCGAAACCCGCGACGGTTTGGGGGCGTTCAGCGGCGCGGACCTGTCACGGGCGCGGTTCTTACGCGTTCATCGAAGACCCTTGACAGGGAGCACCGCTGGAATAACGCCGGTTTTGAAAGGCGCGGGTTGAGTCGGGAAAAAAATGGAAAGAAAAATGTCTTCGGCTAAGAACACCGAATTGGAGAAGAGCTCGGGGCAGTGAATGCTATCGATGTCCGGAATTCTTGGACGGGCATGACGTCAGGAGCTTTTCCCACTGGCACTAGCGGGCCGCTTTTCTTATTCGTCGGGAAAGCACTATCCTCAATACATCGAAATCCCAGCTAAAAAGTGCCCAATGATTAAGTGGAATGCGGTCTTCAAACGATTGATGTTTTTGATGGACCAGCAGGGGCCAGGCTATTTCAGCGGCTCTCGTTTCATCCGGGCGGTTCAACCGTTCAATGACGATCTGCCCAATTACACCGAGTTGATTGAACAGCGATCGAGAGCTGGAAAGAGTACGACTCGCATGTACTACTACAAGGACATTCTTATGGACCTTGAGGCATGTGTTCGAGTGCGCGCCGTTTGCGCGATCCTTGATGAACTCGAAACAGTCGATGGCAATGGAGTTCCAGTTTCGGAGATCCGAAAACTGCTAGGGGGCGGGACGCTGGCACCTAATGCAACGATACCGGCTGATGCCTGGAACGCTGACCGATTGAACGAATACCTGAGCAAAATTGATGCGGAAATTGCGGCGGGGGAATACGAGCACTCGGTGACACTGTCGTATACGTGTCTTGAGGGGTTTTACGGCGCATTCGTACGGGCCAAATGCAAGCAGGAGACGTACTCTCACGAAATCATCACTCTTTCGAAAGAGGTTAAGGTGTATCTGAAGAATTCCATCAAAGATTACCCAGATGAGGTTCTCAATGGAATAACACAAGCGGCACACGCTGTGGATAAGGCGAGAAACCAGTTCAGCCAATCGCATTTCGCGAACGAAGCTGGATCATGGCTTGCGACGTACGTCCGGGACCTTGTGAACACGCAAATTCGTCTGTTGCTACACTTCCTGTGAGCGGTTGTTGGCGTTGACTTTCGGAATACGTTTTGCGAGGAAAACTTTGCTGCAGGTCATCATTGACACATCAATCTATCGCAAGGACCCTAAGCGGGATAAGGTTGGGTTCCGGGCACTCGGGCGACTCTGTAGAGGTCAGAAGGTAAAGCTCTATGTCCCAGAAGTTGTGAAACGAGAATTTGTTTCGCAGCAAAGGACGGCAATCGAAGAGGAAGTGCAAACGATACTCAGTGCAGCAAAATGTATCAGTCGGCGGACAAAAGAGAACAAGTTGTTGGAATTCGCGCTAAAAACGATAGCGCTCGCGGATACGGTGGCACCAAGGATTGGAGCGAAAACCAGGCTGGAATTCAAAGGCTGGATTGAACAATGCGGGGCGGATGTCTTAGCGATACGACCAAAGCACGGGAACCGTGTCATGGATGATTATTTTGATGGGAACCCGCCCTTCACATCGCCCAAGCATCGCGACGACATTCCCGACAGTTTCATATTTGAAAATATTGTAGACGTAGCGAGCGATCAAGAGACCGTGTACGTGATCGTGAACGACGGTGCGTTGTACAAATCATTGGGAACCATCAACAACGTAAAGGCATTTAAGGAACTCGACGAATTCATCAATACGGAGGAGTGTCAGGAAGCGCTCGAAGAACTGACTGGGGAGATCGTAACTCACAACATCGAACGTGCGAGGCAGATCATCCCTCAAAAAGTCGACGACCTCAATCGAATGATTGACGTGGACCTCGTCAATGTTTTGGCAGACCAGACGGTTCGGGATTCTCAAATTCCCGACGACAATGGCGAAGCAACAATCACCATGGTAGGCGCAGCCGAAGATGTCGAATTCGACTTTGACGGCATTGAGTACTATGGCGGAAGTGAGATTGGTATACCTTTTTCGGCGACTACAGAGTGCTCATTGAACTATGCGATCTATCAGTCGGATTATTACACGATGAACGAGGGAGAATCGGCGAAAATCAGCATCACCGAGCTGAACGACCATTACTTCGACGCGGAACAGGATTTCCCCATCGGAGTAAAGGGAACGCTATCGGTTGAAATAAGGGTGGAACGACTCGAAGACCCTGAGGTGAGCCAAGGTGACCTCGAAACAGCTATCGTTGAAGGGGAGCATAAGGTCGAAGTTGAGAAGATATGGATCGCGCGCGGAGACTCTTAGCTGGCCGGGATCCTTTCAATTCTCCAGCCCAGAGGACTGAATTCTCCCGGAAACTACATTTCCTCGGTGTCCGACGATCGTTGACCGAAGGCCGAACGGTTTGCACCTTAGAAATTAAGGCTAGAACCTTGCACGTCGTGCGACCGCGAGCCGTGACATGCGATTCAAGTAGTGGATTCCAAAGTATCTGGAGGCGCAGAGATGCGGATCTCGCAGGCATTCGCGTTATGAAGGTCACGCAGTAGTACAGCGCCACATTTGACAATGATTTCAGCCGTGTCGGGATCTACAACGTGCGACTTGGTGGGGTGAGCTCCGCCCGCTCCAAGATCTTTCAGTAAGATGCTTAACCCTTCCATCTTCTCTCTGACGAAGCCACTGCGTGCAGCCCAGTAGTGCAAATCCGTGATACTGAGTGGCCGAGTGCCAAGTTTTGTGGAGCATTTCTGGCATGTCGCTTGCTTCTCCGGTTCTCGCCCTTCGACTGACTGGTATTTCAGGATCAAGGAGCCCTCATAGGCGCGTCTGACCATGACCGCCGCAGGTTTCCAGAGTTTGTTTGCGTAGCACGATACCCCGAGCTGAAAATCTTCCGCCACTTCGGCGTTCCAGCCAGTTGTGTCTACCTTGAGCCGAAGCCTCTCGCCCATGCCATGGGGACTCCGCCCGTCGTCTTTGAGCCAGGAGCCGAGCCAATCATTGCCGCGGCCGTCAGCGGAATCTTGGGTCTGCAATATCCCAGCCTGGAGAAAGGGTTTCATGTAAGTTTGGACGTACGATACTGGGAACCTGCGACCAAACTGATCCCTCACAGCCTTTATTACGTCTCTGCTCTGTTTCGAGGAGTCAAAGAAACCACGTAGCGTTAACTCCCTAATGTAGCCTGCCAGGGAATTTCGCTTGGGTTCCAGTGCCTTTGCTCTCTTGAGAGCTTCATCTCGGTCGCTCATTTTGTGCACACTCCATTCACTCGTCGCGCCTCAGCCCTCAGTCCCGATCAACCGCGATTGATCAATTCCGGGAGTTTGGTCGCAAAGAACTGCATTACTGTGCGCTCGTCCACGAAGAACTCGTTGCCTTTCTTCTGAATGATCCTGCTCTTAGACAGGCTGCTTGTTGAGTTGTAGATGGTTTGCCTGGCAATCCGCTGTGCCAGCCCACCCGCTGCGATCAAATCATCAACTGACATTGTCTGCTTGTGCGCTTTCCCCAAACGGTGACCCAAGTTCTCAGCGACCAGGCACGTAATGATGAAGTCCTCCGCGTTCCCGACATTCTTGAGGAGAGTCACTTGCCCGTCGTTAGTCAGCGCCACTATGGGTTCAAGCTGCTGAAGTTGTTGTTCGAGCCCACTTTCAATCATCCGCATCGGATCCTCCAGTAAAAACTACTAAGAATAGGTACTACCGAGAATATTGTAGCATACGGAACAATGATTCAAACAATAAGGTTAAACATTGCAATCGTGCGGTCAAGTCATCAGAAAGTCCCCATTGGTAAATCTTTTGGTCGGCTATGATTTCAGCCGTGCCGGCTGAGCGAACCGCCTAAGCTATCCCGGTGAAGTAAAAGGCATCGTACGGTGCCGACGGACGGGCGCGGCGATTCTCAGAGCGCCGGAGCAGAGAATGCAATTTTCCAGCAAATACAGGGGAATCGAGGAAGGGTCATTTCTGTAGAGACCTTGAAGAGAGGGTGGAAACGCCTCACTTGCTCCCATAGTTTTCAAGGATAACACTCACAAAGGTACACTACCGCTCGGCGCTCGCGCACGAAGATTCGTGGAGTGGCTTGATTACCGATTTAGCTATATTCTATCCTGCTGATAACAGGACTGATAGACGTATGCTACATAAAATAGGTAAATCATCTTGTCGGGGATGAATATCTGGTTGCCGGCTGAGCGAACCGCCCAAGCTATCCCGGTGAAGTAAAAGGCATCGTACGGTGCCGACGGACGGCGCGGCGATTCTCAGAGCGCCGGAGCAGAGAATGCAATTTTCCAGCAAATACAGGGGAATCGAGGAAGGGTCATTTCTGTAGAGACCTTGAAGAGAGGGTGGAAACGCCTCACTTGCTCCCATAGTTTTCAAGGATAACACTCACAAAGGTACACTACCGCTCGGCGCTCGCGCACGAAGATTCGTGGAGTGGCTTGATTACCGATTTAGCTATATTCTATCCTGCTGATAACAGGACTGATAGACGTATGCTACATAAAATAGGTAAATCATCTTGTCGGGGATGAATATCTGGTTGCCGGCTGAGCGAACCGCCCAAGCTATCCCGGTGAAGTAAAAGGCATCGTACGGTGCCGACGGACGGCGCGGCGATTCTCAGAGCGCCGGAGCAGAGAATGCAATTTTCCAGCAAATACAGGGGAAATCGAGGAAGGGTCATTTCTGAAGAGAGAGTGGAGACGCCTCACTCGCTCCCATAGTTTTTCAAGCACGAGTCTAGGGGGCGGTAGATAAAGGGATCTTGGGAAACGTGGCTTTATCGGCGAGGGCGGCGTCGCCGATGGCCACGAGCCCGGGGTTGGAGGTCCTGGTAGGTTCGGAATATCGAATCGACAACGCGTGTACAGCCTGAGGTGATGCGGGCAAGTGCCGCAATCTGCTCTGTACACGAAACGATGGTTGTCGCGTGCGGGTAGTTTATCGCGTGATCGACCTCTCCCCACACTTCTTCCATTAACGTTCGGACCTGTAGCTCGCACGTGTACTTTGTTCGCCTGTTGGGTTCGAGAACATAGTGGACGCTCGTATACATCGAAGGGCTACTGCGTGTTGCAATACCGATTTCTTTGAAATACTTGCGAGATTCGTCATCCCATGTCCGAGCTGTGGGGCCCTCTCGAAGTCGATACTTCTCTTCCTCGAATAACGAAAGCAATGCTTTGTTAATCGCATCCACCTGGTGCGTGTAGAGATGAATGATTCGTAAACCGGCGAGATCGTTTATCTTGTAGAAGAGGTTCTCTCGCGTGATGACGAACTTGCGTTTTTTCTCTTCTGCCTCGGTCATTTTTCTGATGAGTTTGTCTCTGAGGTGAGACGGATTCTTAACTCGTGCTTTCATCGAGTGCACGTGCTGGGAGAGCGTTTTATCATTCTCAAATAGGGCTAGAAGCTGTTTAGAAATCAGCTGAAAATGATGTCGATTCGCCTCGAAGTGAGCCACGAGGTCGTCCAAAACTCTCATCTTGCCTTGGGTTAGTCGAAACATTCACACCGTCGAGCGCGCTAGTATTTTCTTCGCAATCGCCATGAACGCCGCGTACGCCTCTTGTCTCTGAGACTGCGTACCCGCATTTACTTCGTGCATGGGGACGCCTTGTTTTTGTGAAGCATTTGCGATAGTTCCAAAGTCCTTCACTTGTCCAAGCCTTGTGCTCATTGAAGCAGGCGCGAGCTCGGGATCGATGCGGCGCAAGACTGTCGCGATGTCACTATTAGCGTGCTTCTCGATCTGAGATAGATAGCGGGTGTATCCTGCGGCAACCTCACCTCGATAAACTCGAAACCTCTGAGGGATATATCCGAGGAAGGAGGGTCTTCCAGGAATCAGGTACAAGTCGTCCGGCGCCAACTCAGCGACAACTTGCCATTCCTTGATCCATTGACTCAACGTATGCCCAAGCGTCTTCAGTGCTCGCACGGAGAAGAGATCGCATGCAGCGGGCACGATGAAAGAGTCACAGTCGAGCAGGACCACGCGGTTTAGTGGGCCAATGTTGGGTCCACAATCGTAGAAGACAAAATCTACGTTCCTGGCAGCGCAGGCATAATTTACGAGAAGACTTATTGCACTGGTGCCTCGATAACCCTTGACTTTTCGTTGGAAACACTCGCTCCACATTTGAGTCAAGTCTTGCTCGAATTCAGACAGCCGGATGTCGCCAGGGAGAAGGAAGATGTTCCTTAAGCTGAGCTCAATCGAATCGATCCTGTTGATTTCACCGGTCGCTTCCGAAATTGGCTTCATGGCTGACCACAGCGTCTCGCCTTTCGACGTGTCCGATTGATCAAGGAGATCGTCGACAACAGCTTCTTCAATGAGGTATGAAGTCAAATTACATTGAGGGTCGGTATCTACCAGCAAGATCTTCTTGCCCAGCGAGGCGAGCGCAGCAGCGATATTTACGGTCAAGGTGGTCTTTCCAACTCCACCTTTGTGATTAAATATTGCCGTTCTGTGTGCTTTGTTGCGGTTACGTTGCTTCCGTTTCTCGGCCATTCGTCGATCCCATTTTCTCCTCAGCGGACGCTGATCGCCGTGCCTTCCTGCGGGGCCGCGCCCTTGCCATTACCGCCTTGGCAGCATCTCTGTCAGGCAATGCGTTGACGAATTGCTCGCCGACGGCGCTGAGCTGTTTCTGGCCTCGGGCGACTGGAACCAGATAGCCCATCTTAAGGGCATTATTGACGGCCCACGTGGAATTCGCGAACTTGCGTTGCGCGGCCTCAGTGTTGAGTTTGCTGAGATCGACGGTGCGGAAATGTTGAGTCCCGCGGTAGTTGGTCAAGTAGTACGCCAAGCAAGCAACTTTTTCGACATCGGTACGGGGTTGTTTTTGCAGGATGAAATCCTTCGGCGATATGCTGCGGTCCTCGGAGAAAGACGTTGCGGAACCGGCACTCGAAGTACCGCCTCTTTGGCTAGCGGCATGTGTCGTCGGCACGGTAGAGGCGGTGCTACTGGAGAATCCGATGTTGAGAAAGGTCGCTACGGTTGTGAGCAGCCTCTCGCGATCTGCTGGTTTAACTTTCTTGAGCGCGGCAAGAATATCGTTCAGAGCCGCCGTAAGACCGCCAAGATCCTCCGCGGCCTCGTGATCCGGCATTACATGACTTTCTGCCACAGTTTCGCCTCTCTGCCCTTCCTAGCCCCCGATCAAAAGTGTATTGTAGCCCCAATTTGCGACGCCTGTCGTATACGGCCAGATACCGACCAGAGCCCTACTCAGCGCTACGCGGCGTATGCCGCTCCCCAGGAAGGTGCAAACCTTCGGCACATTGCGAACCACGAACTGCTTGGGTTGTGAGCTTGACGAGAAAGATGGCCGTCAGTCGGAGTCGACCGGTCGCGACTGCCGACGAACATTACCGCTCTCTCCGCTCAACTGACCTTACAATGTGGCCGCGCGCCTGAGGCCTTACGCGCCGATGCCACAACTTGTAGAAGCGATCCCTGGTTCTCCGCCCGTTCACAGACTGCGCAACCCACTTCTTCCATTCGGCGTTCTTAGCCGAATTCTTTTCTTCTTCATTTTTTCTCCACTCCACCCGCGCCTTTTCACAACCGGCGTTACTCCAGCGGTGCTCCCTGTCAAGGGTCTTCGATGAACGCGGAACTTGCCCGCGCCCTTGACAGGTCCGCGCCGCTGAACGCCTTCAAAACCGTCGCGGGTTTTCGCGAAGAAAAAATTTGTTTTGAAGGAGAAGAAGACAATGCAAAACACCACCGAAAGAAAAGACGTATACAGCCGCATCACCGCACAGATCGTGGAGTACCTGGAAAAAGGCGTCCGTCCGTGGACTCGTCCATGGAATGCTGAGCACGCCGCCGGCCGGATTACCCGTCCTCTGCGTTTTAACGGCCAGCCCTACTCCGGAATCAATGTGCTTTCCCTCTGGATGTCCGCACTAGGCCAGAATTTTGCCGCCCCCATTTGGATGACCTTCCGTCAGGCCAGCGAACTAAAGGCTCACGTCCGTAAGGGCGAGAAAGGGTCGCTTGTGGTGTACGCCAACGCCATCACTCGCACAGAGCGCGATGACAAGACCGGCGAGGACGTCGAACATGAAATCCCTTACATGAAGGGGTACACGGTATTCAATGTCGAGCAGATCGAAGGCTTGCCTGAAATCTACTACGCCAACGCCGTTCCGACGCGCGACCCTGTGACGCGCATCGACCATGCGGAGACGTTTTTCGGCAACCTCGGTGCAACGATCAGACACGGCGGAAATCGTGCCTACTACGCGCAGGAACTGGATTACGTACAGATGCCGCCATTCGAAGCCTTCCGCGACGCCGAGAGTTACTACTCCACCCTCGCTCATGAATTGACCCACTGGACGAAACACGAGCAGCGCCTCAACCGTGACTTCGGGCGTAAGAGCTGGGGCAATGAAGGTTACAGCCGCGAAGAACTCGTAGCCGAGTTAGGATCTGCTTTCCTGTGTGCCGACCTTGAACTGCGCCAGGAGCCGCGGGAGGAAAACGCCGCCTATATCGCGACTTGGCTGGAAGTTTTCAAGAATGACAACCGCGCCATCTTTGCGGCAGCCGCTCATGCCCAGCGAGCAGCCGATTACCTCAACCAGAAAGCCGCCGCGCAGGTCCCACAGACCTGCGCGGCTTGATTCATTTCTCCGTCAATTATCGGGCCAAAGTGGACAGCCAATGGATGCAGGAGAGACTAACCGCCTACATTTTTCAGGTGCCTTTGTAGTTGAGCACCGGTCGCAACGTGCGGATAACCTTCACAAGCTCTCGCTGCGCCTTGAGGACCGCACGAATGTCCTTGTACGCAGCGGGCGCCTCGTCCCTGAGTTTGTCTGTCAGCCGGTAGTCGTGCCAAACGCCTTCCATTTGCCGCCGGAGTTCACGTTCGCTGAATTTGCTCCGCGCCGCGCCCCGGCTCAAAGCTCTGCCGGCGCCGTGAGCGCTCGAACAGAGCGCGTCTTCACAGCCGCGCCCCTCCACATGGAAGCTGGGACTGCCCATCGACCCAGGCAGGACTCCAAGTTGTCCCTGTTGAGCCGACATTGCGCCCTTGCGATGCACCCACAACTCGCGCTCGCCATGATGCTCAAGCGCGACATGATTGTGATCGATTGCGATCATGGTGTCCCAACCGATGCTGCACTTCAACGTTCGCGCCAGCACCTTGCCGGTTTCCTCTGCCATCGCCTTGCGAGAAGCCGCGGCGAATTGCCTGGCCCACAGCGCATCATGAAGGTACTCTTTGCCGGTATCCGATTCCGCATCGAGCGCAAGCAGTCGCCCTTCGACCGGTTGCCCGCGTGCCAGATGATGGTCGCGGATCACCTGCCCGAGAGCTCGCGATCCGCTATGTACCATGAGCCAGAGCCGGTCCTCCTCATCCGCTTGCATCTCAAGGAAGTGGTTTCCGCTGCCGAGAGTTGCAAACTCGAGCTCGCCCTCTCTTTGGCGAATTGCTTCTAGGCGGGCATGACTGAGCGGATCGCTTGCTATCTCAGCAGGTTGAGGAATTATCGCGTTCCGGTTGTGTCTGCGCGAGGGTACCGCACGCCCAATCTCGTTCAGCAACTGGGCGGCAGTCTTCGGATTCTTCAGCGCGGAGGCCTCCACGTCAACGGCGACGGCCAGCATGCCGCATCCGATGTCGCCTCCCACTGCCTGCGGATAGATTAGGTGAGAAGTCGCGACAACAACACCGATGCACACCTCAGCGGCAAGGTGTACATCGGGCATCACCGCGACATGTTGAACATCTGGGGCGCACCGGATTCTCCCGAGCGCCTCCGACACGTCTCGATCCAGTGGAGCAGCTAGCCAGCTTCTGAGCGGAGCCATCGACGAATCATTCATCGACGCCTCCTTGCACCGAGACCGGCACAAACGACAGCTCTGGCGCTCGCTTTCTGGCGATCGCCATCGCGACTTCCGACCGCAAACGCGGTGCATCGCGCCGGAGCGCGCTCATCGCATCGACGACGGAGTAGCCATCCTGCACAACGATATGGACCAGTAAATGGCCGCAACCAGGTGCTGGCGAAACCTCATCTACAAACAGTTCGCAGCCAATGCCAGCAACGTCTGAATCCGCGAGCGCGAGGTTCAGCGCCCGCTGCACTTGACAGCAGAACTGCTCTGTCTTCCGTTGCACTTGGCGGCTCTCCGACCGACTGCCGCTTCCTTCTCCATAGAGAATTTCAGCGAACTCCGCGTCCACGAACTCCGCGCCCTTACCTCGACGTTTTTTTCGTTTCACAAAGCTCCCTTTTGCGCGCAGGCGCGCAGAGCCGACAGGCGCACGAATGCGTATGCGGCTTCAACTGATGAGTTGAAAGATGGAGCCAACCCAGCCGGCCGGCTGGATTAGACGGCGGCGAGCAGGCTCAACGTCATCGCGCTGTGTGCAATCGGCGACATAGCTTTCTCCGGTGCTACGTTGAGTCTAGGAATTACAGGCGCATGAACGCCTGTGGTCCCTAACACATTATCGCTATACCTCTGGTTTAGAGCAAGTCTGGCGGCGTGGACTTAAGCTGCCTCCGCGAGTTGGGCATCGGAGGGTGCAACGACACACAGATAGATTGCACCCATGTCGCAAGGCGCCCAAACCCCATTCCCGATAAATCGATGCTGAAAAGCCTTAAGTGTCGACGAACCGGTGCCTCGCTGAGTGACTTGGCAACGGCCGAGCCCGGCCGACCTACCTCAAGGCAGGCTTATAATGGCCAGCGTCTGGAAACGTGGGATAGTTTCCCCGAGCTAAGCGAATCAATCTGCCGGGATCCATAGGAACACACAGAGGGGTGCACCGTGACGGATGAACCTAGGACCGCTCTGATCGATAGCTACAGAACCGCGATCTCTGTGTCGCTTTCGGTAGTGGGTGGGGTGCTTTTGCTCACATTTGGTTACTTCACTGATAAGTCACACCCTTTCATGTCGTTCATATTGCTTCAGTTTGGTGGCCTTCTGGTATTTAGCGCGGGGTATACGGCGTTCAGCGACTACTTTGTCCGGAAAAACTTCGAAGAACAGGTGCGGGCGTCGATTGACTTTGTGCGCCTGGACCAGAGCATCAAAGATGCTGGGCTGGTGCGGTGGGTGGATCGGTTCAACCAAGGGGATCTGGAAGCGAGCCTGGGCACCTCAGCCTCGGTGCTGATGCTGGTGCTACGCAGCGATCACTTTTTCGATTCTGCCGGCGATGGATTAAGGGATCGAATGCAGCGTGGAGAGCTGAAGCTTACGGTAATGCTTCCAAATCCGCGAAATCGCGCTCTGATGCTGCTGATGGCCAAGAAGTTTTCCAATCTGGATGGGCCGGAGGACCTCGCAACGTCGATCCAGAGAGTAATCAACGTATGGCTAAGGGGCAGAATTTACGCGAGGTTGAGTTTCGACCGACAGCAACAACTAACCGTGAAGTTAATTGACAAATATCCTCTGTACTCCGCTTACCAATTCGACCAAAGAGAGCTATGGTACATTCCATACCACCACCGAGACAACCATCAGCCGACGCCGGTGCTGGTGTTTGGTCGCGGGTTCGAGCGAGCAGCGGTTTACCAGGATATTTGTGCTTTGCTAAACGAGTCGCCGCCGTACGATTTGTCCCAGGAGCTCAAAATTCCAGACAGCTATTTTGCAGGAATTTCAGCGCTAGAGGAATAAAGCCAAAGCGCCGCGGGACAATAACGTATGCCAAGAGCTACAAGCCTTACGGTTGAGTTCACAGAGTACTTGTTTGAAGAGAGGCGGAAATGTTGAGCTCGGTCGAGGTTCCAAGCCGCACGGAGATTGAGAAGAGCATTGTGGAGGAATTTGCAAGGTTTGCGGCTGCGAGCCCGGCACTTGGGAAATTGGTTGAGGAGTTGTCGGCCTCCGGGCCAGTAGTGATTTTTGGCGGATTTGTGCGTGACCGGATTCATAACCTGGCCCATTGCGCTAAGCGAACTTCGAGAGACATCGACCTGGTGGTTTGCGGCACACTAAGAGATACGCAGCCGCAAGGCGTGCTGCGAAACAATTTCAGTGGATACCGCCGCCGGCTAGCGGATGATCTCACAGCTGATTACTGGGAACTGGACAAGACCTATGCATTTCGTCAGGGCATATTCAAGGCCAATGTTGAAAACCTTCCTTTAACCACCGTCTACACCTTGAATGCGTGTGTTTTTGATCTTGTAAATCTGAGGTTGACCGAGCACAGGGCCATTGCGAGCATCGCTAAACGTACTATCTCGTTCAATTGCAAAGAATATCTGAACAAATTCCCCAATTATCAGGCGTTTCGTGCGATGGATTTCGCGGAGCGCTTGGAATACACACTCGATGACGAGGTGCAATTCTTCGTGCGTGAGCAGATTCGCGATTCAACACTTGAGGGGTTCGTCGACGCAGTCCAAAGTCATCGGAAAGAGATTACAAAGAAAGGGATCAGCGAGATGTTTGAGCGGTATTCATAAAAGGCGTGCGATTGCGCCTTTAGTCTTCAGCTCACCTTCGCATGCCCTAGCCCCATACGCGCGACTTAAGGCGACTCCTCAATTGAAAGTCGCCTCACAGTTCTGTCAAGAATTTCATTAGAGCCGGATTGTTCCGCCATCGTCGCTTTCCGCGGCGTGGACTCAGTTTATCGAGCTGAGTACGAAAACGCTCCGCAGTCAGAGACAGGTAGCGATCCGTTGAGCCGAGGCCGACTTGCCCTATGTAAGCCGAAAGCGCGGGAATCATCCGGTTCAGATCCGCGCCACGCTTGATCCAGGCAGTCAGTCGATGAACCGCGAAAGTATGTCTCAGATCGTGCAGCCGAGGCTGATAGCGTGCTCCGTCATCGCGAGCATACCAGCCACTCCACGAAGCCTCTGAAATGTCTGACACACGGCGCGTTCTTTGAGCGCATCCCCTTTTTTTGTTAGGAAGAAGTTTGGAGCTCTCATCTTGTCCTTTCGGTGATTCGTGAAGTGATATCTGCGTAGCACCTTGTACAGGTCTGGGCCAATCGGAATCTTCCTCGAACGATTGAACCGGTTGCTGCGGAGGATAATCGTTCTCCGTTTGAAATCTACGTCCTCACGAAGGAGCCCGCGAGCCTCACCGACCAAGGCTCCCGTCCCGTAGAGGAACAGCAAGAATGTTCGAAGAGTGCGTGCGTCGATTTTGCAGCCGCTCTTCTCCTGAGAAGATCGAACCGCGGACAGCAGAAGACGAATCTTAGTCTGCGAGTAGATGTAGGGAACAAAAGTCGTTGCAACCGGCGGCCGCGGTGACGGCATGGGCAGTGCATGCATGGCATTGCGCGCCACCCAGAACAGGAAAAAGTGCCTCAACACGTTGTACTTTTGACGCCACGTGACGGGCGACGTGTGAGGCCCATCGAGGAACGATGCTACTTGACGCTCACGTATGCTGCTCAGCTCCACGTTGCCGGCATATCGGCAGAATGCCGAAAGGCTCTTAATACCCTCGGCATAGATCGCTCCGCCGATGCGTTTTCCATCTACGTATGTCCGAACTCCATCGAGTAGTCTCATCGCACACCCGCCAGGCTGAAAGTGGCGACCTTACGTAGCGAGCGAGTGTCGTACCTCGCATAAATGCCGATTGACTTGATGTTGCGGTGACCGAGGAAATCCGCTATCTCGCGAAGGGATGCGCCTTTCTGGAGTAGGCGAGTAGCACAAGCATGTCGGAGGGAGTGAGGGCCCACGTGTTCCAATTCGATTCCCAACTTCTGCATTCTTTTGCCGACGATCTGCCACATTGGGCCAGGGCCAATCCGTCCGTGCGGTGGATACTTGGACAGAAAAACGTGACGGCTCGAACAGCGTTTCCTGCCCTTCTGGAGGTACTGAATGATCGCTTCGCCTACTTCATATTGAATCGGATATTGCTGGACTCCGCCTCGCTTGGCGTGCCGTACGGTGAAGGTCTCATTGCGCCAATCGAAATCGCTCAACTGAAGTCCTGCCACCTCGCTACTCCGGAGCCCGTAAATCGCAAAAAGCAGAAGAATGGCTTTGGCGCGAAGGTCGCTCGGGGACGATCCGCTCGCCGAGTCGAGTAGTCTCCGAACCTCCGCCCACGTTGGAGCTTTGGGCCGACCATCGTATTTCGGAATTCTCGGACTACGAATTCCCAACGCCAGCCGGGGAACACACCAACCTCGGATCTCTGCATATCTAAAGAAGGAGCGCAGGGCCTGGCATTGCGACGCGATAGATCGAACCGACCAGCCCTCCTGACGCTTACCGGACGGGAACTCATCTACGTCCAGCAACGATACCGTTTCAAGACTCTCATGCCGCTCGCCGAACCATTTCAGAAAATTGAACGCCCTGGAGCTGTAGCCCCGCACAGTATCCGGAGCAAGTCCATGTGCAGAACGCATCGCGTCGATAAACTCCGCGATCATTCGATGAAAGCGATTCGGTGGCGGGGTCTCCAACTGCCCGTGAAATCGCAGCCACTTGTGCGCTACTTGAACGGAAACCCTTGGTGACCCTCTGGGGCTCACCCTTTTGCGAAGCGGCCCTTCATAGGTTGCCCATGATTGCCCTGCCACTTCGATCTCTTGTTGAGGAATAATACGCATCGAACTCATGTTCAGCAGGCGCACTACATGGACCAGGTAGGCCGCGGTGTTCCTTATAGAGACTCGACTGTATCCCTGCTGCAAAAGATGTATGAGGTATTGCTCCCGCTCTTTCAGCAAGGGAGCCGATTCATGGCGAAGTCGAACACTTGGCCAGGGCGATATGGTTTCAATCATGTGATCTGTCCACCTTTCTTGGAAGTTGCCGATCCGATAGCGGCGATTGCGCCAACGAAGTGTGCGTCCAGGGTAGAATAGTGCCGCATCGACGCGAGTCGACAGCCACGGCATATATAAGGCTGCCGGCGTTGATGGTCTCCCCAATATTCTTTTTTGAGGTATTAGCAGATGCGCTTTCGTATCCCGCTCATGGTCCTGTTGCTCTCGCAATTGGCTAGCGCCGCTGCAAACAGAGTTCCCGTTAACAAACTGCTGGATCAGATGATTCACCGGTCGACTCTGGCCGAACCAGGGGGAAGGCCTTTTTACCTGAAGGCCACCATCACTGACAAAGACGATCCGAAGTCTGAGTTCAACGGAACGGTCGAGGAATATTGGCTGTCGCCAACAAAATGGCGACGCGTCGTTAAACTTCGCGACTTTTCGCAGACGCGAGTCGTCAATGGCGACCAAGTTTATGAGGAGAACAGCGGAGACTATTTCCCGGTGCATGACGAAATGTTGGCCAACGAGATAGTCGATCCATTGCCCAAACCGGCTGTCGATCTGATGAATCAGCTCGGACTGATGGGAGCTGAGCCCGGCTCAGGGCAAGGCCAGTGTATGGCTGAGAAGTATTTCAATAATTCGGAAGGCCGGGAAACGAGAGTGCTCCTGGCGTATGACTGCAACAGCGGCTTATTGATCTACCTGTGGTCCCCGACTTGCTGTTATGGAGTGATGACCGACTATCGGAAGTTTCACAACAAGATGATCGCGTATGCGACCAAGGACGATCCAATCAATATTCGAGTCGATACGTTGAAGGATCTCGATTCTCCGGATGAGTCGCTGTTTGCGATTTCTCAGCCCACGCCTCCAAATAAGAGAGTCGTTACGGAGACTCTGACCGAGACGGAAGCCAGAACATTTCTCGTTAGCAACACGGAAATTCAATGGCCCAAGGTGAGCAAGAATCCGCCAGAGAAGAGCATGACAGTGAACATCGTCATCGGTCGCGACGGACGCATAAAAGAAGCGCAGACGTATAGTCCGGTGGAGAATGCGATAGAGGACGCGGCGCTCACAGCCGTAAGGAAGTGGACGTTCCAACCGCAGAACGTCGACGGTGTCCCCGTACAGATCTCGACTAGTCTGACGTTTCCTTTCCCGGCGGACTATCAAAAAGTGGATGCGAGCCAGTCGCAGGTCCGGCCCATGTTTGACCGGATACGCACGACCGGAGATTTGCGACTCGATGGTGCTCCCGCTTTCCACATGAAGGCTAGTTTCCGTTCGGAAGAGGGTTCCGCCAAAGGCACGTACGAAGAGACTTGGGTTTCTCCCAAGAAGTGGCGTAGGGCAGTCAGCTTGAATGACTCGACGATTGTCGAAGTGCAAACGGAAGCTGCGTTCTACCGAACTTTTCCGGGAAAGTACGCGCCACGGTTGGCTGACGATGTAATGGACGCAATCTCGTTCAGTTTGCCTGGCGACAACGGCAGCGACTTCCACGACGCCGATTGGAGTGTCACAGACGCCAAGCTCGCGAATCTGCCCGTGCTAAGGTTATCGGCCGGTTACATCAACCCGCAGGGAAAACCAGATCCGCTCGCGAGGCTTTATTTCGTTGAGGACAAGACTGCATTTCTGCGAGGACGTTACCACTACTCGACTATTACCGTTTTCAATGATTTGCAGCCGTTTGGAGAAAAAAGTGTTGCTCGCAAATTGACGATCATCGGGAGCGCTGGAAAAACAGAAATCGCGATTGACACATTGGAGCCGGCGACAAGTGTCAGCGAAGAGATTTTCGCGCTTCCAGGAGTGGAGCCTGTCTACACGGCCGATGCTAAAGATCAGCGCTTCACTCAGCCAGTAGCTGTTTACACCGTCAAACCTTCGATTCCTGGCTGGCATGGACAAGTGACCTGCGCTGTGAAGATCGACGAGCATGGTCATGTTCGCGATGTAGACGTGAAGGGTACTGCGGACGAGGCCGTCATCAAGCCCGTACGCGCGGCTCTCATGAGCTGGGAGTACGAACCAGCCACAATCAACGGACATCCATCACTCGGTTTCGTTCAAGTGAATGTTCAGTAACTTGGGAAACAGCTGTGAAGTTGCGATAGGTTATTCCTCGTTTTCACTAGGTGACCTGTAACTGAGTCTCCCCGAGACGCGCGACTTCAGGCGTGGTCAACTCCGCTGTACCGCATTGGATAAGAAAATGTGCGGTTGCATCGAGTTGATCGTGGAATCGCGACGAGTCGGAGTTGTCTGGCCTGGGAACGTAGACGATCATTCCTTGCCGTGCACGGGTAAGCAACACTCGGTAGCCATTCACCCGATATTTGTGTTTCTGTGGGTCTTTGTTTGCCTTCCATGTCTTAGCGTTGAAGTTGCGGCTACACCACTCCGTTCCGCCCCACAGGAGATCCTCTCCCCAACAGATGCCTATCCAGTCGAGTTCCAGTCCTTGAATCTCGAACTGAGTGGCCGCCACCTCTAGTTTGGAGGAGGCTCGCACATCGTTACAATATTTGTGATCGCAGCCTGCCTCTTCGCAAGCGTCGCGATCGAGAAACCATCTCTCCCACTCGAAGCGCTGGTGAAAATCAAAGGAGGTTTCAAGTCCGTCTGCCCGTAACCTAGCAGCTCCAGAACTCGCGACCAGGCCAGCCCTAGTCAGACCTCTACGTTTCTCTCGCAGCCACTGGCGGACGGTGGAGATGTCTCTCGACACTACGGGAGGACTGGACATGTTTTCGGCGATGTCCCTTGCTGCCGAATGATCTCCGCGGAGAACGGCATCCACCCACTCGGACATCTGCGTTGCCCTTATAGAGCGGTTGCTGACTTTCAAGTGAAAATCTTCAATCGTTGAAATCCGATTTGGCCGAGGCGCGTCTTCCGAGAACAGAGAGAACGAACCACCAGACGTGTCGTTTAGAACTTCAGGCGATGCATATATGTTCCAGTCGTCAAAAGCTCGAAGTGCGACTCCCCATTCCGGCAGGCCGGCTTCGCCGCGATTTATTTCCTGGCCCCCTCCGACTAGGCAAACAAGCACGCACCATCCGGCATGGCGATTCATGACATCCATCATCATGTGGGCTTCGGATACTATGGGCCGACTAGCTCGCTCGTTCTGCTTGGAATCCCATGCCCGTTGAGCCTCGTCGAAGATAATGACCCTTTGTGCGGGCGTTGGAGCCTGGTCTTTGTAGTGATCATCCGCGAAACGATGGACGCTTTGGATAAATGCGTGCACCGCTGTTTCGGCTGCTCTGCGAGTCCTTCGATTCCCAGCAATCTGAGCGCGGTGAACATCGTCGCGGATCAATGCCTCTCTCAAGATCTTTACCAGTGGTCCATTTCCCGATAAGAACGACGCGGTCTCTCGTATATCCGGGTGATGGACGGCGTTCAGTCCGACAAGGGTCTTGCCGGAACCGGGGACCCCGGTTATGAAGCAAATTGACTTTTCGTCTCTCTCGCGAGACCGGCGCACTATGGTCGTGAGAGATGAAATTGCTTTGTCGAGATCCTCTCTAGCCGCGCAGGCGTGCCCAATTTCGAAAACCTCGTTCTCAGAATAAAGTCTGACTGCCGCGTCAATGATCGGCGGAATCGGATGGAATATCCCGGCATCCCACGCCGCTGGGTCAACGGGTAGCGAGCCAGAGTGGCGTTCCTCGCGAGCGATTCTGATCAATACATCGCCAACGTCGTTAGTAGTGGCCCGTCGACATGGGCGTACAACATTGTCAGCAAACGGCCTGGCGCCTGCGGGTGCTACGTGCCCATCGGAGATGACCATCGGAACAACAGTTCGATTGGCACTAGGTTCGTGAAAGCAAGCCAGATTGATTGCGTAGTCATCAACTTGGCGCTCGGCTGTGGTCGCCGAGAGCCCAGTCTTCATCTCGATTGCAACGATTACGTCGTGCATCAAAATCACTGCGTCAATACGCTTGCCAACACGCGGGATCGGATACTCCAGCAGAATTTCGAATCGAGCCGCCTCGGGTAGTTCCGAAATTAGTTGCCGACATCCCTGGACCAATGGCGGAAGTTGCAGTTCCCAAGCTTCTACGGCCTCGGGTTCGAGGGGGAACCGGGCCTTACGATTTGCGACGGCGAGTGCTCCAATAATCGAACTTGCCGTGTCAGTAACGAAGGTTCCGAGTAGCGCTCGATAGTAGGCGGGCATCGCAAGACAGGATGCCAGGTTCCCCTGCTATGGTCCAGTTCGAACTTAGTTAGAATGCTTTAGGCGGTGAATGTGGAAACGGTACGGCGGATGAACAGATCAGGTCGAACGACGGCTCTGACGGCGGCCGTGATTGCTGGTGCGGTCCTATGGTTCGGCTGTTCCAGGGGACGGACGAGGGCAGAGCCGGAGCCCGCTCCCGAAGTGCGAGTCGATCTCTCTCCGCTAGGCTTGCCGAGGGGATTTTTTTCGACCAGCGACGATGCTCCCCGGACGATCATCGGCTACCGGACGCCCGTGGCAGGCACTTTGATAAACCACACGAGGTTCTTTTCAGGCACGTCTTGCAGATAAATTTCATCCCGCATCGAGTAGATATAACCGATCTCGGCAACGTCATCGTCATCCATCTTGGGGCGAATGACCACTGCTGCACGCCGGTGCACATCCTGTTCAACCTTGATGTAGCGATACAGCAGGTGTCCGCCATATCCAGCGCCTACGATGAGGCCAATGATGATGACCCCTTTGTATTGCCGCCACATGCCCGGCAGTATACCTTGTTACAATTCTGCCGAGCGAAAGCGATCAATGCCAACTCTCTGCATCTTCTGCGACAACAATTCGGGGAGCAAAGAACATCTTTGGCCGAAATGGATTCATGAACGCAAGGATTTTGGGCCACTAAACTTTCAACTCGGCGGGTCCGAAAAGAAGGTCATTCCAGACCCAGAAATCAAGGTCAAGACGGTATGCGGCGTTTGTAACAACGGCTGGATGAGCAAGCTCGAAGCCGAAAATATTCCCACCATCGGCAGTATGTTGCAGGACATCGCCATCCCCCTCGATGAAGCACAGCAAAAATCAGTTGCAGCGTGGACCGCTAAAACGGCAATGGTCAGCGATTCCATGAAAGGCCGTGCAGCGCCGAACAAGTTTTATAGCCGGGATGAGACCGTGAAGATGAGGCTCAACCGCGACATTCCTCCCCGCACACTAATATGGATTGGCAGAATTAATGGCATGCACCTGGGCGATTTTGGCACGGATTTCGCTCTGTTCAGTCCCGAGAAGGAACGAATCGGAATGGGCTCGGTTTCGACCATTGTTGCTGGCCACTTCGTCACACAAGTTGTGACGGTCCATATTGAGAAAGCAAATATCGAAATATCAAATCTGCCGTGCAAGATGGGCAACTGGAATGACATGCTTGCTCAGATTTGGCCGATACAGGCTCCGACCGCACAATGGCCGCCGAAGGTGTCCTTCACTAATGGCGGCGTGCAGGGTCTCGCCTACCTGATGGATAGATGGAGAATGGGCGACCAGGTCAAGAAAGTTAATCGGACCATGCCATCGTGAAACACATCAAAATAGTTCGTCAGACGCAACCAAAGAGTGATCCGGCCCGACGGCCGGACACTTTCTATTTGCGGCATGATCGCTTCTTCACCTTGCTCGGCACGGTAATCATCTTCTTCACATTCATTGCGAAAGAAGGCTTTAGCGACAAGCTCAAGGATTCGGTGTCGAGTATGGAAGCCGCGGAAAGCCTTGCCATTCTAAGGCGCGATATTGCGTTCGGACAGACCAACAGTAAGCCGCTCCCCAATCCGCAACCGGGAAGAAATCCAACACGACAGGAAAGTCTCGGCGACATCGAAGTCTGGAAACTGGAGGGCCAATCCCTAGCCGAACTTGCCGGTTACCAAGCGATGTCCCTGCCTGACTCCGATACCCTCGTTAGACAAGCAAAGGAACTCCTTAGCCGGTTCGAGGTGATAGATAGCACCTATCGGAAAGTCAACGTTCCGGTCAAACCACCCCACAGCGAAACCCACGTTGAATGGCCAATACAGCAGTTATACGACGATGCCATGAAGGCTTACGATAATGCCTCCGATTTTCGGGACCAAGTGTCTATAACCGCCAGAACGCTCAGGCGAGAGCGGGAACGCAATTACACGATCTGGAAATGGGCCAGCTACTTTTTGTTTACACTTGGATGGCTTCTGACCTTTTACGGCCAGCTTTCAGACAAAAAAGGTGATGGAATAAAACCTCTCGAAGCATGAAACGAAAACTCACTCTGGTCGGTGTCGCTATTGTGGCATTCATTTTTGGTGCAATGGCAATGCACCTGTACAAAAGAGAACGCTCACACGCCTGGATTTCAGTCGCGTCTGATGGTGGCGGGTTCGGAATGCAAGAGAACGCGTTGAACGGCGACATTCCCTGGCCAGACACGACAAAGCCCTCGGGGCGAGTGAAGTTCCTCAATCGTGATAAGGGTGAGCAACTCGGATATGTCCTCAATCCGCCGATGAAGCCCAATCCAACCTCCGCTCTTCCGGCGAAGTATCGCCAAACAACAAAAGAGAAAAATGGCTTGGAGATCGGGCCGCCAGATCAGGTTCTATACGAGGGCCATTTCCAATTCACTCTGAAGGACGGGGACGGATTTGTGCTTCTGAAAATGGACGGACCTGTCGAACATCTCTCAGCCGCAGCAGACAATTCTGTTCAGGGAGCCACAGACCAGACTGTTCCCGATTCGGTGATCCTGCGCACGAAGGAAGTCGATGTCGGATTTCTGGTTACGTCTTGCAATCCCTGCGACCCAGTGTCTCCATCTCCACCCCGCTGAAACCCTGCATGCGGATCAAACGAGCGCCGCACTGTGATCCGTTTGTGATCCGTTAGCGTTGCTCACCACTGTCTTCCATTGCTTTAGGGTGCCCGCCGTGCGCTCTATGTAGTTGAAACTACGTTTTCGAGTAAATTCGAATCCCACTCTCTCACTGATGAGACCCCGTTTAGCGGGTGAACTGGTACCGACCACCAAGCCGAAAACAACCAAAGAAAATTGTGGCCATTTTGTGGCCAGACCAGGCATCAACTGGCATTAATGACCACAATTTCCTGTGTTTCAGAACCAGCCCTGCGCGTCTCCTAGCGAGAGCTAAGTATTGTTCTTCTAGTTGGTTACGGAATGGCAGCTCTAGCGCGAGTATCCCGGTTCTCAGATTCTCAATCTTCAAACCCGGGTTCGATTCCCGGTAGCGCTACCAAACCTTCCTAAGCTGTTCATTCCCAAGCGCATCCGATTTCCCTCCAGTGCTTGTGACTACTTTGTGACTACTTTTAGCGAATTCTTGAAGTCGCTGCGGCCCTGTGTATTCGGTTGGGTGGAGCAAGCAGAGTGGCAAACAAGACCGTAAAAATCTACGAGAGAGTGAAAGTTCATGGGAAATGGACTGATCGCTCCGTCGAGATTCCAGACCTCAAAGCTGATGGAACGATGTACCTCAAAGACAACCGCGAGGGAAAATTTCACATTTCGTGGTACGACGGGAAAAGCAAGAAATGGCACCCGAAGACCTGCACGACCCTCACCGAAGCTCTGAAGGTCAAAGCCGACAAGGAATGGTTCGTCCAGAACCAGAATCGTCCCGGAGTGCAAGACCCCACTCTCCCAGACGCCCGCATACCTATTTCATTCGCCATCAACGGCTACATCGACGCATTGATGGGCGCAAAAGCCACCAAGAAAGCCCATCGGCACGATCTGCGGGAGTTCGAGGCGTGGAACGGGAGTCTCGAAAACAAGAAGGGAAAGAAATTCGTAGAGGAAATCGACAAGGCACACATGAGGCGGTTCTTTGAATACCTTGTGGACGACGAACCTGAGAATTGCCCCTTTACCGCTGCGTGGAAATTAATGCGGCTGAACAAATTCATCCGTACTGTGCTCAAGCTTGATCCCGGTAAGGGGCCGATCAAGAAGTCTGATTACAGACGAGAGCTAAAGAGCGGCCAAACCCCTCCTGAAATTTACACACGCGATGAGTTGAAACTTTTGTTCGAAGTCATGACCGCCGACGAGGTTGTGCTTTTCGAGTTGTTCCTCAACTCGGGGCTGCGGAAGCGTGAGGTCATGTTCCTTGAGAATGACGATCTAATCGTAGAGAACTTGGCCCCCGGACTGGTGAAACGGCAAATCCGAGTGACAAGCAAACATCGTCTGGGATTCATGACCAAGAATGGCAAAACTAGGTTTGTGCCCGTCGAGCGCGACCTCATGAACAAGTTGCTTGTGTTAAAGGCAACCGAGCGCCCTTCAAGACTCCTGTTCGGCACACGCACGGGACTGCCTGGCGGAATTTCTCGGGCCGATGGGAAAGGAGCAGATTGAACCAGCAGGGCCGGAGGCTGTGGATGTCGTTCGAGTGGAATCTGCCTATGATGCGACACAATGGAAGTCTTATTACGAATCGCTGGACGCGCAGCGCGGCCCTACAGCCTACCTGTTCAAGTGTCGCCATTGCGGGAAGGTAGGCGGCTACTCCGACTCTCACTGAGAACGCATTCAGAGTACGAACATCCGAAGCATCCACCAGACAAGGAATATCGCGACGATGGCTCCCGCGATGTGAACGATCCAGTCGCCCGCTGTTTTCGGTTTCCCAAAATTGAACATGCGGCAAATGGTAGCAGGCCCCGCGCAGGTGGCGTTACATCGCGGTTATGCTCAAAACCCCGTCTCCGCTTGCTTTTCCTGATCTTCCTCAAGAAGTCGTGAGTCCTTGTACGCATCTTCCAACGTGGAGTACCAGCAATAGTCTGCATCAAAATCACGGTGAGAAAGGAAAACAAGCCCCCAAGAGTGCTCGGGTGCAAAGCCATAGTCTGAGAACGCGATCCCGTAGTCATAGCGGGAACTTTCCGCAATAATCCAGACCGGGTAGTCCGCTGGTGTCTTCCCCCATCCCCAAGTTCTCATCTCAAGACGTGGCTTGACTAGGAATGTTTGGATTCCTTGCACAATGCTGGCGTTGGCGATCTTCCGCACTTCACTTTCAACGAGAACGCGCACTTCGTCCGCCGCTCTGTCTGGCACACGACTGAGATTCACTTTTCGATTTCCTCTACGCGACTGCGTGACACGCAGCCACCATCAAGCCTCACTGCTATATCCGATGATAGAGCAACCCGCGTCCCTATCGAATTGAAAGAATTTCTCCACATCATTTAGCGAACAAGTGCCCCGTGAAAGGCGCTGGACTACAGCGGGTGCAACTCCCGCCACGGCCAGTCTGCGCCCGATGTCTGCTCGGCGGGACTCCTATAATCTTTCAGAATGATGAGCGAAACCACACTCGGATTCCTGTCCACGCTTACCTATCGGGCCGATGCCAAGCGGCAAATCTGCTGGCTACCTTTGGGCGGCATTTACTGGGACGACGAGATGCCGGACATTCGTCATCTGATGAACATTCCAGAAGATGACAGAAATCAAATCTTCCGGTTGTTCACCATCCGGCTGCGACTTTGGAAAGGTGAGACTTTACCTGACGCCGAGCAGCAGTTCTGGGACACAACGTATTCGCAGGTGCCTAGCTGGGCGTTCTTCCGGCGTCAACAGATTTCAGACGATGACCAGCACGCTCAAGAGGAAGCCGAACGGAGCGCGGCAGAGGCGCTTGAGGCGTTGCTGGCCGACGCGGACCGAGTCAGCATCATCGAGAAAGATGGGGTTCAGGAATTCTCTGCGACTTTCGATTTGACGAAGAGGCCCACTCCCACAGAGAAGAAACGCTCGTGGTGGGAACGAGTATTCACCCGAAGGCGAGTCCCCGAAAACTAGCGTATCGTTGAAATCTATAGCCCAAGTTTGCGATTCCGTTTCGCCTGTCTGGCGAGCAAAGCCGCAAAGTTGTGATATCGCCGCTGTCCATGTGAGCATTCTTGAGCAGTTCTCCTCCCTCCATGGCTCTACACTACTGCTGCCTGGAGTTCGCGGGTCGCTCCCGCGCCCAAGAGGAGAGCCTCATGGCAAACATCGGCGTTTATCGTGCAGTGGGAAGCCCTGCACTGGATACTGGGCGATATCAGCACTCCGCGTGCACCCATACCGAGATTGTCGCTAAGGGAAACATGCTCGCACTTTGCAGCAATCGCAGTTGTCCCAACAAGGGTGCCAATTGGGTTCTGCAAGAAGATCACGACTGATGCACTTGAAGGCATGAACGCTCGGCCTTCTTCAGCGGCGTTCTAATCTAAACCGGTAGTCGGTAATCGGGGGGAAGTCCCTGCCATTGTTGGCGAAAAAGTGCGCCGTTAAAGGCGCTGCACTTCGGCGGCGGGCAAAACGGGAAATGGCCTTGGTTTCGTCAGCGATCTGGAATTTATACACCCGCTTCGGGGTAACCTTCTTCACAAATGAAAACGGCTACTGATCGACAAGACGCCCGTAGATTCTGGGGGCTGAGCACTTTGTCCATCTTGCTCTCCGCTGGTGCCGCGTTCAGCTACCTGCACCCAATGGGATACGGAATCGCGGCTGGTGATTTGATTGGTGTACGAGGGCGTGAGGGCGATGTAGCCTTCGCGCAGCGATGGGCTACGGTTTGGTTGACGACAGCCGTGTGTTGTCTGGGAGTTTCGGGTCTCGCAGGTGCGTTGACTAGCTCGATTTATGAAGACGCAGCGCGGCTGTCACGGCTTATCGCTCGTCTAATGGTGGCCTTGGTTGTCTCGTTCGTGCTGGCGCTTCTCATCGGCTCCGTGTCCTTCTGGATCATCACGTCGTCACATCATTCCGTACTTCGCTGAGCTAGGGAGACTCTGAATAAGGTCTCCCTTTCCACAGGAATATAGAGTAAGTTGCCGCCAGATGAGATCGACAAATAAACAACAATGGACTTTGGCGACGATGAATGGTTTTGAGCGGTACACAAGAAAGACACGACGAGAGGTGTTTCTGGAAGAGATGGAGCAGGTTGTCCCGTGGCGCGAACTTGGCGCGCTGATTGAGCCACACTATCCGAAACCGGGGAACGGGCGGCCACCGGTGGGAGTGGAACGTATGCTGCGTATGTATTTCTTGCAGCAGTGGTTCAATTTGTCGGACCCGGCCGTGGAAGAGGCCCTGTATGACTCGCCGGTGATGAGGCAGTT
>Ga0185299_10000730_pt1 | contig 79665 bp, 75 predicted proteins | sample PaiPotPPA55metaG_FD_128002 | JGI IMG/M metagenome (GOLD analysis project Ga0185299, IMG submission 128002) | Iron sulfur acid spring bacterial and archeal communities from Banff, Canada, to study Microbial Dark Matter (Phase II) - Paint Pots PPA... ...
GTACGGTTTCGGCGGATGCGCCGCGAGCGCGTCCTCGTTGGGCTCAGTGCCCCAGCCGGGGCGATCGGGCACGATCAGATGCCCCGCCTCGATCTGCGGCTTGTGCGTCACCAGCTCGTCGTCCCAGGCGAGGCGATCGATGTCGATCTCCATGATGCGCAGGTTGGGCACCGCGGCGGCGAAATGCGCGTTCATCATGGTGCACAGGTGGCCGTAGAAATTGTGCGGCGCGACGTTGACCTCGTGCGCCTCGGCGAGGGCGGCGATCTTCATCGACTGCCACACGCCGTTCCACACCGTGTCGATGATCGCCACGTCCATCGCCTGCTCGCGGAAATAGGGCATGAACTCGCGCAGCCCGAACAGCGTCTCGCACGATGAAATCGGGTGCGCCGACTGGCGGCGGATATAGCCGAGCGCCTCGGCACTGTAGCTGTCGATCTCGACCCAGAACATGTCGAAGTGCGCGATCGCGCGCAGTATTTTCAGATAGCCTTCGGTCTTGGCGTTGAAATTGAGATCGAGCAGCAGATCGACGTCCGGCCCGGCGCCGTCGGCGAGCGCCTCGAGGTGCATACGCAAATTCCGCAGCACCTTCTTGTCGACGTTGAGCTCGGGATAGAACGGCCCCCCGAAGCCCGGGCGCCAGCCCTGAGGCCGGCCGTTCTCGTAAATGAAGATGTTGGTCTTGAGCGCGCCGAAACCCTTCTCGCGCACCTCGCGGCCGATCGCCTTGACGCCGTCGAGGTCGGCGATCGCTGGCTTGTACCAGCGGGGATGGTTGATGCGCCACGTGGCGCAGTGCGACCAATAGAGCCGGATGCGGTCGCGCTGCTTGCCGCCAAGCAACTCGTAGCACGGCACGCCGAGCCGCTTGGCCTTGGCGTCGAGCAGCGCGTTCTCGATCGCCCCCATCGCCTCGGCGACCACGCCGCCCGCCGCCGGCCGGGTGACGCAGTAGAGCTCCGCGTAGATGCGCTCGTGCGCGGAGACGTCCTGGCCGACCACGCGCTCGGCGAGCTGCTCGATCGCCGCCGTGACGCCGGGCGAGCCGAAGCCCTCGTCGTATTCGCTCCAGCCCACGATGCCTTCATCGGTCGTGAGCTTGACGAAGCTGTAGCTGCGCCAGCCCGCGTCGCAATGCAGCGTCTCGATCCCGGTGACTTTCATCGTGGTTCCTCCCCCTTGCGGTGCCGCCCGGGCCCCGGCACTGTGCGGCCGGCGCTTGTAGCCCTTAACGAGCGTAGCGAAATGCGGGATCGGCGTCCCAGGATTTCGTGCCGCTGCGCTGAGCTTCATCCGGGCTACAAGAACGGGGAGGGAGCCGCATGCCTACCAACCGCAAGCGCCTCGTCGTGCCCACCAGCATGGGGGCGGGCGGGTTTGAGGTGCTGAAAACCCGCGACGACGTCGAGGTCATTCCGTTCCCGCCCATGATCTCCTCGCCCGATTTCAACGCGCTGCTGCGCGCGGACGGCGAGGTCAACGGCGCGATCCTTGGGCTCACCCGCTTCGGCGAGACCGAGGCGCAGAACGCCAAGGGCCTGCAGGTGGTCTCGCGCATCGGCGTCGGATACGACACCGTCGACGTGCCGGCGCTCACCCGCCACAAGGTGCCGCTGATGGTCGCCGGCACCGCCAATTCGACCTCGGTCGCCGAGCAGGCCATGCACTTCATGCTCGCGCTCGCCAAGCGCGGCGCTGAGCTCAACGCCATGGTGAAGGCGAACCGCTGGGTCGACCGCTTCAAGACGCTGCCGATCGACCTCATCAACAAGACCCTGCTGATCGTCGGCTTCGGCCGCATCGGCACGCGCGTTGCCAAGCGCTGCCTCGCCATGGAAATGACCGTGCTGGTCTACGACCCATACGTGAAATCCGAGGCGATCCGCGCCGCCGGCTGCACGCCGGTCGCCGATCTCGACTTGGCGCTCCCGCGCGCCGATTTCGTCACCATCCACTGCCCCAAGACCGGCGAGACCGTCGGCATGTTCGACGCGGCGCGATTGAAGCGCATGAAGCCGACCGCGTATCTCGTCAACACCGCGCGCGGCGGCATCGTCGAGGAGAAGGATTTGCACACGGCCCTCACGTCGGGCGTCATTGCGGCCGCCGGCCTCGACGTGCTCGACCGCGAGCCGCCCGATCCCGACAACCCGCTGCTCACGCTCGACAACGTGATCACCGCGCCGCACATGGCCGGCGTCACGCGCGAATCGATCGACCGCATGGCGGTGCAGGCGGTGAAGAACGTGCTCAGCGTGATCGACGGCGCGCCCATCGTCGAGAACGTCATCAACCCGGAGGTTTTGCGACTCAGAGGTGATTCGAATTACAGCAGGTTCCGGCGAAACAGGATCACCCGCGCGGCAAGCTCGGTCTGCTCCCTCTCCCCGTTCTTTACGGGGAGAGGGTTGGGGTGAGGGGCAGAGTTCACACGAGACGTTGTGCCCCTCACCCTAGCCCTCTCCCCGCGCCAAGAGCGGGGAGAGGGAACCGTACCGTGTCTGTTGCACTGTTTTGTGCATCAAGACCGGAACGCGCTGTAGCGCATACCCATAGCATTACTCACGGTTCCTTCGCGCGCCTTTTCAATTCAGCAAGCGCGCGGCCGGCGAGGCGGCCGAGTTTAGTCGCAGCAGAGTCGAGCTCCTCAGCATGATTGGTGCGGCCCGCCTCGAATGCGGTGAACCAGCGGCGGAAGCGGGCGAGTTGATCCGGCGGCAGCTTGGCAACAGCTTCGGCGATCTCTTCGACTTTCATGTGGCGCAACATAGCACGGCTGAGGCTTGGTTGAGCGACGGAAAAGGATCGGGCGCCCGCTCCCGACGCCCGCCTGCTCTCTGAGAGGGTCTGCTTACTCAGGTGTAGCGGCTATGCCGCGCATGACTCGAAGCGCGTAAAGTGGTACGGCTCGCGGCATATTTGCTAAGCCGTAATGTAGATCGCGACCTCGGAGGGAGGTGCCCATGGCGAAGTATGTTCCGAGCCCTCGAGACTGGGTGCGTGAGCAGGTAGAGCTATACGAAAATAGCGGTGGCACCAAAGGCACCACTCTGCGAGACACCGGGTTACCTGTAGTCCTCGTGACTCACTGGGGCAATAAGACAGGTGCGATTCGGAAGACACCTTTGATGCGCGTCAAGGACGGCGATAACTATATTCTCGTCGGATCACAGGGAGGAGCGCCGAAAGATCCGGCCTGGGTACACAATCTGCGCGTCAATCCGCATATCGAGCTTCGCGATGAGACCATCGTACGCCCGATGCGCGTGCGTGAGGTCAAGGACGCGGTGGAAAGAGCTCGTCTCTGGACGTTAGCCGTGGCGGCATACCGGCCGTATGCGGATTATCAGGCGCGCACGGAACGTCAAATCCCGGTCTTTGTCGCCGAGCCGTAATCTACCCGATCAGCGTCCAGCAGCCTAAACGAGCTCAGCTGGTGGAGGGACCGCATGATCACCAAGTTTGACAGCCTTTTTGCCGGTCACGCCGACCTCGACAATGTCGGCTATGCTGGGACGCCCATCAACGAGCGGCGTTATCCCAACGCGCACCTCGCAACGGCGCTGAGCAAGGCCGAGGCCATGGCTAGGCTCATGGATGGCCTGGGCTACAACTGTTTCTGGCTCGCCGAGCACCACTTCCAGTCCGAGGGCACGGAGTGCATTCCCAACGCCATCCTCATGGCGCTGCACCTCGCCCACCGGACGAAGAACATCAAGATCGGTTGCGGCTTCAATATCACTCCGATGTGGCACCCGTTGCGGCTGGCGGAGGATTTCGCCATGGCCGACATTCTCACCGGCGGCCGCATCGTTTTTGGCGTCGGTCGCGGCTACCACACGCGCGAGGTGGAAACGTTCGGTTCTCCGCTGCGCGATCAGGAGGCCAACCGAGCCCTGTTCGAGGAGCAGGTTGAGATCATCTTCAAGTCCTTCAACAACGAGCGCTTCTCGCATAAGGGCAAGCACTACACGCTGCCGCCCGCGGTGCCTTACCGCGGCTACACCCTCAAGCAGCTCACCCTCGTCCCGCGCCCGTTCAATCTGCCGGTCGAGTGCTGGCAGCCGATCCAGGGCGGCTCCGCACGCGCGCTCGAGTTCATGGCGAGGCACGGCATCCAGGGAATGGTCGGGGGCGGCTCGGCTGAGGGTGGGGCGATGCATAGGGTTGTACTCGACTGGCAGGCAGCGCATGCGAAGCTTGGAAAGGCGATCGAGCTGGGGGAGCGACTATGCTTCGGCTTCCACTTCTATATGGCCGACAGCCGCGAGCAGGGCATGAAGGAAGCGGAGAAGTATTACGAGGAGAACATGAAGATGTTTGGCGAGCTGCGTCTCGTGCGTGCGATCACCGAGGAGCAGGTGGAGATGTTGCGCGATCCCAAGCGTGCGCCGACTGCCAAGCTGCCGCGCATCGAGGACGCGGTCAGGGCTGGCGGCTTCCTATGCGGTAATGCTGACGACCTGATCGAGCACATCAAGGCGCTTGAGAAGAGATATCCGGCCCTCGATCGCATCTCGGTTAGCCTCTCGGTCGGCGTGCCGGAGAAAGTCGCCTTGGAGCAACTCGATCGGTTCGCGAAAGAGGTGATTCCCGCATTCAAAGGAGCCAAGGCGAGGAAGGGACCTTTGCCAACTTCTGACCAGAGAATACCGAGATAATCCACCGGTTGTTTTATCACCCCTGCTTCGCCACTCGCTTGGGCGGAGTTTCCGGCGGCAAGCAGACCCAGGGATGACGTGACTCCTCCCACACCGCGATGGTCGGCGTGGGGAAATTCGGGTCGGCGAAGTTGCCGATGGCAACCGCGACATATCCAGGAAAGCCTACGCCCTCCCAGTAGACGGTGGAGCCGCATGTCGGACAGAAATGAAAGGTCAGCGCGTTGCCGCTTTCGGCAGTCCGCATCCAGGTCGTAGCCTTTCCGGCGAAGGTGATCTGCTCGCGGCGGAAGCGTGCCTGGTTGCTGATCACGGCGCCGGTGCGGCGCTGGCATTCAAGGCAGTGACACATGGAGATGCGCGACGGCTCGCCCTCAATCGTAAGGTGAAGCTGCCCGCAGTTGCAGGCGGCGTGTCGGGTGGTGGTCATGGGTCGGCTCCGTGGCTGTCGATGCGGGCGAGTGTAGGCTTGCGCCTAGGCTAGCCCTTCGACGATGCGCAGGTCGCGCTTGGCTGCGTTGCCGAACACTTTGAGCGCCGCTTGGTATTCCGCGCCGTCGTGGCAGGCGACGGCCCCGTCCACGCTGTCGAACTCGATAATCACCACGCGCTGGGCAATTCCGGCTTCGTATGCCTTGGCGGCATCGGCGCGCGCCAGGAAACGGCCACCCGCCTTGGCGATGGCCGGTCCCGCAAGCTTGGCGTAGTCCGCGAGCGCCGACGGATTAGAAATGGAATGATAGCACGAAACCCAGTACGCCTTTGCCATGTCGAGTCCTCCCTCGGGGTTTGTCGCGGCTGTGTATTTCTAGCAGAAATGCGTGATGTTTTGTAGCATGGATGGCGGACCGCTGCCTTCGACCCAAGACCGAGAATTGAGCAATCGAAGTTGCTGTAACGCACAAGCCGCATTCCGCACAACGATACAGAGATCAACTTCGCCGCCGCCTTGTTCCCATGCCGCCCGAGCGTTTCATAGTAGGGCGCTCTTCCTTTTGGATGGGTGCAGGTCCCCAGGTTCTGCTCAATACCCTCAGCCAATTCTTGAAGCACAGTTTTTCGATCAGACGTTCGCCAAACCCGCGGCTGCGCAGCAATCGCACGATCGTTTGCAGCTCGGCGGCGCTTCCCAAGGCGGCAGGCATTTTTGCGCCGTCGAAATCGGAGCCGAAGCCGACCCCGTCCTCGCCGACATGTTGCAGAACATGATCGATGTGTTTGAGGATCAGGTCGGTGGTCGTATTTGCGTCGCGACCGCCGTCAGACCGCAGATAGCTGGTCGCGAAGGTAATGCCCACCAGGCCCTGGCTCTCGCGAATTGCGCCCAATTGCCGGTCTGTGAGATTGCGCGAGTGGGGGCTCACCCGATGCGCGTTGGAATGAGTGGCGACGAGCGGCGCATCACTGATGGCGGCGACATCCCAAAATCCCTGCTCGTTAAGGTGGGAGAGGTCGATGAGGATCTTGAGCTCGTTGCAGGCCCGGATCAGCGTTTTGCCGAGATCCGTTAAACCCGGTCCAGTGTCGGGCGCCGCGGGAAAGCGGAACGGTACGCCATGTCCAAACGCGTTGGGCCGGCTCCAGACCGGGCCGAGAGAGCGAAGTCCGGCGGCATGCAGGACTTGGAGCACCTCGAAATTCTCATCGATGGCTTCTGCGCCTTCGATGTGAAGGACCGCTGCGAGCACGCCGGCGTCCAAACATTGCTCTATCTCTTCAACGTTCCGGCAAACGCGAAGGGCACCCTTCGATTCCCGCGCGATACGGAAAAGAAGAGCGCTCATCGCAAACACAGCTCTTTGCGCCTGGATCAACGGGACGCCGGGCGCCGCGATAGCGCTGCTCTCGCTTTCCCCGAACCCTGTTTTGTCATCATCCGGGCGGTGGGCAGCGGGGACGCGGTCGGCAGAGGGGACAAACATAGCGAACAGGCCGCCAGCAAATCCGCCTTGCCATGCCTTGGGAACATCTAGTTGACCCTCCGTCTCGCCTTCCAGAAAAGCCTTGACGGGATCCGGCACGCCACCCCGCCAGAGCCGAAGCAACACGTCATTGTGTCCATCGAAGATGGGAATGTGCCGCCGCGACACCATGAACGGTGCTCCTTGCGCGCCAGTTGGATCGCGCGTTTCTAGTAGGGCATCACCACGTCGCGCCAGCCGTGCAAAGCGGCTTTTTCAAACGGTGTGCCGGCGTGATCCGGGGTTAGATTTGCCGGCTTTGCCGGGCGGCCTCCTTTGAGCCTGCGCTCGCGAAAGGGTGGCTTATTCCCGCGGCCCTGACACAGTCAGCGACGGCGGCTTTTTATTTCTCCTGAACAATCTGCTCCGCATTGTCGGGGCGCACGCGGCAAAATATCATGGCGCAAAATTCTTAACTGGAGGACAGTGCGGTGGTCCCATCCTATGTGTATGCCGGCGTCGGGGGTTATTACGCCAGTAAACAAAGCGGTCTCGCTGGCGTGTTTCGATGCGCCGCAGACGGTAGTGACTGGAAACACGCGCTGAGCGAGATCGAAGCATTTACCGTCTTCGTGCACCCGAACGATCCCAATCTCGTCTTCGCCGGCACCGCCAATGGCGTCTATCGAAGCACTGATCGCGGCCAAAATTTCCGCCGCACCGACTTTCCTGACCGCGGTGTGCAAGTCTGGTCATTCCTGCATGATGACGCCGATCCGAGGTGGATGCTGGCCGGCGGCTCGCCGGTTTCGGTTTACCGCAGCCAGGATGGTGGCATGAGCTGGAAGCGCATGCCCGATCCGCAATTGCCGATCCACGCCAAGATGCCGTTTTCATGCCGCGTGATGCGGTTCGCGCGGCACCCTGGCCTTCGCAGCGAGATTTTTGCCGTGCTCGAAGTCTCGGGCGTCATGCGCTCAACCGATGGCGGCGAACGCTGGAGTGATTGTAGCGCCGACCTCTTGCGTCTGGCGGAAGTAGAGCCGCGTCTGCGCAGCAAGCTCGTCAGTGATACCGAGGCCGAAGGCATGCTCGATGGGCACGCCGTCTGCACCAGCTCCGCCGATCCCGACAGCATTATCATTGCCGTGCGCATGGGCCTGTTCCGCAGCAAGGATCAGGGCAAGACCTGGAACGACATGCGGGTCGACCGCTTCTCACCGTTCACCTATGGGCGCGACATCAAGGTTTCGCCGCAGGATCCAAACACGCTCTATGCTTGTCTCAGCGTTGCAGCCTCATCGAAAGACGGCGCGCTCTACCGCAGCCAGGACGTCGGCAAGACCTGGCAGCGCTTCGACAAGGTGACGCCACACGGCACGCTGATGTCGGTCGGCCTGCATCACGGCGACCCCAAGCAGGTCTACGTCGCGGCGCGCTATGGCGAGGTGTTCGGCACTCAGGATGGCGGCGAAAGCTGGCTTGAGATGCCGCTGCCGCAGGGCGTGCAGCACATCTACGCGTTGGCTTGCGGCTAGCGGCGAGCCTTAGATGACGACTATTTTGTCCCGACCGCACGTCGGAAACAAATTCGCTCTCGGCGCAAAGGCGAACTGATTTTTCTGCGAGTGCATGAGCGCCGAAGAGCTTCGGCGGCCCTGACTTGGAAGGTTTGCTTACGCCCGAAAAAGCCTCGCCGAAGGGGAGCTCATCGTGGCTCGTATGTGATGATCCGCACGGGGGTAGGATTGAACCCGTTGCAAGGGTTGTATACCTGCGCGCAGTTTGAGACGATGCAAATCACGTCCCGTTCGGCAACAAGATCGACGTAGTCGCCGGCCTTCGACCGGCCATCGGCAATTGCCATTGATCCATCCGACGACGCCGACAAGGCATTTACGTAGCTCAATCAAAGAGGGCGCTTCACCGAGTCCAACCTATTGGGCCTTGGGCGGAAGGACTCATGACCGACCGCCGCCACACAATCCCCCAGGAGGATTTCGGTTAATGCGGGCCCTTGAAAGGCCACCAACGGGCATCCATATTCCATCCGTGGAGATGGTACATGGATGGCGTTCGGATGGCGGACAATGTGCGGCAGCTGCGACCAAAGCCGGGCGACAGCGAGAAGATCACGATCAATCTGGGATACGTCGACCTCGGCCACATCGACTTGATGGTTCAGGAGGGCTTTTACTCCAACCGGACCGATTTCATTCGCACGGCGATCCGCAACCAACTCGAGCGCCACACCGACGTGGTCAAGAAGTCCACGGCCCGAAAGGGTCTGGACCTTGGTCTGCGGCACTACAGCCGCGAGGATCTCGAGGCGGCGCGTGCGGCTGGACAGATGCTGCACATCCAGGTCCTGGGCCTCGCCAGTATCGCGCCGGACGTAACACCTGAGCTTGCGCGCGACACAATCGCCTCGGTCGCCGTGCTGGGAGCGTTGCACGCCAGTCCGGCGGTCAAGGCCGCTCTTGCCGACAGGATACGCTGATGCGCGATGCTCATCGCTTCCCGACGGTACCCACAACCGCGATTTCCGAGCAAGGAAGCTCAAGACATGAATGACATGCTCAGCTCGGACAAGATGGTCGAAGCCACGCGCCTCACCCGCACTGGCCGGCTGACCGAAGCGACGGCACTGCTTTTGCGCATGCTCCTAGCCGAACCGCCGCCGGATATGACAGGCAGCACCGCCGATGACAGCGGCTCTGGCGGACGGGGAGCGCCAAGCATTGGCGCGACAAACTCCGAGGAGACAGATCGTCCGCCGTCTTCGCCCGTCGGCAACGGTCGAGCGGCATCCCGGCCATTGGCAAGCGCGGCCACAAGCACCCAGCCGCACATGCTCCGCAGGCTGAGAGATTTGCTCCGGATCGGACGCCTGGGCTCCAGGCTCGGATTACAGGGATTGGTGCAGCCGGTCCCCGCGCCCACACCGGACATCGTGCCGGAGGGCGGAAAGTTTATCGAGGCGAGGTACAGCAACGCAGCGGGAAGGCGTGCCTACAAACTGTACATACCCAGCGGCTATCGGGGACAGGCGTGCCCTTTGGTGGTCATGCTGCACGGCTGCACGCAGTCGCCTGACGATTTTGCCGCCGGCACGCGCATGAACCTGATCGCCGAAGAACAGACATGCTTGGTCGTCTATCCCGCACAGCCCACCGCGGCGAACGCAGCGAAGTGCTGGAACTGGTTTCGCCCGAGTGACCAGCGGCGCGGTCAAGGTGAACCTTCGTTGATCGCGGGCATCACCCGGCAGGTCATGCGCCAGTATTCCATCGATCCGCAGCGCGTTTACATTGGTGGACTGTCGGCCGGAGCGGCCGCGGCCGCGGTCATGGGTGCGACCTACCCCGATCTGTATGCCGCGATCGGCGTGCATTCCGGACTTGCCTGCGGGGCCGCCAAGGACCTCCCATCTGCGTTCGCTGCCATGCGGCAAGGTGACTTGCCGGCTTCTGCCGAATTTGCCGACATTTCGACGGTCCAGGAGCGCGGGCCAGCTGTCCCGACCATCGTTTTTCATGGGGATCGAGACAACACGGTGCATCCGCGCAACGGCAATCAGGTCATTGCGCAGAAGAGCACCGCGAATCTGCAAAAGCACGTGCAGCACGGTCGGGTGCCCGGAGGACGTGCCTATACCCGCACCATTCATACGGACCCGAGCGGGAGGGCAGTGCTTGAGCACTGGGAGATCCATGGTGCCGGACACGCCTGGTCGGGAGGCAGCCCCGCCGGCTCTTACACCGACCCGCGCGGGCCGAACGCCGCGAGGGAGATGCTGCGCTTTTTTCTCGAGCACTCGAATTCCACAGCCGCATCGTGAGAGGCGGTTAGATTAGTTAGTTTAGACGCCCCGTTGGAAGCTTGCTTCATTGGTCATGTGCGCAGCGATACTCTGAGCGCGAACGAACTGAGAGGCGGCGCCCCTTGACGGATTATGACCACGTACGAGCCTTTTCGCCGCCGTCCTCCGCGGCTGAGAACATGACCTGTCAGTTGCTGATCGCGGGCGGTGGCCTTTCCGGACTCAGCGCGGCAGAAGCAGCGATGCAGCAGGGGCTCGATGTCATTGTCATCGAGAAGGGCGTGTTTGGCCAGCAGGCGGCCTCTGGCCTCAACGCAGGGCAGTTTCTCACAGGCTGGGCCAAGCCCGTCCCTTCCATGCTCGCGGAGCTGGCGCAGCAGGAGCGGGAGAGGGGACTGCGTGGCGAGCAAGCGCAAGTGCAGGCCCAGCGCCGAGTGAGGGCTTTCCTGCGGCGGACGGTCGAGGGATGCCAGCGGCTTTCGGCACTCGATCATGCATACAATCTGCGCGCCTCGGTGCACCACGGCGTCGCCATCGCTGCTGCGAGCAATGCCGACATGGCCAACCTCAAAGCCAGCTATGACTTCATGAAGAACAGCAATTTCAGCGCCATGATGCCTCCGGCAGAAACGTCTCGGCGGCCGTTTTATCAAGCTCTCGACGCCGGCGAGCTCACGCAGCGCTGCGGCACCGCCGATGACCTCTATGCCGGCGGGATCGCAGATTTCTTCGGCGGCAGCTTTCGCCCGCGTAAACTACTGCACGAGTTGGCGCGATGCCTGCACAAGCGAGGCGTGCGCTTCTTTCAGAATACCGAAGCCCAGGCGCTCGACTTTGTCGACAATCACATGACGGTCTTCTGCGGAACCGGGGCGGCCATTCGCGCGAACGCGCTGTTCATGGCCAACGCCTACGCCAGGCACATCAATGGTGACATTCAGGAACGCACCATCTTTACGTACAACTACGTGGTGGAGGTGGAATTGCGGGACCGAGCCAGCATCCTCACCGCCGAGAAGGTCTTGTCCGATACGCGCGATCCCTGCTTTTACGCACGCCGTGACGGCAGACGCTTGTACATGGGGTACGAGGAGACGGCTGAAACGTCACCTGAGATCACGCATGGTGTTGCGCGCAGAACCCTGGAAGAGGGACAAAAGGTGTTTCCCGCGCTGCGCACGCTCTCCGAGCATGATATCAAGAACGCCTGGTCCGGCGCGATCTATTACACGCTCGATGACTACCCCTTTGTGGAGCGCCGGCACGGCGGCCGTGTGATCACCTTCGCCGCGCCTTCAGATCACGGCAACTCGCTGGCAACGAGGGTCGGGCAGCTTGTCGGCAACTTTCTTGCGCTTCAATCCTTGGTTCAAGGAGCGCCGAGGACAATCGCCGGCGGCGACGCGAGGCACGGCGGTTGCGCCTGTTTGAAGGTTTTCCAAAGGGCCTGCGCCTGCGCCCGGGCATGCGCTATCAGGAAGCTGCATCCCCCGGTCCTCCCACGCCGCCGGCAACCGGCTCGTAGGCGCGCACCGTTGCGTGAGGCATGATGGGGCGTCACATCATTATCCGGCGGCGTATTTTGGCGCGCAGGATATCGCGGTACTGGACGCGACCGGCCGGGTCTGGCAAACCGGCGACATCCACGAGACCGCTGCGATCGTGAGCCTCTGCACCATGCTGTTCGTCGCCTTTGCGAGCTTCGCCGTCGTTCTGCTGCGCGAGACTCAGAATGAGGGACCGACGCCCGGTCAAAGATAGCGCGCGTTTCGGCGAGATATGAGCCCTGGCCCCCCGTCCAGCCGGCAGGCACGGTCCGACATCGATCTGCTCGCACGAATGCTCATTATTCGTCGCTTTGACGAGCGGCTGCTCGTTTGCACCAGCAGAAACTCGTGCCGGGACACACCAGCCCCTATGTCGGGCAGGAGGCGATCGCGGTCGGCCTTGCAGCTGAGGTCGCCCACAACGATGTCGTTGTCAGCCACCATCGCCCGACCGGGCACGCGCTTGCGGCGGGACTTGAGCCCGCTCGCTTGCTCGCCGAGCTGATGGGACGCGAAGGCGGCTATTGCCGCGGGCGGGCGGGCAAGCACCAAGTGAGCTCGCTGGAGCATGGGTTCCTCGGCGCCAACGGCGTGGTTGGCGGCGGGATTCCGATTGCGGCCGGCGCAGCGCTGGGCCTCCAGATGCGGGGCACGGACCGCATTGCCATCGCCTATTTCGGCGACGGCGCAACCAACACCGGCGCCTTCCATGAGGCGCTGAATCTCGCCGCCGTGTGGACCCTGCCGGTGGTATTCGTCTGCGAGAATAACGGCTACGCGTTCTCCACCCGGCAGCAGGACCATCAGCGCGTCCGCGACATCGCGGAGCGAGCCGCCGCCTACGGCATGCCAGGCGAGGTCGCCGACGGCAACGACATCGATGCGGTGCGCGCAGCAGCTCGGCCTGCGGTCGCCCGGGCTCGCGCCGGCAAGGGCCCTACCCTGCTCGACCTGAAAACACACCGCTGGTATGGCCAATACGACGCCGATGACAGCCTGGCCTACCGTAGCCAGGCGGAGATCGAATCCTACAAGGCACACTGCCCGATCGAGACTTTTCGCGCCCGTCTCGCCGCGCGCGGCGAGCTCAGCGCAGAGGCCTTCGCTTCGCTCCAGCGCGAGATCGAAACGAGCATCGCGCGCGCGGTCGAGTGGGCGCTTGCCTCGCCCCCCTCGCCGCTGAGCGAAAGGGATCGCCACGTCTACGCCGCGTCGGACGCGCGATGAGCGCCGTCACCCTGCAGCAGGCGCTGCGTGCGACCCATTTCGATCTGATGGAGAAAGACCCGCGAGTCTTCGTCATGGGCGAGGATGTTGGCGTCCTCGGCGGCGCCTTCGGCATCACCGCGGGGCTGCTGCAGCGGTTCGGGCGCGTGCGCGACGCGCCGATTTCGGAGACCGCGATCATCGGCGCCGCGACCGGCGCGGCGCTTGTCGGCATGCGGCCGATCTGCGAGATGCAGTTCGTCGATTTTCTATATGTCGCTCTCGACCAACTGCTGCACCACGCGGCGCTCGCGCATTATGCAAGCGGCGGCGCCAATACGCTGCCGCTGGTTATCCGGGCCAATTACGGCGTCGGGCCGGGCTCCGGCCCCCAGGACAGCGGGACGCTTTACGGCGCGCTGCTTCAGTTTCCCGGCTTGACCGTTCTCGTCCCTTCGAGTCCGAGCGAGGCCGCGAGCCTCCTTGCGCAGGCCGTACACGACCCCAATCCGGTGCTGTTCCTGGAGCCGCGCGAGCTTTATCCCACGACTGATCCGCTGCCCGACCTGCCGCTACTGCCGATGACACGGGCACGGGTGCTGCGCCGAGGCGATCAGCTCACCTGCGTCGCAGCCGGCGGGATGGTACGCAAGGCGCTCGCCGCCGCCGAACGTCTCGCCGCCGACGGGCTCGCAGTCGAGGTCGTCGACGTTCGCTGCGTCATGCCGCTGGACCAAGCGACCATCATCGCGTCCGCTCTCCGCACCGGCCGCCTTCTGGTTCTGGATGAAGCTCCCCGCGGCGGCGGCCTCGCGGCGGAGGTGATTGCGCTGGTCGCCGAGGCGGCGACCGCATCGTCCCGTCGCGTTCCGCTGCGCAGGCTGACCGCGCCGCCAACGCCGATTGCCTATGCCCCGCATCTCGCAGCCGCCGCTGTTCCCGATTCGGCAGCAATTGAGGCTATCATGCGCGAGCTCGCGCGCGAGCCGCAGTCATGAGAGCGTGCCACCGACGCAGCGGCTACCTCGCGGGACTGGGTGCCAGGTATCTGGCGGGCCGTTTTGGCGACGTGGCGATTATCGGCCCCGGCGCGATTGCCGCCTTTGCGGTCGACGCGATCCGCGCGGTTGCGCCGATCGCGGGCGAGCTTCGCGTCTGCGGGCGGCGCTTGGACAGCGCGCAGCGCTTCTGTGCGCAGGTATCATCGCGACATGGCATCCGCACGGTTGCGCATGCCGGCCCGCGCGCGGCGATCGAGGGCGCGCGGCTGGTGGTCACCGCAACGACGCATTCCGGAGCACCGTTCCTGGCGCGCGACTGGCTCGCGGACGGAACGCTGGTAATCATGATCGATCGGCTGCGGGTGGTAACGCGCGACCTCCTGGCGCGCGCCTCGCGCATCGTGACCAACAGCCGGGATTCGCTCGCCAGCTGGGGCTTCCGGGATCAGGGCCGCGCCTGCGAGACCTTGCCGGAGATCGTCGCGGCGGGACGCCAACAACCCGTCGGAGCGAATGAGATTACGCTCTATGATGCTGGCGGCCTCGCCGTTGCCGACCTCGCCTTGGCGGCGCTGATCTGGCGGCGGCTGAACGAGAGGAAGAAGGGCGCGTCATGAAGCTCTGAGAGGACGGCGTGTTGCTCAAATTGCTCGTGGCCTTGGTACCCTTTGTGGCGGCGATGGGCCCTGCCACCGCGCAGGACTGGCCAACGCGACCGGTGACCATGATCGTGCCGTTTGCCGCCGGCGGTCCTGCCGACACGGTCGGACGCATCCTGGCTCCGCGCCTTTCCGAGCTGCTCGGCCAGCAGGTCGTGATCGAGAACACCGGCGGCTCCGGCGGCATGACCGGCAGCGCGCGGGTGGCGAAAGCGGCGCCGGACGGCTACCAGCTCGTGCTCGGCAATGTGGGCACCCATGCCGCCAATCAGACGTTCTACAAGGCCCCGCTCTATAATGCTGCGACGGATTTCGCCCCGGTAATGCTGATCGCGCAGACGCCGCTTGTTCTGCTCGCGCGCAAAAATCTCCCCGCCGACAATCTCGCGGAGTTCATCGCTTACGCCCGGGCCAATCAGTCGAGCATGCAATTCGGCTCCGGCGGCGCTGGCTCCGCCAGCCATCTCGCTTGCGTGCTGCTGAATGCGGCGATCGGAGTAACCGTCACCCACGTCCCCTACCGGGGGGCCGCACCGGCGATGCAGGATCTGATCGCAGGACGCATCGACTACCAATGCCCCGACACGCCGATCGCCATCCCCCAGATCGAGAGCAAGACGGTGAAGGCGATCGCGATCCTCACGCGTGACCGCTCTCCGACGCTGCCGACCCAAGCCACCGCGCATGAGCAAGGTCTTACCGGATTCGACGCCGCCAACTGGTTCGCCCTGTTTCTGCCAAAAGGCACATCCCCTGCGATAGTACACAGGCTGCACGCCGCGGCCGCCGCGACGATCGACACTCCCGCGGTGCAGGCGCGCATGCGCGAGATCGGTGCCGATCTGACCCCAAGCGACCGCCGCTCGCCCGACTATTTGCAGGAGTTCGTGGAGAGCGAGATCAAAAAGTGGGCCGGCCCCATCAAGGCCAGCGGCATCTCGGCGGATTGAGTAGATAGAGCGCGTTCCGCTCGACTATGACGATGATGAATACCACTACGACGAGGACGTTCAAGTCATTGCCGCTAATCGTACGAAAGCAGCGCCCGCGCGACCAGCACCTGGCTCAATCGGCAGGCGGATTGGCCAGCACCACTGACGTCTCGATCTGTCGGTCGGGGATGCTCCAATAGGCCTTGAGCAGCTCGGCCTTGCGCGCGGGCGAGACCAGGCGGAAGCCGTGGCGCTCATAGAAGCGGATCGCCCAGTCCGCGGCGGCCCAGGTGCCGACCAGCATGGGCCTCGTGGTCAAGGCGCGCAGGTAACGAATGAGCGCACTGCCGATGCCGCGCCCCTGGCTCTCCGGCCGCACATAAGCGTGACGAATGAGATCAACGTCGCGCACGGCCTGAAGTCCCATGACGCCGAGGAGCTGGCCCCCCTCCTCATGCCCCCAGAACACCACCCCGGCGGCAATCTCCCCGTCAAGCTCCTCCCGCGGCATATAGGGCTCATGCCATCGATCGGGCGGAATAACCCCGCGATAAGCCCCGGCGGCGGCATTGACGATGGCGAGCACCGCCGTGCGCTCGTTATCACGGCAGAGGCGGATTTTGCTCATATTGCCGTTTCAGCCCTTTTTCGGCCCAGGATCTTTCGGCCGATCATCGCTTCGCTGCTGCGGTGCGAACAACCGCACTGCGGGCACGCCAGCGCTCCAAAATAGCCAAATTTATTTTGAATCTTGCCCCACCTCCCGCTCCAGGCGCGAATATCGGCGCCGGGCATGCCAAGCGGGCCTGCCAAGGGGGAGGAGAGTTGGGGAAACCAAAGTCCATCAATGGTTTGGGAGAATACCTTATGAGCGGCCCTCGTCGCGACCGCCTCCTGGCGGGCACGGCCCTTGTCTTGATTCTTGCGGCCCCGCTTGCGGTGCTTGCGCAAGAAGGGATCGACGGCGCCAAATCCGCTGCCGCGGCCACGGGCGCATCGCCGGCCGGCGCGCCGCCTTCGAAGCAAAGTTCTGCGGCTTCATACCCAGGCGATGAGCCCGCGGCCCCGAGCGCTGCTCCGCCCGCGACGCCAGCGAGCCCGGCGGCCGCCACGGAGCAGAGCGCTGCGCCAGATCCGCTGGCTTCGCTCGACTCCGCCGATCGGGTCGTGGCGGAAAAGATTCGCGATCTCCTGAGCACGAAAGCGGAAAGCATATTCGCCAGCAAGAGCGAACGGACCGCGGTGGAGGCATTCTATCAGGGCAGAAGCTTCGCTCCGCTATGGCTGGACAAGGGAGTCGAGAACGCGCGCGCCAAGGCGGTCATCGTGCGAATGAGGGACGCCGATGCCGATGGCCTCGAGGCCAAGGATTATCGCACGCCGAATCTTGCCGAGACGCCGGCTGACGCGCTCGCGGAGGCCGACCTCAAGCTGACGCAGACCGTGCTGACGTTCGCCCGTAACCTGCAGGCCGGGCGCTTCCCCTACGGCAAGGTCAGCTTCAACATCCAGCTGCCGCAAACTCCGCCCGACCCTGCCGCCATCCTCGCCAAGATGGCGGATGCAGCGGATGCGGGAAAAGCGCTCGAGGAATACAGCCCGCCCCAGGAGGCCTATCGCAAGCTCAAGGCCAAGCTCGCGGAGCTGCGGGCAAAGGCCGCCGGTCCGCAGCACGACATCGCCGATGGGCCGCTGCTCAAGCCCAATGCCAAGAGCCCGGTGCAGGACCCGCGGGTGCCTGCGCTGCGCGAAGGGCTTGGGCTCTCAGGCGATGCGTCCGATCTCGCCTATGATGCCAAGGTCGCGGCAGCAGTACGGAAATTCCAGGAGGCCAACGGGCTGCCTGCAACCGGCAATCTCGATGCCAGGACGATCAAGGAGCTCAACGGTCCGGTCAAGAGCAGAGAGATCGATCTCATCATCGCCAACATGGAGCGCTGGCGCTGGTACCCCCGCGAGCTTGGTGCCGACCACGTGATCGTCAATGAACCGGAATTCATGCTCAAGGTGATGCACAAAGGCGCGCAGGTTTGGACCACAAAAGTCGTGGTCGGCGATACGGCGCCGCACAAGCAGACACCGCTTCTCAGCGAGCCGATGAAATCCATCACGGTCAATCCGACCTGGAACGTCCCGCCTTCCATCGTCAACAGCGAATACATACCGATGATGCAGCGGGACCCGTGGATGCTGCAACGCATGGGGCTGGTCGTCTCCTACAACCGGGACGGCAGCATCCACGTTGCGCAGCCGCCTGGGGGCAACAGCGTGCTCGGGCGGCTACGATTCAACCTGTCCAACCGGTTCATGGTGTATCAGCATGACACCAACGAGAAATTCATGTTCGCGAGCGATGTGCGCACGTTCAGCCACGGCTGCATGCGCATCCAGGACCCAGCAAAATACGCGGAAGTGGTGTTGAACCTGACGCGGCCCTCCGAGCATTGGACGGTCGACAGGGTCACCCGACTCTACTCCGGGGGCGAGCAGGACATCGCGCTGCCGGCAAACGCAATATGGGTTCATGTGACCTATCAAAGCGCGTTGATCGACGACAACGGCAAGCTGCAGATGCGGCGCGACGTCTACGGCCTCGACAGTCGCACGCTTGCTGCAATCAGGACCGAGCGCGGCGTGATTGAGCCGCCGCCGGAGGGCAAGAGCGAGCAGCCGGAGGTCGCGTCCGCAGCACCGCCCGGCAAGCGCAAGGGGACGACGCAAAGCACGATCTCCTATCTGCAATCGTTCTTTTTCGGCGGCCCGCCGCGTCCTGCGCGTCCGCCCCGCAGCGTCTACGCGCGCTAGAGTCGCAGCAGGGCCTTCGCAGGGGCGAGGCATGGGGCGCCGCTGCGAAACTTCGACCGGTCGCGCCTGAACCAACGCCCTCTCCGTTCGGTGGGGCGAGGCAATGCCGCCCCTACGGACGGCTTATGTTGTCACCCCCGTATGCTGCGCCGCGGACGCTGGTTCGGCGTACATATTCCGCCGACCCCCGAGATTGCGGCATTGCATTGCTGAAACGAATAGAAGCTGCAGTCGTTGGCGCCGGTGCTGAAATGCGCGCACCACGGCGCGCCCGGGGGATCACCGCATCCGCCCAGGGACAGAAGCGGCAACATTAATGTCATGAGAGCAATCCAACGCATTGGTACGTCTCAAATCGGGACAGCCTCTTCATTATAGGCGAGGCGTGCACGGCGCAATGCAGCCATTTCGCGCCCGGATTACACGCGTGGCTTGTTGACGTGGGGGCCCCAGTCCGGGCGCACATCAGCACCGATCAAGCCGCAGCTGGTACAGACCATCCGGGAGCACAGCGAGCGCACCGGCAAGGCGTCAGGCAGCCAGTCCGCATTGAAGCTGCTGCTGTGATGACATCGCCCCGAAACGCAGTAGATGAGCAGGTCGCGACAACCATGGGACCTGATGTGCCCCATGGTGACCGGCTCGAAGTCCTCAACCATGGCTGATGTCCAGACCGGAGCGCCGGCAGTCCTCGAAGGTTGCCGCATTCTCGCTTTCGGTGCCGCCCAGCTGGGTCACGATAAAGCCGGAAGCGTTGTCCAGCCCCATGAAGAGGCCGTGAAAGGGCGTGTCGCCCACGATCGCACCCGAACTGTTCTTGCCGTTGATGTAGCCACAAACGACCACGCTGGTCGAAGTGCGCCCGGCAAGCATGCGTCCGAGATTCACGGCGTGCAGATCGCGATCGGCGAAACCCTTTGCAATCCCGGCGCGAACGCCTGCAATCTGCTTGGCGGTGAGCGTAATCGGCGTCGCCACTTCCTCATAACTGCTCAACTTCTGCGTAGAGCTGCTGCTGCACGCTCCCAACACCAGCACCTTGACAAGCAGCAGCAGGACGAGGCAAGCGCAGCGCATCCGACCCCTCTTTTACGCCGGTATATTATCACCCTTTCCAGAACGCCGGACTACTTACCACTCGTCGGACGCGCATAACCAGGGATGTATGCGGCCATATCGATGGATTCCGCGCCGGGGACCGAGATCTCGTCCGGGTAATTGCTTTTCCGAGTGGCGTCGATCCCCATCTTGGTCACGAGATGCGAGCCTGCGGCAGGATCGTAGGATGCAGGATCGAGCGGCGAGCCTTTGGCGTAGGGCACCATGAAAACGTCGTGGTCCGCGCGCACCCGCGTGGCAATGGCGTGAAGCACGTCGCTGTCCTTGTCGATCTCGACGTCGTGGTCGACCACCACGACGAATTTGAGGAAGGGATCGGCCACGAACGCCGCCATAGCGGCAAGCTTTGCTTCGCCTTCATGCATCTTCTCGATTGCGACATAGCAGCTGAAGCGATAGCGCCCGGAGCGCGGTACCGCCACCGCATGCACCGTCGGGCATGCGATCCTGACGGCGTTCTCGATGAAACTTGTTCGCATCAACCCCGACAGCAATAGATTATCGGAGTGGCCGACAAAGGCGTTCTGATAGAGCGGTTCGCGCCGCCGCGTGATCGCCTTGATCTCGAGCACCGGATTCATCCGTTGCGGGCCGTAGGTGCCGGGAAACTCGCCAAAGGGCGCTTCCGCTCGCCGCTCGCGCGGGCGGATTTCGCATTCGAGCACGATTTCCGCATCCGCCGGAACATCTAGCGGGATTGTCTTGCACCCAACCAGCGGCACCGGGCGCTGCAACATGCCGCCCGCAATCCGAATCTCGTCAGTATCGAGGGTCGAGAAGCACAGCGAGCCGATAAAGAAGGCGGGATGGTGACCGATCACGATCGCCACCGGACAGGCAAGCCCGCGCTTCTCGTATTTCTTCCAGATGATGTTGCCGTCGGATGTCTCGGAGAGCTGCACGCCCAGCAAGTTCTTCTCATGCACCATGTGGCGGTAGATCCCGACATTGTTGATGCCGGTCTCCGGGTCGCGCATCACGGCAAGACCGGCGGTGATGTATTTTCCGGCATCCTTTTCGTGATACGTGCAAATCGGCAGCTCCCCGACATCGACATCGTCGCCGACCGATATGACCTCATGCACCGGGCCGATATCGACCCGCACCGGATCGATCGGGTTGGCCTGCCGCGCGGCGCATTCCGCGACGAACTCCTTCACCCCGCCTTTCTCCATGCCCAGGCCCAGCCGCAAGCGTTCGAAGCTCGCATGCATGTTGGCGACGAGCGGAATGCTCGAGCCCTTCACGTTCTCAAAGATAACCAGCGGGAAGCGCCCATCCCGCTCGAGCCGTTCGAGGATGCCGGAGACCCCGAACTTTGGATCAACTTGCTTGCTGATCCTGACGATCTGGTCGGGATGCTCCGCCTCGAGATAGGCGATGAACCCGTGCAGGTCGGGCGTGTAGGGCGAATTGGACAACCTGCTCATTCCCCTCCCTCTCGCGGACAAGATGGCGCTGCGTCCGGGAGATATACCCTGTAAATACTGCACGGGTTTAGCAAGCACGAATGCGGCTGACGCATTCGCCATTCCGGGGTCCCGGTAGGGGCGGGTTTCAAACCCGCCCCTACCTGCGGCGCCCCAGGGACACCGACATGTCGGGTGATGTAAGATGGACGCCGGAAAAGATCGGAGAGCAAGGTGCCGCAATCGGCTCATATTCGAACCTCCGTGCTGGACATCGCCTATGAGCAGGAGGGCCCAGCCGACGCGCTGCCGGTCGTGTTGTTGCACGGTTATCCCTACGACCCGCGCGCCTTCGATGCGGTCGTGCCGATCATCACCGCGGCGGGTCATCGCACCGTCGTTCCGTTCGTACGCGGCTATGGCGCGACGCGGTTCCTGTGCCCGAGACGCCGCGTTCCGGCGAGCAGGCCGCCATGGGGCAGGATCTCCTGGAGCTACTTGACGCGCTCAACATCCGACAGGCGGTGCTGGCGGGTTTCGATTGGGGCGCACGCGCCGGCTGCGTCGTTTCCGCCCTATGGCCCGAACGCGTGCGCGCGCTCGTGACCTGTGCCGGCTACCAGATCCAAAACATCGCCGGCTCCGGCAAACCGGTCGAGCCGGAGCAGGAACGACGGTTCTGGTATCAGTATTATTTTCAGACCGAGCGCGGGCGCAGAGGTCTCGCGCAAAACCGTGCCGAGCTCGGGCGCCTCCTATGGAAGCTCTGGTCGCCGACCTGGAAGTTCGAGGATGCGACCTATCGCCGAACCGCCGCATCGTTCGAGAACGACGATTTCGTCGATGTGGTGATCCACTCCTATCGCCACCGCATGGGCAATGCCCCCGGCGATCCGCGCTACGCCGCGATCGAGTCGCGATTGGCGAACCCGCCCAAGATCAGCGTTCCGAGCATGGTGATCCACGGCGCCGTCGACGACGTGAACCCCGCGGACAAATCGCAAGGGCACCAGCAGTTCTTTACCGGCTATTACGAAAGGCGGGTCTTCGACAACGTGGGGCACAACCCGCCGCAGGAAGCTCCCGACCGCTTCGCTGCGGCGATCCTGGATCTGCTCAAGCGATGACCGGTGTGCGGACGCCTTCAGTCGAACAAATCGGAATGCGTACCGGTCCGGATAAGCAGTACTTCCGCCGGCGTGATGTCATAGATCAAAAGCCAATTCGGTTCGATATGACACTCCCAAACGCCTTTCCACTCTCCAGATAATTTGTGCGGCCGATATCCCTCCGGAAGACCGCCGTTCTCCGCGAGTAATTCTACTGCAGCAATGAGCTCTTCGATATTTTTGCCGCGCCGCCTCTGCCGTTTCAGGTCGTTTCGGAATGGCCGTCGCTGAGTAATCCGACGCATGCGGCGGTGCTAGGATGAGCGCGTCTTTTTTGCCCACTCCGAAACAGAATCAAATGTCTCGATGTTCCGACGCGCACGCGCCTCTTTGATGGCACGGCTTGTTTCCTTGTTTGGCACCCGAACCGGAAACGGCAGGCCCTTCCTCAGCTTGACCTGCGCAAGAAACAAGGTAATCGCCTCACTCGAGGTGAGACCAATTTTCTTGAGCACGGCCTCAGCACCGCGCTTAAGCTCCGGCTCAACTCGGGCTCGGATGGTTGCTGTCTTGCCCATATCCATGCACCCTCGGTTCCTGAGATGTAGCCCCGTGGGGCTACAAATGCAAGATTAAAGCGGAGACAATGCGCTTAGCTGCATTCTTATTGACGCAGGTCCAACCCGCCGAGCACGTTGCCGCACATTACAGCCGCCATCTACTACCTAAGGCGCAAAGTGGTGTAGCCTGGCTTAGTCGCGGAGGTGCCCACGCGACTGGACGCAGCGCACCTTGACTGTAGCATTTTGATCCCAGGGGGACTCGATGAAGCTTTCCCGCCGCAAGATTCTGCAGCTGTCAGCCATGGCTGCCGCGCTGCCTGCCACCCCGTCGGGAGCAGGCGCACAGAACTATCCCACACGCCCGGTGTCCATCATTGTCGGGTTTGCTCCCGGCGGACCAACCGATCTCGCTGCCCGCCTGATCGGGCCATGGCTATCGGACCGGCTCGGCCAGCCTTTCATTGTTGAGAACCGACCGGGTGCCGCGACCAACATCGCGACTGAGGCAGCCGCTCATGCGCCGCCCGACGGCTATACCCTGCTTGCCGCCGTCTCGACCAATACGATCAACCCGGCGCTCTACCCCAAGCTCAGCTTCAACTTTATTCGCGACCTCGCGATGGTCGCCGGCATTCACCGCTCGCCTCTCGTTTTGGAAGTGCATCCCTCGGTCCCGGTCAATTCTGTCCCGGAGCTGATTACCTATGCCAAGGCCAATCCCGGTAAGATGAGCCTGGCCTCTTTTGGATCCGGCACCATCTCGCATGTCGCCGGCGAGCTGTTCAAGGCGAAGGCCGGCATCCAAATGGTGCACGTGCCATATCGCGGCTCCGCGCCCATGGTCAGCGACCTCCTTGGCGGACAGGTCAACGCGGCCATCGACAACCTGCCCTCATCGATCGAATTCATCAGGGCGAGGCAACTGCGGGCGCTCGCGGTGACGGCGCCAGCCCGTTCGCCGTCACTCCCACAGACGCCAACGCTGAGCGAATTCCAGCCGGGCTTCGAGGCGAGCGCGTGGATTGGGATTGCAGCTCCCAGGAACACACCGGCCGAGGTCATCGACAAGCTCAACAAGGAGATCAATGCCGGGCTCGCAGATCGCAAGATCGCGGCGCGGATCGCTGACTTGGGCGCCACGGTGTTTGCGAGCGCGCCTCGCGATCTCGACAGGTTTGTTGTCGAGCAAACCGGGCAATGGGAGAAGGTGATCCGAGCGGCGGAGATCAAGCTCGAGTAATGCGCGCGGCGCGCGGGTCTACTCCACCGCAAGCCGGCCGCGGTGGATTCGTTTCCGCCCGTGACCTTGCGGCAAAACAATTTGAGGATCAGACCGGGAGCCGGGCGAACTGCGTTCGGCTCTAGCTCAGGAATTCCGAAATGATCTCGGCGGATTTGTCAGCGCTGGTGACGAGAAAAAGATGGCCGTCGTCAATGGTTATGAGCCGCGCATCGGGGATGAGCGTGACCAGGATGCGGGCGTTCGCAAGCGGCACGACGGGATCGTCGGTCCCTGCGATGACGAGCGTCGGCTGCGAAAAGAAGGAGAGCCAGGGCAGGCTGCTCCAGCCGACCCCGGCGATGAGCTGCAGATAGTAGCCGTAGTCGCTCGACCAGCGGACATGACGGAGATGTTTGCGCACCAGGTCGGGCGCGCCGCGCAGTGCTCCGCCATAAATGTCCCCCGCGATTCTGTTCATATAATCGGGGTCCTTGTAGCGCCGTGGCGTCGCCATCTTGAGCAGCACCGTGAGCTTGCCAGGGACCATCAGGTGCCCCGGCGAAGTCGCCGCGAGAAGGAGCCGTCGGCAGCGGTTCGCCTGCTGAAACGCGAATTGCTGCGCGAGTAGCCCGCCCCAGGAGACGCCCAGCACATCCACCTGCTTGTGTCCCAGTTGGTCGAGCAGCCGGCTGCTCAGGCTTGCGAGGGTCCAAGGACGGTACGGCCGCCAGGGCGCGGGCGAGCCGCCGACGCCCGGCACGTCGAAGATAATCGCCTCGGGGCCGTCCAGCGCATCGAGAAACGGCTCGACCAGCTCGATGTTCGCGCCGATCCCATTAAACAGAAGTAACGGCAGGCGCCCCGTCTCACCGCGCCGAATTCCGACGCGCAGCACCTGCCCGCCCACCTCAAGCAGGCTGATCTGCACCTATTTCTCCATGACGTATCTGCCGGGCGCCGCGTCAAGCGGCGGGTGCTTGTCGCTACCCAGCGCGGCCGGCGCTGGCATCGTCTCGGCCGAGCGCGCCTTGATCCAGTCCAGCCAGTGCGGCCACCAACTCCCGCTGTGCTTTGCCGCCCGTTCCAGCCATGCCTCCGGTTCGGCGTCGCTGGCGGCGCCGGTCCAGTAGAACGCCCTGGGATTGCCGGGCGGATTGAGCAGGCTCTGGATGTGGCCGCTGTTGGCGAGCACGAAGGTGCTGCGTTCGCCGTAGAGCTTTGCCGTGCGGTAGCAGCCTTGCCAGGGCGTGATGTGATCGGTCACGCCGGCAACGACATAACTGTCCATCTCGATACGGCGCATGTCGAGCGGCATGCCGCGGACCTTCAGCCGCCCGGCATTGACGTACGGATTGGAGTCGATGAGATCGAGGAAGTCGGCATGCAGCCGCGCGGCGAGTCGGGTCGAGTCGTTGTTCCAGTAGAGGACGTCGAAGGCGGGCGGCGCGTTGCCGAGGAGGTAGTTGTTCACCCAGTAATTCCAGATCAGGTCGTTCGGCCGCATCCAGGCGAACATGCGCGCCAGTTCCTGTCCTTCGACCACGCCGGCGAGGCGCGAGGCACTCTTGGCCGCAACGACCGATTCCGGCGTGACGAACATGCCGGCCGTCGTATTCTGCGCGACCGCCATGTCCAGCACGCACACGGCTACCGTGGCCCTGTGAACCTTGGCTTCGCCGCGCGCAGCCAGGTTGGCGAGGAAGGCCGAAGTGACGATGCCGCCGGAGCACGAGCCCCAGATGTTGATGTCCGTGCTGCCCGTGACATCGCACATGACATCCACGGCTTTCTCCATCGCTGCGACATACGTGTCGAGCCCAAACTGGCTCTCGGCGGGCGTGGGGTTCTTCCAGCTGATCGCGAAGGTCTGCAGGTCGCCGTTCAGGGCGAATTGAACAATGCTCTTTTCCGGCACCAGGTCGAAAACGTAGAATTTGTTGATCTGCGGCGGAGCGATCAGGAGCGGGCGCTTGTGCACCTCAGCTCCCGCAGGTCGGTACTGGATCAGCTCCATCACCGAATCGCGATAGATCACTGCGCCGGGCGTGGTTGCCAAGTTCTTGCCCACGGCGAACCTACGCGTATCGACCTGCGCCGGCAGGCCACCGTTGCCCGCGAGATCGCGGGCAAAATTTTCCAGTCCGTGCAGGAGGCTCGCCCCGCCGGTGTCGATGAGCTTCTTCAGGGCCGCGGGATTGCCTGCGAGCGAGTTGGTCGGCGATAGCGCGTCGATGAAGAGCGAAGCAACGAAACGCGCGCGTTCTGCGTCGCGCTTGTGCATCTTCGCCTCTTCCACGAAGCGACTGAGCGCTCCGCCCCAGGCGAGATAGCACTGTGCGAGCGCCCGATAGGCAGCGCTCTCCCGCCACGCCGGATCGGCAAAACGCTTGTCCTTGGCGTCGGGCGCAAGCTCGGAAGCTCCGATCACGATGCGAGCGAGCTCACCGAGGAAGGATAGATAGTGTTGCGCCGCGAGACCGGGGTTGCTGATCATTTGGCCCAACAACGCGCCAGCCGAATCAACAATGTCCCGGCCGCGTACCCCGACCAGCGGATTGGCCGCCAGCGTGTGCTGCGCCGCGTGTTCCAGCACGTCAGCCTTCCAAGGCCCGGCGTCGCGGTCCTCATTTGCCGTTGCGGGAGAAGCACTCATGATGATGTATCGCTCTTGCCAATGAGCATACACAACAGTTCGGCGACCAGGGCGGGTTTTGCCTCGCCCTCAATCTCCAGCGTACTTTGCAGCGTGAGAAGCAACCGGCCATCGTTCTGGGGCTCCGCCGCGGCCAAGCTCGCACGCATGCGCACCCGTGCGCCCGCCTTCACGGGTGCAATGAATCGGACCTTGTTCAAGCCGTAGTTGAGCCCGGTTGCGGCATCGGGAGGGATCACGCCGATCTCCGTCACCATGGCAGCGACAAGCGACAGGGTGAGGTACCCGTGCGCAATCGGTCCGCCGAACGGGCTTTCCCGCTTGGCGCGCTCGACATCGACGTGGATCCACTGCCGATCGCCGGTGCACGCCGCAAACTGATCGATGCGGTCCTGGTCTATCGTCACCCAGCTCGAGACTCCCAGCTCGCGGCCGACAAACCACGCAGCTGTCGTCATGGTGTAGTCCGGGATTGCCATGGCGCTCGTCCCCCGCGTCATGGGAGGGCGCGGAGATCCTTGCGCAGGATCTTGCCGACGTTCGACTTGGGCAACGCGTCGAGGAAGCGCACCTCCTTCGGCACCTTGTAGGCGGTGAGCCCCCGCCGGCAATGCGCGATCACGTCATCTTCAGTGAGCGTGGCCCCTGAAACCTTGGCCACGAACAGCCGCACCGCCTCGCCGGTCTTCTCATCCGGCTTGCCGACGCAGGCGCATTCGGCAACGCCGGCGCAGGCCGCGGCAACGGCCTCGACTTCGTTCGGGTAGACGTTGAAACCGGAGACGATGATCATGTCCTTCTTGCGGTCGACGATCTTGAGGAACCCCTTATCATCGAACACGCCGATGTCGCCGGTGCGGAAATAGCCGTCGGCGGTGAACGCGGCCGCATTGGCTTCCGGCTTGTGCCAGTAGCCCTGCATCACTTGCGGGCCTTTGGCGCAGATCTCGCCCGGCTGGCCGAGCGGTACTTCCATGTCATCGGCATCGAGCAGCTTGATATCCGTCGACGGGAAAGGCAGGCCCACCGTCCCCGAGAAGGAGGTCGCCGTCATCGGATTGAGGGTGAGGATCGGCGACGTTTCCGAGAGTCCGTAGCCTTCCAGGATGTGCTTGCCGGTGAGCGCTTTCCATTTCTGCGAGGTCGTCGGCAGGACTGTGGCGCCGCCACCGATCGTCACACGCAGGTTGGTGAAATCGACTTCCTTGATTCCGGGGTGCATCGCCATCGCCCCGAACAGCGTATTGACACCGGTGAAAACGGTGAGGCGCGACTTCTTGAGGATGCCGCAGAAGCTCTCGATATCGCGCGGATTGGGAACCAGCCAGTTCTCGGCGCCGATGGAGAAAAAGGTGATGAAATTCACCATCAGCGCAAAGATGTGATAAAGCGGCAGCGCGGTGACCACGACTTCCTGCCCGGGGCGCAACGCATCCGGAATGAACGCCTTGCATTGCTCGGTATTGGCGACCAGGTTGCCGTGCGACAGCGCGGCACCTTTCGAAACCCCCGTGGTCCCGCCCGTGTATTGCAGGAAGAGCAGGTCGTCGGCGCACAACGCCACCGGCGCGAGGGACAAATTCGAGCCCCGAGCGAGAGCGTCGGAGAACGCGACCACGTTGGTGAGGCGCGCGTCCACCGGGGGGCTTGCAACCGTAGCATCGGTGCCGTCACCCAGACCGACACTGATGACCTGATTGACTGCGGTGTTGCCGATGATCTCAGCGAGGGTCGAGGATACACCGTTGAAGATGACGATGATCTCGACGCCGGCGTCGTTGAGCTGGTGCTCGAGCTCGCGCGGCGTGTAGAGCGGGTTCACATTGACCTGGACAGCACCCACGCGGACGATGCCAAGCATGGCGAGTGCAAAGGCCGGAATGTTGGGAAGCATCACGGCGATGCGGTCACCCTTCTTCACGCCGAGCCCCCCTTGCAGATAGGCTGAAAAGTCGCGCGAGAGGCGATCAGCGTCGGCATAGGTCAGCGCCCGGTCGAAGCAGCGAAACGCGGGCCTTTCAGCGAAGCGCTGCATGGCACCCTCGAGCATGTCCAGCACCGAGCGATGAGCATTCGGATCGATCTCTGCCGGAATTCGCGTGCCGTAAGCGGCGAGCCAATGTTTGCCGGACATGTTCTCCTCCCTCCGGTGTCGCAAGCTAAACGAACCCGCCAAAGCCGGTGATGGCTCGGCCGACAACGAGCGCATTGATCTCGCGCGTGCCCTGAGCAAGGCTGCTGGCGAGGGTTGCGGTTCCATGGCATTCTCTTCTGTTAAGTCTGGCAGAGGGCCGCGGACCTCTTCAGGGCTGCAGCAGCCTCTAGGCTCAAGAACGTTAGACTTTGCGCCGCTGCGAGTCAGTGACCGGGGCGGCCAATGTAGTGGCCAGACAATGCCAACCGGCGCCGCGGGAGGGGCGAAGGTGACCAAACGGACGACCGCCGCCATCTGGGTGAAGGGCATCGCGGAGATGCTTGCCGCCGAGGGCCTGGACGTGCCCGCACTGCTCGCCGCGGCCGGGATCGACCCTGCTGCGCTGGAGGCGCAGGGAGCTCGTCTACCGACCGAAAAGATCAGCCGGCTGTGGGAGCTTGCGGTCGAGCGGTCCGGCAATGCGGCGATCGGGCTTGCCCAGCACCACGTTGCGCGGCCCGCGAGCTTCGACGTGGTCGGGTATGCCATGATGTCATGCGCCCACCTGCGCGGCGCCTTCGAGCGCCTGATCCGCTACTTGCTCATCCTCAGCGACGCGTTGACCATGACGATGGTCGAAGAGACCGCCGGCTACCGGGTGAGCTTCGTCCTCTTTGGCGGAGATCGCCCGGTGCCGCGCCAGCGGATCGAGTTCATCTTCATCACCGTGAACGGTTTCTGCCGCTGGATCACCGGGCGCGAGATCCATCCGCTGGCGATCGAGCTTCCCTACCCCGCGCCGGCGGATCCTGCGCCCTATCGTGCCGCCTTCCGCTGTCCGGTGCTGTTCGACGCGCCGCGCAGCAGCCTGCTGTTTTCCGTGGCCGACATGATGGCGCCATTGCCGACATCAAACCCGGTGCTTGCACAGCTGCACGAGCAATTCGCCGGCGAATATCTGCGACAGTTCGACCATGCCCACACCAGCTACCGAGCGCGGGAAATCATCATCCGCCACCTCCCCGACGGGGAGCCGCGGCGCGACAAGGTCGCCTGCAAGCTCTGCATGAGCGAGCGCACGCTGCAGCGGCGCCTCGAGGAGGAAGAGACGTCCTTCGTCCAGCTGCTTGACGACACGCGCCGCGAGCTGGCCGAGCAATATCTCGGCCGGCTCAATCTATCGCTGGCGCAGGCGGCCTATCTGCTTGGCTTCGCCGATCAGAGCAGTTTCTTTCGTGCCTGCCGGCGCTGGTTCGACCTTTCCCCCGGGCAGTACCGCAGCCAATTGCACCGGCATGCGACCGAGCGTGCCGGCACTTCCTGACCGCAAGACGGGATAAACGCGTCTTTTTGCAAAATCCGACACCGCTCATCTCGGGCAGACGTAGCCCGGGCCGTCGGGGGCCTTGAAGCAGCCGACCGAGGCCGGGATGACCTGCTTGGGCAGCCACAGCACCACGCTGGGGAAATAGATGACGAATGCAATGGTGAGGAAGAAAACCGCATAGATCGGCAGCGCGGCGCGCAGCGCCTGGGAAAAGCGCACTCCGACGAACTTCGAGGCCATGAGCAGCACAAGACCGTAAGGCGGCGTGATCAACCCGAAGGCGAGCGTCGCGATCAGGACCACGCCCATATGCACGGGATTGATCTCCCCTGCCCTGGTGAGCACGTTCACCAGCGGCATGAAGATGATGATGGTCGGGACCGGCTCGATGAAGTCTCCGATCACCGTGAACAAGAGCACGAGGAGAAGCATGATCATATGCGGATCGTTGCCGGCAATGGCGACAATCCATTCCGCGATCACGATGGCGCCGCGCAGATAGGCGAGCATCCAGCCGAACGCATTTGCAGCTCCGATGGTGATCAGGGGCAATGAGAAGATCAGCCCCGCCAGACAGAAATCGTATGGGAGTCTCGCAATGTGCCCGCGATAAAGCGCGGGAATGATGACCATCACGATCCAGAGGACCGCGACCACTCCCGCCTCGGTCGGCGTGAACCAGCCAGTGAGGATGCCGCCGAGCAGAATGATCGGGATCATCATCGGCAGCGCCGCTTCCTTTGCGGCGTACGCGACCTCGCGCAGCGACGCGCGATGCCGCCGCATGCCGACGGGTCCGAAAAAATAGCAATAGAGCATCAAGCCGAAGCCGATCATCAGCCCTGGTACAACTCCCGCCATGAACAAGCCGGCGATCGAGACGTTGCCGACAGCGCCATACACGACCGCGGTGATGCTGGGCGGCACCAGCGCCGCAATGGTGGAAGCAGCCGCGATGATGGCTGCGATGAAGGGCGGCTTGTAGCCCTCCTTTTTCATTGCGCCACCGAGCGCGCGGCTGATTACGGCGACATCCGCAGTCGTGGACCCGGACATCTCGGAAAAGAACATGCTGAAGACGGTGACCACCTGGGAGAGGCCGCCGCGAATATGTCCGACCAGCGCCAGGGAGAGATTGGCAACCCTCTGAACCACGTTGGCGGAGCTCATCAACTCGCCTACGAGCAGAAAGAAAGGGATCGCCAGCAGCGCTTCGTTATCGACGCCGTCGAACACCTTCTGAACGATGGCGGGGAGTGAAACGTCGGTCAGCATCGCGCCGACAAAAACACCGGCCAAGAGCGCGAATGGGACCGGCACGCCGAGATATCCGAACAGCAGAAAGCAGAACGACATGGCCCCAAGGACAAGGGTCGGGGTCACGCGGCATCTCCCCCAGGCTCCGCTGTTGCAATCGGGGCGCTGACACCCAACTGTTCCGGCGGCTCGGGATGATCAAAGCCGTTGCGGCAACCATTGACGATCTGCTCGACCGTGAACAGCGCGACCAGCACCCCGCACAAGGGAATCGCCGCATAGAGCGACGCAATCGGAGTGTTCGAAGGCAGCCGGAAGCTGCCGAACCCGCGGAGGAAATTGATGTAGCCGAAGTATATGAGGCAGCCCGCGACGGCGAGGACCACGGCGCGGATCGCGATCTCGACGAGGAGGCGCGGCGCCCCATGCATCGCCTCGGCGAAGGCAGTGAGATAGAGATGATCGTTGCGCCGGGTTGCCGCCGCGGCCCCGATGAAAATGCCATAGACGAACAGGGTCGACGTCACCTCCTGGAGCCACAGCCAGGGATGGCCGAGCGTTCGCGTCAGGATATCAAGAGAGACCGAGACGGAGAAACCAAACAGCGCCAGCCCGCAGATCATCATCAGGATGATCTCGAGGACATCGAAAGCTCGCCATTTCAGGTGCCGCTGCCGTCGCAGCAAGAGCTTGTCGGCGACAGCCATTTGCGCCACTACAGCTCGCTCAGCGCGCCATCGCGCCGTGACGCCTGCGTCTTCGCGACCCCGGCTACTCTTGCCGCGTCATAAGCGGCATACTCTGAGCTAGCCGCGTCGCCCCCCGCCGCCATCCTTCGAGGCTTGCTCGCCAAGGCTCGCTCGCGCCTCAAGATGACGGTGGCCGCGGCCTAATTAATCCCCCGGATCAGGTTCTTGATCTTGTCGGCGTGCGGCCCAAGCTCCTTCGCGAGCTTGTCGAGATAGGGATTGGCTATTTTCTGAAAGCCGGACTTGTCGACATCGGTTACGATCTTCACGCCCATGCCCTTGAGCTTCCCCGCTGCTTGCTGCTCAAGCGCGAAGGCCTTCGACGGCTCCTTGGCGGTGACTTCGCGGGCGGCGGCCAGAACCCATTGCCTTTGATCCGAGTTGAGGCTCTGCCACAGCTTGTCGCTGATCCAGACAATCGCGTTGTTGGCTTCGTGCTCGCTCATCGAGAGCACGGGAGCCACTTCATAGTGCCTGTTGATCAGATAGACATTGACGCCGTTCTCGGCAAAATCGACCACGCCGGTCTGCAGGGACGTGTACACGCTGCCGAAGGGCATGTGTACGGTCTGCGCGCCATAGGCCGGAAACATGGCGTCCTCCGTTGCAGTCGCCTGGACGCGAACCTTGAGGCCCTTAAGATCCTCGACCTTTCGAATTTCCTTCTTCCCGTACATGTGGCGAAAGCCCTGGGTACCCAGCCCGATTACGTGAATGCCTTGGGCGGTATCGTCGATCATGTCCCGGATCGCTTCGAACACTTTCTGGTCTTGCAGCGACTTGATAATGTGATCTTCCGAACGAAAGAGGAAATGCAGCGACATGACGCCGGACTGCGGCGAGATCGTCGCCGTGTTCGCCGAGGACACGATTGCAAAATCAATGTCGCCGGACTTGACCAGTTGCAGGATTTGCGGCTCCTGACCCAATTGCCCCCCGGGATACTGGTCTACGAGCATCGCCCCCTTGCTCAGCTCCTTGAGCCGTTCGGAAAAAAGATCGTACGCCACGCTGTACCCGGACGGGATTTGCTGATCGTGAGCGAAGCGGTAATGCCTTACGTCCTGAGCGCGCGCGCCCGCAGCGGCAACAAGGCTTGCGGCGGCGATGGCTGCAACGGCAATGGTCTTGGCCTTGCTGATGATCACTGCGTTTGCTCCCTTGATGTTGCTTTGGCTGCCGGTCAGTTCGGCTCGGCGAGGACCGACGCGCGCTTTGTGAAAGCTTCCCCTCAGGCATCATGATTGTCAACACGCAGAAGCTCCGACACAAAACAGGCACATCCGCTGGCATCGCACGGAAGAGGCACATTCATGTTGCTCGACTGGGTGCCCGAGGAACCCGTGCGACGGAAGGTTCTGGTAGACAATCCCGCGCAGCTCTACGGTTTTTCCGGGTAGCCCGGATTTCGATTGCGCTCATCCCGGCTGCGTCGATAACGACGGCCGCGTCACAGCGGCTCAAATTTAGCGGCGCGCAGCAGCGCGGCCCCCCGCGCGACGTCGGCCTCAATGTAGCGCGCAAATTCCTCCGGGCTTCCTGAAGCGGGCTCAAAGCCGAGAGCCTTGAGACGCTGCACGACCGCCGGATCGCGCACCGCTTCTGTGAGTACGCCATTCAGTCGCCCAACGATGCCCGGCGACAGCCCCTTGGGTCCCCAGAGACCGTACCAGGAGGAGAACTCAAGCCCCGGCAGACCGCTCTCTGCTGCGGTGGGAACATCGGGTGCCGCCGAGGTGCGCTTCACGCTCGTTACCGCCAGCGCTCGCAGCAGGCCTCCCTGGACGTTCGGCAGCGCGGCGATAATCGGGTCGATCATGAGCTGCACCTGACCGCCCAAAAGGTCTGAAAGCGCCGGTGCCGAGCCGCGATAGGGCACGATCAGCAGATTAAGCCCGGTGAGCCTGTTGAACTCGAGCACGGCGAGATGATTGGTAGCCCCTAAAGCAGAGAGGCCGAACCTGAAATCTTGGGGCTTTGCCCGGATTGCCGGAAGCGCCTCGGCGATAGTCTTGCCGGAGACCGCAGACGGATTTGCAAGAACGAGCAGCGGGGCCTCGCCATATCGGATAATCGGCGTGAAATCTTTCGCCGGATCATAGGGCACAGAGCGCAGCACGTGACGCGCCAGGACGTGGACGTTCGGCGCGGCCAGCAAGGTATAGCCGTCCGCCGCCGCCTGCCACACGGCTTCTCCGCCAAGGATGCCGTTGGCCCCGCTGCGGTTCTCGACCACAACGGTCGCACCGAGCTTCTCCTGCATCAGCTGGGCTGCGAGCCGCCCCATGATGTCGGCCGGTCCGCCGGGCGGATAAGGCACAATGACGCGGATCGGCCGGATCGGCCAACTCTGCGCCTCAGCCGGTGCAGCGGCGATGAGCGCCAGCAAAAAGACGATCCACCTCAAGCGCGATTCTCCTTGCTGCGAAGCTACATGATTGCCAGCCCGCCATCCACTATCAACGTAGCGCCGGCGATGAGCGAGGCCTCGTCGATTGCGAGCCAAAGTATCGGCCGCAGCGGCTCGCGCGACAGGTCAACCTGATCGGGAATCGCTCCAACAAGCGCTCAGTCTTTGCTCTGAAACCGCTGAAGCATGCCTGGCGCAAACAGCTCCTCAAGCTCCACCCGGCGACTGGAAAGCCCCTGCTCCACAGAATAGCGCAGCATGGCGTCGAGCTCTTTGCGATTCTCAGCGACGCCATAGCGCCACACGTCTGCTCCCATGATTGCCTGCGCGCGTTTGAGATCGTCCGAGAGCCACGGCAGCATCACGGGCAAGACAGCGACCTCGTGCATTTCGGCCATCGCCAATTGCTTTGCTTCATAAAACGCCTTCACCACGCTGATCGCCAGCCAGGGGTGTGCAGCCACCAAGCTTTTCCGAACCGCAAGAAGGTGCATGATGGGAAACATCTGCGCCTTGCGATAATAGCTCTCCTCCGCGGAACGGAAATCGGGAAACAATCTGTCCACACTGGGCACACCCACGGCATAGCAGCCGGGTATGCGCGCCGTGACAATACCGTCGAGCTCGCCGGCCGCCAGCATGTCGGACAATGTCCGGTCCGAGGGAATCGATTGCAGATCGAAACGCGAGGGCAAGCTGATCGGCGTTCGCTCTGCGCGGCCTGCTTTGTTGAGTCCTCCGTTGCGCCACCTGATCTCCTCCGCTCTCACCCCGTACTCGTCGGAAAGAATGCCACGCGCCCATAGCGCTGCCGTCATCTGATATTCCGGCACGCCGATCAGCTTGCCACGGAGATCCTGCGGTGACCGGATCCCCCGATCGGTGCGGATGTAAAAGGCGGAGTGGCGGAACAGGCGGGAGAGAAATATCGGCAGCGCGAAATATTTCGCCTCGCCCCGCGCGGTTGTCAGGATGAGCGAGCTGGCCGAGAGCTCGGTCAGATCGAAATCCTGACCCGCGAAAGCGCGATGGAATGCTTCTTCCGGTCCAACCGGAAAGCAGGTGAGCTCGACGTTCTCGATGCGCACACGACCATCGAATATCGCGGCGACCCTGTCGCTGGGACCGCATCCGAAGGTCAGCTTCAGCAGGCTCATTGCCAGGTCTCCGGTCCTTTTCGCCGCTGCGAAAGTAAGTGCAGCGCGTGCCAGCCTCGCGCTCACGCAAACAAGCGCTCGTCATCCCAGACCTTCTCGGGCATGGGCAGGCCCGCGAAGGTTGCCGCGGTCGGCGGCCTGTCCGGCGCGATGCGCAGGAGCTCGAGCACCATCACGAGCTGGCGCACGTGCTGACCCGAATGCCAGGTGGTGCGCTCCAGATAATCGTGCAGCGTCACTTCACCGTAGTAGACGCGGGCCTTATGCGAAAAATCAGTCGTTCGGCCTGAGCCATCCCACCAGGCGCGAAAGCGCGCAAGCACGTCTTGTCCGTAGGCCAGTATCTTGACCTTGCTGTTCATCTCCGGCGGCGGCACGCGGCTGTAGGCGCCTTCCTTCAGCGGAAGCCCCTGCACCTCATGCTCCAGGAAAGCGTCCACAATGTTGAAGATATGATAGGCAAGCTCCGCGTAGCTGCGCGGCCGATGCGGCAGCAAGCAACCAAGCTTATCATCGGGGATCTGCGCGAAAAGCCGCTGCGCCGTTGATTGAATCTCGACGAGGCGCGGGGCGAGCTCGGATGCGGGCAGCACCGGCGCACCGCCCCAGGCGATGCCGGCAACGCGTGCCACGTCGCGCAGAACCTGGCCGTTCGCCCAATCCTTGCCGCGCCGCACGATCGGCACCGAGCGGATCCCCAACGTTTCCAGCTCGCCATAGGCGTCCTTGTCCTCCAGCACGTTGACCGAGACGAAGGGAACGCCGTGCTTGCTGAGGAACTCCTTCATTCGCAGGCAGCTGGTGCAGCCGGGCTGCCAGTAGGCTTTGATCACCGAAGCTTCAGGGGACGATTGTGTCATGGGCATGCTCCTTGCCGATGCTGAAGAGGATACTGCGCCTGCCCGGGAGTGCAAAGAGATGAGCATCTGAAGACACGCTTTGGGCCAACCGCTGCAAAGCGCGTGGCGGCGCAGATCAGGCGGACGATTCAGCGCTCGCGCAGCCTGGGATCCATGGCGTCGCGCAGCGCGTCGCCGAACAGACTGACCCCGAACACGGTCAGCGTGATCGCAAGGCCGGGAAAGACGGCGATCCACGGCGCCGTCGAGGCAAATTCCTCGGCGCCACCCTGCAGCATCAGTCCCCAGGCCGGCGTCGGCTCCTGGACCCCGAGGCCGAGATACGACAACGACGCCTCCGCCAGTATCGCTTGCCCGACGAATGCGGTCAGCATGATCAGAAACGGCGCGATCACGTTGGGCGTCATATGGCGAAGGATGATCCGAGCGTGACCGAAGCCGCAAGCGCGCGCTGCATCGATATAAGGCACTTCCCGGATCGCCAGCGCGCTCGAGCGCACCACCCTGGCGCAACGCGGGATGAGCGGAATGGTGATAGCCACGATCACGTTGTGTACTCCGCTGCCGAAGATGGCGATCACCGCAAGGGCCAAGACGATCAGCGGGAACGCCATAACCACATCGAAGACCCGCTGCAGCAGGAGATCGAGACGGCCGCCGAAATAGGCGCTCCCCACGCCGAGCACGAGCCCGGTGATCCCTCCCAGCATCGCACAGGAGAAGCCCACGATCAGGGCAGTGCGCGCACCGAACACGATGCGGGAGAAGAGGTCGCGGCCGAACTGGTCGGTGCCCATGATATGCGCCCAGCTGGGGGGCTCTGTCATCGCCGCGAAATCATTCGCGGTTGGGCTGTAGGGCGCAACCCACTCGGCGAAGAGCCCGGCGACGCCCATCACCAGCACCAGTACCAGGCCGACCGTGCCGAGCGGCTCGCGGCGGCAGAAACGGATGATGCCGGCGCGCCACGAGCGCCGGCTCTCGGTCGCCTCGGCGAGGGTGGGAGCATAGCGCGGCGCAAGATCGACCACGGCACAAGCCCCCGTCAGCCGAAGCGGATGCGCGGATCGAGCCACCCATAGAGCAGATCGACCGCCAGATTGGTGAACACGAAGATCGCGACCGTGAGCATGACCAGGGCCTGCGTCAAGGTATAGTCCTGGTTCTGCACGGCGAGCACGAACAGGCGCCCGACGCCGTTGAGGTTGAACACCTGCTCGGTGACGACGAGCCCGCCGATAAGGAAAGCGAACTCGATGCCGATCAGAGTGACGACCGGCAGCAGCGCGTTCTTGAGCGCGTGCCGATTGATGACAAGCCGTTCGAGCAGGCCTTTTGAGCGGGCGGTGCGGATGTAATCCTCGCGCAGGACCTCCAGCATCGCCGAGCGGGTCATCCGCATGCTGACTGCGGCGTAGCGGTAGCCCACGGTCAGCGCGGGCAGGATCGCCATCGACAGGTTTCGCAGCGGGTCCTCCCAGAACGGGACATAGTCTATCGGCGGCATCCAGGGCGCGCCGAAGAACGCGTTCGAGATCTCGAGCACGGCGAGGATGGAAACGATCCCGAGCCAGAACGATGGCGTTGCGATCCCCGCGATGGCGACCGTGCGCACCACATGATCGATCCAGCTGTTCTGCTTCAGTGCCGAGATGGTGCCGAGCGGGATCGCGATGAGGATCGCGAACACCGTTGCCATCACGGCGATCTCGAGCGAGATCGGCAGCCGCGTTGCAATCTCTTCGGCGACGGGCTTGCCCGACCACATCGAGATGCCGAAGTCGAGGCGCGAGAAGTTCCAGACAAAGTCCAGAAACTGAAGGATCACCGGGCGATCGAGTCCGAGCTCGGCGTGACAAGCCGCAATGACGCGCGCATCGACATTCCCGCCGCTAGAGCCCAGGCGGACCACGCAGACATCGCCTGGGATGAGACGCATAAGCACGAAGACGAGCGCCGCCGCCCCGGCCAGCGTCGGGATCGCGAGAAGCACCCGTTGTGCGATGTATCTGTACACTACTTCTCCAGCCACACGTTGGCCAGGTCCTGATTGACGTAGTGGCTGGGGCTGACCTTCCAGCCCCTCACATACGAGCGGGCCGGAACGATGCGATACCACCATGGCGTCATGATCATGTGCGTCTGCGTGTCGAGAACGTACTTCTCGAACGCGCGGATCATGGCGCGCTGCTTGGATGTGTCGGTCTCGTGCAGAAGCGCCTGATAGAGATCGATCTCCTTCTGATCGTCGTAGCCGCCGTAATTCTCTTCGTAGACCGAATGCGGCAGGAACTTGCCGATGTCCATGAGCGGGTTCACCACGCCCTGGCAGTTGAAGTCCACGGTCACATCGAAGGTGCCGTGACGCAGGGCGTCGAAGAACGGACCGGTCGGCAGCACGCGCTGCGTGACCTGCAGCCCGACCTTGCTCCACTCGTCGATCAGCCAGGTGCCGACATACTTGTAGGGCTGGTCGACATTGCGGTTCAGCAGCTCGAATTTGAGCCCCTCGGCGCCCGCTTCCTTCAGCAGACGCCGCGCCTCGTCGCGCGATTTGCCAATATCCGGCCAGAACCCGGCCAGCGGCTCGAGCTCCTGCTTTGATGCCGCGAGCGGCGAGCCCGGGAAAACGATGCCGGCCACCGTGTGCACGGTGGCGATCTTGGCGAGCGCGGGCGCCCCGTGCCAGCTGTCGATCGCCAAAGCGAGCGCCCGGCGCACCCGCACGTCATCGAATGGCTTCTTCTTGTGGTTGGGAGTCACCAGGTTCCCGCAGTTCCAGTCGCTCGCTTGGACCGTGATCTTGTCGCCGAGCTCGCGCACGAGCTCGTCGCGCGCCGACGGCGGCAGACCGCGGAACTCCATTGCGGCGCGGTCAGCCCGGATCGCATCGACCCGCACGGCCTGCTTGGCCGCAAAGATGCCGATGAACCCGTCGAGATAGGGCTGCCCCGCATGATAATAGTCCGGATTGCGCACGCCCTTTATCGACTGACCGATCTCGTAGCCGGCGAACTTGAACGGGCCGGATCCCATGATGTTCTTCTCGTACCAGTGCGGATCCTTGTCGAGAATCTCTTTCTTATAGATCCAGGCGAAAGGGTCGGCGAGCGCCGGCAGGAAGGCGTTGGTCGCGAACTTCAACCGGAACACCACGGTCGTCGGGTCGGTCGCCTCGACCTTGTCGACCATGATGAAATAGCTCTCGCGCGCGCTTGACACCCCATCGGGGGGATGAACGATCTCTTGCCAGCTCGCCGCCACGTCTGCCGCTGTGAGCGGCGTGCCGTCGTGGAATTTCACGCCCTGCCGAATCTTGAAAGTGTAGGTCTTGCCCTCATCGGTCGGCTTCGGCATGCCGATGCACAGATCGCACACGAAATCGGTAGTCGATGAAGGATTGTCCGGATCGACTCTGATCAGCACGCTGTAGAAGGGTGCAGCCGCATGCATTGTCGCATAGGTGGTCTCACGGTGACCATCGAAGCTCGGCGGAGCGTCGGCCGGGATCATGTACGTGAGCGTGCCGCCGCGTTTCGGGCTTTCGCCAGCCGCTGACGCCGACACGGAGGCAACACAGAAAATGGCGCCGAGGCCAGCTGTCGCCAATGCTGATGCTCTGATCATTCTCTTCCTCCCTCTTGTTGTTAAGCTAATGCACCTCGCTACATGCCACCCAGTGGCCGGGGCGAACCTCCCGCAGCTCCGGGCGAACGCGGCTGCAGCTCTCGACCGCCATCGGACAACGCGGGTGAAAGACGCAGCCCGGCGGTGGATTTATAGGGCTCGGCACCTCCCCTTTCACCGGCCGAAATCTGCGGCCGGCCTCGATACCGGGATCCGGCACCGGCACGGCATCGAGAAGCGCCCGCGTATAAGGATGCAGCGCATTGTCGAACAGCTCGTCGCAATCGGCGAGCTCGACAATTCTCCCGAGATACATCACCGCGACCCGGTGACAGAGATGCCGTACCACCGAGAGATCGTGGGCGATGAACAGGTAAGTGAGGCCAAAGCGCGCGCGCAGATCCTCGAGCAGGTTCAAGATCTGCGCCTGGATCGAGACGTCGAGGGCGGACACTGCCTCATCACAGATGATGAATTCGGGATCGAGCGCCAGCGCGCGCGCGATTCCAACACGCTGGCGCTGGCCTCCCGACATCTCGTGCGGGTAGCGGTCGGCAAAATTCGGATTGAGGCCGCAGGTCGCGAGCAGCTCGCGCACCCGTGCTGCACGGCGACGCGAATTGGGCTCAATCGCGTGCACCTTCATCGGCTCGGCGATGATGTCGCCGACCTTCATGCGCGGATTGAGCGAGCTGTAGGGGTCCTGGAAGATCACCTGGATGCGGCGCCGCAGCGCCAGCAGCTCCTTGTGCGTGAGCTTGGTGAGATCGACGCCGTCATAGAGGATCGCGCCGTCGGTCGGCCGCTCGAGCAGCAGGATGCACCGGCCGGTTGTCGTCTTACCGCAACCGCTCTCGCCCACGAGCCCAAGCGTCTCCCCGCGACGAAGGGTGAAGTCGATGCCGTCGACCGCCTTCACCTCGCCGACCCTGCGGCGAGCGAGGATGCCCTCGGTGACCGGGAAGAGCTTGCGCAGGCCCCTCACTTCCAGGAGCGTCGGAGAATCGGTGGCAGCTGGCGTCATGCCACGGCTCCGATTGCGGCACCGATCTCGCTCGCTCGCAGGCAGGCGGACCGGTGCCCGGCGGACGCCACCGGTTCAAGCGGCGGCCTTATCTTGGCACAGGCATCGACAGCAAAGCGGCAACGCGGCCGGAAAGCGCAGCCCTCATCGAGGCGCGTGAGATCGGGCGGCTGACCGTCCACCGGATCGAGGCGCGCCCGGCGCGGGCGATCGAGCCGCGGCACCGATTGCAGCAACGCCATGGTGTAGGGGTGGCGCGGATTGTGATAGATCGCCGCTGCCGGCCCGCTCTCCACGACGCGGCCGGCATACATCACGTTGACCCGCCTGGCATAGCGCGCGACCACCCCGAGATTGTGGGTGATGATGATCAACGCCGCGTTAAGCCGGCGCGTGAGCCCGTTCATCAGCTCGAGGATCTGGGCCTGAATGGTCACGTCGAGGGCGGTCGTCGGCTCGTCTGCGATGATGAGCTTGGGATCGCAGGCAATCGCAATCGCAATCATGACACGCTGGCGCATGCCGCCCGAGAGCTCGTGCGGATACTGTTTGAGGCGGCGCACCGGATCAGCGATGCCGACCAGCCCGAGCAGCTCGATGGCGCGCTTGTGCGCGTCAGCACGATCCACTCGGCAGTGCTGCTCGACGGTCTCCGTGATCTGTCGCCCAATGGTGAGAACCGGATTCAATGACGTCATCGGCTCCTGGAACACCATGCCGATATCGCCGCCGCGCACTTCGCGCATTTGCGCGTCGGAAAGCTGCATGAGATCGCGGCCGAGAAAGAGAACCTCGCCGCGCGTGATCCGCCCAGGCGGATCCGGGATCAGCCGCAGAATCGACAGCGCCCCGACCGATTTGCCCGAGCCGCTCTCGCCGACGATCGCGACGGTCTCGCCCTGCTCGACAGTGTACGACACGCCATCGACGGCGCGCACCAATCCCGCACCGGTCCGAAACTCCGTGTGCAGATCCCTGACATCAAGGAGTGGGGCCAAGACCCCTCCTGAACGTTTCCCTGGAAGCTTGTTATTCTATCAGTTCTGATTGCCGCCACGGTAGAGGCGGCCTAAGCGGCTGTCAACGCGGGCGGCACATATCCGCATTTGATCGGGCTTTGATGGGCCGACAGCTTCGCCAGGTCCCGCTGCCGCTCCAGCTCGTTCTGCATGAATACGGCAAATGTTTCCGGCGTGTTTGTTGCCGGTACGGTCATGCCGAGCGAGCTCGCTAAGAGCGACATGGCCGCGCAACCCGCCGCGCCCGACGGATCACGCCTTGACCCTAATACGCCTGCAGATATTTGGTGATATCTACTTTCTCGGGCAAAGTGCCTGCAGCAGTGAAGAAGTCAATGAATTGCTGGAACTCGGCCTTGTGCCTCGCGGTCAATTCGTCAGCGGCATAGTAGCGCACCATCGGCACGGTATCGACTACGTCCTCGGGAGTGAGCGTGTTCTTGGCGAGATATTTGCGCGCTTCCTGCGGATCATCGTTGACGAAGTGGATGGCCTTTTTCCATACGGCCGCAAAACGCTTGGCGACATCCGGACGGTTCCTGATGAAGTCGCTGGTGATTGCGCAACCGGCCGCGAATGCATCGCCGTTCTCATCGCCAAGAAGATATTTGGCAATAACGCCCGCCTCGAGCGTGCGCGCGACACCCAGCTTTCGCATGGTCGAGGCCTGCGGCTCGAGCGTGTAGCCGGCATCGAAAGTTCCGGACGTCATGACATTGACGTGCTGGTTCATGTCGAGCTGGTCGATGGAGTAGTCTCCTTCCTTCAGCCCCGCCTTGGCGAGCACCGCTTTCGCAGCAACGATATTGGCGGGACCAGGTGCCGACATGATCCGCGCTCCCCGGAGATCCTTCAGGGTATCCGCGGCATAGCCCTTGCGGACAACGAATTGCTCCATCTGATAGGTCTTGTTCTGGCTGTGTACGCCGATATACATGGCGACCCCAGGCTTTTTGAGATTGGCATTCATCGCCTCGATGGTGACCAGGACGACCGCCGCCTCGATCTGGTTGCTGATCATGGCCGCGACGTTCTGCGGTCCGCCGATCAGCCGGATCGTCTCCGGCTCGATATTCTGCTCCTTGAAAAACCCGCGTTGGATGGCGACGAAATAGGGCAGCGACGACGCGGTCGAAAACACACCGACCTTGACTTTGTCTTGCGCGGCCGCCTGCTGCCCCAACGCCGACATCAAGACCACGACCGTTGGCAAAGCAAAAGTCTTCAATCCAATCGTTCGCATGCAGCCACCATGATCCTGGGGTTAAACTCGGCACTGCTCAAGGAGCAGTGCCTGCAAACGTAGCAGGTTACCGTCCAAGGTAAATCAGCCTTCTGCGTCCAAACCAGCCGCTACCGCACAATCAACATAAAACACGGCTAGCTCCATTGCCGGTCGACTTTAACCGTCCGGATCCAAACAATGGCACGCATGCTGGCCCGTATTCTTGTTGGTATTCCCGTTCTCGCGGCGGGCGGCTTGGTGCTTCTGGTGCTGATCGGCCTCTGGGACCGTTACGAGAAGGAAACCACAGCATTGGGCTTCGGCGGGGTTTACGAGCGATTAGCCTGGCAAGCCGGGTTTCCAAGAAATCCGAACGCCCGCGCAGGGGCTGACGCCGAGCGGCCGTTGGAAGGCCCAGCTGCGCGAGCTCAGCCTGCACCGGCGCGGCTCTATCAGCACATTCCGAAGCTCGTTGGTACCAGCGCGCCAGGAAGCGTTTATCAAGGCACGTCCGTTGCACTGTCGGCAGACGGCCAAACCGCCATCGTCGGCGGGCCTGGCGCCAACAACGCAGATCGCGATCGCTCGCCTCTCGTCGGCCCTGCTGGGGCGGCGTGGGTATTTACCCGCAGCGCCGGCGTCTGGACGCAGCAAGGTAGCAGGCTGATCGGGGCCACCGGCGACTATGGAGGGGGATTGTGGTCCCAAGGTGCGTCCGTCGCCCTTTCCGGCGACGGCGATACCGCCATCGTGGGCGGGCCCAGCGACAACAAGACGACAGGAGCGGCCTGGGTGTTCACCCGCACTGGCGGCGTGTGGGCACAGCAAGGCAGCAAGCTGGTCGGGACCGGCGCCTTGGGGCCGGGCGAAGCGCCACTATCGCTCGGCCAAGGAATGGCCGTCGCGCTGTCCGCCGACGGCGATACCGCCATCGTCGGCGCCTGGGGCGCGAACGCAGCCTGGGTGTTCACGCGCAGCGGCGGCGTTTGGAGACAGCAAGGCAACAAGCTCGTCGGTAGCGGTGCGGTCGGAAGCGCCCGGCAAGGCATGTCGGTTGCGTTGTCAGCCGACGGCAATACCGCCATAGTGGGCGGGTGGTCCGACAACAACAAGACCGGAGCCGCGTGGGTGTTCACCCGCAGCAACGGTGTCTGGACGCAGCAAAGCAAGAAGCTCGTCGGCAGCGGCGCTGTCGGACATGCCCGCCAAGGCACGTCCGTTGCGCTGTCAGCAGACGGCAACACCGCCATAGTGGGTGGTCCTGGCGACAATCCGTCTGATCGATTCGGCATTGGCGCGGCCGGAGCAGCGTGGGTGTTCACACGCCGCGGCGGCGTTTGGACCCAGCAGGGCCACAAGCTGGTCGCCAGCGGCAGTATCTGGACGCAGCAAGGCACTTCGGTCGCGCTCTCCGCCGACGGCAACATCGCCGTAATGGGTGGGTTCGCCCACGATCGCAATGCAGGCGCGGCAGCGGTGTTCGCTCGCAGCAGCGGGGAGTGGACGCAGGAGAAGGAGGTCGCGGGCAACATCGGCTTGGGAAAGACTGCGCCCCCTGTCGCGGCTTCCGCCGACGGCAGCATCATGTTGCTCGGCGATCCCGAGGACAATGGCGGCCGCGGCGCGGCGTTGGTTTTCACGCGGACGGGCGCCGGGGACTACTAAAGATCCGACGAAGCTACCTCTGCTTCCGTTTGCCGCCGAGACATTGCGCGACGCTGGATTCTTCAGCCGATGAAATTATTTGAATGCCAGAATTGCGGCCAGCCGCTCTATTTCGAGAATACGCTGTGCGAGAGCTGCGGACTGCGATTGGGCTATCTGCCTGACCGGCAGGTGGTCACGCTCTGCACCAGGCCGATGCCGGTACATGGCGTTCGCTGGCTGCACCGAGGCAGCCTTACCGTTTCTGCGCCAATGCCCAGCACGATGTCTGCAACTGGTTGATCGGCGCCGAGCACGCGGAGCGCTTTTGCGCGGCATGCCGGCATAACCGCACCATCCCCGATCTCTCGGTTGCTGAAAACTCAGTAGCGCTAGGCCCGCGGCGGGCGGCGCCGCTCGTGGAACCAGGCGCGGTACTGCGTCATCTTCCCGCGCTGTGTCGATGGCGCATGCTGCCTGCACGTTGCGGCTTCCTCGCTTTTCTCCGGCGCGCCCCAGCGCAGCTCGACGCAGTCGTTGAGATTGTATGCCATTTCAAGCTCTGTCGCGCGGTCGAGCACGTCCTTGAGCGCGAGCGTCCATTGGGAGCCGTCGGTCCGCGTATAGGAAAACTTGCGCGCCGCAAGCTCGGAGGCGAGCACGCTCTCCAATTCCACCTTCACGTCGGCGACGCTCTTGCCGCTCGGCATCGCGTAGCGCTCGGGCCGCCGCGCGACGCGCTCGGGAAAGCCGCGCACCACATCCATCGCGATCAACAGGCGCAGATCACGCGCAGGCGTCGCAAAATCCTCCCACGCTCCGGTAGTCTCGAAGATCGCCGCGCCGTCGGGCATCTCGGCGTCGCCGTGCCCGCTGCTCTGATGCTTGCGCCCGTTCTCGACCGAGGTCACGCGCGTCTTTACCTGCTCTTCGAGCGACGTGATCGCTTCCTTCATGGCGCGCAACGGATCGAGCGGCGACGGCGACATCACGTCATCCATGCGATCATAGAAATCTTCGACCCCGAGATTCCCCTGATCGAGCGAGAAATCGCCGTACTGCGGATCCTTCGCGATCTCGGCATTGGCCAGCCGCCGCATGGTGCCGTTCTTGTCGCGCACGATCGGCCGGAATCGCTTGAACCCGGGGCCACCAAGCGCTGGATCCTGCGCAAACAAGAAATTGCCCCGCCAAAAGCGCTTGCGCGCGACCGTCCCGTCGGGTTGCCCGTCGACCGCAAGGATGACGCCTGCCTCGCCCTCCGTCTGCGCCACGCGCCGCGCGATCACCAGAACGTGCCCATATGGATCGGCGTATACGGTGCCCGGGCGCAGCGTGTCCTGGCTCAGCGGCACGGGATAGTAATCGGTGTTCTCGTCGTTCAACGCCGTTCGGGCGGAGCCCGAATGGACGCCGTCGGCGACGGTCGTGCTCACATAATGGCCGAAGGAGGCTGCAAGCCCCGGCGGACGCTTTGGTGGCGCCATGCTCACGGGACGGGCGACAGGCGGGGGAACCATGCCCATCAGGCTGCGGGAGGCGACGTTCTGCTCGACCGGAACGGGAGCAGGCTCTTCCTTCTGGATGTTCCACCACGCGTGGCACTTCGGTCCCTGGCCGCCGCCGCCACGCGAGCACTTCGAGTATCCGAACGGCAGCCCCATCTTGAACGCGAAATACGCTCGCAAAAAGTAGGGAAGATCGGCACAGTCGGGGCGAAGGACGAGCCCCATCTGATCTTCGCCAAGACCCATATGGTTGAACAGGAAATTGCGCGATCGATCGCGCAAGACTTCATGCAGCGCCTTCCACGACGGCGCTGCGTCGAGCGGGTCGTCGAACAGCTTCTCGATCCATGCAGAATACAGGTTTTCCGTCGAGCGATTCCAGGTGTTGCGCAAGGGCCAGAGGCTTCCCTCGGTCTTGCTCGGCCGCGGCGGCTGGTCGGGACGCACCCCGATCTCGCGCGCGATCGTGCTGCAATCGGCTGGCGCGTGGTCGCGCGCAAGCTTCGCATGCCATGTCCCTGCGGCGGGTGAGGCGACCTCGGCGAACCAGAAATAGGGCGGCCCGCCGTGGCGCTCGCGCGATTTGGCCGCGACGCTTCCGTCGGGAGCGATCAGCGAAAGCTCGCCCTCGAGCGGCTTCTCCGCAGCGAAGATGACGCGCAAGGGCGCGCCCTTCCAGGGCGCGAGCGGCGAGGGCAAGACCGCGAGCTCGGCTGCATCTTCACAGCTGCCGAGCGCGCCTTCCGCCCGTGAGTCGGTAGGCGAGAAGACGGCCAAGAATCCACCTGCGATCAGCGATAATGCCGATGCAGCAACAGCAAGCTGGCGTGCCAGAAACATTGAGCCCCTACCCCTTCACCCCAATTGGCAAGTATTGCGAAAGCTTTGGCTGAATAATGGCAAAATCCACGGCCAGGGGTATTCGAGGGTGGCAAATCGGCCTCTGCCCTCAGCCCGCGTACTTGTATTTCGGCTGCCAGCCGTCGGCGCCTTCGGGAATCAGGTCCAGGAAGTGCCACACCACGCAGAAATCGTCCCCGGGCGAGAACGAGGTATCGGCGACGCGCAGAATGCGCCCGTTCGATAACTTGAATACGGAGAGCCCAGGTATGGGGCCGTTGTCGCGCCAATAGCCCATGTCCTGGGCGAAGGTCGTCTCCTCGGTCGAGACCATGGGAAACCGCCAGCCGCGGCTCTGCGCAAACGTCTGCTGCTTTTCGGGCGCATCGGGCGAAGCCACTACGAAGCTCGCCCGATTGCGCAGGTGCTCGTAGACGCCGTTGAAGCCGTCCGCCCAGAGCGTGCAGTAGGGACAGGACGCACCCATGTTGTGAATCACAAACAGCGTGTCCTTGCTGCCGAACAGCTCCGAGAGCTTCACCGTGCCGCCCGCGCGCCGGAACGTGTAGTCCTGCACCGGCTCCGGCTCGATGGCACGCTGCACCACACGCATCTCTTCGCGCAGCTCCCGGATTTGCCGGCGGTAGGCCGCGAGCTTCTCGGAGGACTCCCGGTAGTTCATCGCTCGATCCTTAAGCATCCCTCAATTTTCATACTCGTCGTGGCGGCGTAGCCAGTCGGAATGAAAGCGCAGCCTCTCTTCGTCGCGCCCTTTCGGCAGCAGATCGAGGTAGTGATAGGCACCATTGAGCATGTCGAGGCCGCGCGCGTAACAGGAATAGGTATGGAACACGGCGCCGTCAGCGTCCTTGAAGAACACGCTGATGCCCGGCGCCTCGGAAGCATAGGGCTTCTGTCGCGCGTAATTGTAATAGGCATCCCCCTTTGCCAGCTCCTCCGGCGTATGCGAGACGTGATAATCGCGGTTGAAGTCGTTGCCGAAAGACGAAAACCATTTGAAGCTCCAGCCCATCCGCGCGCGATAGGATGCGAGCTTCTCGTAGGGTGCTCGCGAGACCGCGACCATGCTCGCATCGCGGTGGTTGAGATGCACGGTGATGCCGTTGAAATTATCGGCCCAGAACGAGCAGCTCCTGCAGCCGGCCTCCCAGCTCGGATCGAACATGAAATGATAAACGATGAGCTGGCTGCGCCCGTCGAACAGGTCCGGCAGCGTCGCCTTGCCGTCCGCGCCCTCAAACACATACGTCTTATCGACGCGAACCCAAGGCAGCTCGCGCCGCGCTCGGCTGAGCTGGTCGCGCAAGCGTGTGAGCTCCTTCTCTTTGGCGAGCAGCTGTTTGCGCGCTTCGGTCCATATCTCTTGCGACACCACCTGATGACGATCCATGTCACCACTCCTTCCTATGCTCATGATCGGCGTCCCAGCCTCTGGCGACCGCCGCGATGTCGGCTCGACGGATGCTTCGCCGCCTGCCGCTTGGCGATGTCATCGACCATCACCGCGAGCAGGTCGAACTGCTCCTGCCAGTATTTGCTGTAGCGGTTGAGCCAAACGGCGGCTTGAAAGATCGGCCCGGCATCGAGCCTGCAGCGGCTGATGCGGCCGCTTCGCTCCTGACGCACCAAGCCGGCGCGCACCAGCACCTGGATGTGCTTCGACACGGCCTGCAGGGAGATCGCGAATGGGGCGGCTAGTTCCGAGACCAAGAGCTCGCGGCCGTCGAGAGCGACCAGGATGGCGCGGCGCACCGGATCGGCAAGCGCGGAGAACACCGCGTCGAGGCGACCCTCCGCGTCCGGCGGGTCGTCCTCGATCACGTGCAGCGGCTGCGAGCTCATGGGGAGTGTTTATCAACTATCCGGCTGATATTCAATCGTATAGTTGATAGAAGCGGGCCATTTCACGCGAACGTTAACTGTCTCAGGAGGCTGGACGGGATCGCTCCCTGATGTGAGCGGGAGCAGATGGTGCTTCGTAGCCGAGCCGGCCGAAGCCGGCTCTCTGGCTGATCCAATCCGCGTTGCCGGTGCAGGTCGGCGAGTCTCAGCCGGGGATCAAGCCTTTGGCCTTGATCACCGCAGCGGCCGCAGGAGACCTCAGGTACGCGATAAATGCCTGCGCAGCTTCCGCATCTTTGCTGGCTGCGGCAACAGCCGCGACGTAGACGACCTCCCGCTGGATTTCGCGCGGGAGGGGGCCGACTATATCCAGCCGGGGATCCGTCAGGACGTTCATGGTGAACACGGCGAGATCGGCCTCGCCGCTCGCAACCGCCTCGATAATTTCCGCGGGCGCTCCCTGCGCTTTGGTCTTCGTCCGCATCGCCTGCGCGATCCCGAGATGCTCGTATATATTTGAAAGCTGAGCGCCTGTTGCGCTCGCCGGTATCGAGGCGATGGAACGCGCCTTGAGGAGCGTCTGCTTGAGCGCCTCCGGCGTACCGATGTCCGGCTTGGGAGCGCCCGCGCGGACCGCGACCGCGATCCCTACCCGAGCAAACCCGGGCGTCGGTCCTGACGCGAACCGCGCGCGCGCGGCGGCATCCTGCATAACGTCCCGCGGCACCACTCCAAGATCGAACGGTCCCCCCCATGTGGCCATCTTGATGAGCTCCGGAGCGGTGCCGAAACGAGCATGGATCTTATGACCGGAAGCACCCTCGAACTGCGAGGCTATCTCCTTGAAGGGAACCGCTATGCCGCCGCCGGCTATGACCTGGAGCTCACTCGCTTGCGCCATTGTCAGCCCTGAGACACTCTATCTATTGGGACGCCTATCCATCAATGCCAAGACTCTTCGCGCCCTCCTCGAACCGGCGCAGCTTCTCCGGCTCGCTCTTGAGAGCGCGGCGCGCATCCGTGACGGTTGCGCGCGCCTTCTCGCTTTCACCCAGGACCAGGTAGGAACGCAGGAGCCGGACCCATCCGTCAGCGTCGGACCCGTCCTGCTGCAGCCGAGCAGCAAGCCGCTCGACCATGGCGCGGATCATCTGCTCCTGCGGGGGCGCGGACGTGGATGGCGCATTTGGCGCGCCCGTGCTCGGCGTCGGCGCCGGTGCAGTGCCGGAGGATTCCACGCGGGCGAGTGCCTGACGCACGAAACCGGCCCATTCTTCCTCTTCCGGAGCCTCCGCAAGCAGCGCACGCCAGATCCTGGCTGCCTCCTCGTGGTTGCCATCCTGCTCCGCCGCAAGACCCTCATAAAAACGCGCACTCACATTCCTGGGATCGAGCCGGATCGCAGCGTCCAATGCTTCCTTCGCTTGCGCGGTGACGACGCCGTTTTCGGCCGCGATCAGGGCCTCTCCGAGGTCCGCCTGGCGCTGCGCCGTGGGTCCGAGCAGGCGCAATGCATTGGCGCGGGCCTTTACGGCGTCGGCGTATCGGCCAAGGCGCATGTATACCGGGGCGATCACCTCCCATCCGCGACCGTCCTCCGGATGCTGCGCAAGATGCCCCTCGACCCGCTTGAACAGCGCCTCGATCGAACCCGCGTCGCCGCGCGCCTTCGCCATCCGCTCTGCGAGAGGCTGTCCGGGCAGGTCCGGCGAGCCGAGCGTGAGATACAGACCGGCGACGCCGAAGGTCAGCACGATCGCGGCAATGGCAGCAGAAAGGCGGCGGGTACGCCCGGGATTTTTTGCGCCGATCTGACGATGCGTTGCCGCATCGCCAGTTCCGGAGCTTGCCGCTTCCTCCGCCGCAAGCAACCGACGCGATACCTCGATACGAGCTGCGGCGGCTTCGCTGACGCCAAGGCTGCCGGCCGCCAGGTCGCGCTCGATCTCTTGCAGCTGGTCGCGATAGACCGCGGTGTCGCCGTCGATCTCAGCAGCAGCGGTTGCCGAGCGGCGGCGAAGCGGCCAGAGCGCCGCGAGAAGCGCGGCGCCGGTCATAAGTGCAAGTACAATCCAAAGAGTCATGGCGTATCGCTCATGAGGTCGAGTCTCATCTCGCCTCTGCAATCAACCGGTGCGGCGGCATAGTAGCGGACCGTTATAGCTTATGCCTCCAATTGATTTAATCCAGCGTGCGGCGGAAGCGAGTGACCGCGATGGTCATTGCGACGAGCATCAGGCCGGCAAGTGCCCAGGTGTCGAGGGCGACCTCGGAGAGCGTTGCGCCCTTGAGCAGGATCGCGCGCACGATGCGTAGATAGTGCGTGAGCGGGAGCCCCTCCCCGATCCATTGCGCCCAGCGCGGCATGCCGGCAAATGGGAACATGAAGCCGGAAAGCAGGATGTTCGGCAGAAAGAACATCAAGGCCATCTGCACCGCCTGGAGCTGATTCTCGGCGATGGTGGAGAAGGTGTAGCCGATCGAAAGATTGGCGGTGATGAACAGCGTGCTCAGCACCGCGAGAAGCAGCAGGCTTCCCAGGTGCGGAACGCCGAAGAGGCCGATGCCGAGGCTGATGATCAAGCTCGCCTGCACGAAGCCCACCATGATGTAGGGAATGATCTTGCCCAGCATGATCTCGACCGGCGTGATCGGCATGGAGAGCAGGCTCTCCATGGTGCCACGCTCGATCTCGCGCGTGACCGAGAGCGCGGTGAAGATCAGCATGGTCATGGTGAGAATGGTGCCGACCAGGCCCGGCACGATGTTGAGCGAGCTGTTGGCGGCTGGATTGTAGCGGGCATGGACGCGGATATCGAAGGGCGGACTGCCGCCGTCGGGAATCGCACGGTCGTAGCGCAGCGCCGTCTGCACCAACGTTCCGAGCGCGGCCATGGCCGAGCCCGCGGCCACCGGATCGGTGGCGTCGGCGGCGACGAGGAGCGCAGGCTGATCGCCGCGCCGCAGCGCACGCTCGAAATTCACCGGGATCTCGACCGCGAACAGCACCGTGCCCGACTTGAGCAGACGATCGAACTCGGCTTCGTTGTCAATCACATGGGTGACGTCGAAATATTTGGTGTTCTCGATCGCCTTGACGATAGTGCGCCCCACATCGGTCTTTTCCTGGAGCAGCACCGCAGTCGGCAGATGGCGCGGGTTGGTGTTGATGGCGTAGCCGAACAACATCAGCTGGATGAGCGGGATCATGATGATCATCGCAAAGGAGACGCGATCGCGGCGCAGCTGGATGAACTCCTTCAGCAGCATCGCCCAGGTGCGCCGCCAGAAATACCGCCGCCGCAGCGGCTGCGCGGCGTGCGCGCTGCCCGCACCGGCTGTGAGCGGCATGCTCATGCCCGCCCAGTCTTGTTGTGGCTCGTGGGTCCCGGATCTCGTTCCGTTCGGGCCAAGAGGCCCTCACTGCACTCATCCGGGACACCAACACTCCGTGTCCCGGACGAGCTCGTCGGGCTTGCCCGGCGAGCGAAGATCCGCGACCCAGGGGCCAAGAGGGGCAAGCACATCATTGGACGCTCAGCGAGCGCGCTCATTGGTAGTTGTCCTTGGCGCGGTCCATGAGATCGATGAAGACGTCCTCGAGCGAGGAGTCCGAGCGGCGAAAGGTCAGCCCTGGCTGCTCGCGATACGGCGCGATCGCGGCGTCGAGCGCCGCCGCATCGCGGCCCGAGACGTGCAGGCTGGTGCCGAACGGAGCAATCATGTCCACGCCGTGCGCGCGCCCGAGCTCGTCGGCGAGCTGCGCCAGGCTCTCGCCCTTCATCGCGCTCACGGTGTAGGTGGCAAGATGCGTGGACGCGATCACGTCCGCCACCGTCCCGTGCGCGAGCAGCACGCCATAGGCGATGTACGCGATCTCGTGGCAGCGTTCCGCCTCGTCCATGTAATGAGTTGAGACCAGCACGGTGAGCCCTTGCGCGGCCAGCGCATGGATCTCGTTCCAGAACTCGCGCCGCGCCTTGGGATCGACCCCCGCCGTGGGCTCGTCGAGAAGAAGGAGCTGCGGGTTGGGCAGGGTACAGGCGCCGAGCGCCAGCCGCTGCTTCCAGCCGCCGGAAAGCTCGCGCGCGAGCTGGCGCTCGCGGCCCGCAAGGCCGAGCCGATCGATCATGGTGCGCGCCGCCGCGCGCGGATTGGCAAGGCCGTAGAGACGGGCGACGAATTCCAGGTTCTCCGCGACGGAGAGGTCCTGGTACAGGCTGAAATGCTGGGTCATATAGCCGACGTGGCGCTTGATCTCGTCGGCTTCGCTGCGAATGTCGTAGCCGAGACAGGTGCCGCGTCCCTCGTCGGGAGTGAGCAGCCCGCAGAGCATGCGGATGGTCGTGGTCTTGCCCGAGCCGTTGGGGCCGAGGAAGCCGTAGATCGCCCCGCGTCGCACTTGCATGGAAAGATTGCGCACAACCTTGCGCCCGTCGAAGGATTTGGTCAGCCCTTCGACCTCGATCGCAATCTCCGGCGCCGCCGTCACTGCCGCTCTCCCGGAACGACGCTCACGGGCTGTCCCACCCGCAGCCGCTCCGGGCGGTCCGCGGTGCGCGCCTCGATGAGAAAGACGAGCTTCGAGCGTTCATCCAGGCTGTAGATCACCGGCGGGGTGAATTCAGAACTGCGCGCGATGAAGGTGATCTTGGCGGTGATGTCGGGATCGCAGCCGTCGCACAGAATGGTGACGGGATCGCCGAGCTTGAGCTTTGGCAGTGTCGCCTCGTTGACGAAGAAGCGGATCTTGAGATTGCCCGGCGGCAGGATGGCAACAACCGGCCTGCTGGCGGGGACGAGCTCGCCGACGCGGTAGTAAAGCTGCTGGACCGTTCCCGTGACCGGACTGTAGACCTTGCGCCGGGTGAGCCTCGTCTGCGCCGAATTGAGCCGTGCCTGCGCGGTGCGCATCGCCATTTCCGCGTCCTCCACCGTCTTCTGGGTGCCGGTCGAGGTTTTCAGCAACGTCACGGCGCGGTCATAGCCGAGCTGCGCGTTCTTCACCGACGCTTGCGCCATGGCGACGTCCGCGAGCTGGAGGTCGGCATCGACCGTGAAAATCAGTTTTCCGGTCTCGACGGAATCGCCCTCGCGCACGGTGAGCGTCTCGATGCGGCCGACCTCATCGGGAGCAACGAAAATGAGCTCCGCCTCGACCCATCCTTGATAGGTCGGGTCCTTGTTGTTGCCGCAACCGGCGAGCACGAGCGCACAGGCCAGCGCCGCGACAACACGCGATCGTAGGGGCGAGGCATGCCTCGCCCCTACAAACGGCGCGGCCTTTGCTGGATGCACCTTCATGGCGCGCTCCCGAACAGCATCTGCAAATGCGCGTGCATGAGCTCGCGCACGTCGAGCGGCTCGAAGCGGCCGAACAGGCTCGACCAGATGATGGCGACGAGCGCGGGCGCGACCAGCAACTGGGGAAAGCGCGCAAGCGCGGGATGGGCGAGCTCGCCCTCCTCCGCCGCCTGCCGCAGGCGCGCGCGCACAATGGGCAGCACGCGCGAGATGACCTCGCGGTAGTAGAACTCGGCAAGCTCGGGAAAGCGCGACCCTTCGGTGATGATCAAGCGGATCACATCCTGCCTCGGGGTGCCGAAGATCTCGTTGAGGAAAGTGTCGATGATGAGCTCGGCCAGGGTGCGGGTGGGCAGCTCGCGCGTTGCTGCCGCGGCGATCGCGCCAACGAGGGGGCTCAGCTTCGCCCGCACCAGCTCCTGAAACAGATTCTCCTTATCGCGGAAGTAGAGGTAGATCGTGCCCTTGGCGATGCCGGCACGCGCGGCCACATCGTCGAGCCTGGTGTCGGCGAACCCGCGCGCGGCAAACTCCGCGAGCGCCGCATCCAAGATGGCCGACCGCCGCTCCCCCGGCTCCTGCACGCGCGGCGGCCCACGCTTCCCAATGCGAGCCGTGGTGCTGCCCGGCTTGCGCCGCCGCTTCGCTCGACCCGCGCTGGCCATCTCTCCGATCTACTGACTGACTGGTCAGTCATTACTATTCGAAGCGGCGCGCGAATGCAAGCGGCAGCTGCAGCTCACCTGCAGCAACCTCCCGCGGCAGGATTATTGGATGCCGCCACACAAAGCGGAGGCAATGACGACCGGCAGGTTGAAAATTGAAGCCAGGCAGGCCTATGGCGCGATCAGCCCTTGGCGTCGCAGGCCCAGGCGCGGATGACGCAGTCCTTGCCGCCGAAGTGATAGCATTGCTGCAGCGCCATATTCTGCGCCTCGCCCAAGCGCCGCGCCACCGCATAACCGTGCGCACCGCAGGCATTGCGGCCGTCGATGGCGATGGCGCCGCAGGCGCGGCTCACCGGGACCACCTTGCAGCCGCCTTCGCACCTGCCGAGTGCCGCGCGGCTTGCCGCCGCCGCGCGCTCGTAGTCATAGGCAACGCCGTAGGCGCCGCAGGCTCCGACCGCAATCGCGCCGGCCGCCTGCGCGCTACCCGTGCCAGCCGAAATCATCGCAGCTAGAAGCACCGATGCCATAGCTAAGCGAACAGCCGCCATGGAACCCCCTCCCCCGAGCAACAGCCGCAGGCTAAGCCAGAGCGGTTTCCATTCTGTGAACGCGGGTTCCTGTCGTGTAAGGGCGGGTTTGAAACCTGCCCCAACGTTCTCTCGGTGGGTGGGGGTGAGGCATTGCCTCGCCCGCTTGCGCGCCTGCTTCGAAGAGGGCGACGCATGCGGCGCCCCTACGGAAAGTTCTCTGGGCCGCCTATGTGCGCATCATGCGCCGGCTGCGCCCTCCATCTCCGCCTTCACCCCGGACAGCGCTTCCGGGGTGTCGATGTCGATGAGCGTAGCCCTGCCCTCGACCGGCACTTCCGCCACCGCTTCGCCGTAGCGCCCGATGAGATGGCGCGCGCCCACATCGCCTTCGATCGCCATCAGGTCGGGAAAGAAACGGCGCGACCACAGCACCGGGTTGCCGCGCTTGCCCTGGAATGTGGGCAAGACGACCAGCGCGCCGCGATCCGGATCAAACGCGGCAATCAGCCGGTTCATCAGCCCTGCATTCACCCGGGGCATGTCGCCGAGACACACGACGACCCCATCTGCGTCAGCGGGAACGGCGGCGATTCCGGCGCGCAGCGATGTGCCGAGGCCCTCCACGTAATCCGGATTGTGAACGATGCGCACCGGCAATCCGGCGAGTGCCTTTTCGATCTCTTCGCGCTGATGCCCGGCGACGACAATGACCGGATCGGCGCGCGAGGCCAGCGCCTCCTCCGCAACAATGCGCACCAGCGGGCGACGCGCAATCTCGGCTAGGAGCTTGTTCGGACCGCCCATCCGTGTTGATCGACCTGCCGCCAGGACTACCGCCGCGATGCGCTTGGGATGCGCCGGAGTACTCTCCGCACGCGGCTGCGGCCGCGTGACGATCTCCATGAGCAGGCCGCCCACCCCCATGCCCATGATCGCCTCGCGCGACACCGGGAGTCCCGCAAGGAGCCGCATCAGCACCCAGTCGAATCCATTCTCCTTGGGCGAGCGGGCACAACCCGGTGCCCCGAGCACCGGCCGCTCGCGCGCCGACCCGATGAGGAGGAGATTGCCGGGATCGACCGGCATGCCGAAATGCTCGATGCGCCCGCCAACCGCCTCGACCGCCGCCGGAATGACGTCGCGGCGATCCGCAATAGCGGAGGCGCCGAAGACAACAACGAGCTCTGCACCCGCGGCGAGCACCTCCTCGATCGCGCCGGCAAGCGCCGCCTGCTCGTGCGGCACGCGACGCTCGGCAACGATCCTCGCGCCGGCGGGAGCAAGCCGCTCCTCGGTTACGCGCAAGGTCTTGTCGATGACCTTGGGCGCAAGCCCCGGGAGGAGCGTCGAGACCACGCCGACCTTGCGGATGCGATAAGGCGCCACCCGAATGAGCGGCGCGCTTGTGCGCGCTGCTGCCACTGCAGCATCGCGCTGCGCCGCCGGAACGGCGAAAGGAATGATTTTCACGGTCGCGATCATCTCGCCCGCAACCACCGGCTTGTAGGCAGTCAGCGTAGCAAAGGTGATGGACTCATCGATTTGGTTGAGGCGATCGACCGCCTCCTTGTCGACCACGAGGACGCCGGCTTCTTCGGCAAAGAGATTAGCCCGCCCGGTGAACGCGCGGTCGACTCGCACGCCCTCCCCGTGCGCCGCCGCCGCAATCTCCGCCGCGGCCGCATCCTCCGAGACTTCGCCCGGCTCCATGCGCGCAACCACGATTTCGGAGATCCCCGCCTCGGCGAGCGCCGCTATCTCCGGCTTGCCGATCACGGTGCCTTTCTTGAGCACCAGGCCGGGCTTGCGGATCGAATGCACGGCCACGCCGCCCTCGGCATCGCGCAGCGGCACGGGACCGAATTTCATTGCAACTTCTGCGGCGACTGCCGCAGCCGTGCGGTGATCTCGCCCATGATGGCGACCGCGATCTCGGGCGGAGAGACCGCGCCGATCGCGATCCCGATGGGCGCATGGATGCGAGCGAGGTCGGCATCGGACACCCCCTGTGCCTTCAGGCGGTCGAGGCGGCGTGCGTGGGTCTTCTTCGAGCCCAGCGCGCCGATATAGAAGCAGTCGCGCGCAAGCGCGTGGCTGAGCGCCGGGTCATCGATCTTGGGATCGTGGGTGAGCGCGGCGAACGCGGTGTATCGGTCGATGCCCAGCGGCGGCAGCGCAACGTCGGGCCATTCCGCAATTACCTTCACCTCGGGAAACCGCTCGATCGAGGCAAACGCGGTGCGCGGATCGATGATGGTCACGTCATAACCCAGAAGCTTTGCGATGGGCGCAAGTGCCTGGCTGATGTGCACCGCGCCGGTAATGACCAACCGTGGCGGCGGCACGTGCACGGTGAAGAAGAAGCGGCCCTGCGGGGTTTCTTCGGTGCCGCTCGTGCCGCTGCGGATGCGTTTCTCCAGCACGTCCTTCAGCGGATCGCGAGAAACGCCCGCGGCTTTGACCAGGCGCTGCTCTCCGCTCGCGAGATCGGTGACTACGACGGCGGCGCGCCTTGCCGCGCGCTCATCATTCAAGCTTTGCAGGATCGCGAGCTTCACGAGTCAGTCCACCTTCTCCACATAGACGCGGATTGTGCCGCCGCAGGAAAGCCCTACCTTCCACGCACTTTCATCGGCCACGCCAAACTCGAGCGTCTTCGGCTTCCCGCTCTCGATCACATCGAGCGCCTCCGTCACCACGGCCCCCTCGACGCAGCCGCCTGAGACGGAGCCGAGGAAATTGCCCTGGTCGTCAATCACCAGGTTCGAGCCGACCGGCCGCGGCGCCGAGCCCCAAGTCTCGACCACAGTTGCAACTGCCACCCCGCGACCGGCTTTGCGCCAGTCCTCCGCCGCCTTCAAGATATCCTCATCGCGTGCCAGGGTTTCCATCAGCTCCTCCATTCCATCAGCTCGTGGTCCGTCGTGTGGCCCCTGGATCCCGGGTCTTCGCTCCCCCGGCTCAAAGCCGGGGTCGCTCGCCCGGGACACGAAGACTTTTGTGTCCTGGCCGAGTGCAGTGAGGGCGGCTTCGCGCGCAGCCAAGTTTACGCAGTCTGCGCAAGCTTGACTGCGTCGAAACGAGAGCCGGGACCCAAGGAGCCACACGATCAGCAGTTGCTCCTTACATGGCGTGTCGAGGGCATAGCAGCAATTGCCGTCATGCTGCTGTCTGCTCCAGCCAGGCTTTGGGATTGCCGCAGGGCTCGCCGTCAGCAGAGAGCGCGCGCACGAGCTCCGCCATGCTGTCGAGATTATGGATGGGGCGCAGCTGATCCACATGCGGAACCATTGCCCGGATACCCTTGGCCTTGGCCTCGAAGCCGGAAAACCGCAGCAGCGGGTTGAGCCAGATGAGCCGGCGGCATGAGCGATGCAGCCGATCGATCTCGAACCCGAGCCGGTCGTCCGGGTCGCGTTCGAGCCCATCGGTGATCAGCAGCACGAGCGCCCCTTGGGTGAGCACGCGGCGCGCCCACAGCTTGTTGAACGTGTGCAGCGACGTGGCGATGCGCGTTCCCCCGGACCAGTCGGGGACGCTCGCCGCCACCGCGGCGAGCCCCTCGTCCGGGTCCTTCGCCTTGAGCGCGCGCGTCACATTGGTCAGGCGCGTCCCAAAGAGAAAGGTGTGCACGCGCTTGCGCGCGTCGGTCACCGCGTGGAGGAAATGCAGGAACAGCCGCGTGTACTGGCTCATCGAGCCGGAGATGTCGAGCAGCGCCACGAGCGGCGGTGCCTTCGAGCGCGGTCCGAGGTATTTGAGATCGATCACCGCTCCCCCCGCCTTCAGACTCGCGCGAAAGGTGCGCCGGATATCGACGACGTGGCCGTGGCGATGGGGCGCGAGGCGGCGAGTCCTCACTTCGTCGAGCGCCAGCACGAGCCGCTTGATCGCTTCCTTGGCGGCCGCGATCTCGCTCGCCGTCATCTGGGCGAAGTCCTTTTTCTGCAGCACCTCGCGGTCGGAAACGGTCAGCCGCATATCGGTTTCGAGCTCCGGCGGTTTGCGCTCGGCCTCGCCGCGGCTCGCGAGCAAGGCCTCTTGCACGCGCTGAGCGCCGGGCGGCGGCTTCTCATTCTGCGGAGCCGACGCCGGCGGCAGCATGGCCGCGAGCAGCTTGTCGATGCTGCCGCGCCGGCGAAAGAAAATGCGGAAGGCCTGGTCGAACAGGATCGAGTGCTCGTGGCGTTTCACCAGCACCGCATGCAGCACCCAATAGAGATCCTCGCGGGTGCCGATGCCGGCAGTGTTAACCGCCGCGAGCGCGTCCAGCACCGCACCGGGGCCGACCGGGATGCCGGCAGCACGCAGCGCGCGTGCGAAGTGGACGATATTGTCTGCGAGCTGCCCGCCCTCTTCCTCCGTCATTCCGCGGCCCGCAGTTGCGCGCGCACCTGATCGATCAGCTCCTTGGTTTTGCTGCCTTCGAGCCGGGCAATGTCGTCCTGATATTTCAGCAGGACGCCCAGCGTATCGGAGACGGTGCCCGGATCGAGCGCTATGGCATCGAGCTCGGCAAGCGCGGACGCCCAGTCGAGGGTCTCGGCCACGCCCGGTGCTTTGAACAGATCCTCCTTGCGCAGCGCCTGCACGAAGTGCACGACCTGTTCGGAGAGCGCCTTGCCGATGCCGGGAACCTTGGTGCGAACGATCTTCAGCTCGCGATCGGCCGACGGATATCCTACCCAATGATAGAGACATCGGCGCTTGAGCGCGTCGTGGATCTCGCGGGTACGGTTCGAGGTGATGACCACGACGGGCGGATGCGGCGCCTTCACCGTGCCGAGCTCCGGGATGGTGACCTGAAAGTCGGCGAGCACTTCCAGGAGGAACGCCTCGAACGCCTCGTCGGCGCGGTCAAGCTCGTCGATCAGGAGGACCGGCGCGCCGGCCGCATCGGCCTCCAGCGCTTGCAGCAGCGGCCGCTTGATCAGGAACCGTTCGGAAAAAACGTCGTGCTCCAGGCGCTCGCGATCGTGCGCGCCTTCTGCTTCGGCCACGCGGATCGCGATCATCTGCGCCGCATAGTTCCACTCGTAGACGGCGGCGGCAACGTCGAGGCCTTCATAGCATTGCAGGCGGATCAGCCGGCGGCCGAGCGTGGTCGAGAGGACCTTGGCGATCTCGGTCTTGCCGACCCCCGCCTCCCCTTCCAGGAACAACGGGCGTCCCATCCGCAGCGCGAGGAAGAGCACGGTGCCGAGCGCGCGGTCGGCGAGATAATTGGCTGCCGCCAGAAGCTCGACGGTGGCTTCGATTGAGCCGGGAAGCGCGCGCGGGTGGGCCTGTGGCATGACGGCCCGGGTTATAGCGCCCCGATGACGGCGCTGTCTTGCGCCGATCCCCGCCACCGCCCTTCTTCTTCGGGGCGACTAACCGTACTGCATCACAAACTACTCTAGCCCGTCATTCCGGGGCCGCGAGCGCTCGGATCGGCGCTTCGCGCCGTCCGAGTGCGAGCGGAGCCCGGAATCCATAACCACAGGCCGTGCAGTGACGAAAGTGGTTACGCTGCGGCGGGCACACATTATTGCTTGGGGTTATGGATTCCGGGCTCGCAGGCAAATCGGCACGGCCGATTTTGCTGCGCCCCGGAATGACGTCGAGGGGCACTACGCATCTGCCCCTACATCCCAACATCGAACCCGGGGAACTTGTGGTTGAGCCCAATTCGCAGGATGTGGTCGTGCACCGGCACCCCGCCCGCACGGTTGATGAATCCAGGAGGCGGCGGGTTGAAATAGTCGGTATTGGCGAAGTCCACGTAGAGATACTCGGCCTTGAGCGTGAAGGAATGAATGCGCGCTGCCTCTACGCCCACACCCGCGGTCCAGCCGGAACGCAGCTTGCTTTGCGACGCGATCCCGGCACCGGGCTCCGTGGCGGTGATCTTGACGTCCGCGTTCGCCCCGCCGCCGGTGATGTAGATCATCCAGCTGCTGAGTACGTAGCCCACGCGGGCGCGGTAGGTTGCCAGCCAGCGCTCCGACGTCTCCGCGGTAAAACCGGCTGGGGCGCCGAAATAGGCCGTGGTCCCCTGCTTGGTGGAGAGCGACATGTCGGTGTCGATCCCGAAAAGCAGCTTGTTCGCCTGCCAATTATAGCCGAGGGCAAAACCGAAGACGCCGCCCGTGAGATCGAAGCTCGGGGTAATATCGCCCGTCGAGGCAGTCTGCTGGCTCGTGCCCGTTGCAACTCCGATGGAGACCCCAAAGAACGGGCCGGTCCAGTTGTAGGGCGCCGGCGCGATCTCCTCCGGCAGTGGCGCCCTGGGAGCGGCACCATCCAGCGCGTTCGCGCTGCCTGCTACGAGGAACGCCGCCAGTCCGACCCCGAATGCAATCAAGGCTTTCATCTCGACCCCCGCCGACGAAGCGACGCAAGCGTTGGCGCGAAAGTAACGCATTGGCCGCGCGCGCGTGTGACAAATTTGCCATAGGCCAGGGAAATAGAACGCACCCCCTCCGGCCCTCACGGCGATGTCAGGGCCAAGCCCGCCGCGTGCTGCATCGGGATGTTTCAGTCCAGTGGATTTCTCGTATGAAATGTGTGGCGCATCACAAAGCCTCGCCTACAGCCGTGCAAACAATCGTGACCTGAAGGCTTGCTCTCAGGCATCAGTGCCGCCGACATCCTGCGCGCCGCAGCGGACGGGATCCGGCACGAGTCGGGCGCGCTATCGGGTTGGCCCGACCAAACGGTCGCCAGGGCCATCGCGCAAGTGGAGAGGGTCTTCTCCGATGCCGCTCGCTCGCATCAGTCTTGCGGACCTTACCGGCTCGCGAATGCGCACCAGCGCCGAGTAAGTCTTCCTTTTCATCAAGGGTCGCACCTATCTCCAGGGGCCGGTTTCAAACCGGCCCCTGCCTCCACCCCAGCTTCATGCGAGACCTGGGTGCCAAGACCTGGGTGCCAAGACCTGGGTGCCAAGACCTGGGTGCCGAGACCTGGGTAGCAGCAGCCGGAATTCGTTGCTATATCGACGCTCGCTTGGGTAGCATTATTTCGCTCCAACTCTCGCGGGGCTTTGCCCGCCGTGCACGCAGCGAAAAAATGCCGGAGTGGCCCCGCGCTCCATGTCCTTGCCCCTGGGGGATAGTTCAACGGCAGAACAGCGGACTCTGACTCCGTTAATCTAGGTTCGAATCCTAGTCCCCCAGCCAGTTTGTTTAGAGTTCACTTCTTGTTGTAAATTCAATGGGTTAGCTTGTGGCGCTTAATGCGCTCAGGTACAGAACACAGGTACATAATGCTGTGGGAGAAGCAAAGCGCAATCTTAGCGCCACTCAGCGCTTGATCAGCCAATTTCCTGACTGTTGCTTCTGCGGCGGCTCACGCCCGTCAACGACCCGTGAGCACATGCCTCCGAGATCGCTGTTCGACAACTCTCATAGACCCGACAAGCTGGTCATGCCTGCCTGCGGTGAGTGCAATCGCAGCACAAGCACTGCTGATTTGGTCGTTTCTCTTGTAAGCCGCTGGGACTACAACAATTCACCACAAGAGAGTTCCGACCATAGGAAGCTTGCGGCACGGCTTCGGAAGCAGGCACCTGAACTAATTGCCGAGTGGACCGGACTGAACCTTGAGCAAAGAGGCAAAGCACGGCTCCATCTGTTAAAGCAGGGAGTGTCAGTGCCTCCCGATGCCGGTGTTGCGACCATTGGCCAACTGACCGTGCCCCAACTCAATTTGTTTGCACACAAGGCAGTGCTTGCCCTTTATTTCGAGCACTTTCGTCGGGGTCTGTCTAATGCTGGGCGCCTCTGTGCCTTCTGGCGATCAAAGGAGGATTTTGCTCAGGGCGGCATCCCCGGAGCGTTCCTTGAATTGCTGCCCGCTTACGCCTCTATTGCCCAAGGGCGATGGAATGAACGCCAGACTTTCGAGTACAGGTACGCAACGAATCAGGTTGAAGGCTTGTTTGGATGCCTTGCTCGGTTCCGACGATTAGTTGTGTTTGGTTTTGCCGTGCAGGATGCAGGGTCTTTACCTGCGGACGACATGGACTGGATAGCGCCAACTGACTTGCTTTCTATTCTCGTCAGTCCTCGTTTTCGCAAAAAGCACTGACGCGACGGTTCATCCTGCCTGCGCTCGCATAGCCTCCAATGTGGTTTTGCGGCTTGTGATCTCCCGCATCAGTTGCTGTGCCAAGTCGCGCAATGGACCATCGCCGTCTGCTTCGACCTTCTCAGTGTTTTGTTTAAGTTGAAAAATCTCCGACTTGCGCAAGGTATCTAACTCTAACTGAATATCATCTAATCGGCGACGTAGTTGCGCGTTGCGACGAACCGCCTTGACGATGCGTGAGCCAATGTCTTCGCCAAGGATCCACTCAGGATCTTGCCCAAATTCCTCTATCAGCTTTTCGATTGCCGCTTGATCACCGCGCTCATATGCGAGGTTAACGAGCGCCATTAGCTCAGTGCGACGTTTATGCTCGCGGTCTGTAACGGCGAGGTCAGGGTGCATCAGCTTGACTGCCCGCCGGTAGGCTTGCTTCAGGTCAGGAGAAATAATCGGCGGTGGCTTGGGCTGCTGCTTAACAAAGCCTGCTTCGTCGGCCGATTTTTGTGCCTTTTGTTTCGCTGCATCTGCATGTGCTTTCAACGTGAAATCATTTGGCGCTTGCTTAGACCGTGCTTTGGCAATTTCTGCATCGAGTTCATCCAACTGCACATACAAGCGTCCCACCTCTTGGTAATAACGTGATTGAAACTGCGCTGTCTCTGTTTTGATGGTTTCTAATTCTAACTCGGCCGCAGTGACCCGCTCTTTAAGTTCTGCTTGCTCAGCTTCCAGGCGAGCCAGTTCTCTTTCTTCGGGAAGCATGGCTCAGTTCCGAGCAAGCCTTTGTGCCTCCGCGATTTGCGCCGGGGTCATACGCGCAGCAATGCCTTCCAGACACTTGACAGCTCGGTCCCGGTCTTCGCTATCAGATGCGCTTCTTGCAGCACGGTTGAACCACGCGTGCGCCTGCACGTAGTCTTGCGGAACACCCAACCCATTCTCGTATCTGATGCCGAGAGTCCACTGGGCCTTGGAGTAGCTCTGTTCCGCAGCACGGCGGTACCACCTGGACGCCTCAGCGTCATCCTGCTGTACCCCTCGGCCGCTTTCGTACATCACGGCCAGACTGCACTGGGCGATGGGGTCACCCCGTTCGGCAGCACGACGAAACCACTTAATGGCTTCGGCATGATCCTGCGGAACGCCTCTTCCATATTTGTATGTGGTCCCAAGAAAGAACTCAGCTGCGGCATGGCCCTGGTCGGCTGCTCGGCGAACCCACTTAATCCCTTCCGTATGATCTTGGGGCAAATCTTGGCCGACAAAATACCTCACCCCGAGGTTGAGTTGAGCGACTGCGTAGCCCTGGTCCGCCGCGAGACGACGCCACTTGAGCGCTTCAGCATGATCCTGCGGAACGCCACGCCCTTTGTCATAAATCTCTGCGAGAGTGCATTGAGCTAAGGCGTCACCCTGTTCCGCAGCCTTTCGATACCAAGTCGCGGCAGCAGCGTAGTCCTGCGGAACGCCTCGGCCATTGGCGTACTTGGTCGCGAGATTATTTTGCGAGCGGGTATCACCCCGGTCGGCACCCTTTCGGTACCAGCTGACAGCAGCTGCATCATTTTGAGGAACACCTTGGCCCTTATCGTACAGGAGCGCGAGGTTGAACGGGGCCAAGGCATGGCCTTGATCAGCAGCCCTGCGATACCACTCCGCCGCCTCAGCAAAGTGCCTACGCTTGTAGGCGTCCACGCCCTTATGGAACGAGTTCTCAGCCTCAACGCTGAGCGTTGTAACGCTGCTTTTGATGGCCTCTAGACCGCGTGCCACCAAACTCCCGGATTGTGTTGGCGGTGCAACTGCTCTCCCGGCGATGACGGTAGGTAAGTTATCCGCGAAACCCATAGACATTGCCCCCAGTGTAGTTTTACCGCCCGTACAGCATGGCATGACATTTGGGCGGCAAACGGACCAGCTGGGCAGCGAAAGCCCGACCTGAGCAATCGAGCGCGATACAGCCCACAGGCGGCAACGAGCGCTGGAATGGGCGCGCAATGCCTCGCAAGGACTCCCAGGACTCCGCTGGCGACCGGTCAGGGCAAACGACTCTACGGCCGTTTCTGAGTCACGGGACGGGCATCTACCGCTTGGTCGCGGCGTTGAGGTCGTTATGTCGCGCGGGGCTGCCCTCGGGCTCGGCACGTTTCCCCACGCCCATAACGCGGCACTGCGCCCCGGCTCGTCGGTCAAACGGGTTTCGGGGTAGGCGTTCCCTTTTCGTTCACATGCGCAAGCTTTGCGTCAAAAGCATCGTAGCGACGGGCCTTTTGTGCCGTTCTGATGTGTTGGCCTGCCCTGGCAATCGCCGGTGGATCGGGCATTCCGGCGATGTCTCGACCGGCTAGTGCAAGAGCGGGTTGCAGGAGCGGCTTGGGTTCAACCTACCTCGAAAAATCTAGCACAATCAGTGGGGTGACACGCTTACAAATCCCACTACTATACGCCTGTCTGTCGCGCCTGTCTGTCGCCTGTCTGTCTTCCTCTCTACACGTACACACACACCTACAACACCAACAATCTCCCACACTGGGCTCTATGGCGACCTTTGTGTCTCAGTGCCTTGCTACGTGGTGGTAGGGTAACGTTGTGGGTATTGAGTAGTGTGAAGATTAGTAGGCCGAGTTTTTTTAGAGCATAGTCGCATCTACGTAGCAGTCTTCCGGGTCTACCGTCAGAACTGGCTCCGCACCTACGTGCTTACGGTATTGCTGGGTCAGGATTGTGTGCGTCTTGTAGACGCATGACTGCGGGACAATGATGCCATCATGCATGCTCAGGCTTGGGATGCGATGCTCCCGCATCAGGATCAGCATTGTGTTGAAGACAGCCTCCGCTTCGATGAATTGAAGGTCGCCCCAAATGTCCGTGCCTCGGAATTGCTCTAGTTTCCGTAGTGCCGGGAAGGCTTCCAACATATTCTTTCCTACGTCCTTCGCCTTGGCGACCTTGGCGAGTTCCAGGCCGGTGTCCTTCTTGTAGTCTTTGGCCATTTCAGGCGGCCACTTGGTGATAGGAGCGCTGTTGCCGAAGCTCGCGACCGTCCAGAGCTTCGCTATGGTCCTGTTGGTCGCAACGTGCTCGTAAGGATCACGGTCGCGGCTGAGCGGAGCTTTGAGCTTTGCGTGGTAAATGGTCAGGTGACTGGCCTTGATGTCGATCTCAGCTACGGCCTCGCCATTGATGGTCATCTCTAGACGTTTCTCTGGCGGGGACATTTGCTGGTAGCCGCCGCCTATGCTGTACAGTCGTCCACCCTTCTTCCACGAAGCGTTGTTGAAGTTGCGAGTGTAGCCCTCGTGCTCTCCGCCTGTGATCTCGCATCCAGCCAGGAAGGCATTAAGCTCCTTGATGTCCGCTTCCAGCTTTCTGGTGTGCTCGTCGTGCTTGTACTTGATGATCGGGCCCTTGATCTTCTTGCGCCCTAAACGCTCGCCGGGGCCACGCAGCACCAGTGGATTGTGTGGCGGCTCCAGCTTGAAATGATCGCGGATGTTCTCAAGCTGGACGCCAAAGTGCTCAGCGAGCTTCACCAGCCTGTCGGTGGCCCAAAAGGCCGTCGCGCGCCTGTGGAGAACAACCCTCTCGCCGGTCTTGCGATACGCAATGCGGCCCTTGTCGAACCCAACGAGCCCTAGTGCCACAAGGCCCGTGAGCATCCCCTTGAACACATCATAATTCACGGGGACATCATCGAACGTGGTCGCGCCCATAGCGTGGTAAATGCGGCCACTGCTCTCGCTGTTACCGCGTGTGCGTAGCAGGTCGCCCACAAATCTCTCTACAGCAAGGCGGTAGGTCTCGCCGGATTTGGCGCGAAAGTTCCGAACGCGCTTGCCGGTCTCCTGTTGCCAATGGGCCAATTCGCCAAACACCTGTCGGACAAGTGTCTCTGCCGCTGACGTTCGAGAGCGACTAAGTAGCGCGGCGTATCGGTCGGGACGCTCCTCTTCGCGGTCGGAAGAGACCTCGGGCTCGGGGGTGGTGCTCATGCTGTGCTCAAGATCGTTAGGAGGCATTACGCCAGGACAGCGCCTGATCACAGCTAGGAGCTTGGCGTACTCGGGCGGCATCTGCTGTTTGTTACTCATGCTTGAGCCCGCTTGAGGACGTTGCTCACCGCAACTGCCGACCAGGGTGCGCCCCGCGCAGTCGGGACGCCACGCGCATTGAGCGCCTTCGCCACCCCGTGCAGCGTCGTGACCCCGCTCGCCTGTATCTCCCTGATAATGGGGACGGTGTTCGCAGCGAAGCGCTCAGCGTTGGATCTATTTGACGCAGCCCCCAGCGCCGAAGCCTCAAGCCGCTTTGGACCTCCGAGCTTCGTACCGCGCTCCTTGGCCTGGGCAAGGGCGCGCCGCGTGCGCTCACTGATGGCGTCACGCTCGTACTCAGCGAACACGGCCATCACCTGCAACGTCATCTTGTTTGCGTGTGGCATGTCAGCAGCGACAAAGTCCACGCTGCTGTCCATCAACGAGGAAATGAAACCTACGTTGCGTGAGAGCCGGTCGAGCTTGGCAACAATGAGCTTTGCCCTCAGTCGCTTGCACATGGCCAGAGCCGCTGCGAGTTGCGGCCGGTCACTGCGCTTGCCGCTCTCGACCTCAGTGAACTCAGCGGAGAGCACCCACTTGCCGCCGTTAAGGTAGTCATTGACGAGCTTGCGCTGTGCATCAAGCCCCAGGCCGCTCTCGCCCTGGCGATCCGTGCTCACCCTGTAATACGCGACCCACTTGCCCGAGTGCGGTCGTCCTGGCTTCGGCATGGCGTAATCTCCCCCGACTGAAGATGATCATACCAGGGTTTGGAGTTTTTACAACACCAATATGGGTCCCTCTTTTCAGGTGAAATTGAAGGAAGACCCCCGGCACGGTAGCTTCAAAATGCCGGCAAGGCCCCGACGTGTTGTTTGATTTTCGCGTGCAGAGTACGAGTCCCTGGGGGCGCAGGGTCTCGTAATGGCCCCGCGGGTCCTGGTGTGGGTCCTGGGTCGCCGTGGGTCCTGGCGACCGCTGAGTCCTGGCGGCTCCCGAAACTACCCGCCGGGGCGCAGGGACCTCAATGTCGCGCAAATGTCATCATGCCGGATCAGGTCGGCTCCCAGCGCCTCGGCCAGCGATCAGCCCGTCGATCTCAGACAGCGCCGCAAAGGCCAGTCGCGCCCTTCAACGCTGTTGCAGCCACACCCGTGCCGTTTTTTGGTGGTGCGATATCACCATCTGTCAGGGAGGGCTAGGACAATGACCAGGACGCTTATTCTCGCAACCGTAATGCTGACTGCTTCTTTCGGGTTTGCCTCAGCGCAGATGACTACGTTCACTGGGCCTCAAGGCCAGTACATGGGCAACGCCTACACCAATGGGAACATGACTACGTACACCGGTCCTCAAGGCCAATATGCGGGCAGCTCCTATAGCAATGGCGGTATGACTACATTTACCGGCCCCCAGGGTCAGTACCAAGGATCGGCAATGGGCACTCAAGCACCACCGACACCACGGCGCTGCGGGTTATACAATTGCTAACCTAGCCGCATCGCAGCGGAGCCCCAATGCCACACAATGCCTCCTGTGGTCTCGCCATGACCCCGGCATGTCACTGGTCGAGCCGCATGCCAGGGGCACAGGGGACATTGGGGGGCATTGAGGGCTAAGGTCCGGTGCGCTGACCCCTCTGCGAGCCCACTGTCTGAGTTTGGTTCCTGATGAGACGCATGACCTCAGCAGCATACTTGAGCTTGTTAATGGCGCTGCGCAGGTCCACACGGACGCCCTTAGAGTAATGGCCATATGTCAGTGACGCGCGCTTGTGCCCGATGATCAGGTCCGTAGTGCTCTCCGGCACACCCGCCTTTTCCATTACCTCTGTAAAGGTGTTGCGCAGAGCGTGGAACACCTGCCGCTGTTCGCCAAAATCGAGCTTCTTCGTGTAATGGCCGAACGCCTTCGAGACGTTCCACGAGCGCTTCTTGTCAGGACCACCGGGCACAAGGCCCTCGAAAAGAAATCCGTCAGCGCTCCTGCGGCGCCGCTCTATGACATGCGCTGCGCTACGGTGTATCGGGACGTCGCGCACAGCCGCTGCGGTCTTACCCTCACGAATGGTTATCCACCAACCATCTTTGCGGTGGTTCGCGTCCCGCGTCTCAAGCGCACAGAGTTCGTCAATGCGCGCTCCCGTAACCAACGCAAGCCGGATCAGATCATGGAGGATCGTTGTGTATTGTGGGGTGTACTGCCCGGTCAGTAGTCTCACGAGTGCGGCGTCAGACCATTGCTTCCGTGGTGCCGCTATGCCCCGCCTCGACCTCCTTGCGATCCCCTGCCGTAGCCACGGGTTGTCTTGAACTCGATGCCCGCGCGCCTCTAACCAACTCCATAGGGAGGACAACGAGGACACGTACCGCTTCACGGTCTTGGGCTTTAGTCCGCTCTCCGGCTGTAGGAGGTGCGACACGAACTCTCCGGCTTGCTTACGGGTCACGTCCTCAACCAATGTGCCCTCCTCTGCCCACGCTAGGAAGGAGCGCACGGCTACCCGATGATGCCCAGCCGTCTGCTGTGTGATGGTGCTGGCCGCCTGTTCAGCCAGCCAAGGATCAACCAGCACTCTCAGCGGCGTGCCCTGGCCCGTAGCGGTCTTGAAAAAGCTGACCGCGATCTCTTCTCCGTATTCGAACTCAATGGCGTCGGCCTCTTCGGACGCAAGTTCGGAACGTACAGCTTCTGGTCCGTCCGGGTGGGTGGTCGTTATCTGTGATCGCTGCAATGCCGCTGCTTTGGCGTAGACATTCGCGAGCGCGTCGTCCGGTTTTCCACGCTTGAGCGCTGCAATCTCTCTGAAGTACGCGGCAACGTAGCCGTGTTTTAACCGGTTCGCCTCCTGGCGATCACCCGTCCCCAGCGCCTTGACAAACTCTCGCTTTCCCGCCACGCGCCATAGGCCCTTTGGGATTTGCACGCGCACTGACGCGGTGCCGCCGCGCCATTTGAGGTACTGGTCTGGGTCTGCCATGAAACTGCCCCTTCGCAGGTACAATATGCAGGTACAGTTCAGGCCAAACAAAGTCAATAGGCATCGCAATCAATGGCGCACTACACCTGCTTGGTGGGGGTCCTAGTCCCCCAGCCAACTTGAATAAGTTCGCCGATCGACCATCAGGTCGAAGGCGAACGCAATGAAAACTCTAGGGCATCATCCCAGTTCACGTTGATGACGGGGCCGCGTGACGCGTCCCCAGCCTTGGTCCGACGGGGCTGAGAGAAGGGGCATGAGGCTTCCCTGCTTCGCACCGTTCGCCGTTTCGATGACAGCTTCGACGGCTTTGACTCGGGGCAACTCTGCGTGAGACGATGAAACACGAAGCTCGGTCGGCAGAGGGGATCGTGATGTGTTGACGATCTACCGCAACAAAGATGATTTCATTCGAAGCAGCGGCGGTCCGTCCGGAAGCCTTCCCTCACATGTTATCTGGATCGATCTGTTAAACCCAACGGCCGAGGAAAAGGCCTTCGTCGAGTCCCGGACCAATGTACGCATCCCTTCCCTCGAATTGCTCAGTGAGATCGAAGCATCCAGCCGGTTGGCCATCGACCATGACACGGTCTACCTGAGCGTCCCGGCAGTGGCGCAAGGCGACACGCCGGATGCTTACCTGTCGCCAGTTGGGTTTATCCTGACGCAAAGACTTCTCGTTACGGTACGATTTGCGCCTTTGTCCAGTGTCGACATTGTAGCCGAGCGCGTGAGACGGGACGAAACGTTGGAAAGTCCGGTAGCCGTCTTCATGGCGTTACTGGAAACTATGGTGGATCGCGGAGCCGACATTCTGGAAAGGCTTGGGGCCGAGCTCGACAAAGTCTCGCGCTCTGTATTTCGAGGCGACCCCGCTCGCCCAAGACACGCCATGCGATCGAACAACGCGTTGCGCCGGGCGCTGATCGCAGTAGGCGGCACGGGCGATCGATTGACCCTCGCGCGGGATGCGCTGCTTGGAATTGGACGAATCGCTCCCTTCGTGTTGAGTCTGCGTAAGAGCTGGATTCTCCCGGAATTCGAGGCGCGGCTGGAGGCGGTGGTCAAGGATGTCGCCTCGTTGAATGACTATGAAAGCCACCTTTCGAATAAAGTCCAGTTTCTGCTGGATGCGATCCTCGGGCTGATCAACATCCAGCAAAATGACATTTTCAAGGTGCTCACAATTGTCTCAGTAGTGGGCATTCCTCCAACTCTCGTTGCCGGGATCTACGGGATGAATTTCAAATACATGCCGGAGCTTAACTGGGTTGCAGGGTATCCGTTTGGGCTTGCTCTTGTCGCTCTGAGCGCGATCATTCCCCTCGCCTGGTTCAAATGGCGGGGCTGGTTCTAGTAGGCGCGCGCGTTGAGTCGACTCTGACGGTTTTGGCGAGTTGACTTGCATCGCGCTGTCGAAGCAGCGCTAATTTGGTATTCTTCCAATTCGGCAGCGAGACAATTTGGAATGCGCCAAGCAGGGCTACCGGAAAACGGCCGTTGTGCTCTTTCTTTGGATCGCGCTCAGCTATCCGCCAAACCTGGAACTCTGGCGCAGTCACCACAAGATCCAAACCATCAGCAGGTTGAATGCGATGGACACTGCGAGAGTGCATAAAACAATTTTTTTCATCCGCTTTGTCCCAGTACACCGAGCCCAGGAACCTATTCTGCGCAAGAACAAGTAACGAAAGGTAAAACCTCGACGGATAGCAAGGCGCACCCTTCAACTCGCGTACCAGGGTGATCCCCGTTCGACTGCAGCAGCGAGCCGTCGAGGGTGCGCGAGGCGGGCGCCACCGCCCGAGTATGCCGAGCAAAGGCGTTGGATTGCCGCCATCGCGCCGCGCACACCAACGTGCCCCTGCTTCGCCAAATGTTCGAGGAAGTTGCGAATCAATGAGATTTTCTAGCTGCTCAGAAAGAGGGCGAAGAACGAAAGCAATCCAATCCAAATTCAAACTGAGGCACTACAATTTTTCAGGCTGCTGCTGAGCGAACGCGGGTCACATTTCGTGCGAGCGTGTCCTGGTGTCCGAGCCGAAACGTTTTTCGCCGTCTTGGGGGAACGTGGGGCCCCCGCCCAGAAAGCAGTCGAACGGATCAGCATGGCTTTGTCCTCATCCTTGAAGAGACCTATGCCGACCGCGTAAGGGCGGGCTCGCTCTGAGAGCGCTGCTCGTAAAAGGCGGCTCGCTACGGCGCTACCTATGGGCGCGCTCACCGCCCTGCAAGCAAGCGGAAGATAAGCTGCCCGACGAAGTCCTCCAATTCACCGGCACGGCGCTTTTTCACGAATATCCCTGCCAAAAATGGCAAGCAGAAAGCGCTTTGGCAAAGCCGTGGTCGCAGCGCGTACCATTGTCGTACGGTGAAGCCTGGTTCAGATCGTGCTTCTCTTGCTGTAGTATTCCACCACCGACGGCACATCCACCTATCGCCAATTCCGCATCAAGTTCCCCCATGCCCCTTCCCCGCATCGTTGTCGTCCCGCCCGCATTCGCCGAGATCGCCGAGCTTGCCCGCACGCTCGCACCGTCCGGGTTCGAGCTCGTCATCGTGCGCAACGAGCACACCGAGCTCGAAGCCGCGCTCGCAACCGCCGAATATCTCGTCTGCTACCCCAATGTGCGCACCGGCGACGCCTTCTACCGTGCCGCGCCCAGCCTCCGTCTGCACCAACTGCTTAGCGCCGGCTACGACGACGTCGATCTCGAGGCTGCGCGCCGCGCCAAGGTGCCGGTTTCCAACAACGGCGGTGCTAACGCGATTTCGGTAGCAGAGCATGCCATGATGCTGATGCTCATGGTGTCGCGCCGCGTGATCTCTCAGCATGCCAATGTTTCGGGCGGACGTTGGCGCGGCAACGGCCCGGCACCGCGCATGTACGAAATCCACGGCAAGACTCTCGGCATCATCGGTCTCGGCACCATCGGCAAGAAGGTGGCGCGGCTGGCGCGCGCCTTCGGCATGCGGGTACAGTATTACGATATTGTGCGCATGACCGAAGATGCCGAGGACGCGCTCGGTGTGCGCTTCCGCCTGATGGGCGAGCTACTGGCTATCTCCGACATCGTCACCCTGCACGTGCCGCTCAACACGACGACCCGCCACATGATCGGCGCGCACGAGCTTGCCGCGATGAAGCCCGAAGCGATCATCGTCAACACTAGCCGCGGCCCGGTGATCGACGAGGCCGCGCTCGCCCGCGCGCTCGCAGACAATAAGCTGTTTGGCGCCGGCCTCGACGTGTTCGATCAGGAGCCACCGCCACCAGCCAATCCGCTGTTGGCGCTCAAGAATGTAGTACTGACCTCGCATTTCGCCGGCCCCACCTGGGACAATCAAATCGCGCGCCTGCGCAACGCCTACGATAACGTGCAGCGCGTCGCCCGCGGCGAGCCGCCGCTGTGGGTGGTGCCGGAGCTGTCGGATTTGGTGATGTAATATGCTTTCGAAGCAGGACCGGACTCTCGTGGGACGGAGGCTTTGGGCCGGAGATGGACCCCTGGGGGACATCGGCCGCAAGCCTAAGTGTTGCGGGTTGTAGCGATGCTAGACCACCGATGCGCTCAGCAGGGAACCGGGCCCCGGCCGCCATTGCGCATTCCCTGCGTGCCATGCGGTGTGCTCGGGACGCGCCGCGTCTTCACCACCAGCGCTGTGGCCGCTGATAATAGCTCCGATTGTTGTTGAAACCCCAGCCACCCCAGCCGAAGCCGACGCGGATATCGGGCGAGCGCGGGCGGTTGACGATGCCGCCCTGCGGCTGGTTGTTCAGCGCAATGACGAACTCCGTGCGATAGTTGGTCTCGCGGTGCAGAGGCTCGTCCGAAACGATGAGCGAGGACCGCGGCAATGCGGTTGGCGCGATGCGATCGAGCACATCCTGCGGGAGGGTGATGCGGTCAAGCGCGGCCTTGGCGACGTCCCCGCTGTCGATCGTGACCGCGGTCCAGCGCAGGCCCGCGTCGCTGCGCGCCACGGCCGTAAACACATGCGTGCCGATCGGCTTGTCGGGATTGCGGATTGTGACCGGAACCTCAATGGTCGCATCGAACAGCTCGCCCCCGTCCGGCAGCGGCTTATGCGTGTTGCGCCGCACGTAAAGCTTCTGCGTCGCGCGGCTGATGAAGACCGAGACCGGCTCGAGCGCCAGCTTTGCCTCGCTTGCCGCCTTGGCGGCGTCGGCCTTCTTGGTCTCGGCCGCCTTGGCGGCGTCCTGGGCCGCCGCGGCAGCGTCGAGCTTGGACTTCGCGTTGGCCTTGGCGGCGTCGAGTTGCGTCTGCAGTTCCTCGACTTTCGCAGCGGCCTTCTGCTTCTGGTCCTCGGCTCGCGCCTTGGCCTGGTCGGTCTTGGCGGCGGCGAGCGCCTTCTCTGCGACTGCGAGCGCGGCATCGGCGCGAGTCTTGGCCAATTCAAGCTTGCGCAGCGCCGCCGTGAGCGGGGCCGCCTCCTTCACCGCAAGGGCGGCAGCGATCTTCGCCTGTTGAGCTAGCCTGGTGGCCTCGTCCGCCTCGCGGGCGAGCGTTTCGGCGCGCGCCGGCGCAGCCGCGATGGCCTCAGATTTCGGGACGAACAGCGCCGGATGGGAAAACTCGACCGGCTCCGCGTCACTCGGCGAGATGATCACACGCGTGCCGATGCGGACTTTGTCGAACAGCTTCTCCGCAAAGCCAAAGGGCATCCGCACGCAGCCATGCGAGGCCGCATATCCGGGCAACGGCCCGCCGTGCAGCGCGAGGCCGTTCCAGGTGATGCGCAGCATGTGCGGCATCCAGGCATCGTCATAGAGGCTCGAGCGATGGTCCTTGTCCTTCTCCACGACGCTGAAGACGCCGGCTGGCGTCTCGCGTCCCGCAGTTCCGCTCGACACCGGCGCGCGCAGGACCCAGCCGTCGGCGTCGTAGATGGTCACCTTCTGGCTCTTGATCGATACGATCGCCATGATCGGCTCGCCCGCCTCGCGCGGGGCCGCCCCCTCGGTGGTCTGCTCGGGACGGGCCTGGCGGGGCGCGGCGTCGGCGGGCGGAGCCGCAGCCAGCGCCGTCAGGGCGGCCGTGGCCGCGAGCGTCACAATCGCGGGAGGTGCCCATCGCCGGACTACCTTCGTGGATTGGGCCGTCGTGCATCGATTTGTCATGCCATGTCTTTCCGTTCGGGAAAAATCGCCCGTCGATCGCCGGGAAGCGCACGGTACCGCAGCGGCACGCCGCTTCCATTCCCCTGTTTCATTCGCCTGCATCGAGGATCAGCGCATCATCCGACGCGATGCATGCCTTTTGGGGTGTGGACTTGGGGGCACGCCACTCTGCGCCACACTGAATCTGTTGCCGAGGTGATTGATGCGTCCTGTCCACAGACTGACGAAGTCACCGCTTGATATCTTCTCCACACTTCCAAAGGTGTGCTTCCATTGCGGGAGAAGATTTCGCCAAATGCACTTCCTACACCATTGCTCCCCCTTTAGTACGCCCTCGTCGGTCGCACACATAGACTGCCACGCGACGCGCTCGGGGTGTGTGTAGTGTTCAATCGCGCCTTGGATACCCTGCTGATGCACCATGTATCTCTCGGCGTAATCTGGATAGTGACCAAGCGCCCATCTAAACTTCTCGGCTTGTACCAGAAGCATGTGCGCTGCAGCGCGAGCGTTGTCCCTCGCGTCCCAGATGCTGCCGTCGCCGTACTTTTCGAACTCGTAGTCGCTAAGTTGGAAGAGCCCCTTGTATGATCCAGTTCTTGCGCGAGGATTGAAGTTACTCTCGACCTTGGCGATAGACATCATCATTGCCGAGTCCAGGCCATACAAAGACGCCGTCTCCCGGATTTCGTCGTGCGGATCGCCCGTGGTCGAATGCGGTTGATAGAACCGGGCTTCAAACAAACCACCGAGATACCCGAAAGCATCGAGCGGCATTACCTCCTGATCTGGAGCTTTCTGATCCGAGGCCTGTTCCGAAAAAGTCGTTCCTTCCATGGAGTTGGCTTGGCCAAGACTTGCCAATGAGGAAACCGCAATTGCAATCGTGATCGACAAAGACACCCGTACAAAGGTAGCGAGGACAAGCGCAATTGACCGCCGCGAGCAAATATTCCGGTGCATAACCCGTCCCCCAGGGAAGCTAATAGAACTGTTCAATTCTGCGGGCCGCAACGGCTTTTCAAAGGTTTAATGCGTCCTCACGCGGTTTATAGTTAATTGTGGCCGTTGGGTTACAGTGCCAAACTGAGACTTAACCCGCGCCCGGTGCGACAAACAGGCAACGTCTGAACGAGAACCGACAGGAGGACAGCTGTTACAGCTCAAGCCGTAGCCGCGCCCCGCGTTCCTGAAAATCCAAAGCGTTAATCTGATTGCGCTGGTCCACGGCGTCGGCGTGAGCGGCTATGAGCAACGACACGCAAATAACAGCGAGCTTCATTGTCGCACGCATCCGAGAACCCTTGCAGTCGCGCCCATATGAGAACCGACCAGATTCGAGCTGTCAATCAACATGAAAGCCGCGAAGGTGCTTGGCCTTGACGTGCCTTGGCAGCTCCAGCAACTCGCCGACGCGATAATCGAGGCGGGGCCGCTACCTGTCGATCTGGCTGATCTTGGAGCCCTCCAGCGTCAGGTTGTACATCAGGCCCTTCTGATCGAAGATGAACCCGACGATCGGGCTCGTGATGCTGTTAGTGTCGATCGCGCCGCCGACCCCGATGGCGATGATGGTGATCGAACCGTCGATGCCCACTTTCCAGCCGTCCATCGCCTGGAACTGCGTGAGCGCCTGCTCGGTCATGAACATGATGATCACCGAGCGCGCCTGCGCCCCGAGTTGAAAGCCGATCGAGCCTGAAATGATATTGTAATACCCGGCTGTCTGGCCGCGGATTTGCAGCGCCCCTTCCCCGTATTCACCGCCGATGCCGAAGCCAGCCTTCACCACGGTCGGGAACACGAGTATCGCCACCGACCGATTGGCGAGCGCGTGCGCAAAGCCCACCTTGCGGAAGAACTCATCGAGCGTCGCCCGCACCTCTGCCTCGATCTCGGGTCCCGATGCGGCCTTGCACGGCGAGGCCGCCCAGAACGCCGCGAATGCTACCAGTAGGACAAGGCAGCCTGTCCTTATTCTCGACTCAACACACATTTCATCCCCTCCGGCCTGTTCCAGCTCGCCAGGGCCGAGCGGATGATCGTCGCCCTGGCGACTGCCCACCGAATGCCCCAATACTAATGCTATCCTCTGCCCGTCATGGTTCGCGTGTTGACACTGCTGATAGCTGGGTCGCTACTCGCTTCTTGCGCGGTCTTGCAGCCGGTCGGGGATTTGTTGCTCGGCAACGCCGCAGCGCCCGTAGCTCCAGCTCCACCCCCAACTTCATCTCCACCTTCCAGCGGAACGACACGAAACGAGAATTGCCCAGAGGGGGCGGCCTGTCCAGCAGCGCTAAATGGTCGTGGATTGTACTAACACCGACGACCAAACGAGGGTCCGGCAGGTGCTGCGCAAGCTGGCGAGCAACGCCAAAGAGCTGCGCTACATCCTCGATCCTGCACCGGTACCTAGCCGCGCAGCGATGAGGAATGGGGATCCAATTCGGTCGCATTGGGCGGAGGGGATGAGCTTCGCGTCGCTCATTACCGTCAACGCGAGTAAAGCCTTTCGCAGGCGAAGCGGCATCGACAATCACGGCGCTTTGACGATCTGCTTGCACGCGGGGGGCAACCCGGCCAGCGTCAAAACCGGCTTCGGTTTGCTCGGCGGCGGGTGCAGCGTCGATTCCTTGAACCAGAAGTTGAGCTCGCTGCCGCAGCCGTCGCTTGGGAGCGGCGGGGCTGGCGGCTTGCATTCCGCACTGTCTGCCGGACAGGCAATTTGGACATGAAAATGCTCGGCGTGACCATACCAGGGACGCACCTTGTAAAGCCAGGTGTGATCAGCTCCGGCCTCGCGGCACAGCGCCTTCTTGATCGCGGCATTGACTAAGATGCGGACGACCACCGGATCCTGCGCAGCCGTTCGGATGAGCGCAGTATGTCCGTGGGTCCACAATTTCGGATCGACGTCGCGCAGATCGGGCGCGACCACATCGGTGCCCGGGCCGAACTCGCGCTCCTCGCCGCTTTGCACGTGGTCTGGCATCGGCGCAAACCAAATATCGACGTCGAGGCCGATTTGATGGCTGGTGTGCTCGGAAAGCATCTGCCCGCCGCGCGGTTGAGACATGTCGCCAACCAAAAGACCGTTCCAGCCAACCTTTTTTGCGTTCGCGGCAAACCGTTCGATGAAGCGAATGAGTTGCGGATTGCCCCAGTTGCGATTACGCGACGGCCGCATGACTTGCCAGGTCGGACCAGTGATCGGCAGCGACACGGCGCCGGCGAGGCAGCCGTCGAAATCGCCGCCGATCGAGCGCGGCGGTCCGGGAAACGGCGTCGATTTCCGCGCAAACAGTTCCTTGGCCGGCGTTGACGGCGCGTCCGGATTTTTCAGCGGCGGCAGCGGCTTGGGATTGAGCGAGCCGGGAAGCATCGGGTCAATCAAGTGCTTTTCCTGCGCGACGGCGGAGCTCGCGGCGGCAAGGAAGAGGACGGCGAGCAGGCAAACGACAGCGCGCATCAGCAACTATACTCCGTATGGGTCTGTTGCTAACGGTGAGCAGAAGCTGAGTCGAGCCACCCGTAACGCCTGTTAGGTCGGCGAACCAGTGGGGTGACGTGTACCGAGGCACTCGTGACGCCCCCCTACTCAACCCCCCCCTCGCAATTTCGAGACCCCCCACGTGAGAGTTCGACACCCCTCTCGGATTTGCGCCTA
>Ga0185299_10000731_pt1 | contig 79552 bp, 78 predicted proteins | sample PaiPotPPA55metaG_FD_128002 | JGI IMG/M metagenome (GOLD analysis project Ga0185299, IMG submission 128002) | Iron sulfur acid spring bacterial and archeal communities from Banff, Canada, to study Microbial Dark Matter (Phase II) - Paint Pots PPA... ...
GGTCGCCCGCTTCCTTGATCCTGACCGACACCTTTTGAAGTGCATCAAGAGGATCAACTCTCAACGAGCCGGCGCGCAAAAAAGCCCAGTAGCTTGATTGGTCAAGCGAGCCTCGCTCCCAGCGCAGGCCGTCAATGTAGCTTAGCCAACGCTCAGCGGTCCCAGTTATGGAGCTCACCGTCTTTGGTCACTCCGTCCGGGTTCCTTTTTTATGAGCCGCAGCGACAGGTAGGTCTTGCCGTTCTTATCCTTGCGCCCCCAAAGGGCAGCAGAAAAATGGCCAGCGCCTTGGACCTCGATTTCGCCGGCATAATCTGGCCTTTTTCCGTTTCCCTCTTTGTTCTGCCTGAAAAGAAGGCAATGATTTGGCTGCGGGACAAATTGGTCGCTCATCGTGGCGGGTCCTCCGGTTGTGGCGGCAGGAACCGCTGCGCGACTTCTGCCGAGCTCGTGAACGCCTTCTGCGACAACCCCGCAATTCGGGGAAGCAGTTCTACAAAGCTTTGCATCTGCTCGCTAGTCGCCTTGCCTCGGTCAATTAAATTAGCCGCAGACTCGACATCCTTTGAGAGATCCAGCATCCGCTGCCCGAACTTCCCCAGATTGAGGTGATCGGTGATCCGAAAGCTCTCCAGGGCGGTCAATTCCTTCCCGATTCCCTTTAGGGTCATTTCTAAGCGCCAGTTTTTCATGTCGCCTCCTGCTTGCTAGAACGCGCTTTCCGGCCGCACAATTGGCTGGCTACCTGGTCGAGGTAGCTCCAGCAAAGGTATCTGTCCCTTGGCCAGCCGCGTCTGCAGTAGAGCCTGTAGCGAGTCTTTGCCTTACCGAGGAACAAACGCGATATCGGACCACCATCTAACCGGCTGAGCTCGTCCGCCAGGTAGTTGATTCGCGCCTCAACCCATAGATCGGTTGACTCGTCGCGTGCTTTCGTTAAGGTCAGGCTGTCTTTGTCTTGAACAGATAGATTGTGAAGAAGCGGCGTCGCGGGTGCGGCGCCCTTCCCCCTTCTCGGAGAACGTTTTGTTGCCATCCTTTCATGCTCCGGCTGCTAGTTCGAGGGACTCCAAGTAGGCCTCAAGCGACTCAAGGTTGATCAGTCGTTTGCCTCGTGATGTCCCAGCGTTTTGGATCACGATCGATTTGACGCGTCCGTCCTGAAAGAGCGGATATAAGACGCCTTTGGTTACGCCGTAGTGCTGCTCGACGTACCGGAAATCTCCGTACTTTGGCTTTTGACGCGAGAAGTCGGCAACGGCTGTGCCGTCGGCGACTGCGCCGTACTTTATTTTCTTCATCGACGTTAAGACTATCAAATCGAAACGTCGTATGTTTCTGTTAGCGAACCCTCAAATCATGCTTAGCGACTATCGAAAAAGCGGGCTTACTGAGCTATCGACTAATCAGGGACGGCTTAGCGGAATCGGATTTCCGGCTAGCGACTTGGAATCATGCCGTGCAAGCGATTTCTTTTTTATTTTCGCGGCCGCTTCGCGCTTCGTGTGTTCTGTGCACTTATATATGCCTTCCACTCATCCTGGTATCGCTCTTTGAGCCCATCGAGATCCTTCCGCGGTATTCCAAGTTGCTTGGCCCATCGCCAATGTGTCTGCGACACTCCGCTTACGGTTTGCCAAAAGATCGCTTTCTTCGGTTTTGTGGGTTCCTTAGTGACAGTTACCTGAAGCAGAGCATCGTCGTAGGAGACCCGGTCTTCCGCCACGTAAGCCGCTTTCAGTCGCTCCGCTTCTCGCTTCAACCCTTCCCGACGGTCTAGCTGCTCAGGCACCTTTTCCAGCCACTCCCAACTTTCGCATACGAAATCGTAAGCTCGCTCGCGAAGCTCTTCGGCGTCCAAGCCCTGATAGGGCGGACGGACAGCCAGGACGGACATGGCCTGCATGAGCTGCTCGATTGTAACGGGCTGATTATTCATTTGCTTCCCTTGGGAGTCGAGCGATCGAGCCGATGGCGCTCCGCAGCGTCTCGAGCTCGGTGTGGGTGTAGACAGTGTTCATCTGAGCAGAGGCATGGCCGGTGAGCTTCTGGCGGTCCTCTTGCGAGACTCCGGCTCGCTTCAGTGCCGTATTGAATGAGTGTCGAAGGGAGTGAAACGACAGCGCGCTCACCGAACGGCCTGCTTCGCCTTTTCGTTCCCGGATTGTGCCGGCCGCGATCCCGGCGCGCTCCATGATGCGTTTAAAGGACATCGAAAGACCGCTCTTGCCCGAGCCGGGCTTGTCGCTGAGCTGAGGGAGCAGCGGCGCTTTCGGATTATCGGACGACGGCCGCTCGAGAAGATATTCCTCGAGGTCGGGATGGATCGGCACCTTAACCTTGGTATCGGTCTTTCTTTGAGTGAACGTTATAGCCTTCTCGGCGAGATCCACGTTGCCCCACTGCAGTCGCGCCAGGTCTGAAAGCCTTGCCCCTGTGTAGTACCCAGCGAGGATTAGTCCCTTCCAGTCCCCCTCAGCTGCGGCGACAAGCTTCACTATCTGCTCCGGCGTGAATGTGCCTTTCTCGGCTGTTGTGCCGCGAAGCTGGCGTACGCCGGCCACGGGGTTGCGCTGGAGCAACCCTTCCTCGAGAGCGATCTTGAAAGGCCGTTTCAGGACCTTTCGGACGTTGATGTTGACGGTCTGCGGCGATCGACCCTCCGCGAGAAGTTCGTCCCTAAATTTCGTGAAGTCTTCTGTCGTGAGAGCGTTGAGCTTTATCCTCGAGCGGGTGCCGAGGCTTTCGAGGAAATCCTTTGCTACTTGTTTGTAACGTTCCAGGGTCCGGTAAGAGACTGCCCCCTCTTCCCCGGTGGTCCAGCGGTCCAGCCACTGCTTGACTGTCGGGATTTCCACCGGCCTATGCCCCATCCGTTCGAGCGTTTGGTTGACGACCGCAAACAGACGATCACGCGTCGCTTCCCCCTTAGCGGCCAACTCTTCGGCGTGCTCCCACGCCTGGCAGATCTGCGAGGCCCTCTTTTTGTCCGTTTGCTTTGTTGATTTGAACGCTCGTCGCCCGTCTGCCAGGCGATAAGCGCAGTACCAATATGGTGATTTACCCCTTGGTTCCCGATGAAGACTTGCCATCGGTCATAATCGTAGTCATAATCGTCGAGGAAGTCTACAAAGTTTACAAAGTTCTTAAACCTGCTATTTTAGAGGGTATACGAAAGATCCGAGGGAATCCAATCACTATGAGGGTTCGATTCCCTTTGCCCGCTCCAAGCCCAAGGCGGTGATGTAACAGCGGCCCGATCGTTGTTTGCCGAGCTAATCTTCAGCCAAAGGCAGATGCCTGCGCAGCCAGTGGTCGATCGCTCTCAGGGGCCGGTGCTCTCGCTTGGCGACCGTCCGATGTTTAATAGCATGCCGTCCTTTCTTGGATTCCCGCGATGCTGTGACTGTCCGAGACCGAGGAAGATTCGAAGCATGCTCATCTTGCGTTGCCACCTCAGTTTTTGGGGTAGGGTCCCATACGACAGGTCTCTGCTCTGTCTCTCCGGAAGGACCGGTTCTCGTGTTTGCCTGCACCAGATCAAGTTCCCCATTCCTTTGAGTTTGTTGCGCCTTGGCTTGGAAGTCCTTCAGCTGCGCTTGCAACGCGTCACGTTGGCTTGCCGCAAGCTGGCCGTTCTTTTGGGCCTGCTCCGCCTTGGCTTGGAGCTCTTTCAGCTGGGCTTGCAACCCGTCCCTCTGGCTTGCCGCAATTTCGCCGTTCTTTTGGGCTAGCTCCGCCTTGGCTTGCAGGTCTTTCAGCTGGGCTTGCAACGCGTCACGTTGGCCTGCTACAAGCTCGCCATTCTTTTGGGCCTGTTGCTGCGCCTTGGCTTCAACCTCCTTCAATTGCACTTGCAACGCGTCCCTCTGGCTTGCCGCAATTTCGCCGTTCTTTTGGGCTAGCTCCGCCTTGGCTTGCAGGTCCTTCAGCTGCGCTTGCAACGCGTCACGTTGGCCTGCTGCAGGCTCGCCATTCTTTTGGGCCTGTTGCTGCGCCTTGGCTTCAACCTCCTTCAATTGCACTTGCAACGCGTCCCTCTGGCTTGCCGCAATTTCGCCGTTCTTTTGGGCTAGCTCCGCCTTCGCTTGCAGGTCCTTCAGCTGCGCTTGCAACGCGTCACGTTGGCCTGCTGCAGGCTCGCCATTCTTTTGGGCCTGTTGCTGCGCTTTGGCTTCGACCTCCTTCAATTGCGCTTGCAACGCGTCACGCTGGCTTGTCGCAATTTCGTCGTTCTTTTGGGCTTGCTCCGCCTTGGCTTGCAGGTCTTTCAGCTGGGCTTGCAACGCGTTACGTTGGCCTGCTGCAAGCTCGCCATTCTTTTGGGTCTGTTCCGCCTTGGCTTCGACCTCCTTCAATTGCGCTTGCAACGCGTCCCTCTGGCTTGCCGCAAGCTCGCCGTTCTTTTGGGCCTGTTCCGCCTTGGCTTCGACCTCCCTCAACTGCGCTTGCAACGCGTCCCTCTGGCTCGCCGCCGCCTCGCCGTTCTTTTGGGCTTGCTGCGCTTTGGCTTGGAGGTCCTTCACCTGGGCTTGCAACGCGTCACGCTGGCCTGCCGCAAGCTCGGCATTCTTTTGAGCTTGCTCCCCCTTGGCTTGGAGGTCCTTCACCTGCGCTTGCAACGCATTCCTCTGGCTTGCCGTAAGCTCCTCATCCTTTTGTGCTTGCTGCGTCTTAGCTTCGATTTCCTTCAGTTGGGCTTGGATCACATCCCTCTGGCTTGCCGTAAGCTCACGATACTTTGAAGCTTGTTGCGAGGCGGTTAGTCGAGTGACATGAAATCGATCGTTGTCGCGCAAGAAACCAGGATTGTTAATAAGCACCCAGTTCGAGACACCCAGGCCCCCAGTAATTGCAACGAACTGATCATCACTTTCACCCAGGGAGACCGAAGTCGATACCAGATGGTTCGAGTCATCTACGACGCGAACTACTCCCTTCCCTGCGCTCAACGACAAAACTGCCCGACGCGAGATGGCCAGTGCCCGTCGCTGTTTAGTAATCCGGGTAAACCCCGTCATTCCAGGTGCCAATTTCACTCCGGCATCTTCCATCTGCAGCCGAATCTTAAACGTTGCCGGCCACTCCGGCGTACCAGTTCCCAAGGGACGTACCGGCGTCTTGGTTTCCGGCCCACCCGCGTTGAAAGTCACGATCGGAATGATCCTTTCTACTTTCGCACTAAAAGACCGCCCAGTGTACGCCTCGAGATTGACCGTCGCGTCCATCCCCTCCTGCAGATCAGCAACCGAGCGCTGATCGAGGTTGGCCTCAAACCACATGCCCGAAGCGATTATAAAACCGGTATTGCCTGTATTCTGATTGAATTCACCATCTCGGACAAGGACGCGGTCGATGATGCCGTCGGCTGGCGCTGTTACCTTAAAATACCTAAGGGCTTCTTGCTTCTGTCGCAGCAGATTCTGCGCATCATTAACGGCATTGGTTGCAATCACTCTGCTCTGAGGTTGCCCTTGGTTAGACATGCCTGCACTTACCTTGGCCTGCTCGTAGTTGAGTTCCGCATTTGCGAGTTCGGTTTCGGCGTTAATCAGTTCCAGGCGAGAACTGGAGCCATCCTGTTCCATCTTTTTGTACATCGCGACCTTTCCCTGCGCATAGCTCAAGATCTTTTCCAAACCCGCGAGATCCACCTTGTCATGTTCGGGACGCTCAGCCTGCATCGTATTGACCGAGCCGGCTTCAGCTCGCTGTAGGTGCGCCTTTGCAGACGAGACCGCCAGTTCCGCGGAATTGAGATCAATCAGCGCTTGGGTCTCGTCCAACTCGGCAAGCACTTGCCCTTGTTTCACTTTGTCCCCCTCCTCCACCTTGAGAACCTTTATCCGTGCCTTCGGTACTACCGGCACATTGTAAAAGTCGCATTGCATGGCGCCCTCTCCCAGCACCGGGCTTTCAAAATCATGCAGCACCGGATGTCCGGCTTCCGCCTCCATTGGCAGCCCCAGAAATCGTTGCACTTTCAAGAAGCCGATGACCGAGCTGTATAAGCGGCTTTCAGGGTTAGTGTAAGCTGGCCAAAGCACAAATGCTCCGGCAGCAAATATGAGCCCACCGGCAATCACGGTGGACCCTAAGACACTCTTTTTCGTGAATACCCGACGTTCCATATCAATTTAATCCTTGGCTCTCAGCGCGGCTCAGCGCTTGCCGGCTGCCGATTGACCGAAAGTTCGAAAACGCTTAAGCGTCCAACGAGACCAATTGTTTCCACAATTGGTCTGAAATGTGCGTCTTCGACACTTTGGTGTCATCAGGACCAGATCAGCCAGCGTTAGCTCCGTCGGAGACACGCGTCCCTTTGAAAGACGAGTTCCAACGTCGATTCATTCAGGTCCGTGAAACCAAATTCTAAAATTTCACAAGCACCGCGCTCTCACGAGATTCAATAAAGCCTAGCCGCTGGGCTGCCCGCGCGTGAGAGCTGAAAGCGGGCGATAGCCGCCCAAATTGACAACCGGCCAGCTGACCGGCAACTCCGATGCATATGGCATACTATCTTGTGCTCCGTGCCGCGAAAGGCTGAACGCCATTGCTTGAGCTCCCAAATAGGTCGCACACGCTAGGTCGTTAGTGATTGCTAGGGTGATACCAGCCCAGGCCACGAGGCATTCCACCGTGCCGGCACCCTGTACGAACGGAACTGAGGGAATCGGTTGAGTCTGAAGACTGTTTCCATCAGAAAAGGTCAACAAACGAGTTTTCTCTTTAACAATCACGTTGCGAACACCCCGGCGATGTAGTTCCTGAATCGCAGCGTAGACGTCAGCCTGCTCCGTCAGTAACAACGCTTCCAAGTCGTTGACAACCAGCAGATGACACTGACCGGCGGGAAGTCGCGTCGGCGGCTGAACCGGTGCAGCATGGACGACGAGACGTGTACCATGGTGAGCGCATAGCCGGTAGACCTCTGATACGACGGAAGGCGCGATCTCGAACTGCGTAAACACCAGATCGCTCTCACGAATGGCGGATTCGACTTTTTTGACCAATGCGGCCGGGAATTGGTTGTTGGCGGATGCCGCAATCAACCCTGAATGAACACCCGTTTTTCGCTCCTGAAAAAGCATGGCTACGCCGGTCTGGAATGAGGGCATCTCGATAAAATCGGAGGTATCGATTCGTTCACGAGCCAGTCGATCAGTGGCCATTTTCGCGAACATGTCCTTGCCGTGTGCTCCGACGAATTTCACTTGGCATCCCGCTCGAGCGGCTGCCACCGCACAGTTGGCTCCTCTGCCGCCGCAGAAGATCTCAAAGTCGCCACCCAAGATGGACTCACCCCTCTCGGGGATGGTATCACATGCGATCACCAGATCCGTGTTATAGCTACCGATGACAAGAACCCGCAGCTTTGAGTAGCTATTTGGTAAAGGCATAAGGAGTGAGCCTTGGAGTCTCTCGTGAATAAATACGGGGACTAGCGTATTTAAAGTAGCAATTTCTTACAAACAATCTCTAGGACTCCAATGGGAAGATGCTGGCGGCACAGGGGTCGCGTCTTTTAACCAGCAGTAAAGAGCTCTGGAAGAACCATGTGAACCTCTCTCCAAACTTCCTCCCCGGCTTGGTATATCTGAGGAAGAGCGGCCATTCCGTGGGAGCAAGAGTACGGGTTCCAGAACTGTTTCCAGCTCTGTTTCCGAGTTCAGGAGAGCCGGATTCGAGAAATAGAAGAGCGACCAGCAGAGGAGTCACGTCTTTAAACAAGCGACATTGATTCGAGGGCGGCTCAAAATGCGGGTTCGATTCCTTTTGCCCGCTTAGTGCCCACCGGCATTCTGTTTCGGCAGGACTACGCCGAATACTTCGTGGAAGCGCCAGCATAGTGGTCGGGGACGAGAAACCTTACATGAACTTTGATCTGGAAGTCCTCGGCGGGAAACGTTAAACGGTTTATTCAGGCGTGCGGCACCAAGGGGGGGTACCTTTCGAGCGCAACAGCTTAAACCAAGTCAGTGAGGGAGAATTATGTCCTGGGTCTTTTCGTTGTTAAGCAACAGCCTGCGAACGGGTCTTTTTGTGACCCTGTGCTTTGGAGCGGTTAATCAATCACCCGCACAGCTCACCCAGGATGCCTATATGACAACTGGCATGACCGAGCTGGATTACAGCACAATATCCATCGTCGATACCGCCAAACAGGCCTTTGCCGGGAGCTTCTATATAATAGGCAATCCCACGGGAGTGGTTGCGTCGCCGGACGGTTTGCACCTGTGCCTAACATCGTCATTCGACAACACGGCGGCGGTGATCGACCTGACCGAACACTTCCGTGAAACTATCATCGCCGGCCTGAGCTTTCCGTTTGGCGCGGCGGTTACCCCAGACGGACTGCATGCATACGTGACAAACATGGGGGGCAACACGGTTTCGGTCATCGATACCGCCAAAAAAGCTATCGTTAACACTATCACGGTTGGAATCCAGCCCGGCGGGGTGGCAGTGACCTCCGATGGTCTCCACGTGTACGTCGCAAATATGGGCAGCCGGACCGTGTCCGAAATCGATACAGCCAAGCAGGTGGTCGTTAACAGCTTCAACATGCTCGAGTTACCCCTCGGGGTAACGGTGACACCAGACGGCCGTTTCGTATTCGTCGCCATTTATAACACCGGCAAAGTCACGGTGATCGACACCGCAAAGCAAACCGTTGTTAAGGCAATCGTGGTAGGCGAAGTTCCTTGGCAGATAGCAATCACACCTGACAGTCGACAAGCATACGTCACCAATGTGCAGGGGAACACGGTATCACTGATTGACACCACCAGTCTGTCCGTGGTTAACACGATCCCGGCAGGAACATCTCCTACCGGAATAGCAATCACCAATGACGGCCGGTACGCGTACGTCACCAATTCTGCTTTTGCCGTTCTCCCAGGATCGATGTCAGTAATCGACACGACGAGGCAGGCCGTCGTCAAAACCATTGACGTTGGTTATGAGCCAAGCGCGTTTGGGAACTTCATGGGCCCGAACCTGATCACGGGCACACTGGGAGTAGATAGCGAGGCAGCGCTCTCCGACTTGGGATTCGGGCAATTTGTTGATTTCAGAGGCGGCACGTTGGAGGCTAAAGCCCAATTAGCCGACGCTCACACTCTGGTGCTTATTTCGCCTGGCGGCACAATCGAGACCAACCACGGGTTTGATTCTGTCTTCTCGGGCGATGTAATCGGTCCGGGAGCCTTCACTAAAATGGGTGCCGGAATGCTGACCTTTACCGGCACCAACACCTATAGCGGCGGCACGAGTATCAACGACGGCGCGCTGGCGGTAAAGAACGGGGCCAGCCTTGGAATCGGGCCAATCAGCTTTCATGGCGGCACACTCGAGGCGCTTGCCCTCGGCGGCGGTGTTACTTTTGCCAGCGCCATTACCTTGAATGGCGGAGGCGGCGTCTTTCTAGCCGATACAGGCACCACCTCAACGTTAAGCGGTGTGATCAGTGGTGGAGGTGCGCTGATTAAGGATGGGCCGGGCACATTGATCCTCACCGGAGCTAACACTTACACCGGCGGCACCGACATCAATGCCGGCACGGTGGTGGTTAACAGCTACAGCAACCTTGGCACCGGACCGATCAGGCTTCGCGGCGGCATCCTTAGAGTGCAAGGTATAAGCAAATGAGTTGACTTCCGACGTAGGCCTAAGGTCCTATAGCGTGACCAGGTGCGAGGGCAATAGCCTGCCTTGAAAACTTAGCGTAAATGAATTGCATTAATACCACCGACAAACGCGCGGGGAGCCTCGCCCGGCTCACCAATAGCCTCGTTCACAATGAAGGCAAATGGCTAGTCCCCAACCGCCACGGAGTACGGCGAAAAATTCGCCGCCGAGCCACCTCGCTTGCTGGTTGGCTTGCAGCCTTCGCTTTGCTTTTCAGCCCGTGCGTTCCGGTTCACGCAGGATGGCTAAAGCCGGATGTCAACTTCTCGAATTATGATTCACCGTTATTCCAGCAGATCGTCAACCGCATCAAGGACAAGGTTGCAGCACGATTGGGACAGGGCGTAAATACCCAGGACCGCTATTTTATTGTTCCGTTCGCTTTCCAAAGGAGGTGGAATCATGCGCGGTTTGCGCACTCGTTCATATCCGTGATCCGCGTGTTCGGTGATGAAAAACAGCCCAGGTTCATACCGGGACTCAGACGAGGCCAATTCAAGAACCGAGATTTTGAAGCATTTACCATCAGCTGGGTGCCTCACGATTTTGGTATTAATCCGGTGTGCGTGTTCGATGGCTTCGGCAGCCGCATTTTTCCGACATGGAACAAATGTCCTATCGTCGTCGGGAGAAACTTCAGGCTGGATGAGACCCTGAAGGTCGCGCTGAATGAAAAAGGTTCCGTCGGCATGTGGGGACCCTACGAGATCAAAAAAGCGGCGTTTGATCTTGGTGTGAAACGGAAACTGTTGCTCGACGGAGGAACTATCAAATACAAAGCCGATGACCGCCTTACTCGCAAAGATCAAGTCGCGATCAATTGTTTCCATGCGATGTCGAACTTGGAACAACTTTATCCTAACGGCGGATTTCTTGGGACCGGATTTAGGATGTGGGGCATCAATGGCACCGCCCGAGTTCTGATCGAATACACCAAGGCGGTTCGGGACAAAGGGCTCCTCCTCGAACCGGTTGATATCAAAAAAGACCTCTACGGATTTGCATACGCCCCGGACAAGGATAGCCATGGCCTCTACGATCCTTTCCCGAATGCATCTGCTTACCACCAGTAGGTTGGCGGTTAGCCGTTTGCGGTTTGCAGTTTGCCGTTGGCGGTTCGCGGCTGCGCCAGCTCTTATCGTCCGCCCACTTCGGGGCGGACCTTGCTTGCGATAAATACCCGGGGTTAAAACCTCATAAGCGCCAAGATAAGGAGATAGCCGCGATAGCCTCAGTTTGGTGGGGCGAGGCTCCCGCATGGTCTTAGCGCCTGTTCGGGGACTGCAGCTAGAACAACCGTTACGTATCTTCGGGTGATGCGCCCGCCGACTTGTCCAACGTAGCTTCGGTATCGGCGAGGCGTTCCTGATACTTGCCCTGCGAAGTCGGAGCCGGACCCATGGTGTCGCCTTGATGCCAAGTTTGGCACTAGACTTAGCTTCGATTATTTAGGCTACTATAATTCATCATGGACCTGGCCACACGCTGGACCGCGGCTCGGCAGCTTTTAGGCCTTTCCTACCATAAGGCTGGACTACAACGGGCGCCTTGCTCGGCCTTTGAGGAAGATCCGGAGCCTCGCCCCACCAACCCTCGGGCCCGAGCGCATTACTGCGGGCAACTAGCGGAAGAGATGCTTTAGTTTGACTCAAAAAGAGTCGCTCAAAGTATGAATGGATCCGGCGGCAAAGACACTGACCTCGGAATCTCAATCGGGCTAGCTTTTGTGGGCGGTTATGCCGATGCATCGAGTTACTTGCTTGCTCGCACATTCACCGGGCATCTGACAGGTAACTGTATTTTAGCCGCAGTTAGTGTAGCGGGCAGAGATTGGTACGTAGCTTTAGACCGCCTTTTAGCAGTGATTCTTTTTCTCGCGGGAATTCTCCTCAGTCTGACCATAAACCGCTTTGCCCCTGCCCGGTTGAGACAATCTCCGTTGACGTTCGCAATGCTGTTGGAAGTTCTACTTTTTCTGGGTGCTTGGCTGCTTCTGATGAACGGCGCAACCCCAGAGTGGTTCATTGTCTGCATGTGCCTGGCGCTCGGTATTCAAAATGGCGCCCTCCATAAAACGAACGGAATCAGTGTGCACTCAACCTATATGACCGGGATGGTTACCACGCTCATGCAGAAAAGCTTCGATCGTTTTCTCTTAAAACCTGGTCCTAAGGAGGATACTTCGAACCGTCCAGCTCCTCTCGGGATTCAGATTCTGGCGTCAATGTGGATCAGTTTTATTTTTGGCGCGGTGATAGGCGCCGTGATGGTTTCGTCCTTCCACAGCATCGGTCTCCTGGGAGTCGTGTTGCCGCTAGTCGGGTTAATCATCGCCGAAAACGCAAACCGTTTTTCCTTCAAAAGGCCAAGCGCCAACCGGCCGGCACAGACCTAGAAATGACCGGACGCTACTCTCCTGTTTGACCAGCGTCGCTTACCCGTATTTGGTAAGTCAGCTCCCAACTAGAATCGCTTCCCCCGAGGCAGCGTCTTAGACAAACCTCCCCCAACAAAATTTATCATGAAAAAGTTGCTCAACGACCCCGCCGCGTATGCGGACCAGACATTGGCCGGCCTATGCCGGGCGCACCCAGAGTTCTATAGACTCAGCCCAGAGAGTCCACGGGTTGTAGTGCGCCCCGACTCGCCGGTCCCGGGGCGGGTCGGCATCGTGACGGGTGGCGGCTCGGGTCATCTTCCCGTTTTCACGGGGTACATCGGTAGAGGATTGCTCAATGCTTGCGCGATTGGCGATGTCTTTGCCTCGCCTTCAGCCGATGAAATGGCGATCGCCATGCGGGCGGCCAATGGCGGAGCTGGTGTTCTGCGGCTCTACGGGAATTACGGCGGCGATATCATGAACTTCGATATGGCCGGCGAGATGTTGGAGCTCGAAGACGTCGCGAGCACCACTGTCAAAGTGGCTGACGATGTGGCCAGTGCTCCGTTCGCCGAACGCCAAAAACGCCGGGGTGTGGCCGGTATGGTTTACGCTTTCAAAATCGCCGGCGCCGCGGCCGAGGAGGGCCTCAATCTTCAAGAAGTCACTCGTCTGGCTCAAAAAGCCGCAGACAACGCCAGAAGCATGGGCGTCGCCTTATCCCCTTGTATCGTACCGATGGCGGGTAAACCGACATTTACTCTTGAAGAAAACGAGATGGAGATCGGTATGGGCATCCACGGTGAGCCCGGGGTTCATCGCGGAGAATTGAAACCCGCCGACGCCGTCGCGGACGAGATATTGGACACTATCCTGGCAGAGTGTTCCCTAAAATCAGGCGACCGGGTTTCGGTCTTAGTCAACAGTCTCGGCGCAACTCCGTTAGAGGAACTTTACATCCTCTACGCTCGGGTCGCCGATCGCCTGGACAGGCTTGGGGCCCAGATCGTCATGCCGCTCGTGGGCCGTTATGCGACCTCGATGGAGATGGCCGGCGCCTCGATCACGCTTTTCCTGCTCGACCCGGAATTAGAAGACCTGTTGCGAGCTCGCGCCGAATGCGCATTCTGGAAAGTCAGCTAGCTCATGATCACCATCATCGAGATTCGGGAGGCAATCGCCAGCATAAGGGACGCGGTCCGACGTGCTTCCGAAGACTTATCCGCGCGCGACGGTCAACTGGGCGACGGTGACCTTGGTATTACGCTCGAAAAAGCGTTCAACCGCCTCACGGAAATCGCGCCCACTCTTCCCGATGATCTGGGTAAAGCTTTTGCCGCTGCCGCTGCCGCCGTAACCAAGGTCTCCAGCTCAAGCTTTGGCACTCTGATTGCCACCGGCCTAATGGCGGCCGCAAAACAAACGATCGGTAAAACCGAACTCCAGCCGGAAGCCCTCTCCCCAATCCTGAAAGCCGCTTGCCAGAAAATGAGCGAACGCGGTTCGGCTGCACTCGGCGATAAAACGGTACTCGATACTGTCGACGCCGCCGCTCACGCTCTTGAGCCGAATCCGGCAGATCCGGCAGGCGCTGTGATCGCCGCCGTTGATCAAACCATCGCCCTTTTCCGGGATCGCCAAAGCAAAATCGGCCGGGCCCGGATTTTCGCGGATCGAAGTGTCGGCCTGGACGATCCCGGGATGGTGGCTTTCCGCGTGATGGTCGGCGCGCTACAGGAATAACGCCGGCAGGCCGGGAACGGATGCGAGGGGAGATCAATGAAAGGGTAGATCCTCAAGCAAATAGGTTGCTTGTTAAGACGTGACCCCACTGGCGGTGACCCTCGCCGTTCCGGGCACCTTATTTGGTCGTTCGGTCGCCACCCTCAAACCGCTCTCTTGACCTCCGGATAGAATTGTGGCGCTTCCCGTCGATCCCACATGCCGTAATCGCGAATGACCCTGATGAGACGATTGCGAATCTGAACCCTGTCCTCGACCACCGTAGGCGGATGCCAGCTTTGGGCTGCGGCCGCGTCCCGCCACGAGACGAGCAGCAGAAGCTTGCCAGGATTGTAGATGCTCTCGAAAACCTCCTGGTCCAGCACACCGTTGCTGGCTATCGCTGGGATGCCCAGACGTTTCGCCAGTTCGTCGTACGGAAGCGGCCGCTGGTCGCCGTTCGACGGGGTGACTTCTGTGACAGAGACCACCTTCGCCTCCCCGACCTCTGTCTCGTCGAATCGCAGCTCTTGTAAGCTTAGGCCTTGCGGCACATGGGTATCGGTCGTGATTTCTCCTACTCGGAGATGGTAATCCTCGAACACCTCGAACCGGCCCTTCTCCTGAATCTCATGATGGCGCGCGACGGTGCGCCAGCGGATCACTGCCTTCTCATCCGCCCAAGTCGAGAGCGAGAGAACCCGTCCCTTAGTCCGTTTCGATTCGAACCGCTCGTTATCGATGAAGCCTTCGATGCTCTCCAGGATGGGTTTGAGCTCTTTGGCGAGGTTCAAATACTCGTCTAACTTGTCGTGCTTCGGCTGCACTTCGAATATCACTGAGAACATAATCAGACTCCTTTGATTCTTTCATAATCGTCATCGGCGACTGCCGGCAGATCACGTCCCAGAAGGAAGCATTCCGTCGCGCGGTAGAGCGCGTAACGACTCTCCTCCAAATGCATAAGGTGCGTGCCCTTCGCGATTTTCACGTCCCATTTCATCGAAGCGCCCTTGAGCGCATCGAACAGCCAGCGAGCATCCGCGTCGGTCGCGAGCGAGTCCCATTCGCCGCGGATGATCGAGGCCGGTGCCCGGATCAACGCAGGGTCATAGGCAAGCTCACCGGCCCACGCGTCAAGAATATCTTGAGATGGGCCGTTTGGCACCTGGACCGCCGCCGGCGAGCGAGTCCGACTCTGATAATCGCAATCGAGGTAGCTGTCGCCCCACTCCCCGAAATGGCGCTTTAGCAGCACTGGTGGATGTCCTTTCGGCACATCGGCAACAAAACGGTCCCATTGGTCCTGTACGGTGATGAGCCGCCAACCAGGGAGTCGCGTTGCCTCCGTCTGTTTGCTCCGCCACGCTACTGGACCAAATAGGACGAGACGATCGACGAGTTCAGGGCAGCGGCCGGCGAAACGCCCGGCAGCCACTGTCCCCCAGGAATGGGCGATGATGGAGACACGCTGAGTACCGTAGTGTGAGGTGATAAAACGGACAGCTTTCTCGATCTGGCGGCTGGCATCTTCAGCTTGCCCAAGCGGCGGTATGCCCTCTGCAGGTTGGTCCATTTCCGGGTACGGGTCCGAGAACCGGCCAAAGCCATGGAAATCCAATCCCCAGACGTCAAATCCGGCGGCGCAAAGCTCATCGCGCCAGGAGCGGCCATCAAACCGGTATGCGATCGACAGCGCTGACGGAAACGTAGCGCCGTGAACGTAGAGCGCAATCCGGTCGCCACGGCCGTCCTTGGGGGCAAGATGTCGCAGGAACAAAGACAAGCCGGCGTGATGGCTCGGAATCCGATAATGCCCTTCGCGTGGGTCGAGTTTTATTGGGTCGTGGCCGCTCATCACAATTTCTACAGCTGCTCACACTGTAGCCTAAAGCCGGGAAATCAATTGTGATCGCTACGGTTTCGACCGCAGTAACGAACCAGGATTTTATCATTACAAATGCCTATACCGGCGGAATGATGCCACTCAATCTGAATACTGCCGAGATTGGCGTCCTGGTTGGCGACCCAGTCCGCGCAAACGCAAAAACGCGATTTCGTAATCGTCCTCGTCGTCGTCCTCGTCCTCGATTGGAGCGCAGGATCTAGCCCAACGCATTAGAATGTCCTCCGGTCGAGTCAGCGGTAAATCCAAACCTCGTGGCGAAGCAGTTGTCGGGGACAGCAGCAAAAGTGTTACCCGTGTCCTTGAACCGACGGCCTTCGCACCAATCACCTCTCACCTTTCGACGCGCTTAACGCTTGCTCAAGGCGGGCCTCTCACCCCGCCACCCCCCCACCCCCACAGCAGCGCGAACGTTTGCTTTCTCGCCACTCCGCCCTACCCTTTCCCAATGGACGTGCTTCAGACGCTGGCAGTTGCATTGGGGTTAGCTGCGCTCTCGGGCTATAGCCTTTATTTGACCGTTTTTCTGACCGGGCTAGCGGTCCATTTCGACTGGATCCATCTGGGGACTCAGTACGCTTCCCTCCAGGTTTTGGCGGACCCGGCCGTGATCATCATCTCGGGGATCCTTTTTGTAATCGAGTTCTTCGTCGACAAAATCCCTTGGCTCGACTCGCTTTGGGACGCCATTCACACCGTTATTCGCCCGATTGGCGGCGGACTTCTTGCCATTCAAGCCCTAGGGCATCCCAGCCCAGTTTTTAACGTCATCATCGGCCTGATCGCAGGTGCTGTAACTTTCACTTCCCACAGCGTTAAAACCGGTACTCGCCTGATGGTTAACCAGTCACCGGAACCTTTCTCTAACGTGGCGGTCAGCTTGGGCGAAAATCTCTTAGTCGGGGCTATGTTCGCGCTGCTTTGGAGCCATCCGCTGGTCGCCCTCGCGATCCTGCTCGTTTTCTTTTCAATCGCTTTCTATTTTCTCCCTCGGATCTGGCGAACCATCCGGATGCGGATCTTTTTTATCCGCCAGAAGATGAAACAGCCTGCCCGCCGTACCGCGGTAGAGCTTTTGGCCAGTCTGCCCCATGTCTACGAGCGATGGTTCCACAAATTAGTGCAGCCGCAGCAAACCGTGAGATGGGCTGTCCCATGCATCACCGGCAAGGGTAGACTGATTCCCCGAGATCAATTCGGCTATCTGACCGCAACCGAACAACAGCTTTCCATGGTGTTCTTTATTGTTAAGGGCTGGTTCGCCTCGGCCAAACTGTTCGAGATCGACGACTTCGAACCGACGCTCAAACAGCGGTTCCTTTACGACGAGATCATTCTGTCGACGCCCGGTAAAAATGACCGATACAGCTTTCGCTTCGATCGCAGTCAAGCCGGCCTCGCGCCTCTGGTGTTAGAAGACCTGAAACGGCGGATGGATACCTCCCGGCAAGTCCTCTTGATGCCACCCAGCGAACCGATCACGGAGCAGGCGAAACCCGCTCACGCAATTCTGCGAAACGAAGGTACGACCTTTGCCCCGTCCGGCCCGGACGGCAACAGTCAAAGCCAAAGCGGAGCGTAGTCAGGTCAATGTCCCGATGACGACGCCAGGCCGGACGCTCGGTGTTAAATGGCGGTTAGACACAAGCACTACTCCAATAGTCGTCCCCCCACTAACCTCGACAGTGATCTGCCAGCTGGTTGCTTTAGACCTTCGCGTAACGCGGAGCTGGTTTTATCGTCGACAAATGACCCGACATCGCCCGCCGTTGCGCTTCCCAGTCGTTCCACTCTTCACCATCTTGTAACGGCGGGATGGTCACCGTTTCGCCTTGATCCAATCCGACCAGCGCTGCATCGACTAAATCTTCGGCCGACATGACGAACTCCTTAGGAAAATTCTGGTGTGAGTACCCGGCTAGATCCCAGAACTCGGTCGCGGTAGCGCCCGGCAACACGGCCTGAACTCTGATTCCTTTTCCACTCAACTCATGTTGTAACGAGTGGGTGAATCCAATCACATAGGCCTTGGTTCCACCATAAACACCGTTAAGCATCTCCGGAGCGATTCCTACGATCGATGCGACATTGATGATCGTGCCTCTGCCTCGACGAACGAAGCTGGGAACTGCAGCGTAGGTCAGCCGCGTCAAAGCGGTGATGTTTAGCGTGATCATATCCTCCATTTTGTCGATGTCCGCGTCGAGCAGCGGGGCGACCGACCCAACTCCGGCATTGTTGACGAGCAAGGTCACGCGAGCGTCTTTCCGCAGAATCGATTCGACCTTAACGAGGTCGGCCTTCTGGTTGAGATCGGCAACGACGACCTCGACCGAACGCCCGGTTTCGCTCTTCAACCGGTCAGCGAGCGCGTTCAAGCGTTCTTGGTTGCGCGCCACCACGATTAGATCATAGCCGCGCTTCGCCAATCGATCGGCATAAACGGCGCCGATACCCGATGACGAACCGGTGATCAGGGCCGTTCCGTTTAACTTTAAATTACTCATATTAGTTCTCTCTGAGATGCTTTACGGTTACCGATTTACTCCGTTCCCCTGATGACTTAAATGACGTATAAACGTCTTTTTAGGACACCATGCGTCACATCGGGTTTGCTATTTCCGCCAACTGTTCCCTGATGGGTCTTGCGGCAGCGCCGGCCTTCGAGGTGGCAAATATCGCGTTGGGGCAGCCGGTCTATGCCCTGCACTTCCTCTCTGAATCTGGAGGGGCCGTGCTGACATCTGCCGGAGCTAAAATCCAAACCGTGCGCTTCGACGACCGGACGCTAGATACCTTGATCGTCTGCGGGGGACTCTTTGTTGAGCCATCGACTCCTGCCTTCATCGACCTTCTTCAGAACGCGGCCGCCCGATATCGCCGAGTCGCATCGATTTGTATCGGGGCCTTTCCTTTGGCTGAGGCCGGGGTTTTGAACGGCCGATGCGCTACGACCCACTGGCTCTATGCCGAGGAGCTGCGAACTCGGTTTCCGAAAGTGACGGTGGAGATGGATCGGATTTTTGTGCAGGACGGTCCGGTTTGGAGCTCGGCCGGCATGACGGCGGGAATCGACCTGGCCGTTGCCTTGGTGGAAGCTGATTTAGGCGTAGAACTTGCGCGATCAGTCGCCAAGAAACTCGTCATGTATCATCGCCGAGTTGGCGGACAATCACAGTTTTCGGCTCTTCTCGAGCTGGAGCCGAAGTCCGACCGGATTCAAACGGTCCTTACCTACGCAAAACGGAATCTCCGCAAGACCCTTTCGGTCGAGGAATTGGCGAAAGTAGCTAATTTAAGCCCGCGCCAATTCAGCCGCCTCTTCCGCACCGAGACCGGACGGTCTCCCGCGAAGGCGATTGAGGGGTTGAGGGCGGAAGAAGCGCGGATCATGATCGAAGGCGGAGAGCATTCGATCGATGAGGTGGCCAAGCACACCGGATTTCGTGACCGGGATCGAATGCGCCGAGCTTTCCGGCGGGCCTTTGGACAACCACCCCAATTTCTTAAAACAAAGGCACGGCTCAACCCTTAGAACGGCCTTGCGCCTCTTGCCAGTTATTGCGTAAGGCCGCTCCAACAGAATCGGGCAGGGCTAGGCCAACCCGTTATCTTTAAGAATCTGTTCGCAGTTCGATTTATCGACTGCTTGCGTCGGCAAGGTGATTTTCTTATCTACCGTTTCGCCTTTCACAATCTTCAAGCCCTGACGAATACCCTCTACCCCTGGTGTGGCGTACACGAAAGTGGCGGTGAGCTGGCCTTTACTGACCCAGGTAACGCCTTCATCCGGCAACGCATCGATCCCGAGGATCTTAATGTCTTTGTCCCGGCCGGCATCTTTAGCAGCCAGATAAGCTCCGTACGCGATCGGATCGTTATGCCCATAAACAAGGTCGATCTTGTCGAATTGCTTTAGCGCCGTGGTCATGGTGTCATAGCCTTTTGCCTGTTTCCAGTCGCAGTCGATCGGCTGTAACAATGACTTGATAGCAGACTCCTTGCTCACAAACTCGTTGAATCCGTCATGGCGATCATGCGCGGGCTGGGTCCCCATTCCTCCCCAGAGTTCCACGATGTTGCCTTTAGCGGCCCCGGCGCCACCTAACAGCTTCACCGCATACTCTCCGGCTGCCTTGCCGATAACCACGTTGTCACCACCGATAAAACAGTTGTACTTGTCGGTGTTAACATTGCGGTCCAAAACAATAACTGGGATTTTCTTATCGATCGCCTCCAGGACGACTCCGGTTAAACCGGCTGACTCCTTCGGACTAACCAACAGCACATCAACGCCCTGCCGAATCAGACTTTCGACATCAGCGACTTGTTTTTCCGTTTTGTCCTGACCATCGGTAATAATCAGCTCCACTTCTGAATGCTTATCGGCTTCCTTCTTCATGTCCTTGTTGAACTGGACCCGCCACGGTTCAACGATGGTGCATTGAGAGAAACCGAAGACATACTTCTTGCCCTGGGCTTTTATATAGAACGGCTTAAATACCGCCGACGCTGCGGCTGCAGCTATGCTTGTTTGGATGAACGTTCTGCGTTTCATTTTTTAGGGGTGGGGGGATTTCTGTTTTGTCTTTTGGCCTATCTCGCCCTTGTCCAGCAAACCGCGGAACGCGGGCGAAAAGCACGAAGAATAAGATCTCAACCGCGAATGGACGCGAATGCACGCGAACGGACCGGAGAAGAAAATAGAGGCGCAGGGATGCGCGCAGATATGGCGTAGTACACCACGAAAGGCGGTCTCCAAAGTCTATCTGCGTACATCGGCGTTAATCTGCGGTTGGCTTTATTTCTTTGTCTTCGCATTAATTCGCGTCCATTCGTGGTTAGTCCGTTTCCTTCGTGTTCTTTGTGTCTTTGTGGTGAAATTTGTTCCTATCGAAGATTTTGCAGTACCTCATCACGGCGCGATTCGCCGGGGCTCACTTTCTTGGTACGAGCTCGAAGCCGTTTCCACCAAAGCCCGACCTGGCCTTCCTGCAGCAAGACTGCAGCCAGGATAATCGCGCCTTTTAATACGAACTGGATATTACTGTTAATGTTCTTGAGCAGCAGAATGTTGGTCAAAAAACCGAAAATTAACACGCCCACGAATGTCCCGGTCATCGTGCCTTTACCGCCCATCAGATTGGTTCCGCCGATCACCACCGCGGCGATCGCGTCCAATTCACCTCCCGCTCCGGCATCCGGTTTACCTTGCCGATATTGGGAGGTGTAAAGAACCCCGGACAAACAAGCCAACATTCCGGAGATCGAATAGACCGCCACCTTGATTTGGTCTACCTGAATACCGGCTAACCGTGCCGCGTGTTCATTTCCGCCGATCGCGTAGATGTAACGGCCAAAAGCGGTGTATTTCAGGACAAATCCGAAAATCAAGACCACAACCAGAAAGAAGATTCCCGGAACCGGAATAACCTGTAATACCAGAGTCCGCAGGATTTCGAAATTTTCGGTTGCGTTGGAGCCAGTATAAACCGGGTAGACTGCTGCGGTTTCGCCGCCTAACAAGCGAGCCAGACCGACGATCGCAACCATCATAGCTAAGGTAACAATGAATGGCTGAAGGTTACCTTTGGCGATTACTAACCCGGTAAAGGCGCCCAGCGCTAAACCAACCGCCGGGACGGTAATTAACACCCCTAACACGCCGAATTTTGATTGGAGCTGGCTGGCAGTCCACCACACTAACAAAGCGCCTACCAGCAATCCCGTGACCAAGCCCGCCAGACGTATCCGCCAACCGGCTTGCTCAACCGGCTTGGCCGAACCCCGCCGCACGTTGGTTGCCACCAGCGGCACTAAATAGCTGCAAAGCAAAACCGCTACTAGCCCCAAGATCGGGATCGACGCCGTCGAGGCGGCCGTCCAACCAGGCAAGGTTAAGAGCATCGCGCACAGCATGCACCCCACGGACATCATGGAACCAACGGACAGGTCGATCCCTCCGGTCAAAATCACCAGGGTCATCCCGACAGCGATGATGCCGTTATTTGCCACCTGCCGAAGCACATCGGCTTGGTTTCCCGGGTCCAAGAAGATATTCGCTCCCTTACGACTCACCGGAGAGAGAACGATCCCGGCTCCATAAAGGACGGCTAACCCCCAAAACAACTTGGTTTGTAAAAGAAATCGTCCCATTGAAGCAGCCGCGCGGTTCATAATGTGGCCCCCAGGTTCAAAAACTGAGGTTGGACCGCGCCTCCGGGCGACGCGTATTCGAGAATGATTTCTTGGGAAAATTCCGGCCGATCGAGTAACGCGGTGGGGCGGCCTTCTCTGAGCACGAGGATACGGTCGCTCAGCAACATCAGCTCGGGCAACTCCGAAGATACCAACACTATGGCCAGACCTTGATCCGCCAAGTCCCGAATCAAACGATAAATCTCCGCCTTCGCGCCGACATCGATTCCCCGGGTTGGTTCATCGAGTAGAAAAACCTTGGGTTGCGTTACCAAACATTTCGCAACCACTACCTTTTGTTGGTTACCACCGCTCAACGAACCGGTCGTTTGCTCGATGTCGCGCGCGTGAATATTGAGCTTTTGCACCATGGACTGAGCTAGCGCCTTCTCTCTCCCAGGCAGCACAATCCCGAAGTGAGTTAATGTCCGCATTACCGGCAATCCGATGTTTCGATCGATCCCGGCTCCGAGCACCAGTCCATCCCGTTTGCGATCTTCCGTCACCAAAGCGAGACCGTGCGCTTTAGCTTGTCGCGGACTCAGAACCTGCACCGGTTCACCCTCAATCAAAATCTGACCATCGCTGGTCCCTGGATGGAGGCCGTACAGAATTTGTAGGATTTCGGTCCTGCCAGCCCCAAGCAACCCGCCTAACCCAAACACCTCCCCGGCTCCAACCGCAAAATTTACATCTCGCACCAGCATCGGACGGCTGGGAGTCGGCGCGGGGTGTTCCAGGGACAGATTCCGGACTTCCAACATCGGCTTTGCCACGTTCGCGGCGTCCTTATCTTCGGCGAGCATTTCTTGAATCTCGCGCCCTACCATCATCCGGATCAGATCCTTTCTATTCGCTTCCTTGGCCGGCACCGTCCCGATATGGCGTCCATCCCGGAGCACGCTGACGGTATGAGCGAGCTCGGTGACCTCCTCCATGCGATGCGAGATATAGACAATCGCTACCCCTTCCGCCGCCAAGCGACGAATCACCTGAAAAAGACGTTCCGTCTCGCTGATTGAAAGTGCCGAGGTCGCCTCGTCCATGATCAAAATTCGCGCCTTCGATACGAGCGCTTTTGCGATCTCCACTAACTGTTGTTCTCCCACGCGCAGCTTCGAGACCGGGAGCTGCAACGGCCCGTGAAAATTAAGCGTCTTAAGAACCTCTTCCGCAGCTCGCACTTGACTCTTGCGATCAACAAAAAAACAGGACTGCAATTTCTCTTGGCCGAGGAAAATATTTTCGTCGACCTCGAGCTCAGGAACCAGGCTAAGTTCCTGCTGAATCATCGCGATACCGGCCCGGGTGGCATCCCGGGGAGAAGTCAAATAAACCGGCTGTCCCCTTACCAAAATCTGCCCCTCGAAATCCTCGATCAACCCCGAGGCAATCTTCATTAACGTGCTTTTACCCGCCCCATTCTCGCCCATTAAGGCGTGAATTTCCCCGGGCATCAGTTGGAAATCGACGTCGCGCAGAACTTGAGTCGGACCGAACGACTTCGAAATCCGCCGCATTTCGAGCGTGAACGATTCGCTTGGCTGGCTCATGAGATCAACCGATGACATGGCGAAAGGCGGAACCTGTCGCGCCGTAGCTCAGAGAAAGGCGGGACTTGTCGCGCTGTAGCTCGGCGAAGGCGGACGGCTCAGAGGTAAGGGTTAGCGGGAACACGGAAAACCGGATGATTCAGGGGGGGCTTTTGATTGATACTCGTCAGCAGGATTAATGTAAAGCTTTACATAATATTTTGTTTATTCCATCCTCCCTCTCGATACGTTACCTCCAAAAAATTTCCCCCGGACCCAGAAATCCAGCCGCCTAATCAACTAATTCAATGACCCTTTCAGAGCTCGCCCTCGAATTGAATGTGAGCATCGCCACTGTATCCAGAGCCCTTAACCGGCCGGATGACGTTGCCCCCAGCACCCGCGAGCGAATCTTGGCCGCTGTCCATCGCAACGGAAATTACCAACCAGGCAAAGCTCGTTGGTTGCGAGCTCAACAAACTCGGACCATCGGGGTCGTCATCTCCGATATCCGAAATCCTTTTTTCGCCGCCTTCGTTAAATCCATTGAGGATATCGCCAGAGACAACGGTTATACCGTCCTGGTTTGTAATGCCGACGAGGATTCGGAGAAAGAGGAAGCGGCCCTCTCTATGTTCCTCGACCGCAAGGTGTCTGGACTGATCAATTGTTCTACCGGTGGAAATGTGGCTCTGCTCCGCGCGGTCCGGCAAAGCGGAGCTGCTATTATCGATTTTGACCGAGAATCGGGCTTAGAGAATGCCGACGTCGTCACCGCAGACAATACGCGCGGCACCGCATTAGCGATCCAACACTTAATTTCACTGGGTCATCGGCGAATCGCCACCATCGCCGGACCTCTCCATCTATCCAATGCCCGGACTCGTCTGGAAGGCTATCAACGATTGTTAACTCGGGCTGGGATCGAGTTGGTCAGCCAATATGCTCAATCCGGGAATTTCCAGGCTGAATCCGGTTATGAGTGCGCCAGGAAGCTGTTCAAACTACCGAAGCCGCCTACTGCCGTTTTCGTTGCCAATTTGGAAATGTGCTCGGGGCTTATCACTTTCGTGCGGGAAGCAAGTATCCGGGTACCTGAAGACTTGTCGGTTGTGACCTTCGATGACGCCTTTTGGATGCGATATATCGATCCACCAATCACCGCCATCGCCCAACCGGTGGAAAAGATGGGCCAATACACGATCCGACTAATGTTGGAGCGACTTCGCGGTCGCCAGGGTGTCCAGCGGAAAATGTTTACCCCAAAGCTCATCGTGCGCGGATCGACCGCCGCCCCAGGGGAAAGTAATCAGTAATCAGTGTCCCAGTAATCAGTGCTTATTTCTGCGATAGAAGCCATCGGCTTTCGGACTGATTACTGACTCACTGATTACTGATTACTTGGAGTTTCGCTCAACCGCTCCTCGGGTCGCCTTGTCCGCCACGCAGCGCTCCAGCAGCCTGCCCAGCGCCTCATTAAACTCAGCTTCGCGCTCTAGGTTTGGCATATGCCCGACGCCTTTCATCCACACAAGCTCCGACCGTTTCAATAACCTGCTCATCTGCTCAGCATCCGCCCGCGTGGTAAAGGCGTCTTCGTCGCCCACCACTACTAGCGCCGGGACTTCAACGCTTGCCAACGTTTCTTCGTAGTCAGGTCGCTCAGCTCGCCCCCGGATCGCGGCCGCTGCTCCGATCGGGTCCGTGGTCCGCATCATTGATCGCACATGATCGGCAACTTGTGGCAGCGCTATCAAATTCGCTGGTGTCACCATTTTCGGTAACACTTCTTCAGAATACGGCTCCATCCCCTCCTTCAACAAGCGGTCCGCCATGGCAATGCGCTGACGTTTACCTTGCTCCGTTTCCGCTCTACAAAAGTAGCAGCCAACAGGACACCGCGTACCCGTTCAGGATAAAGCCGGCAAAACTCCATGACGATCTGACCACCCATCGATAAACCACCAATCACCACATCCTGAATCCCCATCTCATCTAACAGCCCAGCAATATCGCCCGCAAAAATGTCGAGCGTGGTTTTACCCGGAACCACCATGCTTCTCCCATAGCCACGTAAATCAGGCACGATTGCTCTCCACCGGCGTCTTCCATCGTCCTCGTGCTCGTGCTCGAAAATTTTTGGGGCTACCACGATCGAATCACCTTCGCGTCTACCTTTAGTTTCAACCAAACTCTCTGAACTACTCACACCCTCGAATCGAGCACGAGGACGAGCACGAGCACGATTGAAAGACCCAATCCACTCCGTCTGCGGCTGCCACATCGTACGATTAAACGGATGACCGTGGACCAGCACCAAAACATTGTCTCCTTCACCCCCATCGTCGTAGGCGATCGTGATACCGTTCACTAACGCCTTAGCCATTTTGTCATCTGTCATTTTGTCATTTGCCATTCGCCCCGACCCGACCGCATCGCCCAGCGCGCAGCAACTACCGCCGCCAGTAGCAACGCCAGCACCACCCAAAGTTTGAGATCGATCTGTTCGCCCAGGATCAAACTGGCGGCGACTACCGCTAACACCGATTGAAACAACTGAATCTGACTCATCCGGGCCACGCCGCCCCGGGCCAAACCCCGATAGTAAAAGGCGAACCCAATAAATTGAGAAACCAATATTTGATACCCGAGACCAAACCAGGCGGAAGGCGAATCGACCGGACTAAGCGGACCTCGCCCGATCAGATACACAAAAAACAAAACCAAAGCCACCGGCGCCGAAAAAACCAACATCCAACAGATCGCGCGCCATCCACCCATCTCCTGCGCCAGGAGACCGCCTTCTGCGTATCCATAGGAACACGCCACACAGGCTACAATGATTAGAAGATCGGCTTGCCGCAGCTGGATACCACCGGCCCGCGAGATCAAATACCAAACCACCACTGCAGTTCCTCCCGCTGCAATCGCCCAAAAGGCGATTGGTACTGGTTCACGCTTTCGCCAAACGCCGAAAACCGCGGTCAACAGGGGCAGGATCGCTGAAACCGTTGCGGCATGGCTCGCCGGCACGCTCTGCAAAGCCATCGTTGTAAGAATCGGGAAGGCAAAGACAATCCCGGCCGCCGCCGAGCACAACCGCAATACCTGCTTCGACGCCGGCATCGGATATCTCCCTAGTAAAACACAAACAGCTGCAATGGTGCCGGCTCCAGCGCCCCTGGCTAACGCGATGAGTAAAGGATCGAAACTGCCCAGTGCCAGCCGGGCGCTAACAAATGACAGGCTGAAACACAGCACCCCGAGTGAGGTAAATATCCACCCTTCCAACTCATGTTGCGGAGGCGGCTCCTTCGTCCGGCAGAGCCCTACTTCCTCCGTCGCCGAAGCCACGGAGGGCACGTCCTCTCTCGTTAACCCACCTTCGATGACACGAAAAGGTGACCGCATTCCTTCCATAAGGCCCCAATCTTGCCCAGACGAACCGACCAGAACAGATACAGAATGCTGGATATTCAACCAGAACAGTTTGCTCTTGGGCCTGGCGGTGTAGTAGGAGTTCAGGAGTTCAGGAGTTCAGGAACTGATTACTGATTACTGATTACTGATTACTGATTACTGATTACCGACCCCCGCCACCAACCACGACCCTCAAGCCACCCAACCATCCGCCACCCCAGCGCCACCCCAATGGACCCTTCTTACCAGCTTCTCGCGGATAGGCTCCATAGACAAATCGATGCTCGGACATATCTGCCTGGCGACCGGTTGCCTTCGGTCCGCGAATTGGCGAAGGACCACGGCTTTAGCTTGGAGACGGTCCTGCATGCTTTCCGGGTGCTAGAAAATAAAGGGGTGGTCGAAGCCCGGGTCCGGAGCGGTTTTTACGTTCGGGAGCCCAAGCTGCGTTTAGTAGCGGCGCCTACCAAAACTCAGACGATTTTCCGAGCAAAAGACGTCGCGGTTAGCTCGCTGAGACACCAAACCGTCACTTTCGGCACCTCCAAGCATGTGGTACCACTCGGACTCAGTTTGCTGGGTTCAGAGGTATTACCGGCGCGAAAGCTGGCTCAAACTGCTGCCAGCGCAGCTCGCCGTTACCCAGCAGAAACATCCAACCAGGGTCCTCCGGCCGGAATCGAACTGTTGCGTCAACAGGTGGCGCAGCGAGCGAACGCCTGGGGATGTTTTCTTTCGCCGGATGATTTCGTGATTACCTGCGGAGCATCAGAAGCTCTTCACTTGGCGTTAAGAGCGGTGAGTCAACCAGGCGATATCGTGCTCGTGGAATCGCCCACCTATTTCGGTGTGCTGGAGATCATCCAAAGCCTAGGGCTAAGAGTCGTGGAATTGGCCACCGATCCAATCCAAGGGATCGATCTTGGCGATCTCGAGAACGCGCTGCAGCGGTTTACCAGAGTGGCGGCCTGTCTGTTGGTAACAAATTTCAGTAACCCTCTCGGTTATTCACTAAGTACCAAGACCAAGCGCGACTTGGTTCGATTATTGGCCAGGTTCGGTGTTCCTCTCATCGAAGACGATATTTTTGGGGAGCTGCACCGCCCGGAAACAGAACGTCCGAAGGTCGCAAAAGCTTTCGATCAAGACGGATCTGTTATTTTGATCGGTTCCTTTTCTAAGACCTTAGCGCCCGGTCTTCGAGTTGGTTGGATCGTGCCAGGCAAGTTTCATGACCGGGTCCTGGAGCTCAAGTCCGCGACCAGCTTAGCAACTGCTTCGCTTCCCCAATTAACCGTCGCAGAATTTCTGAAATTCGGTTCGTTCGATGCCCATTTACGACGCTTACGCAAGTTTTTAGCGGACCAAGTTTATCGGTTCAGTAGCGCTATTGCAGAAAGTTTTCCGGAATCGACCCGGATATCTCGCCCCAGCGGCGGGTTTCTACTCTGGATCGAACTTGAAGAAGACTTCGATGCGCTCGAACTGGCCGCGGACGCACTTAACCGGTTTCGGATCGCCGTCGCTCCCGGCAACATTTTCTCCGCGACCGGTGAACGCTACCGCAATTGTCTCCGAATCAGTTGCGGGCACGCCTTCTCCCCACGTTTCGCCGAAGCGATCCAAACCCTAGGCAGGCTCGCCGCGCGACCGGGCGCGACGCGGCGAATAGCCAATAGCCGGTAGGGAGTCTGGGCGGAGGAGGCCAGGAGCCAGGAGGCGTCAACTGTGGAGCGCTGCCTCGCTTGCGAGGCCGTCGAACACAAGGAGAGACATCATTAACTAACGCCATCCTCCGCGTGCTCCGCTCTATCGCGTACCTATCGAGACGACGACCGAGATATTGGGAATGCTGCGCCCCCAAGATCAGGTAACGATCGAAAATTCTCAATCAACCCGATTCAGAGCGTAGACAATGCCACGGGCGGGCGTAACCGTATCGCCCTGTTCACCACGGCCTCGCAAGCGAGGCAACGCTCCACGGCTGGCGGCCTCCCGGCTCCCTCTCCTTGAACTCCTCGAACTCCTTGGACTCCTGCTTTGCCATCTGCTATTTGGTATTCGCGCAGCGCCCGACCTATGACTTGGTATTACCTAATCGGAAGCCAGCCTACCGGTCCGGTGGAGGAACCCGAAATCGATCGGCTTTTCAATCACGGAACGATCAATCTGGGGACCCGGGTTTGGCGCCAAGGATTGCAGACTTGGAAAACCGTTGCGGAAGCTTTTAACCGGCCGGCAGTCAACTGTTTCAGATGCAAACGGCTTTACTCACCAGATTTATCCGTTCGCTATGGTCCGCTCAGTCTGTGCGAGGATTGCAAAGACATATTCTTCCAACAGATCAGGGAAGGATTGTCTCCTGAAACCACTGGCATCTATGGTGGATTTTGGATACGAGCCGGCGCCTATCTCATCGACCAGATTGCGCTTTTCTTGGTTCGTCTTCCGTTAGAGCTCGCATTCCGAGCGTATGTTTTCTGGGAAACATTTCAATTAGCATCCGGAAGTACTCCGCGACCGTTCTGGCAGTCACAAGGAGTCTTAATTGCCTATGGGCTCTATTTCATTTTGTTCCTCCTGATCTCTCTGGGCTACTTCGTGTTTTTCGTCGGCAGATACGGGGCTACGCCCGGTAAAATGGCGCTGAAGTTGCGCGTCGTTCGGTCCGATCTATCGAAAGTCTCGTACCTGAGAGCGCTCGGACGTTATTTCGCTGAAGGCTTGAGCGGGATGCTGCTATATATCGGATACATTATGGCCGGGTTCGATTCGGAAAAGAGGGCGTTGCATGACTATCTTTGCGATACCCGGGTGATAAAACGCCAATAGACGTCATGAGCGCCGGCGCTTTTTGTCCCATCTGCCATCATCTACTAGCCACCTCCCAGTGGAACCTGGAACATTTTACCGCCTGTCCAAATTGTCAGGCGCCGACTCGTACTCTGGTATTCCCGGCCATGGCCAGAGCCACGTCCCCGGCGCGACCGGAACCGCGTAGCGAGACCCAAGCGGGTTGCTTTTTTCACAGTAATTCACGAGCGGAAAATGTTTGCAGCTCATGTGGCCGGTTTCTTTGCTCGCTCTGTACGCTCGATTTCGGAGCCCAAAAACTTTGCCCGGACTGCATCTACAGAAGACGCCGGCAGGCGTCAGAACCGTTGTTCCGGGACCAAACCATCCTTTTCGATAATATTGCGCTGTTGCTGCTGGTCATCCCGGTCCTTTGTTTCGTGTATATTTATTTGGGACTAATTTTCAGCGGCTTCGCCTTAGCAATCGTTATTATCGGGTGGCGACAACAGCGCCCCTTGGTGCCACGGTCCAAGTACCGATTCGTTTTGGCGGCCGGCTTGTCCTTGGTAGAGGGCGTCGGTTGGATCGCGATGGTCTGGCTGATCGTCTGGCTAATTCAAAGTAATCCCACTGACTTCGGCTTATGACTGATCCCGCCTTCGCAGAGCCTTCCTCCGACGTCCGGTTGAGCCGGACTATGGCGGACAAGCCGGCGCTGCAGGCTCCGTACCGAAAAATCGCCGCTACGGGTTGGACCTCCCGCCTGTTCCCCGGTGCGCGCAGCGCTATTTACCTCGGCGACGATCATTTGCTTCATGCCAAGCAAATTATGATCTTTGAGAAATATCGGCGCTTTTACTTTTCTGATATCGAGGCGATCTCTTTTTCCAAGAGCAACCGCTGGATTTGGTTCTCCGCGGTTTGGGGATTTCTTCTGTTCTGCAGTCTGTTCTGGTACCTCGGTCAGCAGACCTGGTGTTATCTTGTTGGCGCCCTATTCTGCCTGTTTTTTGGTGGATTGCTTTTATCGAACCTGATTGCCGGTGCCACTTACGTTGTTAACATCCAAACTGCTGCTCAGATTCGCCGGTTGCGGCCTGTGGAACGGGAAAGCCAGCTTATAAAGTTCCAGCAGACGATTGTTCCAATCATCATGCAAGCTCAGCAGAACCAGGCGGCAGCATGAACCTCGCAGCTCGCCGCTGTTTAGTGCATCCGGACCGAGAGGCTGCCGCCAGGTGCCCGAGTTGCCACCAATTCTACTGCCGCGAGTGTGTGGTCGAACACGATACTCGTTTCCTGTGCGCAGCTTGCCTCCAGAAATCAATCCAAGCCGCAAGTAACCGCAGGTCCATCGGGTTTGACTGGCTAAGTCCATTCCGGCTTTTGCTCGGATTTGCCGGCGCTTATCTCTCGCTCTACGTGATCGAACGAATCCTGCTGCTCATCCCTGTCAACTTGTATAACGGCACGTGGTTCTGAAGAAAATAGCCGATAGCCGATAGCCGATGAATGACAAATGACAAATGACAGATGACAAATTGGCGAAGCTCACCTTTCACCTTTTCACTGATTACTGATTACTGAAACATGATTGACCTGTTAGAGGAAGCGATTCATTTGCTGCGCAGAACCTCTGCTATCACCTACGCCTACTACATACTAGGTGTTACGCCGTTCGCGCTTCTCTTTTTCCAACTTCTAGCGGATGCATCCTATCACCGGTACCTCGCCGAACACCTAGGCGAGTCAGTTATTCGTCTGTCGGTTGGTTACTGTTGGATGAAAGGGTTCCAAGCCTTGGCTTGCCAGCGTTTACTTGCGTCCTACTCAGGAGAACCAGTTCGTCGTCGCGGGCCGTTAGCGTTGCTGCAACTTTGGTCCGCCCAATGTGCGATTCAGCCGTGGGGTATTCTAATTAAACCCATGGCATCCGTAGTCCTGGTGCCTTCTCCGTTCGTAGACGCGTTTTTTCAGAACGCTAGCATCGTCATCACGGGCAACCGCGGCGATTTCATGCGTTGCCTCCGGCTTTCCATGGGCAAGATCGGTCCGGGGCTAGTTTTGAACGGGATCATCTTCGCTTTCCGGATCGTGATGTTTATCTGCGTTTATTCGACGCTCGCCACGTTGCCATTCTTATGCAAAATGCTCTTCGGCATCGAAACGTTGCTGACTCACAATTTCCAATGGCTGGCCTCAGTCCCTTTTCTGTTAGGAACGGGGTTCGTTTCCTATCTCATCATCGATCTTTTACTAAAATCTTTTTACGTGATTCGGCTTCGACAGATTGAATGTGAAACTTCAGGAAAAGATCTGGTACACCTTCTTGCTGAACTGGGCCATGCCGTCGCGGTCAAGTAGAAGGAGTTCGAGGAGTTCAAGAATGAATCAGACCTGCGCTGTCACACGAACCTCCTTGAACTCCTTGAACTCCTCGAACTCCTTCTTTCTGCGATCTTTTGCGGCTATTCTGATAGTCTTCGCGCCGGCTAACAGCTACGCCATTTCGATCGACCGTTCGGCGGAGGAACTGCATTCAATGCCGTTGGCCAGCGCCACGCCGAATCCTGCGCGGCTCCCTACTGCTGAAGTCAACCAACAACTCGACCGCGTGTTGACGGCGCCAGAATACGCTTGGCGGAACCCCAGCAAAGTCGAAGCGCCGCCTAGCTGGTTGGAGCAGTTCCAGGATTGGCTCCGGGATGCTCTTGCCAGTTTTGGTCGGGCCCTCGACCGGTTGGGACGAGCGATTGCTAGATGGCTCAGCTCGTTATTTCCCCAAGTTTCAGGCATCAATACGGGCGGAACCGATGGAATGAGCGTGGTGGCTCAAGTTTTATCCTGGGTGGCCATCATTGGGACTGGCGCGGTCTTAACCTTGATCCTGGTTAAGATAATCTCCCGACGGCGCGCAGTTACACCGCCCAAAGCTCCCGTCGTTGCTCCAACCCCAGACCTGGAAAGCGAGGACACAACCGCCGATCAGCTTCCGGAGGACGAATGGTTACGGTTAGCCCGGCAAAAACTGGAGGACGGCGATCTGCGCCAAGCTTTGCGCGCTCTATTTCTAGCAGCGCTTTCTCTGTTGGGCGCTCACGGCCTGATACTGATTCGGAGATCGAAATCGAACTTTGACTACGAACGCGAGTTAAGCCGGAAACGAGGCTCTGCGCCCGGACTCGACGAGATATTTTCGGCTGATCGAAATTTGTTTGAGCGCTGCTGGTACGGCGCCCATCCCGTTACCACCGCCGAGTTCGAACAATCAGATAGTCTTTACCAGCGTCTGAAACATGTCTGCCTGCGAAGAAATGATATGCATTGAAGGAGACTGCATTCGACAGAATCGGGGCGCCGCGGGTGCCCCGAAGGGGCGAAAGGACTCAGCCCGGGGTTTTAACCCCGGGTGTAATGTTTTAACGGGACGTGCCCTGCTTGTCCGCCGTAGCTCGGCGTCAGCGAGCGAAGGAGGAAAGGGGCACCAGATGGAGCTCGAGTGGAGCAATCCCCGAAATATCTCCGTCCGTAAAGAAATGGTCCGATCTGGCGCCACTTTTCCGCCTTCGTCCCGTATCCCCGAACTACGGCGGACAGGCAGGGGGCATCCGTTTACTACGGATAACCCGGGGTTAAAACCCCGGGCTGCGTCCAATCGCCCCTTCGGGGCAGCCCAGACCTCGTTGTCACGATTTCAATCCGACCAGGCGTCAACACCATTCCCCTACTCCACCACTCCATCACTCCATCACTCCATCACTCCATCACTCCCTTTACTCCGCGCGCCCCGTTCGAGCACGAGCACGAGTACGACGCCCCTAACTCCCTAACCCTATGCGTAACGATCGGTTGATTGCCTTCATCTTGATCGGATTAATGGCGGCTCTTTTTGCATTTGTCGGGGTTCAAATGTTTAAGGTCCGCGCAGAGGTCAACGGAATTTATCCCGAGTATTCGAGTTTCCGGGCAGATCCAAAAGGTTATCGGATCCTATTCGAGACATTGTCCAGGCTCGGATCGATCCAGGTCGAACGTTTCGAGCAACCGCTAACCGAGCTACCATCGGGCGCCGGTAAAATCTTAGTTCTGGCGGGCGTTCCCCCGAGCGGGTTGTCGACCGATCAAAACAAACTTTTAGACGATTGGACGGCAAAGGGAGGGACGATGCTGATTGCCTATAGCTCTCTCAGCCCAGCCAGCTTGCGACCAACCGAGCACGATGGAGGTGAAACTCAGGCGACTCCGGGACCGCCGGAGAATAAACCGCTTCGAGACGAAGTCGGAAAATCCGACAACTGGGGAATTCGAATATTCTGGTCCAAACAAACGTTGCTGACCGAACTCCAATCGAATCTCTTCGCGGACCGGTTCAGTTGGGCCGGTCATTTGTATATTCAGCCAACGAAAAGCGACTGGGAGGTTATGGCTAAAACTCGAGACCTGCCGGTGGTGCTCCAACGAAAGTTTGGCGCCGGTAAACTAGTGCTGCTAGCTGATTCGTATCCGCTCTCCAACGTAGCTCTGGCGGCTCATCGGAACGCGGCATTAGTTAGTTGGTTATTTCCTCAACATTCGACGGTTATTTTCGACGAAAGCCATTTCGGCATCGTTAACCATCCCGGCATCATCGGGTTAGCCAGGCGTTATGGCTTGGATGGCGCATTTGTTGCCATCCTTGCCTTGGCGCTGCTCTATCTATGGGCAAACCGTTACAGCTTGAAGCCTGTACGCCGGATGCGGGCAGACTCTCAGGCTGCGGTACGCGGTATCGGAGGAAACGAGATCTTCACCAACTTATTGCGACGCACGCTTCCCACCAAAGATCTCTGCACAATCTGTCTGCAGATTTGGAAACAAAAAGGACCGACTAACCCAACAAAACAGGCTCGCCTGGAAAACTTGCTGAACTCGTTACCGCCGACTGCCTCGCAAGTGGATCGCTATAACCAGATCGTGAAATTGCAACACTCATGAACGACTCGATTGATGAACTAAAAGAGGTTCTGGCTCGAGCCCGAACCGAGGCGGCCAAGGTCGTCATTGGACAGGAAGACGCGATTCGGTTTGCCTTGATCGCCATCTTCACTAATCAACATGCCTTAATTGAAGGGGTGCCAGGGGTTGCTAAAACTTTGCTGGTCAGGACCCTAGCACAAATCCTGGGAAGCCCGTTTGCCCGAATTCAATTCACGCCGGACCTGATGCCTTCCGACATATTAGGCACCAACGTTTTCAGCTTTCAAAAAAGCGAGTTCAGTTTCGTCCCGGGTCCGATTTTTACTACTTTTCTGCTAGCCGATGAGATTAATCGTGCGCCCAGCAAAACCCAATCGGCTCTTCTACAGGCCATGCAGGAACGTCAAGTGACCATCGACCGAAACACGTATCGGTTAGCCGCAAACTTCACGGTATTTGCCACGCAAAACCCGATTGAGTTCGAAGGAACTTATCCGTTACCGGAAGCCCAGAAAGATCGCTTCATGCTGAAGATTCGAATGGATCTACCCCAGCAAGAGGAAGAGCTTTTTTTAGCTCAACGCATGTTAACCGCAGACGCGCCGGAAGCCGTTTTGGAACGAGGCGCGGTACAAACGGTGATTTCGGAGCAAGATCTCGCTCGCGTCCGTGCCACGCTAAGCGAGGTTCTGATTCGGCCTGAGCTGGTGGCCTACCTGGTGGAGATCGTCAGGGAAAGCAGGCGCCACGAGAGCGTTCTTTTCGGCGGCGGACCGCGTGCCACGCAGTCCCTGATTTTGGCGAGCCGGGTGCATGCGGCCCTCGATGGAAGAAACTTTGTCACGCCGGACGACATCCGGTTGCTCGCCCAAAGCGTCCTGGAACACCGTTTGGTATTGCGACCTGAATTCGAAATCGAAGGCTCGGATGCTAATGCGGTCGTGAAGGATATTTTGGAAAAGCTGCCGGTCCCGAGATGATCGCGCCGCGGACCAATCTGGTGGCATGGGCCGCCGCCATCATTTTACCGCTCTCGATTTTGGCGGGTGTGGTAGGCAGTCTACGCTCCATCAGCGTTCTTGGCATCGCGGTATTCGCCCTGGCTAGTTTAGTCGATTTACTCCTCGGCCTGGGAAAGTACCGGCCACTCGAATTCCAGATCCCGCCGGTGAACCGAGTCACCGCTGGCCGCGATTTCGAGCTCGGTCTCAAGCTGAGCGGGACCGGACTGCGCGGAGGCACCATCCGCTTCGGTCTCGATCTGCCTCCCACCATTAAGGCCGATCAATCGAGCATCGTCCTTCGAATCAAAGGCGACCTCGTAAATCTCTTGATCCCGGTCAAAGCGGTGGCAGAGCAACGCGGAGCTTATCCGATCAACCGACTCTTTTTCGATTGGGTCTCGCCGGCACGGTTCTGGGTTTTCCGTGAAGAACGTCCGCTTAAAAGCGAGCTCCGAGTTTATCCTGATCTCGCGCTAGAAGGCCGAAAGATCGCTCATTTCCTGAATCGAGGCGGGTTCGGTGTTCATCGTCAGAGACAGATCGGCCGTGGCCGCGAGTTTGAAAAGCTGAGAGAATATGAACCGGGGGACAGTTTTGATTCGATCCATTGGAAAGCGGCAGCCAAGCGTCACAAACCAATCACCAAAGTTTTTCAGGTAGAAAAATCCCAAGAGGTTTACTTGGCGATCGACTCTTCTCGCCTGAGTAGCCGCTCGATTCCTACCTCGTCGGCTCCCATATCGTCCTCGTCCGTTCCTTTATCGTCCTCGTCCTCGTCGTCGATAGTTGTTCAACCGAGCTTCCGGCAGGCCTCAGAGACCGAAGAACCCGAACGAGCAGGAGCTCGTCCCCACCAGACTATTCTTGAGCGTTTCATCGCCGCCGCACTCCTCGCCGGCGCTACCGCCGAACGCCAAGGCGACCTGTTCGGCCTCATTACTTTCAGCGATAAAGTCGATCAAATGGCGCGGGCTCGAAGTGGTTCCCTTCACTTCAATCATTGCCGCGATCTACTGGTTAATCTTCAACCTAAGTTGGTTGCTCCCGACTTTGAAGACATCGCAGCGACTTTGCTTAACCGGTTAACCAAACGTTCGCTTCTAGTTTTCTTAACCTCGCTGGATGACTCAGTGACCGGGGAGAACTTCTTACTGGCAGCCCGGTTTTTAGCTCGGCGACATCTGGTCATGGCGATCATGCTTTTGCCACCGGGGACCCAACCGCTTTTCAGCGCGCCTGGCGTTGAGCATACGGATCAAATCTACGAGAACATCGCCGGGCATCTGCGTTGGGCCAAACTTCAAGAACTGCGCAAGCAACTTCTACAGGCAGGGGTGCGGTTTCATTTAGCTCCTGACCAAAACTTCACTTTAACCGTGGTTAGTGAGTATCTGGCGACTAAGCGTCGCCAGCTTCTATGATGCTTCCGTTTGGCGTTCGGCGTTCGGCGGAGCGGCGTCCAAACGCTGTTTACAACTTTTTTTGATAATGTTACTACTTTCGAATGAATGATTTTACTGAGTTCGATGCGTTTCAACTTTGTCGGAGTTTCGCACGTGCCATCGCAGTGCCATTGAATGGGGGTGTCTTCGCGAGGGATCCTGTTCTGGTGACTCAATTACGGAAAACGATTATTTCCATTTATTCGAATTTCGCTGAAGGCTTTGAGCGCGACGGTAACCGAGAGTTTTCCCAATTTGTCTCAGTTTCGAAGGGGTCCGTGGGTGAAGCTCGAGGGCAATTACTTTATGCCGTGGATTTCGGCTATCTGCAGATCGAGCAATTCGAACCGATCAATTCCGCAGGCCTACGGGCAAGCCAATGCCTCGGAGGCCTGATGCGTCATTTGAATACGAGCGAAATGCGCGGCCGAAAATTCAAATTCCACGACGACCGAAAAAGATAACCGCCGACCCCAAACGCCCAAACGCCAAACGCCAAACGGATATGATTCTGGATCTCCGAAAGTTTATCGAGCGAGAACGCCCGATCTGGGATGAGCTGGATAAGCTGCTGCGCCAAATGGAAAACGATGCTGCCGCCAAACTAACCTTGGCGGAGGCAGAGCGAGCCCATTACCTCTATGAACGAACTAGCTCTGCTCTAGTGCGAATTGCCACTTTTGCGGCTGAACCAACTCTAATCAGTTTTCTTCAAGCATTAGTGGCGCGCGCCTACAGCGAACTGAACGACAATCGAGCCCCCACCCGCAGATTCCGGCCGAGAACCTGGCTTTTTACTACGTTCCCGCGGACCTTTCGCCAGTATCAACGTTATTTCTGGTTCGCTTTACTGCTCACCGCGGTCGGCGCTTTATTCGGCGGAGCCGCTCTCTCGTTCGACGCGCGGGCAAAATCGATCCTGTTAGGTGAATTTCCGCACCTGCTCGGAAACCCCGCGGACCGGGTTCACGAAGAGGAACATTCGACCGCATCTCATCTCGAAGGAGAACACACGACATTTTCCGCTTATCTAATGACTCATAACGCCCGGGTGGCGCTAGCTTCTTTAGCCCTGGGGATGACCTGGGCAATCGGCACCATTATTCTGGTTTTCTACAATGGCGTAATTCTTGGAGCCGTCATCGTGGACTATGTTCGCGCCGGTCAATCCGTTTTCCTGGCTGGCTGGCTGTTACCTCACGGGGTCATCGAGATTCCGGCTATTCTCATCGCGAGTCAGGCTGGCCTTCTCTTGGGCCAAGCCTTGATCGGTTGGGGATCCGACCAAACCATCGGCCAGCGCCTTCGCCAAATCTCTAATCCTCTGGTCACGTTAATCTGTGGAGCCTGTCTTCTGTTAATTTGGGCGGGAATCGTCGAATCGTTCCTATCTCAATATCACGCACCCATTCTGCCCTATTCCCTTAAAATCAGCTTCGGTGTTCTAGAACTAGCCCTTTTGATCTTCTATTTAGGCTTTTCCGGACGGCGCAGTAGCGATGCAGCTTCGTCCTCGTCCTCGTCGTCGTCCTCGTCCTCGATTGTTTAACCATGCCCGGCGGAATGAATGATTTAATGGTGCTGCTGCGTTTCCAACTTCTGGCACGCCGATTCCCTAAAGTAACCACATACCCTTCGAGGACGAGGACGACGACGAGAACGAGGACGAACCGCAAGCAATGAATCGGTCCAACGAGCTGATCCTGCAAACACCCGAGGGAGTCCGTTTCCGTTACCGGTTAGCTGGTCCGGCCGCCCGGTTCCTGGCTGTCAGTATCGATGTGGCGACCATTATGTTTCTTTCCTCCTCGGCCACCAGCATTTCTTATCTGTTGGGCGCATTCGGTTCTGACTTCGTCGCAGCCGCTCAATTCATTGCTTATTTCGCGCTTACTTTCGGTTATTCCATTTTCTTCGAGTGGGTCTGGCGCGGCCAGACCATCGGTAAACGCGTGTTGAAACTGCGGGTGGTCGATGCCGATGGTTTACGCCTCACCTCAGCCCAAATCGTTATCCGTAACCTGCTCCGGTTAGTTGACCTGCTGCCTGTCTGTTACACTGTTGGGGGCATCTTCATGCTGTTTTCGCCGAAGCTTCAGCGTCTTGGGGATCTAGCTGCTAATACTGTCGTTATTCGAATCGACACCGGTTTGCGTCCCGATCTGACGCCGATCTTAGGAGACAGCTATAACTCTCTCCGCGCCTTTCCGCACTTGGCGGCCCGGCTCCGGCAATCCGTCGATCCGGCCGAGGCCCAGATCGCTTTAGAAGCTGTTCTTCGCCGGGATAAGCTTGAAGCCGCAGCTCGAGTACAACTCTTCGCCACATTAGCGGAACATTTTCGATCCCTGATCACGTTCCCTGAAACCGCCACCCTAGGCCTGAGTGACGAACAATACGTCCGCGACGTGGTGGATCTTTTGTTCAGACAGAGCGTGGGGAAGCAGGAGCTAGGAGCTAGAATCTAGGAGCCAGGAGTGGCGTCGCCACGGCAAATCGTAATCGTCCTCGTCCTCGATCAGAGCGTTGGAGTGGCTTCGATTTTGCGGACAGTTGTTCAAATCGATTTTGTCCCGAGAATACGGATTTTGTCCCGAAGGCCCGGCCCGCATCGCTACGCGAAGCGTTGCGGGCGGGGACTACAGGACTCAGCCCGGGGTTTTAACCCCGGGTACGGAGAAAAAGGGCACCCGCCCTGAAGGTGGCGGTAGAGAAGCGTTTTCCGCCCTGGATGCCGAACGAGATCCTCAACGAATTTCTGCCGCCCCTTCAGCACCCCAAACCCGCTACGCGGGTCCAATTCAGACTTGGCGCAGTACTCCAACACTCCCACACTCCATCACTCTGCGCGGCCCGATTCGAGGACGAGGACGAGAACGAGGACGATTTTTGCAGCGACACCCCTCCTAGCTCCTAGATTCCAGCTCCTAGCTCCTCAACGAATAGTCCCCCGTTCGCTCGTCTCAATAAAAGTAACGAGATCCCTGAGCTCCGGCGATTCCGGCAAACTGCGCCCGATTTCGGCCAACGCTTGTTTGGTGTTCAGCTTCGCTCGATACAAAATCCGAAACGCTTCTTTCAGGACCCGGACGGTTTCGGACGAAAATCCGCGCCGCTCTAATCCGACTAGATTAATTCCCCGGATCTCAGCCGGGTTACCATCCGCGAGCATATAGGGCGGGACATCCTGAACGATCTTAGTGCAGCCGCCGGTAATGGCATGTTTACCAATCCGGCAAAATTGATGAACTGCCGATAGTCCCCCTAACACCGCGCACTCGCCAACCACAACATGACCGGCCAAGGTTCCATTATTGGAGAAAATCACGTCATTTCCCACCTCACAGTCGTGAGCGATATGCGCGTAGGCCAAGAAATGCCCGTTGTCACGAACGATGGTGACATTTCCGATCGAGGTCGCCCGGTTGACCGTCACGAATTCGCGAAAACAATTGTTATCCCCGATCTCCAAGTAAGTCGGTTCACCGGCATACTTCAGATCCTGGGTTTGTTGGCCGATCGAACCAAAGGCGTGGAACCGATTCCGTTTCCCGATCTTACTGGGTCCACAAACCGAAACGTGATGTTGTAACCAGCAACCGTCACCGATGACCACATCCGGTCCGATCACACAATAAGGACCAACCACTACCTCTGTCCCCAGCTCTGCTTTCGGATCGATGATCGCAGTCGGATGAATGCTCATTGCAGCACGAAAGCAAACATGAGCGTCCCTTCCGAGGTGACTTCTCCGTTCACCAAGCAACGGCAACTGGCTTTCCCGATGGTCCCCTTAGCCCGAAGCAGCTCAGCTTCAATAATCAAAGTATCGCCAGGCACCACCGGTTTTCTGAACTTAACCTCGTCTGCGCTCATAAAATATCCGACTCCGTTAGCGCCCGGGTTCGTCTTCAACATCAGAATGCTGGCTACCTGTGCCATCGCTTCAACCTGGAGGACGCCGGGCATGACCGGATGTCCTGGGAAATGACCTTGAAAGTACGGTTCATTCATGGTGACCGATTTCATGCCCACGATTTTCTTTTCCCCCTCAAACGAAAGGATCCGGTCCACCATTAAGAACGGATAACGATGAGGTAAAACGGCCAAAACATCTTTGGCGTCCATCACCGCTGAACCCTGGGGAGTCACCCGGGGAGGAACCATGGCCAACATCTGCGCGTAACGCTTGGAGATACTGCGAGTCAGTTCGCTGTTCGGTCCGTGTCCCGGCTTCACAGCAATTAGATGGCCGGCGATTCTGCAGCCCGCCAAGATCAGGTCGCCCAGGATATCCAGGATCTTATGCCGAACAAATTCGTCCGGAAACCGCAGCGGTTCCTTGCTCATGATCGAATCGCCTCGGATTACGACCGCGTTCTCTAAGCTGCCGCCGCGAATCAATCCTTTCTCCATCAAAGGTTGAACATCTTCGTAAAACACAAAGGTGCGAGCCGGCGCCAACTCCTTCTCATAGACCTCTGGCGTGATCTCGGTGGAAAAATATTGGGTAAACCGGCCATCCGGTCCCACCTGGGTGCATGAGACGCGGAAACCGCTTCCTGGAACCAAAGTCAGCAACGAACCGCTCTTGGTTTCCACATGCATCGGTTCGCGGATTTCGAACACCTTTCGCAGGGCGTTCTGTTCTTCCAGACCGCATTTGTGAATCAACTCGACGAACGGAGCCGCGCTACCGTCGCAAATCGGAGGTTCGTTCCCGTTCAGCTCGACGACAGCGTTATCCACTCCCATCCCGTGTAACGCAGAAAGGACATGCTCGACCGTATGCACTTTTACGTTGCCTTCCCCCAGCGTCGTGGCTCGTTCCACTTGTTTCACAAACTCGATCTTCGCGTCGATCGTAGGTTCGTCCGGCAGATCAACTCGTTTGAACTTTATGCCGTAATCGATTGGGGCCGGTTTAAGCTTAAGCACGACCTGCTCCCCCGTATGCAGAGAGGTTCCCTCGAGGCTAGCCGCTTTCGTGAGCGTACGCTGGTTCGTAAAGGCCATAGCGGAACGACCGAAGTACCATAATCACGCCCCCGAGGCAAATTCCCTAGAAAAACGAAGAAAAATCCTTCTTCAGGGCTTTGGGGTGATCGATCGTCGTTCATCCGAGGCCACTTCGCCATTCGCCAGCCGGATAACCCGGTGCGCACTTGCCGCAATGGCTGAACTGTGGGTCGCGATCAATAAGGTGGTTAGCCCTTGTTCCCCGACCCATTGGAAGGCTTCCATCACCCGGGTCGCGCTCTCGGTATCGAGATTGCCCGTTGGTTCGTCGGCCAGCAACAAGCTCGGACGATGGATCAGGGCTCGCGCAATCGCAGCCCGTTGCATCTCGCCTCCGCTAAGTTGATGTACCAAATGACGAACCCGATGTTGGAGCCCGACCATCTCCAAAAGCTCCAGCGCACGTTGACGGGTCTCCTTCTCCTTCCAGCCCTGCAGCTGTAACGGCAGACAGACGTTCTCCAGCACGTTCAAGGTCGGTAACAAATTGAAAAACTGAAATACGAAGCCAAGCCGGGTTCGCCGATACCGGGTCAACTCCCGCTCGCTAGCCGAAGTCAACGACCAGCCATCCACCAAAATCTCTCCTTCATCGGGCTTATCCAGCCCACCTAATAGATGTAATAAGGTGCTTTTCCCCGAGCCTGACTCACCCATAACGGCGACAAATGCTTTGTCCTGAATTTGCAGATCAACACCATTTAATGCGATCACCGGGCTCTCACCCTGTCGATAACGTCGTCCGATTCCGCGTAGTTCAATCATGGCTTGATGCTCAGTCCTTCGGCCGAAGCCGTCTGCCGTTGCCGCTCATCGAAACTGTAGAAGCAGCGTGCAGAGATTATTAACGCGGTCGCCACATGCAACAAATCCAGGCTGCGAGTCGCGAAAGATTGGGTGTGGCGGTCGCTCAATTCCATGGCCTTCGCATAAATTTCAGAAGTTGACGGAACCAGGTCCACAAAAAACCCCTGTTGCTGCTGAGATTCGATCCGCTGGCAGATTTTGTCACGTTGGGTCAGAGTCAGTCGTTGTCGGGCAACGGCAAAGTTGAGCGCGTTTCGTAACTCAAGCTGCAGCAACGGCGTCAGAGCTAGAGACTCGGTGGCTCGGCCGATTTCGACGATGGCCAAATCCGTGGTGGTCTCCGCCAGGTAAAGCGAAACTAAAGAGCCGGTATCCGCATAGTTCATGATCGATCGCGGCGAGCGTATGCCCTTTTTTAGGCGATTCACCCGACATCAATACCGGTAGGTCGAGCGCTCCTCTTCCACGATCGACGGTTGCCGGGTGGGCTTTGGACCGAGAATCTCTTGCTGGATCGCCAAGAAGTCAGGCACCGCAAATTTTCTGCGCCGGGATTGTCCCGCTGGGACTAGACGCGCAACCACTCGCCCCCGCTTCGTTATTTCAATTGATTCGCCCTCTTCGATCCAGCGAAACACTTTAGGAAAATGGTTGCGCAAATCGGCAACCGTCGCCGTCTTCATGAGAGATACTTATCTCATCAACCTCAATCCCGTCAATTCACCCCCTGCTTGAACGCTAGCACTTTCCCACGCTATCTTTCCCGTTGGTATCACCAATCACACTTTCACGAATCACCACTCGCTCATCACCTCCCTAAAAGACCGCGTCCTTCACGAGAACCAAGACTTCCTCGTCGTCGAAAAACCGGCCCATCGCTTAATCCATCCGACTAAACCCGATGGCACCGTTACCCTCTGGCATCAGCTTACTCAGTTGCTCGCGTTTGAAATTGCGAACGGAGGCCAGGTTTCGGTCATCACTCGATTAGATCGCGAAACCAGCGGACTGGTGCTCGTTGCAAAAACGCATCATGCTGCCAGAGATCTCCATACCCTGATCGAGAAACGAAAACTGACCAAATGGTATCAGGCGATCGTATGGGGCTGGCCTGAGCAGGACGAATTCGAGGTGGACCAACCGCTTCTCCGCCAAGGAACAATTGCACCCAGTAAAATTTGGCTTAAGCAAGCAGTCCACGCCTCCGGTTACCCATCTCATACCCGATTCCGAGTCCTCAATCGTTTTGAGAATCGGCACGGCAAGTTCGCCCTTCTCGAATGCGCACCGTTAACCGGTCGTACCCATCAAATCCGGGTTCACCTCGCCTTCTCCGGACACCCGATCGTCGGCGACAAAATCTATGGCCCGGACGAAAACTGCTACCTGGAATTCATCGAAACCGGTTGGACACCGGCCCTGGCCGAACAACTGTTAATCGACCGCCACGCCCTTCACGCCAGTTCCCTGGCGTTCACGCTAGGCTCCGAAAATTTCGTGTTCTCTTCTCCCCTGGCGACAGACCTACAAAGCTTCTTAGGCTAGCAGAATATTTCGGAACGAAGAACAAATCTCACGCAAAGACGCAAAGGCGCAAAGGTTCGGAGCATGCTGAATGAAGCTTGGTGTTGACAACACGATATCTTAATGTTGTATACTCCTGTATGCAGGAGGAGAATCGTATTGCTACAGAGGTGGTGGATGCAACCTTGAAACTCCACCGACACTTCGGTCCGGGGATCTACGAATCAGTCTATGAGCCCGTGTTAGTTTACGAATTGAAGAAGCGCAATCTGACAACGCGTCAGCAAACACCTGTTCCGCTAATTTACGAGGGAATCACTTTCGAGATTGGCTTCAAGACTGACATAGTCGTAAACGATTTGGTGATTTTAGAGCTAAAATCAGTCGAAAAGCTGGAACCCGTTCATTTCAAACAGCTCCTGACATACCTCCGACTCACCGGTCTTCATCTTGGTCTCTTAATCAACTTCGGTGAAAATCTGCTGAAAGACGGCATCCACCGAGTCGTCAACGACCTCTAGCCAGCCTCTTACAACCACCCGGAGCACGCGTTGCCAGTCAGAGCCGTTCCTTCAACACGGATCTAGCATCCTCTTAGTCCGAACCTTTGCGCCTTTGCGTCTTTGCGTGAGATTTTTCTTCTTCCGTCCTGGCTCCCTAGAAGATGAGCACTTGGTCGCCCTCGGTCACCTGGCTCAGGATTCTGGCTGCATCCCAGTTGGCTAAGCGGATACAACCATGGCTACCGGAACGTCCAATGGTATCGGGGCTAGCGGTTCCGTGGATACCAATGCCTTTTTTATTTAGCCCGATCCAGAGGATGCCGACCGGGTTCCGCGGACCTGGCGGGATATTATAAAAGTTATCGCTCCGGTACCCGTGCTCGAGCATCGCTTCATCCCAACGAAACCACGGTAGCGTCGCGATCCCCACCACTTTCCAGAGACCGATCGGGGCCGGCAGCTTCTGCGAACCCGGTGTAATTGGGAAAGAGCAGACCAGCTTGTCGCCGTCGTACACATCTAACATGCGATAACGGGTATCGATCTTGATCATCCGTTTCGCATACTCCGGATTAATCGGAATATGCGGTTGTTCTTTGACCTCTTCGATCTTGAACGCTGGCACATTCGGCACCCGAACCACGTCGCCGGTCTTCAAATTCTCGAGCTTCTTGTCCTTGTTAAGCTTAGCGATGAAATCGGGGTCTGAATGAAAGCGTTCGCCTAAGAACTCGCCGTTCGACCGGTAAAGCATCGCTTTGGTCTTCGCTTGTTCAGCCGGTTTATAAGGGATATTGCCGACTTCTTTCAGATCCTGATCGGTAATCGTGTACGTGGTATAAATCGGAAAAATTCTGGCGAGCTGTTGTTGAAGGTCGCTATCGATTTGGCCAGTCGGCTTTTGCCCGTTCGCAATCTGGTACCGGACCAGTGCTTTAGCCGTGAACTCGCCCCAGCGCCCGTCGAGCTTACCGGGCCCAAACGAATGTTGATCCAAGAAAATTTGTAATCGGGTCAAAATCTCCTGCGGCGCGGCCGGCTCGGCTCGGGGCACGGAGGGTTCTTCCGAGGTATTCGCCTCCGCCGGTTTGGGTGTGGCCGGCGCGATCGGATTACTGGGGAAATTCAAGTCCGGCTTCGGGGTCGGGGTACTCTTCCCGGTCGGTTTCTCGGCTTGACTCTCATCCACGACGAACGGCGTCAACGAGGCCGAAGGTGATGCTGACGGTTCCGGATCTGCCCCCTGTGAGAAAGCAACTGAAGTGATACCTAAAGTGCTGGCGACCAGCAACAAACGGATAAGCATAGCGAATGTAAGACCACGTGTCGGTTAAGGCGGACGGACCGGGAGTATACCATAGCGCTCGGTGTGGGCAATCTTTGCGTGAGATGCCTAGCGAGGAACCTGAGCGAGCGAGAAACTGCCCTGCAGATTGAATGCTCGGCGGGTCTCAGTGGAAACCCCGGCATGCCAAAATGATTAAAAGAAAGGCAGAGCAACAGCTGGCCAAACCAATGGTCATCCAAGGGTATTCCCAGCTGCCACCGGCCCGGACCAGGCAGGATGCCAGCGATGCTGAGACGGCTAAGATGAATTTTAATACGATACCTGACAGGTCAGACTCATTTTCTTGGCCCTGTCCAAGCGGCTCTTTTACCCACCTCTGACCGCTATTCAGCCAACTCAGGAAACAAGCCGCCACGCCAAACACGATCATCCCAGGCATCTGCTGCGGATTCATAGCCAAGGAATGAACCGGTGAGATGAAATAATAATCCAGTGCTAGCCACGATAACCCAGCCGCAAAAAGACCGGGCAAAAGCCCGCCATACCAGCTGCTCAGCATCACGGAGTAAAAGAAAATGGTGGAGCTATCCTTTAACGCTGATCCTAACCACAGCGTGCTAACGACCGCGAAACTGACGGCGATTACGGCTATTACATAAGGCGAGAAAGCTTGCCGCCATGCCCGTTTCTGGTCCGATATCGACATAAACCTTCGATTTCTCTATCTTTTCCATTTTGGGCCGAAGCACTCGAACGCTTGACCCGCGTAGCCGCTATCTCTTCCCCGCGATACCGCGGCTAGTTAGTTGTCTCGTCAATAATTAACAAATACGGATAATCCGCTGCCGTCACGGTTAGTTTCAGCTCGCGCCCGACTGCAAAATCAACGGTCACAGGTACCGAGACGTCATTGAGCGGATCATAAGCGCTCACCGTCGCGTGTTTTGCATGGATGCCGGTAAAATCGATTTCAAACGATTCGGGAGTCAGCGGTTGAGCGATATTCCTGGTCATCACGTAGTAGGGAATGACAAATCGATGAGCGTTTACTTGGTAGGGCAGGAAGGCGAATGCTTCCCGATCATAACCGGGCGGATGTGCGGGCGTCCCGTCTCCCGCGAACTGGTAATTATTATTCGAGTCGCGGATCGCTTTGACTTTTAACGCCCTGGTGTTCGATTCCTTCAGCGAGTCGTCCAGCCCCTTCTGCATCTGTGACACGATCTCGCTGATGATGTGCACCGCAGGCGACACGTAGGGGGTATCATCGGTCGGGTAGGTCGAATTTGTCGTTGCGTATTGGAGGAATGAATCCGAAAGCACTTCGAAATCCCAATCACCACCCCCCGAGGCCGCGAACAAATCCACCAGTCCTGCACCTTTATTGAGAAAGAACGCCAAAATCCTTGAATCCCCTTTCGCTTTCATTAGCAGCGAGGTTGGCGAGTCGCTTACACCGACCAACGCCGGCATAATACCGATCTCGGAGATAAACACCGGGCACGGCAAAACTCGGCCGTTAACGATTCGCGCATTCGTTCCATGCAATGTGCCATAAATGGAGGTCGTTATAGGAGACAGGTCCCGGATAATGCTTTCAGTTTGTATCGCCGTGCCATAGTACTCCGGCATATAGCCGCTATAACTTGGTATGAAAGTGTACGCATCGTACTGGAGCGAAGCATTCAGCATCGCTTCTACTTCCTGCTGTCCCGCCGGGTAGGTGGCAATTACCGGGTAAGGATGCTTACCTAAGGCACCGAACCTGGGCGGCTCCAATGACGAAGCGGCAAACGGAGTCTGATTGGCAAGACCGTCCTCCAGAACGACACCGGCAAACTGCTCACCATTGCCTGTCAATGTATCGGCAGTTTCTTTCATGAGGGTGAGGCCAATCGCAGCACTATCTGGAAAAAGCTGCTCCCCATAATAATAAGGCAGAAAGAGAAATTGGCTCCCGAAAGTAAGCTCATTCCATAACTCTAAATCGAAGCCCATATCGGCCGCCCCAGGTTTGGTTCCCAAATATTGGGACACAATATTACCAATCGCTAACACATACTTGTCCCAACCAGCAATGGTCGCTGCCTGCTGAGCTGCGTTGTAATGGGGGTCATCCGGTTCCGTAAACGGCACATACTTGAAAGTATTCATCTGAATCAGTTGCCCCGCCGAAAGCGCCACCGGCAATGGTTGTGAGAGCGCAACGGTATTGCCGTTAATTCCAGTCACAATCACCTGATTCATGGTATAGGCATTCAGATTACTGATCCCGCTGTACCCCACCACCAAATCACTGGTGCCGTCTAGTTGAACGGCGGTGGCGCCCTGCGGCGCGTTAGCGGTCACGGTATGCACCATGGCAAGATAGGGACACGGATTACCCTGATTCGCATTCAGCACGATCATCGGACGCAATCCCCATTTTTGGGCTGCCTGCAGCGCAGCGATCAAACCGGGTTGGCTGGAAATATTTGACTCGGTTTGATAATCCAAATCGCCCCAGTCTATCTCGAGACGGATCCGCTTGAACCCGTGAGTGGCTAACATTTGCACAATCACATCGGCGTTGGCGGTGTCTAAATTGTAATTGATTCCCACGCCCTGAAGGAAATGAGAGGCTGGGACGGTTTTGGCGTATGCTCTGGAAGGGTAAATCCATTGAGAATTCACGCCAAACGGTTGATCCAGCAGATACTTTTTGCTCGTGTAAGGTCCTGCCAAACCGTGCATTTCCTGACCAACTACCAGTACGCAACTTGTGAGCAGAATTACAAAAACGCTGATTATGTGCTTCATGATGTGAAAAGCCGTGTTAGTTGTCCAATTCAGACCCTCCTTTTAGCCACCACCTTCCATTGCTCATACGACATTGAGCACTTGCAGTAAGACTCCCGGTCAGAAATTCCGAACCAATGAGGTCATCTACTATCAGGGTTGGGGGAAGTCGACATGCAGCAAATTCCAGTTTAAACGCTGCTAATGACAGTTTTTTTAACTCCTATGGCCTAACAAGACAGACGTTAGTAAATTGAGATTGTTAGTCACGATTACCAACTAACCCAGGCGCGGAGCCAGCGATGGCTAACCGTACGATTTTGGTTTTTACAATCTTTATAGCCTGTCCCGCATCGGCGTCCGGTTACTTCGACACTATTTAAATTTCCGTAGTTTTGTCGGCACGCCCCGGACAAAAAACGGGTTTAACCTTGCGTCTCCGATATCGTTCGGCTCGGCTGCGTCTTTTGCGCATCGCGCGTGATCGCGAAGTTGGCAGCGTTGCTCGAACCGGATCGTGTGGTCGCCCACCCGACGGGAGGGTTGCAAACCGATTGGTTCTTCCGGCGACGCCGGCGACAAGCTCCCGGTGTTTTCGACCCGCGCAAGTTTTCCCACCCGGCGGAGCGAATTCATCCCGAGGGATGGGAACCGGTTCACGGTTGAATCGTCAGGCGATTCTTGTATTTATTGCTTGTACAGTGACTCCCGAACCCCTAATAAATTGGCGAATATTGGTCGCTGCCAAGGATTGTTTCTGTCTGGTACGCCGGAAACGAGCATCGGGCGTTACCAGAAGGAGTCGAATCAACTAAGAGAAGGCGCCCAATAATAGGCCCAGTTATGAGAGTGACCCCAATCTACGCCGCCTTCGTGGTATCGGCATTGTCGGTTTCGATTTCTTCAGTGGGGGACTGCCAAACCGATTACCGTACAGAAAAGATCATCCGGAAAATTCCTTTTACCATCCGGTCGCCCGGTGAGTACAAACTGGCCAACGACCTATCGATGAGCGCGAACGACGTGGCCATCACAGTGGCGGATACAGCCAACGTTGTCATTGACCTAAACGGTCACACTGTGGCGAACACCGCGTCCGTAGGCATCGGCATCGCCGTTGAGAGCTCCCATTCTGTAACGGTCAGGAACGGCACGATCTATGGGTTCGGCTATGGAGTGAAATTCGATTCCGCTAGCAAAAACACGGTTGTAAAGAAGGTTACCCTCGCTAACGATGCTGTCGGCGTTGATACCGCGGCCGATAAGAGCACGATCGAGGGCTGCTTTTTGAGCGGGCCTGGCTTTGGATCCGGAATCGCTCTCGCTCCTAACACACCCGGGGTTCTCGCCAAGGATAACCAGATCGATGGCTTCAGTTATGGTATCCAGAGCGCTGGCGGTTCCGAGTCTAGATACAATTATAACCACATTTCTAGCTGTAACGTCGGCCTGTTTGTCTCTGGCACCGACGAGTATATCGGAAACGTTTTTACGGCCTGCTCCGTCGATATCCAACAGGGAAACTGAAGCTGAAGCGTTTTCAGGCCCCGCATCCGAGATAGCAATAAGAGCAACTAGATAAGGCAAGAAAAGCTTGGTAACCCGTTTCTGGTCCGGTGCCTCGAGTTTTTGCGCTCTTTGTCGCTTGCCCGCCAATTTGTCATGCGAAGCGGGCTTCCTTGACTTCGCTCCTCGCCTGGCTAGCTTTCCCGGCTTCGAAGCACCCGTAGCTCAATTGGATAGAGTATATGACTTCGGATCATAGGGTTGCAGGTTCGAGCCCTGCCGGGTGCAGGCAACGGTTCACCGTTCGCAGTTCACGGTTCGCTGTTCTCGGTTGTGCTGCTCTCTCCGCAACCAGCCCAGGTAGGGGCGCCTTAGACATTGGCTATTGGCTATTGGCAGCGATTCCTACACGGCGATTCACCGAGCGTCTCGCGGCTCTCGAAGCGCAGCAGGATTTGGCCTTCTCGACCGACTTGCCCTATCCCGATACTTTCTTCTGCTCAGCTCGGACAAACTTAACGGAGCACGCCGCTTTTTCATCCAGGTTGCCATCCCCAAAAAGGTCTCGGAAGACAGATATGTCGCGCCCGACATCACCCCCAGGCAGAAGAAACGGTTCCATCACCACCGCACCTTGATAATTGATTTCGTGCAAGGCACCAAAGATCTCCGGCCAAGGCAGTCGACCTTCTCCTGGGGGCCGCCGATTGCACTCGCCTAGATGGAAATGACCAAGCCATTCGCCGGCGTGGAGGATGGACTGACGGAAGCTGTCCTCCTCGATATTCATATGAAAGGTGTCGAGCAGGATTTTACAATTCGGGCTACCCACTCGTTCGGCAAATGCAACTCCCTCTTCCGCCGTATTCATCATGAATTGCTCGAAACGATTGACTACTTCGACACAAAAAAGGACATCGTTATCTTCCGCCGCCTTAATCGCTTCCTTCACGCCGGCGATCGCCCGATCGGTCAGCACTCGTTTGTCTTCTCCGAGCAACAATTTCCGCGGCCATGAACTGTAGTTGATCCCGGCCATTACTCTGCCACCCATATGCTTCATCGCCTTTGACACGTCCTGCAGAAAGGCGATCCCTTTGTCTCGAACCGCTGGATCTTCTGAGACCAGGTCCATGTCGGCCGTCATGCCGATACTATAAGTGAGCGTGAGGCCCGCGGCGGCCGCTGCAGCTTTCAACTTATCTCGGTTGGCGTTGCTCATGAGCGTCACTTTGGGCGCGTTAATCTCCAAAACATCAAATCCACATTTCTTAGCTCTGGTGACGAAGTCTAGTGGATCTGAACTCCAATATTGGGTCCAGTAGCCGAAGTGTATTCCGATTGGGTTCATAATTTAATTTAAAAAGAGGGTAGAAAAGCTCGTCCGCCCGCCATCGCGGTTAACGATGTTCTAAGTTAACATTGCTCATCGTTAAAGAATTCCACTCTCAGCATTTCGCAGAATTCTTCATACAGTTCTCGGTAGATCGACGACGCAACCGGCGTCGGCTGAGCCGATTTGTCAAAGTCCAAATCGACATAGTGATCACAGACCTCTCTAAGAGATGTAGAAATCCCCTTATGCCGCTGGTCAACAGCCAGCGCTAACAATGCAGCGCCGAATGCACCACCCTCGTCCCATTTCACTCTAACGACTTCGGTGTCGAAAACATCTGCGAGAATTTGTCGCCAAGCCCCGCTATTGGCGCCACCTCCGGTAAGCCTGAATTGCGCTGGCTTCCCGAGTCTTCCTGAAATTTTCTCGAACCCCCATTTCAAGCTGAAGGCTACGGACTCCGCCATTGCCCGCATCAAGTTGGCTCTGGTGAAATTATCGAAGGACAAGCCCTTCATCACTGCGCGAGCGTGCGGCAAGGACGGCATTCGCTCCCCATTGAAATAAGGAAATATTCTAATGCCTTCCGACCCGGGAGCGCCTTCGGCGATGAGTGCTTCAACCTGCTCGATTTCGATTTCGAAAAGATTTTGCAGGAGTGAAGTCGATGAGGTGGCGTTCATGGTGCACGTTGTCGGTAACCACCCCTCTTCCACCGCACAGAACACCTGGATGCTTCGATCCACGTCACGAGGCAAGATGTTACTATGGAGGTTGATTACACCCGATGTCCCAAGTCCCATCGTCACCCGTCCGGGAGACACGCTGGCCGTTCCGACCGCTCCCATGATGTTATCACCGGAACCGCAAGCGACCAGGGTGTGTGGCGATAAACCCAACTCCTCAGCCACAGCTTTACGAACGGTTCCGATAGGCTCTCTGGGCGACACGATGGGTGGAAGCGCGCGGGCCAGAATCCCCGACGGGTCGATTGCTTCCACCATTTTCATGGACCACGCCCGCGAGGCAACGTCGAAAAATCCAGTACCGGAAGCCTCGCCCGCCTCCATAACGATCCCGCCCGTAAGCCAATAATTCAGATAGTCGTGTGGGAGCAAGACGGAGCCCATTTTGGCGTAAATTTCCGGCTCGTGCTTCATGACCCAACAAACCTTGGAGGCCGTGTACCCGACAGGAAGCGTAGTCGATATCAGGTCCCAAACTCTATCTGGTCCGCCGAGCTCGGCAATCAGGCTCTCGTTCTCCGGTGCGGTCTCCGTATCGTTCCATAGCTTGACGTCACGCAGAACGCTTCCGCGATCGTCGATCATGACCAAACCATGCTGCTGCCCCGAAACGGCGATCGCGGCGACATCGGCAGGCCCCCTGCCAGACTCGCGCAATGCTGCATGCACAGCAGTCTTCAGTGCTTCAATCCACCACTCCGTCTTTTGTTCCCGACGGCCCGACGCGTCAGAAATGATTGCATGAGGAGCGTGCCCTCGCCCGATAATCCGTCCACTATCGGGGTCGAAAAGTACGGCTTTCGTTCCCTGTGTGCCACAATCGATACCCAAGTAAATCACATCAATCTCCGCAAACGGGACCATCTTCTTCCTTGCGGATCTCACGAAGACCGTCCGATCCGCATTCGAGGAAGCGCGTCGCCTAAGACGCCAGCGTTTGGTTTTATCTTATTACATATCGATCACGATCTTGACGACGTCTGCTGACAAAGCGCAGGAGTTCACCTTTGGCAACATTGAACGGAACGATGCGATCGCCGAATGTTTTGCAACAATATCCAATTTCTCCTGGTTCGACGTCACTCCATCAAAATCGTAAAGGAGAGTTCAGTGTGGCTTACCCACTTCCTCTTGGTGCCAGGCGAGGGATCGCAAAGACCCGTCTCGGACCCCAAGTATCGCGGGATCATAGATCGCTCCATCACAGGTTCCTGCGCGGAATACGACAACATCATCGGCCACAGCGAGGATCTCCTCTTCCTCACTCGATACGACTACGATCACCACTTCGTCGTTCCCTTCGGCCAAGCGACGAATGATCCGATGAATCTCCCCTTTGGCGCCGATGTCCACTCCCTTGGTAGGCTCATCAAGCAGAAGCAGCTTCGGCTGCTGGCGGATAGCCCGCGCAAAGAGAACCTTTTGCTGATTTCCGCCCGATAGTCTGACCATGGGGCCATCGATATTCCCTCGTACCGCAACGTCCTGAAGCGCTCGCGACGTATCCCGCCGCATGAGGCCGCGTCTCAACCACTCAAACTTCACAAAATCTTTGAGCACTGGCAGAGCTACGTTTAATCGCGCATCGAGCTGAGGGATGAAGCCATCCCGTTTTCGGTCCTCGGTCACCAGAATGACTCCGTGTTGAGCAGCGTGTCTCGGATCCTTGGGCCGGTAGGGCCGATCAAAAACTGAGATAGAGCCTGCGACTACCGGCTCAAGGCCGATCAGCGATCTAAGAAACCTCGATCGCCCCGAACCGACCAAACCATAGAGACCCAACACCCGCCCGGCCCTGGCAGTTAAATCGACCCGTGGCAAACAGACGGTTTGAAGGTTACGTACAACCACCGCGGGTTTTCCTCGTTTCGCGGTGACGGTTGCCTGGACCGATCCAACTCCTCTCAACTCGTCCGGAGCTGTTTTCTTTCCGGTGATCGCCGCGATGAGATCGGCGCGGGTAACCGCATTGACCGCTTTGCTCAGAGCGACCCGGCCATCAATTAGCGCAGTTACCCGATCTGAGACTGCCAGCATCTCATTGAGCTTGTGACCGATGAGTAAGATCCCGACCCGTTCTTGCCGGGCGAGATTTGGCAGCCACTCCAATAGCCGCTGGATTTGCGCTATTTCAAGTGACGCCGTCGGCTCGTCCAAAAGCAGAAATCGCACATTGCGATGCACGGCGACCGCGATTTCCACTAGTTGACGCAGTGCAATGCTCAGGTCTCCGAGTTTGGTGAGCGGATCGATATCAAGCTGAAACCTCTCGAGCAGTTCTCGAGTCTCTCTTTCCATCGCCCGTCGCCTAAGCGCTCCCGCCGTAGTTTGCTCAGCGCCCAGGAATGTATTCTCAGTGATTGTCAGATTGGGTAGCAATGACAATTCCTGATACACCGTCGAGATACCCGCTTTGATGGCATCCGCGGGGCCGTCGAACGCAACGTTCCGGCCGGAGATTCGCAGATGTCCCCTTTCCGGCCGCACGGCGCCGGCGAACACCCGCAGCAACGTGCTCTTGCCAGCGCCGTTGTGACCGATCAGCCCATGGATTTCCCCTGGGGTTATGGCCAAGGAAACCTCATCGAGAGCCGTAAAGTCTCCAAAAACTTTGGTTACCCCAATTGCTTCTAGTTTGTCTTTCACGGCCACAAACGGTGTAGGGTAGGTCCTGCTTTCGCCGTATTAACCGACTTCACCCGGAGCCGGCTTCCCACTAGTAATAATTTTAAGAGGTCGAAGAACCTTCTTGGGGACGTTCTTACCATCCAGATAGTCCCGGATTTGCTGGAGAGTAATTTTTGCGTACTGGTAAGGTTCCTGAGCGGCGGCGGCGGGATACAGCGACTCCACCGGATAGTCAGCGATAGCAAAACCGTACACCTTCGCCGACGCGTTAAGGCTCTTAACGGCTCTGAGAGCCCCTTGAGCAGCCGGCCCGGTGTCGGCCCAAATCAGATTGATGTCCGGATGAGCCTGCAGCATCTCCGTCGTTTTCTGCAGACTCACGTCTGGTTTCACCAAACCATTAACTTCCTGGGCAAATTTTACGTTCGGATTCCCGGCGAAAACTGACTTAAATCCTTTGGTTCGTTCGACGGTCGGAATTTCATTAGGCTCCGTTACGATTCCAATTACTAACTTCGCGTCCGGTCCATAGTCCGTAAGAACTTGCTCACCGATTTGTTTCCCTCCAGCAAAGTTATCAGCTCCGACATAGTCAACGATCTCGACATGTTGCGCTGCCAAATCCTTATCTGAAACAATGACGTTCACCGTAAAGACCGGGATCCCCGCATTGTAGGCGGCCGCTGCCTCAGCGGCCCCCGGCCCGGACTTTACCGCATTCAATACCACGGCACAGGCCTGCTGTTGGACGAAACCCTGGACTTGCGCTAGCTGGGCTTCGTTGTCATCGTTGGCGATCTGAATATTGACCTGAAGACCAAGTTCTTTCGCACCATCGATGAAACCCTGCCGCATGGCCACATAGTACGGATTGGTCGTGTTCGGTAACGCTACGCCGATCAAGGGCTGAGCAGATTGACACGACTTCGGCTTCAACGGGGTATCTGCCGCCAGCAAAGAGAAAGCTAACGGAAAGGCCGCTAGGATTGGATATATCCATCGTAACATTTTCATATTTCCTTCATCAGTTAAGCTCTAATTAACATCGACTTGGTTCTGCCCTTGCCCCTTCAGAGGAGGAGCCTTCATGGCTCTTACTAACCAGACTCCCTCATCCTTCCCTCTTCTCGGGATCTTTTTCTGGTCATGACTCAACCGAGATAGAATTTGAGCTACCGGGCTCCGCATTGGCGTCTTCGACAGTTGACCCGGTTCCCTGCTCCTGGTTTTGATCCGCCTGCCCTTCAGCTCTCGATCGCAACACCCGAACGGCCTGACGGACTTCACTAAAACGCCGGCGGTAAGTGTCGACGATAACGCCAAGGAGAATGATGAGTCCGATAACCAACGGCTGCCAGAAACTGGGTACGCTCAACAAGGTCATCCCGTTGGATACGGTGGCAATCAGCAGGGCACCTAACATTGCGCCGAGTACCGAGCCGACACCGCCGAACAAGCTCACTCCACCCACAACGGCTGCGGCAATGGAGAAGAACAGCTCATTTCCGGTTCCCGCCGAAGGGTAGCCAACCATCAGGCGAGAAGCTGTGATAAGACCACCCATCCCCGCGCAAAAACCGCTGATGGCATAGACGGAGATCGTGGTAAGCGACACGTTCACCCCCGCCAGCCCGGCGGCCTCCGCATTACCTCCCACGGCATAAATATGGATTCCCAAACGAGTTCGCCGTAGCACGAAATAGCCAACCACCGCCGCGATGATCACCAGCGCCACCGGCATCGGAATAGTGAGGAAGTGGCCATTACCGATCACAGAGAACCGCTCGTCGGCGACACTGATGCTTTGGGCCTCAGCAATGATCATTGGCACGGAGGTGGCTACTCCATAAGTGGAGAAGGTGACAATGAAAGCCGGAATCTTAAGATAGTGAATAATAGCTCCGTTAAACAGCCCCAGTAGGACGCCCGACGATAGCGCGATCAAGGATGCAACCGGCCAAGGCAATCCGACCTGCATCATGACAGCGCAAAGGACGCCAGTCATCCCGACAGTGGAACCGGTGGATAAGTCGATCCCGCCGGTCAGAAGGACAAACGCTTGACCTAAAGCCAGAAAGGCAATTACCGAGCCGTTGAGCAGAAGTATCTGCAGGTTGCCGTACGTCCGAAACCGCTCGGAAAGCAGGCACAGAGCCAATAAAACTACTAGCCAGACTGAAAGGATCCCAACCTCCTCACCTAGTTTAAATCGGCGAACGTCTGGTTTATTCATTAGCTAGGCCTCCTCCTGACTCAGACGCTGGAGAGCCTCTTCGGCATTCTTGCCGACGGCTCCGGCGGGATGCGTGAAAAAGAAATTATCCCAGGAATATCCTCGCGCAGCGCGCGTCACTTCTACGAGCGCATCGAGCAAGGCGGCGGCCGCTAAAGAACTACCGGTAGCGACAACACTACCGAGATCGGCATCGACCGGCAGGCGTAGTTCCAGAACATGATCGGCTATCTTGGAGAGCTCCGAGTCTGGGGCAGCGGTAATAACAATTAGTGCGCCGGCCAGCGCCCGAGCTCTACTACAAAACTGATTTAGCTCTTCGGATGCCCCACCCTTCGAGATCGCTATTACTAGATCGTTTTTTCGCAAAACGCCGAGCCCGCCGTGTAGCCCGTTGTCTGGTGATAGGTAGAGTGAGGGGGTTCCGCCAACCGAAAAGAGGTGCGCCGCCCGCTTAGCGATCATTCCCGAGGTGCCACTCCCGGTCATTAGGACTTTGCCGGAGCAGGTAAGCAACGCCTGTACTACATCGGCGAAGTTCTGATCGACGGACTCGCGCGCGCTCAAAACGGCGGCGGCTTCGTTAGCGATCACCTCACGGGCGTTTTGCAGGTAGTCGTTAGGGTTTGGAGGGAGACTCATCGGAGCGGGGATAAAGTGAATTAACGCAAAATATTTCGATCTGTCAAACGAGCAATCTGGCGCTCATTTGAGCGATCCATTAAATGATTCTGCTGGCTCGACACTGATTCATCGGAGCCGTTAGTCAGCGCTTAGAACGCGCGTGCTTGCATGGTTCGTTAGTCGGCTAGCGGAGGTCTGGCCAGCGTGCATGAGTTCTCGGTAAGCCAACTGGCCCGCGTACATCTGCTGGTATACGCGATATTTATCGTCATGGTAGAGCTGGACGGCACGCTTGGCCGGGCTGATTTGCCTACCTGGGGCGGCCATGGCCTTCATCGCCGAAATAATGCTGGGATAGGCCCCAGCAGCGACCGCTCCGAGCAGAGCTGAGCCGAGCAGCATGGCCTCAGGTTCGCGCGGAATCACCAGTTTACACCCGGTGATATCGGCGTGTTCTCGGAGAAACACCTCATTTTTCAGTCCTCCTCCGCAAGCGATCAAAGTCTGAATGCGGTATCCTTGTGCATTCATTTCCTCGATGATATGCCGCACCTGATAAGCGATTGATTGGATTGTGGCCAGGTATAGCACCGCTAAGTCGTCGATGTCCGCTGACAAACGCAATCCGCAGATCATGCCTCGCAACGATGGGTTTGCGTGCGGTGAGCGATTTCCGTGAAAATCGGGGTAAACGTGCAAGTGGGTGGTGAGTTGCGCGGGGAATTCCAGCCGACGGGCATTGGTCATCTGATCGAGCCGACGATTCAGGAAATCGAAGATGGTCAACCCATCGGCGTCGGCTGCTTGCTGCGCAGGACGATAGGCAGCGTGCGTGTAAATGATGTGGTCAAGCAAAGCCCCAACGGCTGACTGGCCGGCCTCGGTTAACCAAAGATCGGGAACCAACGCAGAATAGTACGGTCCCCAGCATCCTGGGATGTATTTTGGTTCATTCGAAACGGCTAAGTGGCCGGAAGAGGTGCCGGCGACCATGACGAGACGAGTCTCGAGTGTCTCCGAACTAACATTCTCTCCCAGGTCCATGCCGAGTACACTTAAGGCCCCTGCATGAGCGTCGATAATTGACGTGCTGACCGGAGTGCCAGGCCGTAGACCCAGTTCTGATGCCGCTTTCGTCGAGAGCCCTTGGCCAACCGGTTGTCCGGGCGCACGGACACAGGTACCGACTCGCCGATAACCTTCTTTGACGACCTCCCCCAGACCGATACTCGACCAATAGTCATCGCTCCAGCCTTGGAGCGCATCTCTTTTGACTTGGTGAGGGAGGTAAGTCCATTTGCAAACTAACGAACAAAGCGAGCGCCCGAAGTCGTTCGTGGCCTTAAAAGTTAGGAAATCGGGCAAGTCGAAAAAATGAGCCGCTTCCCGCCAAGTTTCCGATAAGTTCTCTTTGATCCAGAGCACCTTCGGAGTTTCCATCTCCGGCTAAACCCTACCGCCTACATAGCGAAGTGGCTCATACGTACCGGCATTAATCCGGTCCGCCTGTTCAATCGCCCGATGATCCATCCACCCGATCACGTTTTGCTCGCATTCGCCCGTCGGACTGACCGAAACCGGTTGACCATTCGCGCCTAGAACCACCAGGGAACAGGCAGCATCGAAACCGAGACCGGCAACTAACTCGGGTTTAACTTTCGCCTGTCGTACAGCGGCCCGAGTCGCGTTACAACATGCCCGCCAAATATCATCTGAAGATTGTTGAACGAAATCAGGCTGAGGTTTCCAGATTTGAATAGGCGTGGAGCCGGAGCCCAACCTATGGCCGGTGGCGTCGAACACTCCGGCGCGGGCGCTGCCGGTGCCGACGTCAATGCCGATGAAACAAGATTCTGAGCGGGCCATAGCGCCAAGATTGAACACCGACTACTCGACGTGCTCAATTTTGTTTAAAAAATGAACGACCAGTGGTTTGGTGAAGTAAGGCGTCAGCATATCACCCCAGTCCTTCACGTGTTTCGAATTCACATGATCGCTAAAGGCCTGGGCATCCGCGTACTGTTCATAGAAAAACAAGTGACCGGGATCGGTGACATCTTCATGTATCTGGTATTGGATACACCCGGGCTCACGCCGACAGTCAGTAGCGTAAGCTAGTCCCGCTTTCTTTGCTTTTTCCAAACCCTCCGGCTTCAAGAACATTTCGGCAATTAACGTTACGACTTTTGACTTCAGCTGTTGCTGAATCTCCGGAGTGAGGGGCGAATCTGCCGCGCGGGCTGAGGAAAGAGAAATCAGCAGTAACAACGCCGAGGCGACCGTAACATACTTTCTCATGTAGTGAATAACTCCGAGGGAACACATTATTTTAGGAACCGCATTTTTAACCCTTTCTTACCCACTGAAAATCGTGACCGCTGAAATTTCCTTCAAGCAAATAGGCAGATGAGTAAACCCACCCAAGCGGTGTCGTAAGGCCAGCCGCCTGGAGGGGAGCCGCTTTGTAACGTGACAGCTCTATTGGTTTGCAGCAGGCGGCTCCCGAGAATGGCCCAGCGCCTACCACCTCCTCGATCGACGTTAGTCACGCCGGCTCCGCGTTTAAAAGTGAGCAAATTTTCGCAGGTGCTCATTGACGATTTTTTGGGGGAATCAGAAAGAGAAACCGTCTGACTGGAAAGCAATATGGGGAAAGACAATACTTGTCAAGTGAGTATCGCTCCGCTCGTTTGAGCGTATCGAAAATGACGAGATCTTTCAGCAGTATGCGCTCACCACAGAGAGGTCCCCGATTTCTAGCCTTCAGTCGAGCGGGCTTTTCAGCGGTAGAAACCATAATAAAAGGCGGCCTTATTATCGCCGCTGGCTACGAGCGAAAGACCGAGCATGAACCCGGAGATAGGCAAACTCGGGTCCGATCGTATGCGTAAGAGAAGGAACTCAGACCCGGATGGCAGGAGGTAACGGAAGCTCGCACAGGCGAAACCATTTTGGAAAAGTTGACATATCTGTGACGAGTGGGTTGACTCGGGTTTCGAAGCTACTGATTCTTTACGAATGCCCCGACGGCCATTGCAGCGAATCCAGGCGACCACGGTCGCGCGTCGTTACTTCGTCGAGCGACAGACCAAAATCCAGATTGCTGAGGACCTCGGGATTTCGAGGTTCAAAGTAGCGCGATTGATTGATGAGGCGGTCGAAGCAGGTCTGGTCCGATTCGAAATCGATGAGACCGGCGAAATCGATGCGCAACTTTCAGACCGGTTGCGCAGGAAATACGCCTTGCGACATGCGTTAATACTCGCCGGCCCGGATCTGCCTTGTAGCGCTTTATTCGAACCTTTGGGACGGATAGCGGCTTCACTGCTCGAAGAAATCCTCACTGATGGTTGTGTTCTTGGTGTCGCCTGGGGGCGGACCTTGGCGGCGACAGCCAAGGCTGTTTCCCGGCTGCCGAAAATCAGCGTCGTGCAAGTAGCCGGCGGATTGACCACGTTGGAGTTCCCTCAGAACTCTGCTGATTTGGTCTCTCGCATGGCGGCGGCGGGCGATGGAACCGCTTACCCGATTTTTCTACCAATGTGGGTAGAAGATCCCTCCCTGGTTAAGCGGCTAAGAACTGAGCCGTCGGTCGCTCAGGTATTGGAGCGCTATGATAGAATCGATGTTCTGGTTTCTGGTATCGGCTCGTGGAATCCGCCCGTCTCCTGTTTACACGACGCCTTTTCTAAAGCCTGGAAACGCCAAGTGCTGGCTGCCGGCGTGCGAGCTGATCTGTGCGCCACCCTGATCGATGACACCGGCGGAGTCGTGCCATCGCCTCTGGATAAGTTGGGCTTGGCTTTAAACGCTAAACAAATTCGGCGAATACCAGAAAGAGTCGCAATAGCGGGCGGACAGGAAAAGGCCAGCGCAATTCTCGCTGCGCTGAAGGGAAACTGGATAACCACTCTCGTAACGGACGCGGGAGTTGCGCGCCGCCTTTTGGAGTAGCGGACGCGCCGCAAAATTCAGAACCCCTCATTTAATACTAGCCAGGAGTTTGGCAGACTCCGCCAGCGGGCGATTTCCGTTGCGCTTACATGCTCATATGAGCGACTAAATGCTCACTTGACACTATTGGCGGTGCCACGTTATTTGTAGCTCCCCCCCTAGCCATCAATCCAAACCCCAGAAAGAAAATACGTCTTATGCAACGATTCCGGTTGTGCCGATCCCTTGGTGGATTGGCTCTCGGTTTGTTATTAACGAGTGGTCTGAATATCGCTTCTGCGAAGGAGTACCAGTTCGCGGTGATCCCAAAGCTGCGCGCGGCCTGGTTTAACCGGCTAGAAACCGGGACCAAGAAGGCTGCGCAGGATTTCGGTGTAAAAACCTACATGCAGGCACCGGCCACCGCCGATGAAGCGGAACAAGCTCGACTCATTCAAGATGCCATTAGTCGGGGAGTGGATGCCATCTTGGTGGTACCGAACAATGCCCAATCGCTCGAACCAGTCTTTGCGCAAGCTAAGCAAGCAGGCATCGTAGTAGTAACCCACGAGTCTCCGAACCAGCAAAACGCAGATTTCGATATTGAAATGATCAATAACGAGAAATTCGGCCAAGCTGCGATGGAGCTTTTGGCGCAGGGGTTAGGTGGCAAGGGTGACTTGGTTGTCTACGTCGGTTCGTTGACCGTTCCAGCCCACAATCTCTGGGCGGATGCCGCGTTAAAGCTAGCGAAAGAAAAATATCCAGACCTGAAAGTGGTGGCCGACCGCTTTCCGGTCTCGGAAGACCAGAATGCCGCCCGGGAAAAAAGCCTCGAGTTGTTGAGAACCTATCCTAATCTGCGAGGATTCCTGGCCTTTGGAAGCCAAGGGGGACCTGGAGCTGCCCAGGCTATTCGAGAGCAGCACGTCCAGGGTGCAGTGGTAGTAGGAACTACCTCTCCCAATCAAGCTGGCCAGTATCTTGATGATGGGACTATGACCAAAAGTATACTCTGGGACCCGGGTGAAGCCGGCTACGCCATGGTCTGGTTAGCCAAACAAGTGCTGGATAAGAAGCAGGTAACCGAGGGCACGGAGATTCCGACGATTGGGAAGATTCCCTCGCTTAAAGGGAACACGATCACCTACGATCGGCCGCTTATCCTGGATAAGAGTAATCGTAAGAATTACGACTTCTAACTGGCGGCTGAAGAACTCTCGGGGGGGTAAATGAAGATGGCCGGGGGTAACCTCCAGCCATCTGAAATGTCAGCGCCAAAGACCGCCTTAGAACACCATGCCTGACGATCCGCAGCGTAGTCGTTCAGAATATCTCCTGCAATTACAGCACGTCACCAAAACCTACGCCGGACTTCGCGCCCTGAACGACGTGAGCTTTGGGATACGCTATGCCGAAGTCCATTGTTTGGTCGGCGAGAACGGCTCAGGAAAGTCCACGTTGATCAAGATTATTTCCGGCGTCGAACGGGCGGATTCCGGCAAGCTTCTATTCGACAACCAGCCATGGCACGCTCTGCATGCCGCTGATTCTATTCAGCGCGGCATCCAGGTTATCTACCAGGATCCATCCCTATTCCCGAATTTGACTGTCGCCGAAAATGTCGTGATCTCAGAAGTTTTAGCGAAACGCACTCGACACGTCGATTGGAGATGGCTGCGCCGGCGCGCCCAAGAGGTTGTCGAAAAGATTCAGTTTAAAATCGATTTGGATGCGCCGGTCCGAGCGTTGCCCTTCGCGCAACAGCAATTGGTGGCGATCTGTCGTGCCCTCAGCAACGACGTTCGCTTGTTGATCATGGATGAGCCTACTACTGCGCTCACCCGCCGCGAGGTGGAAATCCTATTGGAAGTCGTCCGCGGCTTACAAAGCAAAGGAATCTCCATTCTTTTCGTGAGCCATAAACTGAATGAAGTTTTCGAGATCGCGCAACGCTTCACGGTCTTGCGAGATGCGAGATGGATCGGCACTTACGGACGCAACGAGTTGACCGTGCCCAAGCTCGTCGCGTTGATGACCGGACAGGAGGTAGCTACCGAACCGTTCCGAAACGTGGTGGAGGGAAAAAGGCCGCTACTGGAGGTCTCCCATCTATCGCGGACCAACGAGTTTGAAGATGTCTCTTTTGTTCTAAAGGAAGGGGAAGTTCTCGGATTAACCGGCCTGCTGGGCTCGGGCCGAACCGAATTGGCGGTTGCCTTGTTTGGCCTGACTAAGCCTGATAGCGGCGAGATTCGAATCCACGGGCAGCCGGTTAGGATGGCATCGCCGCAAACAGCGATCCGGCTGAGGTTAGGCTATGTCCCGGAAGATCGATTGCGGCAAGGATTGGTTATTGGCCAATCAATCGGCGCCAACATACTGCTCTCGACCTGCAGCCAAGTGCTCAATCGGTTTGGTTTGATCGACCTGATCAAACGGCGGCGCGAAGTCCAGCATTGGATCAAGGCGTTGGGGATCAAGGTATCCGACCCAGACCTGCCCATCGAGACTTTGTCAGGAGGAAACCAGCAAAAAGCCGTGATCGCGCGGTGGCTGGCGACAAAGCCCAAGGTTCTCATTCTTGATTCGCCCACGGTCGGGATTGACGTAGGCGCGAAACGAAGTGTCCATCAACTGATCCACGAACTCGCGATAGCCGGCGTCGGGATCGTCTTGATCACTGACGAGATCGATGAAGCATTGACCAATTGCACGCGCGTCTTGCTGATGCGCAACGGCCGGATCATTGCCGATCTCGACACTGCTAAGGAAGACGAAACCAGTGTGCAAACACGTCTGGAGGCGGCTTAACCTCCTTAGATTTCCGGACTTAGCGCCGCATGAAAAAACTCATTCGAAGAACGGAATTTTTTTTATTTCTGCTCCTCGTGGCTTTAGGACTCGGATTCACTTTGATAAACCCGAGATTCGCGACCGTTGCCAACTTGCTGGATCTAATTAAGAGCTACTCTTTTTTCGGAATTCTTTCCGTCGGCGTACTGGTGGTTCTCCTTTCAGGCGGGATCGATATCTCCTTCACAGCGATCGCTCAGGTCGCGGAATATGTCACCGTTTCCTGGATCCTGGCTTACGGTGGAAATCTTGGCACCGCTTTTCTGGTCGCCTGCAGCGTTGGCGCAGTGTTGGGCATCGTTAACGGCCTCTTGATTCACTTCCTCCGTATTCCACCGATTATTACCACCATCGGTACGCTGAATCTCTACTACGGAGTCTTATACGTGGTGTCCGCTGGCCAAATCATTTACCAGGTCCCCGAGTTTTACCGGACCCTTTCCGGCGCGACATTATCGGGTAACTTTCCGGTTCTCGGTCTCCTTTGGATTGGCGTGGTCATTCTGGCTGCTTGGCTTCTGAAGTACACTGTTCTTGGTCGAAGTATTTACGCCCTTGGTGGAAGCCAGATCGCCGCGGTTCGGGTTGGGTTCAATATCTTCGCCACCCGACTTTTTGTTTATGCTTTTATGGGCTTCATCAGCGGCTTCGCTTCTGTTGTGCACACGGCGCTGGTACAGTCCGCGATTCCGAACTCGATCGTCGGGCATGAATTGGATGTCATTGCAGCTGTGGTCTTGGGAGGTGCCAGCATCATGGGCGGCTCGGGATCAGTACTTGGTACCTGTTTGGGAGTCGCGCTTCTGGCGATGTTAGGAAACGGATTGACCCTAATCGGAATGTCTTCGTACTGGAACAATGTGATGGTCGGACTCGTGCTCCTAGTGGGCGTCACCATGAGTGCGGTCCAACGTAACCTGCAGGCCAAACGCCGGGTCACGAAGCTAGATGGAGCGGTCCTGATCGCCGGGCCCACGTCCGACCAAGGCGGAACTTCCAGCGGGATGCCACTCGCCTAATTAGCTATGCGTCGCTTCCTGTATTCTCATCGCGATCTGATAGCGCTCACCGCGGTTTTGATTGGGGTCGCGGCGGTAATGTTGCTGTTGAATCCGGAACGATTTCTGACCCCGAATAACCTCCGGTCGATGGCCTTTCAATTGCCGGAGATCGGTATCCTAACGTTAGCGATGATGGTAGCGATGCTGCATGGCGGCATCAATCTGGCGGTAATCGGAACCGCTAATCTGACCGCGATCATTACCGCGTTGATAGTCCATGCTATCCTGCCGGGATCGGGCAATGAATGGTTCGCTATCGCGCTCGGTTTGGGAGCAGGTTTCATCGCATCATTGTTGGTGGGGCTCTTGAACGGCTTTCTCGTTGGCTACGTCGGCGTCTCTTCGATACTCACTACCCTGGGTACGATGACCCTGGTCAATGGAATCTGCATCGTGATTACCGGCGGATTCACGATTTCGCGCCTGCCGGCCCCAATCCTCGTGATCGGGAATGGAGTTATTTTCGGTATTCCGGTTCCTCTCTGCATTTTCCTACTGGTTAGCGCCGCATTGTCCCTAATTCTCAGCCGGACGGTGTTCGGATTTAACCTTTATATGCTGGGCACGAATTCGGAAGCGACCCGCTACGCTGGTATCGATAATCGCCGAACGCTGCTGGGCGTTTATTTGTTGTCTTCCTTTCTCGCCTCGATCGCCGGGGTGATCATGATGGCGAGATTCAATTCCGCGAAAGCGGATTACGGTCAGTCGTATCTGTTAGTAACAATTTTGGCTGCCGTGCTGGGTGGAACCAGTGCCAGTGGGGGTTACGGAAAAGTTATTGGCGTGGTATTCGCGATCATCATGCTGCAGATGTTGGCGAGCGGCCTCAATCTTTTGGGCGTGGACCCCTTTTTCGCAATCGCAATGTGGGGAGCGATTCTGTTGTTGGTTATGACCTTGAATCATTTTTTTCGCCGACGGGTCTGAACACTGGCGAGGTATCGGCGACCCACCGTTCCGCTAATGTCCATCTAGTGTCCGGTCCCATAAATAACATGGCTTTCGTTGCGATCAAAATGGGCCGCCGGTCCGGCAGCTGCCGGACGCGAGGAGGGCGCATATCTAATTCTATACGTAACCGACGAGCAACGCCGCCGCCGGCCCATTTTCATCGCAACCCTCCGGGCCGTGGCCAGTTGGCTGTTTTTCTTCCGCCGCGGCGGATCACTCCTTACGTATCAATTTAGATATGCTCGTCGCTAGTGCCAGTGCGGCTCGCACCGCCTTGAAAAACCGCCAACTGATCCGGCAGCTGCCGGACGAAAGCCATGCTATTTATGGGACCGGACACTAGCTTCTCATTCAAATGGTGAGTCTCACATGAGGCGGCTCGTTAACCGATTCCAACATTTTGATCGCAAACAGCGACGACGCAGTCCCGCGGAAACTCACAATGAATAAAGAGAAGACAACCAGAGAATTGCGCAACCGCACAGTAAAACTTGCTCCCTCGATTCTTTCGGCTGATTTCGCCCGCTTGGGCGAGCAGGTATTCGAGGCCGAGAAAGCCGGAGCTGATCGCATCCACGTTGACGTCATGGATGGACATTTTGTGCCGAATATTTCGTTTGGCGCTGCGATCGTTCAATCAATCCGCCCAATTACCTGTCTGCCGTTAGAAATTCACTTTATGATTTCGGATCCCGATTTTTTCCTCGAACAGTATGCTCGGGCTGGGGCCGATTCCTTTTTGGTGCACTGGGAAGGTAATAACCATCTGTACCGCACCATTCAGAGAGTTAAAGAACTTGAGAAACGGGTTGGTGTCGTCATCAATCCGGCCACTCCTGCGTCTGTGTTGGACGAAGTTTTACGGGAAGTGGACTTGGTATTGGTGATGACCATCAACCCAGGCTTCGGCCATCAGCGTTTCATGCATATGACCTTACCCAAGATCCGGCAACTGCGGCGAATGATTGTGCAGTCCAATCTCGACTGCGAGTTGGAACTCGACGGTGGCATCGATGCGACCACAGCTCCAGTCGGAGTGTCGGCCGGAGCCGACGTGCTGGTGGCTGGCTCCGCAATTTTTGATCACGACGATGGGGTGGCTGCCGCTATGAAGCACTTGCAAGCTGCCATAGTCAAGGGAGACGCGGAATAGCGGAGAACAGGCTGGTCGTGGGGTCTGAGCATCCCGCCTGCTGCATAAAAACAGAGCCCCGGATTAAGCAGCAAGCAAATATGACTTCGGATCATAGGGTTGCAGGTTCGAGTCCTGCCGGGTGCAAAAGCGGTTCACCGTTTGCCGTTTGCGGTTCACGGTTCGCTGTTCACGGTTGTGCCACTCTCTCCGCAACCAGCCCAGGTAGAGGCGCCTTAGACATTGGCTATTTGCTATTGGCTATCGGCTATTCGCCGAAGGCGCGGGTTGCAGGTTCGAGCCCTGCCGGGTGCAAAAAACGGTTCACCGTGGTGCCCAATCACTCTCGTCTACGACCATCACTGCTAGGTAGGGCTACGTCACGAAAAGCTGGCCGCTCAGTGGCTTGCTCTGGCGGCATCAGACGCGTGCGCTTCCTCGTACTCCGGTAACCGCAGCACTACCCTTTACGGTTTCGATGTAGAGTTAAGGCTCTGCCTTGAGAGACAATTTCTTCCACCCCGTCACCGACCGTCACGCCCTTCCGAGCGGAATTGAAATCTGTTTCTGCCACATGCACGACACGAAGTTTTGCACCGGCGGCCTCGAGTGTTTTTACCCTGCTCTTGGAAAGGTGACTGTCCGTGATGGTCAAATCAACGTCTCGCAGATGCGCGAACCTAGTAAGGCACCGGTCACCGTATTTCGAGGAATCAACTAGGACATACCTCTCTTTAGAGGCTCGCATGATCGCCTCTTTGATCTGCGCATCGTCGGGATTTGGCGTGCTGTGGCCTTTCTCGGCAGTAAAGCCTGAGCTCCCGAGAAACGCCTTGTCTGCTTGATATCGTTCAAGGATGGTCAGCGTCTCCCGCCCAAGCAACGCCAGGCTCTTATTTCTAACCATGCCACCCAACAGTAGAATCTCATAGCCGGCGCTAGACAACTCGAGGGCTACGGGAACGGAGCAGGTGATGATGAAGGCAGATTTTACCTGCTGCTTCATAAGCTGGGCTAAGGCTAACGTAGTGGTTCCGGCATCGAGGATGATTGTGTCCCCGTCCTTGATGTACTCCAATGCCGCGGCCGCGATGGCGCGCTTTGCCAGCTGGTGGAGGCGCGTACGCTCGAGAAAAGATTTATTAAATCGGCTGCGATGCGAGAAGACTGCGCCGCCGAAAGTCCGCTGTAGAAGACCTTCGCTCTCCAAGCCATCTAAATCCTTTCGGATCGTGACGACGCTTACGCCGAACCGGTCTGCCAAGTCGAGGACATTTAAGGTGCCGGTGTCTTCAAGGAGATTTAGAATCTGTTCTCGTCGTGGGTCCGTTTTCACTACCTGCAAGCTCCCTTCCTCTGAATTTGTTTCCTCAAGTTAACTGCCGGCCTTCTAATTGGTCAATGATAGGCGTATCCTTCGGGATCGGCGTTCCGCCGGTCAGGATCCATGGCAAAGCGATTCTTGCGATCATAGGTGCCGGAGGTTGTAAGTGGTTACTGGATGTGCGGTCCCAGCAACGAAAGATCAGCTGGGCTGAGCCGCTCCTTCGCGAACCTTGCTTGGTGCCAGTAGGGATAGAGTAAGACAGGTGCACTGATCTTATCGAGTCGAGTCCGTTCTTCGGGCGCAAGCGTCACATTCGCGGCCGCCAGGTTGCCGGCCAATTGTTCTTCAGTTCGGGCTCCAACGACAAGAGAGGTCACTCCGGGACGGCCAAGCAGGTAAGACAAGGCGATTTGAGCCGCAGGAACCCCGTGCGCCTCTCCCACTTCCACCAGCAATTCGATGATATTGTACAGCTGTTCTTCGTTGTGAATTGGCGGTTCACCCCAGTTATTTAAATGACGCGAACCTTCCGGCGTTTTTTGGCCACGCCGATATTTACCAGACAAGAGGCCACCGGCCAAAGGACTCCAAACCAAGATGCCAAGACCTTGGTCTAATGTGATCGGCACAAGTTCGTATTCGACGTCTCGGGCCTGCAATGAGTAATAGATCTGCTGACTCACGAAGCGGACATAATTCCGACGATCAGAAATCCCCAGCGCTTTCATCAGATGCCATCCGGAGTAATTGGAACAGCCGATGTAACGCACTTTTCCCGAGCGCACGAGAGTATCCAGCGTTTCCAGAGTCTCTTCCAGCGGTGTCTCGCCGTCCCATTCGTGAATCTGATACAGATCAATGTAATCCGTCCGAAGCCGGCGCAAACTGGCTTCGCATTCTTTGATAATATGGTGCCGGGAGGCGCCGCCCTCGTTGGGGCCATCGCCCACCACCATCCGGAATTTGCTGGAAATGAGAACTTGATCGCGACGACCTTCTAAGACCTGACCAAGAATCTCTTCCGCTACGCCACCGGAATACATATTGGCAGTATCGAATAGGTTGACACCCGCCTCGAGGCAGAGGTCCACTTGCCGGCGGGCCCCATCTACATCGGTTGTGCCCGCCTTGCTGAAGAAGCTACGGCCACCGAAGGTCATGGTACCTAGGCTGAGCACCGAAACCCTGAGGCCAGACTGTCCCAATTGACGATATTCCATAAATTAATCCTGTAACGGTAACCCGCTGCTGGCACTACTCAGCCTGAATATAGCCGCGCAACGCTTGCACCCCGAGCGCACTAATAAGGAAAATGCCGGTGACGACATATTGCCAATAGGCACCCACATTGAGGATGTTGAGCGCGCTGTTGATAACTGCAAAAAACAGAGCACCGGCGAATGATCCAAAAAGGGTGCCGCTCCCTCCCCTCAAGCTAGTGCCTCCGATGACGACTACGGCGATAACAGTTAGTTCATAGCCAGTAGCCATTACCGCGCTCGCCGACGATAGTTCTGCCGTGAGGAAGACACCGGCCAGTGCACTGCACCCCCCAACAATAGCAAACGCTAGAATTCTGATAAGATCCACCGGAAGGCCAGCCGTCCGCGCTGCGATTTCGTTGCTGCCTACCGCCCGCAAACAGCGGCCATAAACACTCCGATTCAGAATCACATAACAGATCAAATATGTTGCCACCAATACTACGAACGGTATTGGTAGAACGTTTAGTAAAGTTCCGGTTCCCAAGGCGTTAAAACTTGGATCTTCAACGGAAATAAGTCGGCTACCATTAGTCCAGATAAATGCCAAGGCCAGGTAGATATTCATCATTCCCAAAGTCGCGATGAAGGCGGGGATTCGCAGTTTAGTCACCACCAGCCCGTTTAAGAAACCCAAGAATAACCCGAGCACTAAGGCGACAATCACTGTAAAGACTACACCCAAGGAAGGTAACAATTCAGAACTCAGGACGCCACAGAGTCCGAGTAAACCGGCGACTGACAAATCGAAAGCACCGGATACGATTAAGAGTGTCATGCCCGCTGCACCGATTCCGGCGAATGAAGCCTGGAGAAGAATGTTCTCCAAGTTTTCCACCGTTCCGAAGTAGGGGTTGACAGCAGCAAGAACTGCCACCGAGGCGACCAGCAGACACTGAATGTAGTACTTCGTTAGAAAGTTTACGATAACCGCTCCGTAAGAAACTGGACGTTCGCCTTTAACCAGCGTCGTTTCGATCGGATCCAACGTCATGGGTTTAGGCATGGCTTAATAACGACTTGGTAATGAAGGCGCGACGCGCTGAGTCAATCGACAACGCGAAAATCAGCAGGACTCCCAGCGCTAAGTATTGGTAAACCGCGATCACCTTCAAAATGTTTAAGGCGCTGGCGATCGTAGCCAAAAGCAGGGCGGCAAAAATGGTTCCAACCAGGTTCCCATGACCTCCTGAAAGGCTGGTACCACCAAGCACGCTAACGGTAATAGTCTGAAGTTCGAACCCCGTCCCCAGGGTCGCGTCTACGATCATGAGTTGGGAGCTAAGCATAACTCCGGAAATCGCCGCCGTTACGCCAACCAGGCCAAACACCGCGATGGTCGTTCGATCGACATTGATGCCGGAAACAATTGCGGCCGCGCGATTTCCTCCGATAGCGCAAGCGTGGCGGCCGAAGGGGGTGTGCTTAAGCAAGGCGCTGAGCACGACGAACACAATTATCATTATGACTAACGGTACCGGTAAACCTAAGATCTTACCGTTGTTGAGCAGGCCAAACTCGCTGTGCCTAGTGATCATGACCGACTGTCCCTGAGTCACCAGCAACGCGACACCCCGTACGATGCTCATCATGCCAAACGTTACTACAAAGGCAGGAAGTCTCAGCTTACTGATTAGGATTCCATTCAGAAGTCCAAGCATTAAACCGGCGAGGAGCGCTCCAACAATAGCGAGCGGCGGATCAACCACGGAAAGTAAATCTGCGGCCACGATCGCGGTTAATACTTGCACTGATCCCACGGACAGATCGAAACCACCCATCGCGATCGCAAAGGTCATGCCTAGGCCGGTTACCGCGGTGATGGAAGCACTAATGAGAGTGTTGGTCAGATTCGTATAGGTAAAAAATCCCGGTGCGACGATCGATGCTCCGATCACGACAATCATCAACAAAGCGAAAACACCAAGGCTTTCCGCGACCTGGATAAAGCGGGTAGCGTTGGACACGTTGAAGAAGTTCCGGGGATGTAACAATTCAGGAGAATTCTTCATTAATTGTCTCCCACGATCTCTTGGCCTATGGCCAGAGTGGTGATGTTGTCCTCGCTAATGTGTGCTCGATCCAATAACCCCTTCGTTCGCCCTGCGTTTAAAACCAAACAACGATCACTGACGTTGATGAGTTCGGGAATGTCGGACGAACTTACAATGATTGCATAACCGCTCTGCGCCAACTTGCGAATAGCGGCATGAATTTCGACCCTTGTTCCGACGTCAACGCCACGAGTTGGTTCATTCAAAAGCAGGATTCGCGAATTACTCATCAAGGCTCGCCCCAGCATCACCTTTTGCTGATTACCGCCACTGAGTTTGGTTATTTTCTGTGCCGAACTTGAGGCTCGGATATCGAGCGACTTTCGCATGCCTTGGTACTGCTTTTCTTCGTCATTGCCATTGATCAGCAACTCAGAAAACCGCTGAAACAATCGTTTCGAGCCAATCAAGAGGTTTTCGCGAACGGTTAGATCTGGGAAAATGCCTTCAACTTTCCGCTCCTCTGGCAACATATAAATGCCGCGACGCATCGCAGCATTGCATGAGCTAATCCGGACAAGCCGACCGTTGATCTTAACCTCACCGCTTGAAATTCGCAGAAGCCCGAAGAGCGCACACGTCAATTCGTAACGCCCGGATCCTACCAGACCGGCGCAGCCCATTACCTCGCCAACATGCAGGTCAAATGAGACGTTCGTTACAAAACCGGGAACCGTGAGGTTGTTAACAGAAAGAATGGCTTTTTCAGACACCTCAATTGCCTGATAAATAGCTGCTTCTTTTTTCAGGGCGCGGCCGAGCATCATCGTAACAACATTGTCTTCGCTAAGTTCGCCCAGACGCCGGGTATCAACTCTTTTTCCATCGCGCAGAACCGTCACCCGATCCGCAATTTGAAAAATTTCGTTGAGCCGGTGGGAAACGTAGAGAACGGCGATTCTCCGCCTTTTTAATCTCTCTATGATGTCGAAAAGACGCGCTACTTCGGCGGCATTCAACGCCGCCGTTGGTTCATCCATCGTGATGATCCGAAACTCCATCGAGAGCGCCTTGGCGATCTCAACCAGTTGCCGGTCTCCGACACTCAAGTAGGCGACACGTTGACCTAAAGGCACGTTGAGCCCCAATTCATCGAGGACTTCCGCAGCACGGCTCTTTATCTTCCGCCAATTCAGCAGACCCATCCGTGTCGTCGGTTCGCGCCCGAGAAAGATATTCTCAGCAACCGTCAGTTCGGGAACCAGATTGAATTCTTGAGTGATGGTGCTAATGCCGACTTTCTGGGCCTGGATCGCGCCGGCAAGAATGACCTCTTCACCGGCGACACAAATCTTCCCGGAGGTCGGATGCAAAAGACCACTGATGATATTAATCAGGGTGCTCTTGCCTGCACCATTTTCTCCCATTAGCGCGTGGACCTCTCCGGGAAAGAGACTAAAATCGACGGCGTCTAATGCCCTTACCCCTGGAAATTGCTTCGAAATTCCAGTGAGACTAAGGATCGGGAGAGATGTCTGCTCGGTTCTCAATCTCAGTCTCGGTCTCGTCGCGGTAGCGCCGCCTAATCGGGTCTGTGATTCAAGCTGGCTGCGTTTATTTCGAGATAAACTGCTCGACGTTTTCCTTGTCGATTACTGTCACGGGAAAGAAGACTGATTTTGTCGCCGGGTCCGAATATTCAACCGTCTCGTTATTCATGAGCTTCGTGGCAATCTCAACGCAGCTTTTTCCTTGACCGTAGGGATCTTGCCGAATCGTCGCCGCCATCTCACCGTTCTTAACGAGTTCCAGCGCGGGAGGGTCCCCGTTAAACCCAACTAAAAAGACATCCTTCACTCCATTTTTACCCGCCGCTTTCAGCGCCTGCACCGCTCCTTCAGCCATCGGATCGTTGGTAACATAGATCCCTGAGAGATTCGGATTAGCCGATAGCGTGTTCTGCGCCGCCTGATAGCCACCCTGCACCGTGTTGAGACCATTCAGCGACGCGACGATTTTGTAGTCTGAGTGCTTTTTGATTTCATCGATAAACCCTTTTGTTCGTGGCACCCCTACTGCAACGCCCGGAGTCAATTCAATAACCAGAACTTCCTTCGTCCCCGGCTTGTCCTTGAGATGATCTATCATGTATTGCGCGGCAAGCTTTCCCCCATCTTCATTATTCGACAGAATAAATGCATCGTACTTGCCCGCTACACCCACATCGCCAATTACTACCGGTATATGTGCCTGATGCGCCTTGTCGATGACCGCCGGCAAAGCAGCCGGCTCAATCGGTGAATTGATTAGGGCGCTGATTCCCTGATTGATCAGGTCGATGCTCCCGGATACCTCAGCCTGTTGGCCACTCTTTTGATCGGATAGGATACATTGGTAGCCGGCCGCCTTGCAGGCGTCTTGAATCCCTTTCCAATAAAGCTGCCAGTACGGCTGTTGCATATCGAAAACCGAGTAGCCGATTTTGATCGGACTCTTCTTCACAAACGTTGTTTGACCGGATGCGAATGCGGCCAAAGACACGACCAGACTGATTGTAAACAACAGCTTCTTAACGGGGATGGCCGTCCATGCCTTTGCGATCCAGGGAGACGGCATTGAGAGATTCTCTTTCATTTGTTCTTGGGGGTTTTCTATTTTCTCTTGAGGGTCTTTGCAGTTAGTCAACTTTCTGACTGCAAAAGCCGCTCCAAGTAGAGTCGATTTTCCGTGGCGATCACCGTCGGGTCTTGCGGCGTTGTATCCTGCTCAATGACTAACCAGCCATCGTATTGATGACTCTTCAGCGCCCGAATAACGGCAGGGATGTTGACCGTTCCTTCGCCAAGGGGCGGAAAGATAAAGTGCTTGAGCGCCTCGTTAAAACTCCATCCTTGCTCTCGGGAGATTTGCAGGATTTTCCCATCGATGTCTTTGATATGGGTGTAAGTGACCCGGCTACCGTACTTTTCTAACATCCGAAGTGTGTCGCCGCCTCCATAGGCGAGGTGCCCGCAATCCAGGCACCAGCCCACCAGGGACGGATCGGTACTGTCCAGTAATCGGGATGTTTCGGCCTCCGTTTCTACATATGTCCCCACGTGATTATGAAACACCACCTGAATGCCCGCTGGCTTTAACGATGCACCCAAATCATTTAAGCCTTCGCACAGCGAATCCCATTGTGAATCGCTTAATCCACCGCTCGGATTGACATGACCTGATTCTTGGGCCCTTCGCGGATCGCCGCTGTCTCCAACGATCAAAAAATTCCCGACGAGCGACTGAAAGTACTTCCCGATTTCGACGCCCTTTTGAATCTCCTGATCACGTTTCGCCGCGGTGCGGAGCTCTAACCCTACGTACCCGCCAAGCAACCGAAGCCCCCGCGCTCGCAAATCCGCTGCAAGCGCGTCTGGATCTTTTGGCATTTCCGCCGCCCATTCTGTGGCCGAGTAACCAGCCGCCTGCATCTCGTCTAGAAGTTGAGGATATGGGGTCCACGGACGGTACTCTGGTACGTAAGGGTGGTTCCAGTTAACCGGTGCAGTTGCAAGCTTCATGCGAATATCCTTGGTTGATTTTGTGAATGGCGTCTCATAATTTTCGCGACTCTGGCGAGTTCTATCCGCCTCATTGACTTGAGCAACCGGTACATCCCAACCGCAAGCCTAGTTGACTTGTTCATGGCTAAATGTTTCACCAGCCTCCCAAAGAAATTGGGGCACAAGATCTCGGGGGCGCTCCACTTGAAAGATCCTGTTTGTTGCTCGCGGGACTAAGGGGGAGAACACGCGGCTCTTTCGAATTTATTTCTTTTAGAAATGACTTAGAAACTTCCGGTTGTCAAAGCAAATTGTCACCGTTACCGCCTGTTCGGTTCCATTCCTTGATAGCAATCAAACCTCTATGTCGATCCAGGATCGATGATCATTCGAACGCATACACGCCTCAATGAACTGAAGACTTTTCAGCCCATAAGCGGCACGTCGAACAACTGAGGCAAGATCGCCCCTCCCGTCCCGCTTTAACCTTCCGTCCGCCGAGTACCAAGTGAAGGACCTTTGGCTGCGCTGTTGCAATGGTTAGTCCGCGCCAGGCAAAGCGCCCGTTCTGTTGCGCGGATCAGAGCTGTCTTTGTTAGTTAGCGGCTTGGGCGTCCTCTGGTGGATAAGTCCAATACATGTCCGACGGTAAGTCCAAGTTCGGGCAACTACCGAGTTCGTACACGAAGTCGAGTTTCGGCTCAGTGTTCAGATAATAATGAACATCGATGTCGAACTTCCCCGTCTGCGTGACTCCGATGCCTTGATCGCGATATTCCTGCAGAACGGTCTCGATTGCTTCGTCTTGAATCTGCTCCTTAACATGGTGCAAGCCCTCTCCATGTTTTTCGATGAACGCTTGATAGATCGTTGGGCCGTAGACCGGCTGGATGATCTCGACTTGCATGTCGCCAATCCATGACATGGCGACCAGCCACTTGAACGGTTCAGTAACCGGTTTGTCGTCAACCTTCAGGTACTTCAGTGTTTTGTTGGTTAGAGTCAGCACTGTCCAGGGCCCGATCTTGAGGTTCTCGACCCAGGCTTTCATACTCTTTTCCAGATCTCGGGTGACCCATGCGATCTGATAGATTTTACGCTTACTGTTGAGCTGGCGAAGTTTTTCGTTTTCCATGCGGTTGCTCCAGAACGAGTTGGTGTTCTTGCGTTTGCGCAGCAATCACTGCAAGGGGGCCGGGGGAGACATACGAATTCGGACTTTCGAATTTGTTGCGTTGAGAAATGACTTAGAAAGTTTCGATTGTCAAAGAAAATCGTCGGTGAGAAACGACAACCATGCGAAGGGCCGACCGCGCATTTTCTGAAGAGGCCAGAAGTCTTGAGGCGCGATCTCAATTTGAGATCGTGACGGATGTCGGATTCGGATCAGGTGATTCCGAAGGACCAAGACACGGCGACGTCGAGTTCGCCTAACGTCACGAAACGGAAAAAATCGTACGCTTAGGCCGTCCAAGGGATCATTCGACTAAAAGAGAACGCTCCAGAATTCGATTACAGCTCGTTCTACGGCAAAACGGGTCCTGGACCGTACTTAAGTTTCCGTTTCGTGTGCGCACCCCCTTAGGAAAGTCGCGGGTTTCGCCTGTGCGCACCAGCCGTTGCTTTCCGCTCTAGAGAAGGCACGGCGGTTTGTTTAAGATACTTAGTTAGGTAATCGGCCAACGAGCGTTTTCCGCCGGCTTGCCGCCAGTCCTCCACGGCCAGGCGCATGGCGCCCATGGAGACCATGGCGACCATGCGAAGGGTGGTCCGCCGCTGGGGTTGTGGCCACAGTTCACTCATGGCCGCAAACAGCGCTTCCTCCATCTCAATGAAGATGGCTTGCTTTCGTGCGCGCAGCGCTTCGGTCGAGCGCAATAGCCGGTCAACGATGATGGATTCTTTGGTTTCGAAGCGTGATATCAGCTTTAGGAGACAATGGCGAACCGCGTCAAAGGGCGCCTGGCGGCGCGATTCTTCAAGCATGGCGGGCCGGAGGGCATCGAGAAAACCGCTCCCTTGCCACGCCAGCAGCACCTCTTCTTTCGACTTGAAATAGTAGAAAAACGTTCGGCGCGAAATGCCTGCCGCCTCCGCGATGGCTTCCAGCGTTGTCCCTTCATAACCGTGGGCGATAAAGAGCTTCAGGCCTGTTTCCGCGATGCGTTGCAGCGTCTCCCGCTTTTTGCGCTCGCGAAGCCCCTCATTCTTTGTGGAAGTGTCTTGCATGCCCAAACGTCAGTTTTGAGATCCACTGATTGTAAACTTGCACTCGGTGCGATGTAAATCTTCGCTTCTGACATCAGGGTTGAGACACGTGAAAACCGGGTCCAGAGTCGCAGAACGGCCCCTTGGAACAAACACGCAGTCGACTCTTGTAACATTTCGCACTGGGTGTAATATCCTATAAAATTGAACTGAGTGCGATTTAATAAACTTCTGAGGAGTTTACAAATGAGAGCTATTGTTCAAAAGGAAAACGCCATGGAATACGCCACGCTCGGCAATACAGGTCTCCTGGTCTCGAAACTCTGCTTCGGCACCATGACATTCGGGGACGGCAGAGGCCTCTTCAAGGGCATCAGTAGCGTTGGCCAAGCCGGGGCCGATGAACTGGTCAAGACGTCGATTGAGGGCGGCATCAACTTCTTCGATACGGCGGACAATTACACGGAGGGTGAGAGCGAAAAGATTCTCGGGCAATCACTGAAAAACCTTAGCATTGCGCGGAAGGATGTCGTGATCGCGACGAAGATCTATAGCCGCGTCGGCCCGGGGCGGAATGACATCGGGGCTTCTCGGGGCCACATTATAGACGCTGTGGAGGCCAGTCTCCGCCGTTTGCGGACCGACCATATCGACCTATACCAGATCCATGGCAACGATTCCGTAACGCCGGTCGAAGAGTCGATTCGCGCCCTCGATACCCTGGTGCAGCAGGGAAAGGTTCGCTACATTGGCTGCTCAAACTGGCAGGCATGGAAGATCGCCAAAGCCCTCGGAATTTCCGAGTTCAAGAACCTGGCCCGATTCGACACGCTTCAGGCTTATTACTCGATCGCCGGCCGCGATCTCGAACGGGAAATCGTTCCCCTGTTGGAATCCGAAAAGGTCGGACTGCTCGTGTGGAGTCCGCTTGCCGGAGGCTTGCTTTCGGGCAAATTCAGTCGGACGAACCAGAAGGCCGCGGATTCGCGCCGCACTGAATACGACTTTCCCATCGTGGACAAGGAGCGGACCTGGAAGATCCTCGACGTGATGGCTCCTATGGCGAAAGCACACGGGTGTAGTCCTGCACGTCTCTCGCTCGCATGGCTCTTGGCAAAGCCTGTGGTAACCTCGGTCATCATCGGCGCAAAACGCCTCGACCAGCTCAAGGACAATCTCGCCGCGGTCGAACTCACACTCACCCAAGACGACCTTAGGCAGTTGGATGAGGTCAGCGCTCTTCCG
>Ga0185299_10000732_pt1 | contig 79332 bp, 66 predicted proteins | sample PaiPotPPA55metaG_FD_128002 | JGI IMG/M metagenome (GOLD analysis project Ga0185299, IMG submission 128002) | Iron sulfur acid spring bacterial and archeal communities from Banff, Canada, to study Microbial Dark Matter (Phase II) - Paint Pots PPA... ...
CTTCCAAGCGCTGCAACTCCCGCGTGCTCATGGCTGTCCTCTTCACGGCGGCCCCCGAAACGAGGCCCGCAGTCTAGGGGACATTTTTAATGAGGATAGAAGGGGACACTATCAAAGAGGTTCAACACGGAAAAATTTCGCGTAGCGGCCGGCTTCTGCATCGCGCCGAACCTCGCATACACGCAGTAGCAGTACCAATTGCCCAGAATGGGCTGCCGTTGCGTTTGCGCCCATCGCAATCCTGATGCTTCGGAGAGGCGACCCGTTACTCGTTGCGAATCGCGCCGACTGGCGTGGGCTCTTCCACGGGCGCCGCAGCGGCGGTTCGCCGCGTACGCGGGGTGTCCAGATTAAACTGGCGCATTTTATACAGCAGGGCTTTGTAGCTGATGCCCAGCATTTTCGCCGCATCCTTGCGGCACCAACGAGTCTTTTCCAAGGCGTCGGCAATCGCTTCCATCTCCGCTTCGTCCTTGAGCCCGCGAACCAGGGCCTTTAGCCCCTGTTCCCGAGGTACCGCCGCTTCTTGCCGAGGTGAGGTCCGTTGCCGCGCGGAAGACATCTCGATCAATTCTCGTAGGCTGCCCTCGTCGTCCTCAAGAATGACGTAGCGCTTCACGAAGTTTTCCAATTCGCGGAGATTGCCGGGCCACGGGTAATTTGCAGCGGCATCGAGAAGGTGCTTGGACGGCGAAGACGCGGGCTTCCCGAATTTCTCGCTGTACTTGTCGAGGAAGTGGCGGAACAGGAGAGGAATCTCGGTGGCGCGTTCGCGCAGCGGAGGAACCAGGATGGAAAGAACGTTGAGCCGGTAGTAAAGGTCTTCGCGGAAGCGCCCGGTTTTCATGGCGTCTTGCACATCGACGTTGGTCGCGGCGAGCACACGCACATCGGTCTCCACCATGTGGCGGCCGCCCAGCCGGGAATACTGATGGTCCTGCAAAACGTGCAGGAGCTTGGCCTGGAGATGGGTGCTCATTTCCGCAATTTCGTCAAGGAAGATCGTGCCCTTGTTGGCGAGTTCGAATTTGCCGGGCTTGGCGCGAACCGCTCCCGTGAAAGCACCCTGCTCGAAGCCGAACAGCTCGGATTCGAGCAACTCGCCGGGCAGCGCAGCGCAGTTCACCTTGATAAAGGCCTGGTTGCGGCGTTTGGAGCGCAGGTGAATCATGCGCGCAACGACTTCTTTTCCAACGCCGCTCTCACCGCAAATGAACACGGGCACATCGACGGGCGCGATTTGCAAGATCTGCTGACGGATGCGCACCATCTGCGGACTGGCGGCCAGGAAGCTGAGATCCTCGGTCACCTGGTCGCAGTAATCGCGGAGCACCTGATTCTCCTGGGTCATGCGCTTTTTCTGGCGCGACTTCAACATCGCAGCGTCCAGGTCGCTCTTCTCAAACGGTTTCGTCAAATAATCATGTGCGCCGATGCGAATGGCTTCCACGACGGTGCCGACTTCATTGGAGCAGCTCAGCATGATGATGTTCAGGCTGCGATCGAGCTGCAGCAGCTCCTTGAGCGTGTCGATCCCGTTCATTTCGGGCATCAGCACGTCGAGGATAATGAGATCGGGGCGCTCGCCATCGCTGACTTTGGCGAGGACCTCCTTACCGGAGCCGACGGTTTCGACGTCGAAGCCGTCTACCTCCAGCAGCGTCTGCAAATACTTGCGGATACTGGGCTCATCATCCACGACCAGAATTTTTTCTTTCACAGCCATTGATTTCCCCTTTGCTTACCGACCGACAGGTACGTCCCACTTGAACAAAAATAAGGCCGTATCAATTAGGTCTGGTCCATGGGCAATAGAAACGTAAACTTGCTGCCGTTGGAGGCCTCGCTTTCCACCCAGATCTTCCCGCGGTGCGCCTGCACCAAACGTTTCGCGATTGCGAGGCCCAGGCCCATCCCGGTGGTGTTGCGATCCACGCGAACGAAGTCCTCGAAAATTTCCTGGTGATGCTCCGGCGCGATTCCCGGACCCGTATCGGCGACCGACACCTCCACGCTGTTCGGGCGTGGCAAACGAAAGCGCCGGCGTTCCTGGGCAGGCGACGCCTCGGAGACGCGACGCTCCCAAAAGTGAGGCAGCGCCCGCAGCGTGATGCAGCCACCGGCCGGCGTATGCTTCAACGCATTATCCAGAAGATTGGCCGCGGCTTGCTGCACCTTTTGGTAATCGAAGCGGAAGTTAGGTATAGAAGGATCGAACGCCGCGTCCAACCGCACGCCTTTGCGCTGGAATGCTTCCAGCCAGCGCTTCGACAGTTCATCGAGGCAATCCCGCAGGTCGTTTTCGCGCAGCTGCAAAACCAGCTTTCCACTCTCGAGCGCTGAATAGTTCAGGAACATGGAGACTAGGCGCACGAGCCTCTCGCAGCTCTCTTTGGATTCTTCCAAAATGTCGCGCTGCTTCTCCGACAAACGTCCCAGGGAACTGGTCAGCAGTAGATCGTAGTAACCCTTGATCACCGCGAGCGGCGTCTTCAATTCATGAGCGGCCGATGCCAGGAACACCGTCTTCTGGCGGTTGACTTCCTGCAATTTCAAATAAGCGGCCAGGAGATTTCGGTAGGTGATCTCGCGCTCTTGCAGCAATTCGTGGACTGTAATCTGCGTCGCCGAATCAGGGGCGGCCTGCGTTCCGGCGGCCTGCTCGAATTTAACCACGAGCCAGTCAGGTTCCGGCACCCACTGAATCGTAGCGCGTGCGCTTTTCTCGCCGCGCGTCAGATCCAGCTTGATTTCATGCTGGCCACTCTCAATGTCCGCGAAAATTCGCTTGGCATCCACTTCCAATAGATCGGTGAAGAGGTTCAGGCGGCTAAGCTCGCCTAGGTGCAGCGAATCCAAGCACTTTCGCGCGAGGGTATTGGCCATCAAGATTTTCCCGCTGCGCGCTGCAACCACCAGCGACTTATCCAGCGTATCCAGGAGCCCGGCAAAGAACTCTAAGGGTACATCGCCGGTATGCTGTGGTTCGTGTCTGGGAGAGGTAACTAGGCTTCCACTCATCGGACCATCCCGTTTCGCCACGTGACGGGAAAAAATTTTCCCTATGGGCGCGTGAGCATCGTGGCAGAGCACTTCTCAGGCTGTCAATGGTAAAAGCGTGCCATTTGCACAATTGCGGAAGTCCAATGGCTTAAGTGAGCGGGCAAGTACTAAGGTGCCGCAGGACGGCCACCAGGGGCTAGGCTAAACCCATGCTTTATAACGATTTAATAGCGCGTAAAGTTACGAACATCTGGCATCGAATCTGCTCACTTATTGGTATTCTCGTACTAGTTCACTAGTACCATGGGGCCGACAGAGTGAAAACCGACAGCGTCAAGGAAGGGCATTTGGAACAATCTCAACGGCGTCGATCGGCTCGAATTCGCCTCCAGGTTCCTGTCTTTTTGCGAGGATCCGATGCTTCAGGCGTGGAATTTATTGAGCTAACCAAGACGTTAAATATAGGCGCTGCGGGTGCGTGCATTACCTCCGCACATATGCTGAGGGTCGACCAAGTCGTTCAACTGACCGTGCCGGCCCCTTCGCCCGCTTCTTCGAGCCTTGTGCCGACCGAGACGCCCCCTATTGCGGCGAAAGTCCTCCGTCAAGAGCTTGCTGGGGATATGCGCCTCTTTGGACTGGAATTTCTCCGGCCACTTGAGTAAATTAATGCCAATTCCCGGCTACGGCCGGGCTCGGTTGGACTTGCTGTAGGCTGCTGCCTGAACCAGGGATGGCTAGTCCAAGCGAGATATATCGTCTCGTTTCAAGCTAATGGGGATCAAGAAGCGCTTATTCCATTCCTCCCGGGGTCTTCTAGGTCCAATCATGGATGGACTCCAAGTTGCTTTCCAGATAGAAGCAATTTGCTCCACTCCCCTACCCGCGGGGATCGGCAACTTAGGTGTCAATCTAGCTATGCCCAATCCTGGCGGCGCACCCCCCCGTTTGCCAATCGAGGATTCGTACCTCGAACTCTTGGCCGACACACTCGACGGCCTTGACGTCTCGGCACGCGGACAGTTTCTGCAGCGCTACATTCGCGCGATTACTCATCTTGATTTGCGAGAGAGCCAGTGCATACAGCTCTGGGACGAGATGCTTACGCGCCGCCGCGAGCTAGCCGATCATCTTGGGCGGCAGGTTGCGCTGAAGACGGCGCTGATGGACGTGCTTACGTCCGCGGGATTGTTTCGCGTTCCCATCATTCTGGAGTACGACGAGCTCAAAGTTCTCCAATTGAATGCCGTCACCGACCCGCTTACCGGACTTTATAACCGGCGCCTTTTTGGCGAGGGATTTGAAAAGGAACTCAACCGGGCGCGCCGTTATGGATTGCCGCTTGGCCTGGTGATGCTCGATTTGCATCGCTTCAAGGAAGTGAACGACAAGCACGGTCATCCCAGTGGTGACGAAGTTTTGCGCGCGGCCGCAACTACCTTGAAGAAAGCGCTGCGTACGTCGGACTCTGCTTTTCGTATCGGCGGCGACGAATTCGCTGTGCTGCTGCCGCAGACCGACGCCGAACAGGCTCTTGCCCTGAGCCGGCGTATCGAAACGGTTTTTGCCGAAACGCTGCAAGCCTTGCCGCTCAGCGTTAATGTGAGCGTGGATCACGGGGTGGCTACGTTCCCACAGGACGGCGAACAGGCGGACCAGCTGATTCGCGTCGCCGACGAGCGCCTCTATCGCTTGAAGCATTCCAATCATCGCAAGCTTAGCAACGGTGCGGCGGCGGCCAGGCCGGCAGCGAACGGGTCGCCTGCACTCGGACCTACGGCCACAGTGCCCGCGACTGGAGCCACACAGCCTGCGGCCGCGCCAACCGGTCCCACAGAACGCAACGGGGGAGCGACGAAACCGATTTCGATCGAATCTCGCCGGACGCCAGAAAAGCAAGAATCGGCGACTGGACCTGCAGCGCCGCCGACCGCCGCGGAGATGTCTTCGACCCGGTCGTCACCGGCCGCCGCGTCTACTTCGCAACGCGTTTACACTATGCAGCGCAAGGCCGAGCGCGTCTCGATGACCGGGACGAATGCGTACGCCATGCTGGGTGACCAAAACACTCGCCGCGCTCGCGTCGTGGATCTCGGCTTCGGCGGCGTCGCCATCGAACTTGACAAACCAGAGGCGCTCCCGGAGAGCATTCTGGCCGTCCTGCATGTGCCGATTCTGCCGCCTGTGCGCGTGAGTCTGAAGCCGGTGTGGTCGATACAGACCAAGCAAGGCGCCTATCGCATCGGTTGCGCTTTCGTCTCTTAATCTCCCGCGCAGTTCCTGGGAGCCGCCCTATTCGAGAGGCGGGGTGTCGGTCCAACGCGATCGACACGAATGCATGCCGGCGTCCCGCCGCGTGTGGGTTCTTCTTCATTCTTCATTGCTGACGAGATTTTCTGCTGGCAGGAGCGGGTTTGGGTCGGCAAGCCGTCTCGCATCGCTAGCCGGCAATCGTAAAAATCGGCACCAACCTTCTGAATGGCCGGTTCGCATGTGCGTCGGTGGCGAAACTTGCTAGAATCCCAGCAAACAACAAGCTCTCTCGTAAAGAGCCAGTATGAAAGAACCAAAAGCAAGCCGCCCCTATTGGCCCGACGCCCTGCAAAGCCCGACCGACGCCATGACCGGTCTCAAGCCATGGTCCTGGGCCCTCGACCGTCTGGAGAAATCGCACAACTATTGGATCTCGACAACGCGCCCGGACGGACGGCCACATCTGATGGTGGTGTGGGGAATATGGCGTGAAGACGCTTTCTGGTTCAGTACCGGCCCGCGCACTCGCAAAGCGAAAAACATCGGGGCCGAACCTCACTGCGTTATCGCCACCGAAAAGGCGGATGAAGCGGTAATCCTGGAGGGTACCGCGCAAGAGATCAAGGATCGGTCCCTGTGGAAAGAGATTGCGGAGAGCTACGATCGCAAATATGGCGGCGAGATCCTTCCGCTATTGGAGTCCTCGGGCGGCAGCATCTTTCGCGTCGAGCCCCAAGTTGCCTTCGGCCAGGACGAACACGCCGCAAATTTCCTCGAATCCGCCACCCGTTGGCAATTCTGATCCTGATCGCAGCAGTCGGGGCAAGCTCCGGGTTTTTGGGCGCACGGTCTTATTAAGATGTTCAGCGGATCAGATGAAAACTAAGAAACGCAAAAACGAGTGGTTCGACGACGACTCATTCTGGCGCGAGCTGTACCCGTTTATGTTTCCTGAGAAGCGCATCGCGGATGCGCACGAGCAAATCGCGAAGGCACTGGCACTCACCAAGCCCGCGGGCAAGTCTGTCCTTGACCTCTGCTGCGGTCCGGGCAGATGCAGCATTGGGCTTGCAAAAAAGGGGTTCTCGGTCACAGGCGTTGACAAAACGAAGTATCTCCTGGACAAGGCGCGGGCGAAAGCCAGGGCCGCACGCGTCAAGATCGAGTGGGTACAGAAAGATATGCGGGATTTTGTGCGGCCAGATTCCTTTTCCCTGGCGCTGAGCATGTTTACGTCCTTCGGATATTTCGACCATCGGCAGGAAGATAGGATCGTTTTGGAGAATATGTTCACTTCGCTGCAGTCCGGGGGAGCCTGCTTGATTGAGGTGTTGGGGAAAGAACGTCTGGCAAAAATTCTGCAGCCCACGAGTTCCACGCTTCTTCCGGACGGTACCGTGATGGTCGAGCGGCACGAGATTTTTGATGACTGGACTCGCGTCCGGAATGAATGGCTGCTTCTACGGAAGGGTAAGGTGAAGAGCTTCAAATTTCACCACACCATCTATTCTGGGCAAGAGCTGCGGGACCGGATGGAGAGCGCCGGATTCGTTGGCGTGACCCTACACGGGAGCCTCGACGGTGATGCGTATGGTCCCAATGCCGAGCGGCTGATTGCCATAGGGCGCAAACTGGCGGCCCGGAAAGCGGCGGCCCGGGGCATCTAGCAAAATCCGACGATAGGCTAGTGGAACAAATTAAAATCTAGAACATCGAGTTCGAGTTGGCGGATTCGGTAGGAACTCTCTGTAGTACATCCCAATGCTCTATAATTTTCTCGTTCCCATCCAACCGGAAAATGTCCATGCCAGCCCAATTGGCATCGCCCGGCCATTCTTGCCGCGTGTCAAGAATCACGTAGTTGCCCTCCGCGAACACCCGCACGAAATGGACGCGCTTGCCAGAGTACTCCTTCGCCATACGCTCGAAGTAGCTGATAAATCCTTGCTTTCCATCCTCGACCATCGGATTGTGCTGAGTATAGCTATCGCCAACATACCGTTCGACGGCCTCGGTAGGTCGGCACTGGTTGTCCTTGTTCTGTTCAGGGTTCACATCTCCGCTCCTGTTCGCAGCTGCTCCATAATGCCACAAATGACACCACTACCAACGATAGCGCTGGTTTGGAGATCGCGTTATTTTTGCGTATAATTAACGATTGTCTCGCGACCTAGCGACGCGGCTGTACTGCCCCAACCCGGGGAAGCCGTGCAGACCGGACGCGACAGACTGGAGCCCCATGAAACCCGGTATTCACCCCGACTATCACCAAGTAACCGTGCACTGCGCCTGCGGCAACACTTTTCCTACGCGTTCGACCATCAAGGGCGACATGTTGCGCGTCGAAATTTGCTCGAACTGCCACCCCTTCTTTACCGGCAAGCAGAAGCTGATCGATACCGCAGGCCGCGTTGAGCGCTTCACAAAGAAGTACGCCGACGCCGCCGCGAAGGTCACCGCCGCGAACGCCGCCAAGAAGTAACCGCACCCGCATGAATAGGAGGAGGGCGAAGCTCGAATCGTCCTCCTTCTCTCTTCCAAAGCGTATCCCGGCACCGGGTCGAAGCTTCGACCGTTCTCCAGCTCTTGTAGCCGCTCTCTCCGAGAATGCGGGGTTTAGATATAGCGCTACCTGCGCCAGCACCGAGCCCAGTCTTCGTCAAGCCACGGCTTCACTTTACCCGTGAGGTACGAACGGCCGTGCCGTAACTCACACCGAATCAACAAGGCTTTATCCGCTGAGGCTCTGGCCGTCAGTTCCCACGCAGACTCTAAAGCCACCCAGCAACCCATCCCACCGTAGGCTAATCTCGAAAATCGATTCGAACAATCCCCGCATATCGTTCGAATGAATACTATAAAGGTATCTATTTACATAGTATAAAATCCATGCTACAGCACACCGTGACCACCCTCAATCCCACCCCGTCACTCCCCACCGCCCTCGCTCTTTTGCTCTCATCCGCCAAATCCACTCTCCGTAAGTCCTTTCCCTGCCACTCTTACGCACTCCGTTTTCCGCAACTCCTTTGTTTGCCACTCTTACAAAAACACCGAGGTGGTGCTGCCCTCCCCAAGAAAGGAGGTGATCCAAAATGAGTCACGAATCGCGAACCAAGATCTCTCCTCTGCTCGCAAGACGTCCGCCAAGAGACCTTGGGTCTCGACTGCTTACGAGGCTATTGCTTGCGGGAACCCGCTGATAATGCTAATTTTGCAGTTTCTCAGCCCACGGCGTCGTACTCCAGTTGGTGCCAGGCTGCGGCGCAAAACGTGTTTCGTGGCTGAGAAATCATTCCAGGCTATCCAGGGTAAGGGTGTGCCCAAGACGTAACGCGCGACGTTGGATATTTTCGCGTTCTGGTTCATCCTGAGTTAGTTGTGTACTCTCCGTCATGAGTGACCATCGGCCCAATTCGCCAAGCGGTGTTGTCGCGCGCCATGTCTCCGCTGCTGCACGCAGCGAGTCGCGCCGCCCCACCTATTGGCGCGTGGAGGGCTCGCTGCTCGAACTCGGCGCTCTGCGGCCGGTCGGATTTTTCACGTGGAACGCGCAAAGTTTTGCGGAACGCTGGGCGCGACGAGCGGGCATGGCGGGCATGGCATTGTCGCGGCCCTTTGCCTATGCCGCCAGCCGCACGTTCGCCACGCGCTTTCTGCACACGCTGTTGCGCGGCGTCAGCCAGGACCGGCTCGACCTGCTGGGCGAAGAGTATTTCCACTACGTCCTGAAGCCGGCCCTGCGTCGGGAGGCCACGGAAAAACTTCTCGAAGCTGTCCGTAAAGGTGAGCGGTTAATTCTGGTGAGCCAACTCCTCGACCATATCGTCCGCCCGCTCGTGAACGACTTCGGCATTGAGTCGTTCATCTCCAATCGCATGGAATTTCGCGAGGGGCACGCCACCGGCCGCCTACTGGATCCCATCGTGCGTCCTCGCGGCCCCTTCGCCTGGATTGCGAGTAGCTCGCTGGACGGCCGCATTCCGGAAGGAAAGCTGCTCAGTCAGCTTGGCTGGTCAAAAACCCCCGAACGGTTGCAATCGGCGGTGCAATCGAGCGCGCATCCCGCGACGATTACTGGCAGGGCGGTTGCTGCCCTGGGCGAGGTCCCGCGCGTCGAGCGTCTCTCGGTGCGCGAAACGCTTGCCAACCGGCACATTTTGCTAGTCGGTGTGACCGGCTTCATCGGCAAAGTCTGGCTCGTCGATCTGCTTGAAAATGTTTCCAGCGTCGGTAAGATCACGCTACTGATCCGCCGCAACCGCACGACCTCGGCACAACGGCGTTTCGAGAAGATCGTCGAAGAATCGCCGACATTCGACGGGCTACACGAACGCCACGGCCGGCGTCTCGGCCAATTTCTGAAAGAGAGAATTGAGGTTGTTGAAGGCGATGTCAGCCAGCCAGGGCTCGGCATGGATGCGGGCACGCAATCGCGGCTGGCGAAATCGCTCGACCTGATCGTGAACAGTGCCGGGCTCACCGATTTCAATCCCGATCTTCGTGAAGCAATGGCTTCCAACGTGGATTCGACGATTTATCTTCTCGATTTCCTGCGCAAGTGCGAGCGCGCGGGCCTGATGCATCTTTCCACGTGCTACGTCGTGGGCATGCGTGACGGCCGCGTGGATGAAGAACTCCACGACAATTACAATCCCGCCGGCGATCCCGATTTCGACGCCGACCGCGAGATTGAATCGCTGCGCGAGATGATTCGCCGCGTCGAAGAGCGCTCCGAAAGCCCGGAGCTCACCAAGGCCCTTCGCCGCCAGGCCCTGGGCCGCGGCGGAGATCCTTCGGCGGTTCCAGCAGTGGAGTTGGACGGCGTGCTGAAGCGCAATCGCGTTCGTTGGTCGCGCAACCGCCTGGTGCGCGCAGGGATGCGGCGCGCAAAGCACCTCGGCTGGCCCAACATTTACACATTCACGAAAAGCCTGGGCGAATCGATGCTCTCCCGCCGAGGCCGCGATCTGCCGATTGCCATCGTTCGCCCATCCATCGTCGAAAGCTCGACGCGCTCTCCTTTCGCGGGCTGGAACGAAGGCATCAACACTTCCGGCCCGCTTTCCTATTTGCTGGGAACGAATTTCCGCCAGCTTCCGACAAATGAGCGAAAGTGCCTCGACGTAGTTCCAGTGGACATGGTTTGCCGGGGCATGACCTTGATCGCCGCGGCGGTGATTGCGCGAAAAAACGCAAGGATGTATCAGCTGGCAACCTCGGCCATCAACCCCGTCAACATGGGCCGCAGCATCGAGCTAACGGGACTCGCGCATCGTAAGTATTACCGCCGCCAGCCCGGCCTGGAGCACTGGTTCAAGTTAAAATTTGAAACCATACCCGTCTCCAAACAGCGTTACGAGCGCATGTCCATTCCCATGCAAAAGGCGGTGGTGTCCGGCATCAATCGCGCCGCCGTTACGCTGCGCATGAAGAAAGCCCCCCTTGCCAAGCAGGAACGCGAACTTGGACGCGCCGAAAAACTCATCGAGCTCTACGAGCCGTTTATTCTCCACAACGAGCACGTCTTCGAGTGCGAAAACGCGCGACTGCTCTCCGCTGCGCTCCCGGCGGAAGAGCGCCCCACGTTTGAATTCGACCCCGAATCGATCGATTGGTGGAACTACTGGATCAACATTCACATTCCCGCGTTGCGTCGCTGGTGCTATCCGCTGATGGAGGGTCGCCCGCTCGAATCCCGCACGCCGCGTGAACTCGATTGGTCCACGCAAACCGCGCGGGCGCAGGCCGTCCCGAGCTCCGCGCCGCCATCCGACCCGCTATGGCGATCTTCGTAACCGGCGGCACCGGCTACCTCGGCAGCTACCTGGTGGCAGGTTTGCTGACCGAACACCGCGATCCGCTGAATTTGTTGGTCCGCGCGAAATCCGTTCAGGAAGCGCGCGAGCGCTTATGGCAATCGCTGCAACTGCATCTCGCGTTTCCCAAATTTCTCGAATATTTGAATTCGCGCATCACCATTTTTCGCGGAGAACTCACGACCGAACGCTTCGGGCTCTCGGACGACGAGTATCACACGTTGGTGGATACCACGAGCTCTCTGATTCACTGCGCCGCGTCGCTGAATCGCAAATCCGAAAAGCAATGCCTTAACGTGAATCTGCGCGGCGGATTGGAAGTAATCCAACTCGCCCGCCGTGCGCAGAATCGCAACGGGGTGGTACGCTATTCGCATGTCTCGACGGTTGCTGTAGCTGGCAAGCGCCGAAACGAAGTGGTCACCGAAGACGCCTCGATCGATTGGTCCCGGTCTGACTACGATCCTTACGCTCGCACAAAAAAGTTCGGCGAGCATATGATTCATCAGCTCTTGCCCGACGTGCCGCGCACGATTTTTCGTCCCGCCATCGTGATGGGCGATAGTAGGCGTCCGGAAACTTCGCAGTTCGATATGGTGCAAGCTTTCGACGTACTCGCGCGCCTCCCTGTTCTTCCCTTGCGTGCTGACGATAGAATCGACATCGTGCCTGCAAACTACGTCGCCAAAGCCATCGTGACCATTCATCAGAAATCAGAGCCCGCGCACGGCACCTATCACCTGTCTTCGGGCCAAGGCTCGCAGACCTATCGCGAGATCACCACAGCGCTGGCTGCTGCCGGCGGATGGCGTCGGCCGTCGTTCGTTCCATCGTTGGGGAGACCGTTCTCTGCAACGGTCGATCGCCTGGCCCATGGCGATGGTCCCATTGGCCGGGGCGCCTCGCTGCTGAAGGTTTTCTGGCCTTATCTTGACTGGAACACGGTTTTCGACAATTCACGCGTGGTGGCCGAACTCGGGGAATCTCCTGCAAAGTTTTCCACCTACGCCTATCCTCTGCTGAAGTTCAGCCGCGAAAATAAATTCCGGTATCCTGCGAAGCCTTGGCCTTCCTCGGTGTCTGCTGCGCCGCAATCCATTGTTGCAGGGAGCGCCCACGCATGACCGACTTTCTGCTGGTCGCGTGGGTCAGCGCGCTCATCGAGGCGCGGCGTTTTGCCTGGATGTTCGGCCTTGGCCGTCGCTGGACGCCAGGCGAAAAACTGCGCCTCCTTTTCGCTGGCTACAACGGCACGCGCAACACCGGCTCCGATGTGCGCGTACAGGAAATGTTGCGGCAGATCCGCCACGTTCTTGGCGCCGATAACGTCGATTTCAGCGTGATGTCCCAGGATTTCGGCCGCTCGGCGGGCTATTTCGACGGTACGCGCCAGGTCTATCTTCCCGACGTTTTCCCGCCGTTTCTATTCCGGGAGGTTCGCCAGAATCACGGCGTGATCGCCTGCGAAGGGTCGATGTTTAAGAGCAAATTCGCCAACGCGCTGACCACGATGATGATCGGCTCACTCGGGTTGGCGTCCGCGGAAAACAAGCTTTCGCTGGCGTACGGTGGCGAAGCCGGCCACATGGATTCATTGATCCAAAATATGTGCGAGCGGTACGTTCACGACTCGCTGGTGATCACGCGCAACGTTGAATCGCAAACACTGTTGCGCAAACTCGGCATCCCCACGGAGCTCGGCACCGACACCGCCTGGACCTTCGACCCGAACCCGCCCGAATACGCGCGCAAAGCGCTGCTGCAGGCAGGGTGGGACGAGAAGACTCCCATTCTTGTTCTGTGCCCGATCCATCCCTTCGTCTGGCCGGTGAAAGCTTCCATCGCAAAATATTTGGCTCGCGTCACGACTGGCGCCTACAAAGAAAGCCAGTACAGAACCGTTTATTTTCACGAATCAGGCCCCGAAGTCGACAAAAAATATCGTCACTACATCGAGGGATTCGGGAAAGCTGCCGCCGCATTCGGCCAACGTCATCGCGTCTTTCCGATTCTGGTTGCCATGGAACGCCTGGACGCCGTGGCCTGCCGGTCGATGTCCGAATATCTACCGGGCGCACCGATCTTCACCTCCGACGAGTACAACATGTTCGAGCTGGTCTCCATCCTGCGGGCGGGCTCGTACATGGTTTCGTCCCGTTATCATGGCATCGTCACTTGTATGCCGAGCCTGGTTGCCTCTGCGGGCGTAACCATGGACGAACGCATCCGCAACCTGATGCGCGAGCGTGGTCACGAACACCTCTTTCTCACCGTCGAAGATCCCGAGTTGGAAACCAAGCTGCTGCAAGTGATGGAAAACCTGGCTGCCGAATCCGACAGCGTGCGCGAAGGAATCGGCCGTACGGTGGTGCGCAATCTGAAGGTGATGGCCCGCATGGGCACCATCCTCGAAGACGCCGTGCGCCGGACCTATCCCGAGTTTCCGTTACGCTCCGGCGTCCTGAGCTGGGAAGACTATCTGCCTCCACTCAACAACACGCTCGTCGAACTAGCCGAGCGCTACGACACATCGTCAACCACGCAACATTCCGTCGCGAGTTCGTCCGCCCGATGAGATTTCCCGTTGATCGCGGCGGCTCGCCGTCGCCTTTGAGACGTTTTCCCCGCCAGCCAATCCCTCATGGCGAGCCAATCGCCCGTAAAAACGCTCCATCCTCGCCGCACCCGAAAGCAACGCCCTCCCCAAGGCAAATCTCTCTTCTATTCCGCCGCTCATGCCCAATTTCTTAGAAAACATCTTCGCCCAACTCCAACGTCGCTCCAGCCGCGTGGTCCTACGCGAGATCCATGGCGACAAATTCGTTGACGTGAGCGGCAACGATCTATTGCGACAAATTCACCACGTCCGCGAAGCTCTGCGCCGCCATAACCTACAACCCGGCGACCGGTGCGCCCTACTAGCACCCAACTCGATCCGCTGGATTGGCATCGACTTGGCACTGATGGCCGAAGGCGTGATCGTCGTTCCTCTTTACTCGCGCCAGGCGCCAGCCGAACTCGTCGCCGTGATGCATGATTGCCAACCACGGCTGCTGCTGGCTGGCGACGCGGCTACTCTCGGCGATACCGTAGCGCGAGCATGGAGCGGAAGCGCCGCCGCGCCGCCACGATGCGTTCTTTTCGACGAACTCCTGCCGCAAGCGGCGACATCCACCGAATCAACCTTGCCAACTGCTCCTAATCCTCGCCGCGACAGTGATCTCGTCACCATCGTGTACACCTCCGGCACTTCCGGCGAGCCGAAGGGCGTGTGCCTTAATACCGGTAACGTATCTTTCATGCTGGAACGCACGACCGAGCGGCTGGATCAGCTGCTGCGCGGTTCGTCAGGGCCCGACAGCGTATTCCACTATCTGCCGCTGAATTTTGCGGCTTCGTGGATAGCGACCCTCTCGTTTCTCTCGCGCGAAAGTACCGTCACGCTTTCGACCGACTTGAATCGGCTGGCCGACGAAATTCGTCTTGCCGCGCCACATTATTTCCTGAACGTGCCGACACTGCTCGAACGCGTGCGTCGCGGCGTAGATGAGGCCATCGTCAAGCGGCCAACTCCAATACGCTCGCTCTATGCAAAAGCACGCGACGCCTCGGAGCGCCATCGATCAAGAACCACGAAGGGCCTCGACGGCATGTGGCTCGCGCTCGGCCGCAAACTCATCTTTAGCAAGATCAAGGAGCGCTTCGGCATCAATCTCCGAGCGCTGATCTGCGGTTCCGCACCGTTGGCTCCGGAGACGCAGAATTTCTTTGGAATGCTGGGCGTTCCAGTTCTTCAGGTGTATGGGCTAACCGAAACCACCGGCATCTGCACCATGGACGATCCAAACGGTACCGTTGACACCGGACACGTCGGCCCCAGCATCGACGGCATCGAAATGAAAATTGCGGAAAATGAAGAAATCGTGGTGCGCGGCCCGAACGTTTTTTCCGGCTACTGGAACCGCGCAGAAGAAACCGCCCGTGTCCTCGATGGCGGATGGTTCCACACCGGCGATCAAGGTGAAAAAAACGCACACGGAAATTGGCGCATCATCGGCCGCGTAAAAAACTTGATTATCTTAAATTCGGGCCACAAGGTTCCGCCGGAACCTATCGAAGACGAGCTGGCGCAACTGCTTCCAACGGCTCAGCACATCGTCATCGTCGGCAACGGCCGCGGCTACCTGTGCGCGCTGATCACTGGCCCCGTCGAGCGTGCCGCGGTGCAGTCGGCCGTTGATGCCGTCAATCCCGCTCTGCCGCACTACCGCCAAATCCGCAATTTCACTGTTCTAAGTGAATCATTGACGCCGGACAATGGGCTGCTGACCGCAATGGGCAAACTCCGCCGCGCTGCCATCAACGCGCGCTTCGCTCCGCAAATCGACGCGATGTACGCTTCAAAGACAACTACGTGATGGACCTCCAATCGCTCGCAAAAATTGTGGCGGTAGTTTGCTGCGGCATTTTTTCCGGCGCAAGCCTCTACGTGACATTGGTCGAGCACCCAGCGCGCATGGGATGCGGAACGCAACTCGCCGTGACACAATTCGGCCCGAGCTATCGCCGCGCGACAATTATGCAAGCCGCATTGGCGATGATCGGCTCGGTATTGGCGGCGCTGGTCGGGATTTGCTACCGGCAACGTGGGTGGTTGGTCGCTGCGGCTGCGTTCGTTTCCGTTGTGCCTTACACGCTGCTCGTGATCCTGCCCACGAACAAACAGCTTCTCGACTCATCCTTGGATCGAAGCTCGGAGCGTGCCCGCGTACTTTTGGTGCGCTGGGGTTACCTGCACGCCGTGCGCACGACGGTGAGCCTAATCGCTTTCGTTTATCGTTTGTACCTAACTGTGGCGGTCAAGTGAATCAACCCATGGTGCTAAATCGATTCGGCTCGATCTTGTAAAGGACGCGCACTTCCCCGGGCTGGCGGTACGGATAGACGGGGTTGCCTAAATATTTTTGCGACAAACTGTTGATGTGGTCGTCCGCGCCGTTCTGCGTAATCTCCACCACCTTGCCGCGGACCTCCATGTAGCGGTAGGGATTCTCGGGGTCCTGAATGGACAGCGACACGCGTGGATCGCGCCGGATGTTCTTGTCCTTTACGCGGCCCAGCGCTGAATTGACGCGTACGTGCTTGCCGTCGTAGTCGAACCATACTGGCGTTACCTGGGGGCTGCCGTCTTTCATTAAGGTGCCAAGATTAGCGAATGCTTTTTTCTGGAGCAGATCGGAGTATTTCTCGGGTGCTTGCTCTGCCATGGGGACCTCCAAGAAGTAAATGCGGAAACAAATTCTACAACCGTAGCCTAGCTCTACGGCAAGGCTTTGTCACTTCGCGTTAATCACCGTACCGATCGCTTGATTGGCTCGGCGCATTTGCCGTTAGCTTAGATGCATTTCCTGTACGTCGTTTGGTGCCGAGAGTTTAGCGCCGGTTAGTGCCTGCACTTCTGTTGGCGTCCATTGCGGCGCAACTTCTCGCAGGACAAGTCCACGGGCTTTCACGTCGATGACGGCGAGATCGGTGATGATGGTTGTCACGCTGGCCAATCCAGTCAAGGGATAGGTACATTCGCGCACAATCTTTGGTGCGCCCTCTTTGGTGGTGTGCTCCATGCAAACGATCACCGTCTTCGTTCCGGCAGCAATATCCATGGCGCCGCCGATTGCGCCGGAGCCTTTCGCGCCCGGAATTTTCCAGTTGGCCAAATCACCCTTTTCGGAAACTTGAAATCCACCGAGCACGGCCACGTCCAGGTGACCACCGCGGGTCATGAGATGCGCATCGGCCTGGTGAAAAAACGATGCGCCAGGAACCAGCGTCACCGGAACCTTCATGGCATCTACCAAATCATAGTCCTCTTCGCCTGGTTTGGCGCGAGGGCCCATGCCCAGAATTCCGTTTTCGCTGTGAAAATAGACGGTTACGCTCGGCGGCAAATATTCGGCAATCAGGTTGGGGATGCCCCAGCCAAGATTCACGTAACCGCCGTCGGGCAATTCGCGCGCGGCGCGCTGTGCGATTTGCTCGCGCGTGAGGCGCGGCTTAGCCGGCATAGCGAATCCCTTTCGCTTGCGCGATGCGGTGCACGAAAATCGCGGGGGTCATCACGCTCTCGGGATCGATCGCGCCTATGGGAACGATCTCTTCGACTTCCACGATTGTGGTTTTCGCGGCCATGGCCATGATCGGATTGAAATTCTGCGCGGCCAGCCGATAGGTCAGATTGCCAAGCTCGTCCGCTTTCTGCGCTTTGATGAAAGCGAAATCAGCGTGAATGGGCATTTCGAGGATGGCGCGTTTCCCGTCGATGGTGCGCTCTTCCTTTCCGGCGGCGACTTCGGTGCCGACGCCGACCGTTGTGTAGAAACCTAGAAGTCCGGCGGCGGCGGCGCGCATGCGTTCGCACAGAATGCCTTGGGGGACTAGTTCCAGGGTCACCTCTTTCGCCGCAAACCGCTCCTGGAAATAATTCGAGTGCGGACCGGGGAACGATGCGATTACGTGGCGGATGCGATCAAGCTTGAACAGCAGCCCGAGCTCGCCATCACGTGTTCCGCAATTGTTGCTGATGGCTACGATGTCTTTCGTGCCCTTGCGTGCCAGCGCCGCGATCAAATTATTCGGGAAGCCTGCGCCGCCGAATCCTCCAAACATGATTCGCGCGCCATCGGGCACGTCGGCGACAATGGCATCGATGTCGGAATAAAATTTTTGCTTCATCCCATGCTCGGGACGCGGATGATGGTGTGGGTCATTTCCGAAGTAAATCGCTCAGCTAATGGCCGCAACGCTCGCGCCGGTTGCGGACTCCGAGTGCAATTTGTTCAAGAGGCCGCTGTCGCGCAACCAAGCCCCTGTTTGTGTGCCACTGAGATCGTGCTGCATTAATGCGCGCAAGTCCGCTTCATCATCAACATCCATTTCCAGGCGGAGGTTCCGGCGCTTCAGAATGCGCGCACCGGCGCGCTCTGCTTCCGCGCAATGCTTAGCAAAACTTCCGGTGCCAAAGTGCGAGGGAAAGAGCGTCGGCGGCGTGCGCAGAATTGCGTTCGTTCCGGTTCCATCGCGCGACGGCACGATGATCATCGCCGGCGCAGCGCATTCGGTGACCAGCAATTCATCAATGTCGCTGGGTTGCACCAGCGGCAAATCCAGCGGCAAGCGCAACGCCGCGGTCACGCCGCGCTCTTCGCATTGACGTGATGCTGCGTCCACGGACACACTCTCGGAGATTTGCTGTTCCTCCGGTAGAATTTCCCAGCCATTTGCGCGCGCGGCCTCCATCGCTGGCTCGTAGTTCGTGACCATGAAAATTTTGTCGGCATGCTGCACGCCGCGAACCGCGCGAATGGTATCCGCGAGCATGGCGTGCGCCAAAGTAAAACGATCTTCGGGGGTCAGAACGCCGGCGAGGCGCTGCTTCGCAAATCGCAAGTCTTTGATTGGCAGTAAGAGAGCGCGCATAGGATTTTCAGTACGCGCCGTCAACGTATGGTGAGGGATTTGTCTCTGGCGCCAATGGCAGACGAGCCGATGTGCGAGTCTCGGTCGGACTAGGCGCGGTTAGCTCGCTGTTGTCGGCCGCTTGGGGCGAATCAAAGAGGCGGCGAATTTTGTAGGTGGTGCTGCGCTCGGCAGGGGTGCGCCCAATCGAACGAATCATTCGCTGGAACTGCTCAGGAGAAACAAACTCACCGAACGTCGCGCCCGCCGCCTTCGAGATGCTTTCTTCCATCAGCGTGCCGCTGAAGTCGTTGGCTCCGGCCTTCAGGCAATCCAGCGAAACCTCGAATCCAAGCTTTACCCAGGACACTTGCAGATTCTTGATGGCGCCGTGCAGCAGTATGCGTGATAGCGCGTGGACACGCAGGTGATCTTCGCGACGCGCTCCCGCCCGGGCACCGCCATGCTTGTACAGCCTGGTATTTTCGTGAATGAAGCCCAGCGGGACGAATTCCGTGAATCCGCCAGTGCGTTTCTGGATGGACCGCAGCAATAGAATGTGCCGCACCCAATCGGCTGGTTCTTCCACGTGACCGTACATCATGGTTGAGGTTGTGGGGATTCCAAGTTCGTGCGCGGCGGTGATGATTTCGACCCAGCGCGCGACCGGAAGCTTGTTCGGGCTCAGTTGCTGGCGCACGCGATCATCGAGAATTTCCGCTGCCGTTCCTGGAATGCTGCCGAGGCCTTCGTCTTTCATCATGCGAAGGTAATCGCGCAGCGGCATACCGGTCTTGTCCACGCCATAGGAAATTTCCATGGGAGAAAATGCGTGCACGTGCATGGCGGGAATAGCGCGTTTAATGGCCCGCAAGAGATCGCGGTAGAAAAATCCGTCGAGGTCGCGGGGCAACCCACCTTGAATGCAAACCTCGGTGGCGCCGCGGTCCCAGGCTTCGCGGGCCTTGCGAACGACGTCTTCCGATGAGTGGGAATAGGCGTCGGGCGCGGCCGGGCCGCGCGCGAAACCACAGAAGCTGCAGCCCACGAAACAGACATTTGTGAAATTAAGGTTGCGGTTGACGACGTAGGTGATGACGTCGCCTACAGTTTCGCGCCGCAAAGCGTCGGCGAACGCGATCAACGTATCGAGAGCGGTGCCTTCGACGGTGGCGAGACGCCAGCCTTGCTCGAAAGAAAGCTCAGCGCCGTCGCGGGCCGCAGCCAGATACTCACGCACATCGGTCGGGCAATCGGCCAGCGCGGCTGGGTTCACGAGTTGTGCTGCGGTGCTCATCGACGATCCGCGGGCGGCTGTCATCGGCGACAAGGCCGTCGAAATGTATCGTACCAGAGTGGCCGCCACTTCGCAGAATCCAGGTGACATTGGCCGGACCAGTCAGATCGTGGCGAGACCCCTGCCGCCCGCGACGAGCCGGCAGGATGCTGGCGCGATCAGGCGGTGGTGCTACAGTCTTCGCGCATCGATCGCAAAACAGCGCGCGTTACATGAAAATGACAAAATTGCTTTTGGTGCGGCGTATTCGAGTTGTGGCAGTGTGGAATGGCGGGATACGATGGAGAGTGGGATATGAAGCGCGGAAACCTCATTCTTCTGCTGGTGGTTCTGGCCGTAGGGCTGGCGATTGCGGCTGGCGCTTCGATTCTGCACAACGGGCTGAGCGCGCGGGCGACTCCCACGGCCATGGAAGCAATGCTGGCGCGAAACGCGCGGCACCTGGCGATTCCGGCAAACGCGCGCAACGAACACAATCCCATGGCCGCGTCGGACCAAACACTGTGGGCGGCCAGGGCGCACTTCGCTGACCATTGCGCTTCGTGTCATGCCAACGACGGCAGCGGCGACACGATGTATGGCAAAGGTTTGTACCCGAAGCCGCCCGATCTTCGTTTGGCGGCGACGCAGAAGCTGTCCGACGGCGAACTGTTCTGGATCATTGAAAACGGAGTGCGCTTCACGGGGATGCCTGCGTTTGGGGGAAGCCACGGCTCGCAGGACGATAGCTGGAAACTGGTGCTTTTCATTCGGCATCTGCCGCAGCTAACGATGGAAGAACGCGTGGAGATGGAGCGCGAAAATCCCAAGGGACCGCACGATCGCGAACAGGAGCAAGAGGAGCAGGAGTTTCTTGGGGGCGCGCCGGTGCAACAGAAACCGGAGCCGGCGCATCATCATTAGGTAGGGTAATTGGGATTGGTGGGCTGTCGGGTCAAGCTCGATTCCCGGCGAAGCTACGGAGAACTTTATGAAGCGTCGAATTATTTCGCTCTTGGCATTGGTCGTATTGATGGCGAGCGTGGCGTTCGCTCACGGAGACAAAAAGCATGTCATCGGCACGGTAGAGAAAATCAATGCCGACTCCGTGGTGGTCAAACAGACTGACGGGAAGTCCGTTGAGGTGAAACTGGTTTCTGGAACGATGTACGTTTCGCGCGACGGCAAGGCTGCCAAGCCTTCGGATTTGGCTGTCGGGGATCGCGTGGTCATTCACGCGACGCCGAATGGAGATAGCAGTTTGTCCGCGGACGAGATCAAGTTTTCCGCGCCACCGGCTGGCGGGTCTGCCAAACCACAGCAGTAGTAACGCGTTTTCAGGGCCGCAACTCGGGAACCCTATAAGTGTTGTGAGCGTTGTCGTATTCGCGGCAGTAGTACGCCTGGGGGATGGCTCGGGTACCCTAGGCTTCCTATGCTGGCGGTAGCCTTGGGTAGGCTGCCGTGTCGGATCAGACCGCACCTTCGCAAACCACGCCTTCGCGCACCTTAGGCGTCGTTCTTTATCTTTCCATTGGCTTCACTCTCATCGCGTTGCTTGCCTGGACCGTGCAGGACGGGGCGCGCCGAATTTACTCGTGGGCGGCAAGTTCTACATCAAACGGGGCCAATGGCGGCAGGCGGAGGGTAGTGGGAACATCAGCGACAATGTCACCACAGCAGGCCGAAGCGGAAAATCTTTTGGCGCGTTTGGCATCGGGGGATTCGGCGGCTGCCAGTCAGGTCCTCGAGGAATCGAATCAGTGGATCGGGACGACTCGACGTACCCCCAAAGCAAATCAGCTCGTGAATGCGACGCTTAACCAGCACGATCTGAGGTTGCGGGCGGCGGCGCTCCAGGCGACCCTAGCATTCGATGGAGTTTCACGGGATGCGGACGGGCTGAATCGATTGGAGCTTGCTGTGGTGGATCCCAGCACACAAGCGTGGGCGCTGTGGATGCTGGGAGCGTTGGGAAACCGCGGCGTCGAGCAGGAGCGGATCGTACAGACTTTAAAGGGATATCTCGACAAGTCTGATGCACGCACGCGTTCCGAAGCGGTGGATGCGCTGGGAATTATCGGTTCGGATGAAACCGTGCCGATACTGCTGGAGCGATTTCGCAACGATTCTTCGCCGCTGGTGCAGGAAAGCGCGGCGCGCAACCTGGCCGAGGCGGGCATGTACACGCACGAGCAGCGCATGGTGGCGGCACGGAGTTTGGTCGGGTGGTTGGATGACGCGCAGTTGAGTCCGCAGCAGAAAGGATGGGTGGTGCACGCGTTGCGCGATATTTCCGGGCAGAATTTCGGAATGGACGCGGCGGCGTGGCGGCAATGGTACAGCGGGGCGCGCTAAGCGCGGTGGCAGTTGGCGATATCGTTTTCGAGGCAAGACGCAGTGATTGGGACGCGCTGAAGCGCGCCCCTACATTGCATCAATATTTCGAATTATTCGCTTAGCAGATGGCAGGAGTGGGTTTTTAATACGATCCATACGGGCTTGCCTGCCGTAAGTTCTAGCGCGCGGGTGGCTCCCGGCGTTACGTGGGCTGTGAAGCTCACTCCGGCCTGGACGCGGGCGACGACCATGCTGCCGCGCGGTTCGAGCGAAACGATCTTTCCTGCCAGGATATTCCGGGCGCTGAGTCCGACTGGATATTGCGTGGCGAGCAAGATGTCTCCGGCGCGGATGGCAATTTTCACGCGATCGTTTGGTGCTGCGTAGCCGAGAGGGACCTCGATTTCGCTCGAGCTCTCGGCCAGTCGCACACGCATCACGCCATCGATTTCGCGGAGTTCCACGACCGTGGCATCCAGCAGATTTTCAAAGCCGGCGGCTTGCGCGAGTTTTTTGCGGCGGGGTGCGTCGAGGACTTCGTGCGGGGCGCCTTGGTTGATGACGTGGCCGCGATCGAGGACAACGACGCGCTCGCCGAGGGCGTCGACTTCTTCGCGAGTGTGCGTTACGTAGAGGACGGGGATTTTTTGCGCGGCATTCCAGGCGCGCAGGTCGTCGACGATCGAGGCTTTGAGCTCGGCGTCCAGGCCTGTGAGCGGCTCGTCGAGCAGAAGAACCCGCGGCAATGTGACGAGCGAACGGGCCAGGGCCACGCGCTGCTTTTCTCCGCCGGAGATTTCTGCAGGCCTCCGCCTGCGCAGATTTTCGACGCGGAAGGCCTGCAGGACCTCAGCTATTCGGGCGGATCGCTGATCGGTGGGCAAGTGTGGCAGGCCATAGGCGACGTTCTCTTCCGCGGTCATGTGCGGAAATAATGCGAGCGACTGGAAGACGTAGGCTATGCGGCGATGTTGAGGGGGAACGTTAACATGATTCTCGGAATCGAAGACGGTGGCGTCGTCAATATTGATTTGGCCGGCGTCCGGGCGCACGAGGCCTGCGATGCAATCCAGCAATGTGGATTTGCCAGCCCCGGATGTACCGAACAGGATGGTGATGCCGGGTGGAATTTCGAGAGAGACATCGAGCACGAAAGACGCGGCATTCCTAGTGCGACGCTCCATCCGAATACACAACGAAAGGGCCACCGCGTTTATTTCGCCGGCCACGGTGCCCAAACTCGACGGCCGATGCGGCGATTGACTGCGTAAACGATCGAGAGCACGACGAACGAAAAGGCCAGGAGGATAAGCGCGAGGCGATTGGCTTCGGCGTATTCGAGCGATTGCACGTGGTCGTAGACGTCGATGGAGATTGTGCGCGTACTGCCCGGGAGGTTGCCGCCGACCATCAGGACCACACCGAACTCGCCCAGCGTGTGCGCGAAGCTCAGGACGAGCGCGGTGACTACGCCAGGAGTGGACATCGGCAGGATGACGCGCCGGAAGGTTCGAAGAGCGTCGGCGCCGAGCACCGCCGAGGCGTCGAGCAGTTTGTGGTCGATGCTCTCAAATGATGCGATCAGGGGTTGCACGGCGAAGGGCAAACTGTAGATCACCGAAGCGAATACCAGGCCGGTGAAGGTGAATGCCAAACCGTGACCGAACGTGGCTTGCCAGAATCTCCCGAGCGGGCCTTGCGTGCCCATCGCAACCAAGGCGTAAAAGCCGAGCACCGTTGGCGGCAAGACTAGCGGCAATGCGACGATCGACTCCACCAGAAATTTGCCGCGCCATCGGGTATAGGCCAGCCCGTACGCGAGAGGCAGTCCGACGACGAATAGAATTGCCGAGACGCATGCGGCGAGCCGAATTGATAGGAGCAGTGATTGCATAGTCAGATTAGTGTCCGCATCGCGCCGGGAGCTCAATTGTCGACTGCATGCGGCGGCGCTTCATGACTTTGGCCCTGCGTTCGACTGGCGGGTGGAACCGTAAATCCGTATTTGACGAGCGCGGCACGGCCTGCTTCGCCCTTCACAAATTCGAGAAACGCGCGGGCAGCGTCTTTGTCGCTGGCATTTTTCAGCATGACGACGCCTTGCTCGATTGGTGGATGGGAGTCCGCGGGAATTTCCCAACGCTTCCCGTCTTTCATGGCGGGCGACACGGCGAGAGAGAGCGCGATGATCCCCGCTTGCGCATTTCCCGACTGCACGAATTGTGCCGCCTGCGAAATGTTTTCGCCGAAAACCAGCTTCGCTTGAACCTTTTCGTAAATTCCGGCGGCTTGCATAGCCGCGACGGCGGCGCGCCCGTACGGAGCGTGCCCAGGGTTGGCAATGGCGATTTTGCTCACTTTGGCGTCGAGAAGAGCGTTCCAGTTTTGCTTCGCCAAATCGAGTTTCGAGCCAGGAGGTGTCCAGATAACGAGGCGGCCGATCGCGTAGGTGAAAAGGGAACCAGGTTCGACGAGGCCGGCGATTTGCAGCTTTTTCGGGTAGTCGATGTCGGCGGAGAAAAAGAGATCGAATGGGGCGCCGTTTTGAAGTTGCGAAAAGAAGTTTCCGCTCGAGCCGTAGGTGACATGGAGAGCGTCGCCGGTGGCCTTTTCGAATTGGTGAACGAGATCGGTCATGGCGAACTGCAGGTCCGCTGCCGCGGCAATCCTGACTTCATGTTTTTGCGCACGCAATTCGCGCGAACCGAGCGAAAGAGAGGCAGCGAGCGCCAGGATGGCAAGAACGGCGCGGCGAATGGCGTTGTGGCGTGTCATTGTGACGGCCCTTCGGTTGACATCTACCTGCGTTTACCCTATTGGTGTTCACACTCTCAGAATCATTACTTCAGTCGATTTAATCAGCGCGGCGGCGCGTTCGCCGGGCTTGAGGCGCATCTCTTTCGCGGCGTCGGCAGTGATGATCGCGGTGATGTGCTGCTCGCCGATGGCCATGGTCACTTGGGCGAGCAGCCCGCTGTACTTGAGCGAGAGGACGCGGCCAATCAGTTGGTTGCGGCCACTGATCTTGCGAAAATTGCCGCGGCGGGTCTGGATGTCGCCACGCTCGAGATTTTTCGGGATCAGGCGGTCGATCTCGCTTTCGGGGACGCGATGATGGCCGCCCGGAGTCTTGGCAGTCTTGATCTTGTTGCGGTAGATCCATTGCTTCAGCGTGGGGTAGCTGATGCCAAGAATATTCGCCGCTTCCCGCGGAGCCAGGAGCCTTTGCACGGTTGCACCTCGGGTGCTGGGGGTTAGAATAGTTGGTTCAGACCTGGAAGATCAATACGTTTTTATACGGTTTGAAGGAGCCTCTCTGGTAGAACCTGCGACTCCAACGAGGAGGGCATCCCGCGCGTGCCGCTCAATTTCGCAAGGGCTTGCCTGTCTTTAATGTGTGGGCGATGCGCTCTTGTGTTTTCTTTTCGCCGCACAGTGACACGAACGCCTCGCGTTCGAGGTCGAGGACGTACTGCTCGCTTACCATTTGCGGCGCGCTCAGCGGTCCACCCGCTAGGATATTCGCGAGCTTACGCGCGACGTGAGCGTCATGCTCGGAAGCGTAACCTCCGCGTAGCAATAGATGAACCGCCATTTTCGCGCCAGAAAGGAATTGCTCGCCGAGGACTCTAATTTGGGTGGCCTGCGCGCCTTCCTGCCAGCTTGCGGCCGGCGGCCTGTATCCGCCGCGCGCCAAAGCCTGCGCGGCCCCCTTTGCGTCGGCGACGAGGCGATCGCGATTCATGGACACACCATCTTCGCGGCGCAAAAATCCGAGATCGCGGCACTCTTCGGCGCTGGTGCCAACCTTCGCCATGGCCACTGTTTCAAAGACGGGCCTCAGCGCGTGAAACAGATCCAAGTCTTCCCCGCCGGAATGCTCGTTCGCGCGGATCAGCATCTCTTTCGAGCCGCCACCGCCCGGGATCAATCCAACTCCAGCTTCGACGAGTCCGAGATACGATTCGGCGGCCGCCTGAATTCTGGTCCCATGCAGGCTGACCTCACAGCCGCCGCCGAGCGCCATGCCCTGCGGGGCCACCACGACGGGTTTCGGCGCGTACTTGATCGCGAGGTTCGCGTTTTGAAATTGTTTCACAGCCAGGTGCAGCTCATCCCACTCATGCTCCTGCGCGGCGACCAGCACGAGCATGAGGTTTGCGCCGACAGAGAAATTGACGGCCTGGTTGGCAATAACCATAGCGTCAAAATCGGAATCGAGCCGCTTCAAACCTTTGTGAATCATGGCGATCAGGTCGGCGCCAATGGCGTTCATCTTGGAGTGAAACTCGCAGCAGACCACACCGTCGCCGAGATCGATCAGGCTGGCGCCAGAGTTGCGATCGACTTCGCGACCGGCGTCTTTCAACGATTGCAGGATGATTACGCCGTTGGGCTCTTCGATTTTCGTCGCCGCACCGCTTGCGATGTCGAAGACTGTCGTGGTGCCTTTTTCCGATTCGTAGAAACCCTGGCGACCGGTGGCAAGAATTTTCTCGAGCACCGGCGGCAAAGACCGGCCTTCCTTTTGCACGCCGGCGGCGAAAGCCTTCACGCCAATCGCATCCATCAACTGGAACGGGCCAAGCTCCCAGGCAAACCCCCAGCGCATGGCGCGGTCAACATCGGCGACGTGATCGGAAATTTCCGGCACACGCCGCGCTGCGTAGAGGCACGTCTCCGAGAGCAGACCCCAAAGGAATTGTTGGGCTTTGTCGGTCTTCTGGCCTTCCAGGACTGGACCGATCAAGGCGCGCAAACGCTCGGTGGTGTCCTCGATTGTCTTCGCATTTTCCAGCGAAGCGAAGCGCGCCTTTTGCCGCGGGCGATACTCCATGGTGTTTACGTCGAGTGTGAGAATTTCCTTTTCGCCATTACCCTTCATGCGCTTGTAGAAGCCCTGGCCGGTTTTGTCGCCAAGCCATCCCCGGCGAGCTATTTCCTCGACCAGCGCCGGCACGCGATACATCTCGCGAGACTCGTCGTGCGGCACCGTCTCGTAAATATTTTTCACCACGTGTAAGAGCACATCCAGGCCCACGATATCGGCGGTGCGAAAGGTGGCCGACCTAGGTTGTCCGATCACCGGACCCGTGCAAGCGTCTACTTCCTCGACAGTCATTCCCAGCGAACCCATCAAGCGCAGCGCATTCAACACGGAGAACGTCCCGATGCGGTTGGCGATAAAGTTCGGCGTGTCCTTTGCCACGACCACGCCTTTGCCGAGGCGGCGATCGCAAAACTCGCTCAGCGTCTCGATGACGCCCAGCGAAGTCTTCGGCCCAGGAATTAGCTCCACCAATTTCAGATATCGCGGCGGATTGAAAAAGTGCGTTCCCGCCCAATGTTGCTGAAACTCTTCGCTCATTCCTTCCGCGATCAAATGCACAGGCAAACCCGAAGTGTTGGTGGTAACGATCGCGCCGGGCTTGCGGAATTGCGCGACGCGCGCAAGCAGATTTTTCTTGATCTCCAGGCTTTCGGCGACGACTTCGATGATCCAATCCGCTTCCGCGCAACGCGCCAGATCATCGTCGAAATTTCCAATGGCGATGCGCTCCGCGAGCGACGCTGTAAAAAAGGCGGCGGGCTTGGCTTTCTTTGCCGCGTCGAGCCCCGTGCGAACGATCTTGTTCCGCGCATCAGCCGGCGCATCTTGCGGCAGTCCAAGAGGTACAATATCCAATAGGGTGCAGGGCAAACCGCCGTTCGCGAAGAGCGCGGCAATCCGTGCGCCCATAGTTCCCGCGCCCAGTACTACGGCCTTCTCGATGCGACGCTTCATGGGAGCCTCTTATGGAGATTAGAACCGCAGTACCGCAGGACAGGTTACAAAACCGGCAAGCGGCGGTCAAACAAGGTCCGCGCAAACAAAGCCGGGCACTAAACTGTTAGGAAGATAATGAACGACAAAGTAGCCAACGCGGTGGATTGGCTCAAGCACGCCACGGACAGGATTCGCGCCCTGGCGAGCAGTGAGACACGCCCCGAGGGGGAACGCCCCCGCGTCGGGTTGGCTTTGGCCGGTGGCTTTGCCAGGGGGATCGCCCATATCGGCGTGATTCGCGCGCTACTGAACGCCGGCGTTCCGATCGATGTCGTCGCGGGTACCAGCGTGGGAGCATTGATCGGCGCGTGCTATTGCGCAGGCGTGCCATTGAACGACATGCAGCGCATCGCCCGCACCACCACCTTCGCGGACTTCGGCCGCTGGACGCCGTCGTGGCTGGGCCTCGCCAACAACCTACGTATGGAGCGGTACTTGGAGCGTTTCACTCCGGCAAAAACTTTCGAGGAACTCACCACGCCGCTGGCCATCGCCGCCAGCGACATCATCGACGGCGTGTCGGTCTACTACACGCGCGGCCCGCTTGCCCCACCGATGCGTGGCTCGTGCGCATATCCTGGTCTGTTCGTGCCCATACAATTTGAGGGGCGGACGCTGGTGGACGGATTTTTGACCGCGCCGGTGCCGGTTGAGGGCGCGTTGCTACTCGGCGCGGACATTGTTATGGCGGTGTATCTGGAAGCAGGCAGCTTCACGGCGCCACGGACTGCAGCCGACGTGATCAGCCGCTCTTTTTCGATCATCCAGCGTCACGCCGATATCGCCTGGCGTCAGCAGGCTGATGTCATCATTGAGCCGGATGTGAAGCCGTTCGTGTGGGACGATTTCACGCGGACGGATGAGTTGGTTGCGGTGGGAGCCGCCGCGGCAGAAGCCGCGCTACCAGAGATTTTGAAGGCGCTGGGAGGCGAGAAACGAGAGCCAGCGGCCTGAGCAAAAGGAGCAACTCGCCATACTCCCACGGCGCACGTGATCTTTGGACTCGGTGAGACCCCACCAAAAAAATAGCGCAGAGATGAAACATAGATCTCTCAGCTCCGAAAAGACTGCGGGTTCGAGTTGACCACCGTGCGAAAATTTCAGGCTGGCGTGACCTCCACTTGCAGAGCCTGCCCTTCGCCTTTTCCGCGTTGCGTCAGCCACGCGCCAAAGCCTTCCACAAACCTCTCCGGCGTTACGCGAAAGCTGGCCTCGACACTTCCCTCTCCCACCGGCAACGTATCGTCGAATTCCGCGGCATTCGTGAAGTTTCGCATGCAAAATTGATCGAGCCACTCCAGCGGGCAGGCTCGGCGTTCACCGCGAATCACGACATCCACTTTGAATTTTTGAGAGTACATTGCGGAACTATACCATCACGAACGCCACCATCGAACGATCCAACGCCTTAATCATCGAACTGAGCTACACCGACACATTACTTTATATTGACTTATAACGATGGGTTACTTAAGATGCCGCTCATTCCGGGACGGCTCTTCAACGACGTTTAGCTTTGGCTCGCGCACCCTTGCACAAAGAAATCGCTCCTTCTCTGCGGGACCTGGACTTCGGGAGGGTTTCCATGCGCAAAAAGCCCTTGACCCAGGATGCCAAGATCCTCTTGCAGCTCAACCGCCTGCGCAAGGAAGCCGAGATGCGCAGGGCCCGAGCCTGGTGGCACGATGATTTTTGGCCGGAGAATGCCGGCGATTATCTGAAAATTGAACTGGCACACGGCACGAACGAAAGCTTCTGGTTAAAACAAGTGGCTGCGTATTGGGGAATGGCCACCTCCTTAGTTGAGGATGGCACCCTGAGCGAGGCAGCATTTCTAGACGTGGAGTTTTCGCGAGAGATGTTCACCGTCTTCGCGAAGGTTCGCCCATTCCTGAAGCAATTGCGCGAGCGGACTGGCAATCCGGATTTCATGGCCAATGTGGAGAGGTTTATTCTTAAATCTAAAGCCGCGCGCAAGCAACTTCAATCGGAGATAGAACGTCTGAGGGTCCTACACAAGAAGCGTAGTTAAATAAATCCTTCGAATTTAACGGTAAATTCTCCACGGTTTCTGTTCAGTTCGGCAATCGCCACTTGCCCGCCGCCGCGAACAGTTGAAGTCCTACGGCGAACTGCTCGTTGTCCACCTTCACGCAGTAGACCACCCGCGCTCGCGATCGAAAGTTGCCCAGCAGCGATCGCACGTTCAGACGCTCGTTGGGTTTCCAAGGCTTGCTGGTTAACACCCGCGCGCCCCGCGGGCTGATATTCTCCGTGACGCCTTCTTGCGCGGGCGTACGAACATCCAGGCTGGACAGATCGACGGTCACCTTCATGGGAGTACGATTTTCTGTACGCTTTGAAGCAGGATCCATAGGGCGCCCGAGGCCTTCCGGATAGATCTAACACTAGGCTTTGCCGAGGCGGGGCGGCAACGACGGCGTGATGATACCCCTGTTTCTCCCAACGCCACCAAGGTTCCCAAAACTTCCTCCGTTTCGCTGTTCGGCAATGCGACACTTCATCCCACGAACGGACACTCGGTCAATAAGCAACGCCGGAACATCGAGGATAACCCTATTATTCCTCAACCTTTTCCGCAGAGTGTTGTCGGCACCCAAATTGCCCGTACCGCCGAGGGGCTCTTTGTCTCTCCGCGATGAAGGATCGTCTGGCAGGAGGCGCTCAATGAAGAAGACGCAGTGGACTCGCGACATCCTTTCGACATGGCCAAGCTATGAGTACGTGAAACAGAAGGAAAGCGCCGGCTGGCGCCTGGCGGCTGTGGAATGGCAACGGGAGACGGAGGCCGACGCCCAGCAGGACGCTCCCGAGGGCTCGCATTTTGGCGAAGAGATCCCCTTCGGCACTCGCATCGCCGGCGATTGCCTGCATCTCGAGGAAAATCCTTCCGAGATGGAGATTTTGAATTGCCTGGCGGAAATGGTCGTGCAGGACCTCTCTTACCAACGCATGGCCGACGGCTTGAACCGGCGCGAGTTTCGCACGCGTGAGGGAAGGCCCTGGAGTCCGCTCGCAGTCTTTAAACTGACACCGCGACTGATCGAAGTGGCTCCTCGTATTCTCTCCGGCGCGGAATGGGAAGCCCGTAAGAAGCAGCTTTCGCGAGTCGCTTGGAATTCCTAATTGGCCGAAATTGCAGGTGCAGAAATTCGATGGGCGATGCAGCTGCCGCGAACCGCCCTACACTTCACTCCAACCTCAAGCAGAAGGCTCGCGCGGTCAGTCGTTCAAAAGTTTTTCCAGCGAGTCGTGGACCGTCAATCCGCCGTTGTAGTGAATGAACCCTAGCTTTCTGAACTTGTTCATGAAGAAATTTACTCGCGACCTGGTCGTGCCGACCATCTCGGCCAGCGTATCCTGGCCGATTTTGTCCAAAATAGGCGCGGCGTCATCACCCGGTCGGCTGCGCGCGAGCAGCAACAACGTTCGCGCCAGCCGCTTCTCGCTGAAATTGAACATGTGATCGATCAAATCCTGTTCGATGCGCCGGCTCCGCATTACCAAATAGTTGATGAAATGCTTCGATATGGCGGGGTTTTCTTCCATCATCCGCAGCATCGATTTTCCCTTAATGATATTTACCGTACTGGGCACCAGCGCAATGGCTGACGTCGAATAGACCGCCTCGCCGGTGATGCAAGCTTCTCCAAAAAAATCGCCTTCGCCAAGAATTCCGAGCACCGCGCCTTTGCCGCGATTGGAAACCAGCGTCAGTTTTACGATCCCCTTCTCAATGTAGTGGACGTCGGTGCAATCTTCTCCCTGCGAGATAATCGTTTCTCCGGGTTTGAATTCCTTGATTTTCTTCGATGGAAGCGCTGAGGCAAAAAAGCCCGGTGCGCGCTCACCGTTTTGCCGGCGTGATCTCATTTCCCCTCGTTTTTAGCGTGACGATAGCCGTAGCAATAGCCTCGTCGGCAAATTTTCGCGACGATTGCAAATGGATACTGACTTCACCCCCATCTTTCTGTGCCCCTCTTCTACCTTTCGCGCAAGGAGTTCGTCTGTTCAAAATTGAACAGACATCACTAATCAGCCGCGTTAACCTCCCGCCATCCCAAGTCCCCTGGCAGCGCGAAGGCTTCGGGAGAAGTCCAATGAAGCTGGGTTTCGACATCTTCAGACAGCTGGATGACGGCAGCCCATTGTGGGTCGCTCAGGTAAATTCGATCGCGGAAGCTCGGAGCAGACTCCAGGCTTTGCGACAGGGTGCTCCCGATAACTATTTCATCCGCGACGCGGAAACCGGCCAGTCCATCGAAACTGATGGGTGTGAGAAATACCGGACGGATCTATAAAAGGCGTCGTCAAAAAGCTCAAGAATCGCCTTTAGACGTGATCAGGGTAGACGATCAGAAAGTACGTAGGAATTCCTAGAAGTCCTTACCAATGCTGTTTTAACCGTGTAGAGAAATGCCGCCACGTAGGGGATTCCCTATATTTCGGCCTATTTTCGGGGGATTACTTTCGAGGATTATCTTCAGCTCACCACTTCTCAGAGGCGCTTGGCGACGGGGAGGGCGACACGCAGTCCCCTCGGCGCATACGAGCATATTATAATCAAAATATATACTTAACTGGTACTCAATTGGATTTTTCCCGTTGATACCACAGCGTTCGCGGGAAGCGAGTGAAGACCCTCGCCACAAAAGGGCCGGCTTTCAAGCCGAGAAGACTCTTCTGACTAAACTTGCTTCCACCTTAGAAGCTAAAAAGCCCTTTCCCGCGAATCGTCGATGCCTCGGATTCGGCGCGACCGAGACTACTAGTTCCCGTTCATGTAGTTTTCGAGATAGGTGTAGCCGTTTGGCGCCGTTGCATTGTGGAGGTGAGGGTCGTTGGTGCTCAAACCGTGGTTGGCCTTCCACTGGTCGGGGATGCCGTCGTGCATTGATTCGGTGCACGTGGAGAAGTTCGTCACCGGCCGATCTGTCCAGTCGGACGAGGGCGTCGGGATCGAAGAGACGCCAGAAATGAGACCGTTCGGCCAATAGCCGCCCGGGCCGCCGGTCTGATATTGATGGATGATGCGCTGATCGGCGCCATCGCGGTGGCTGACCCAATTGCCGTTGCAATCGAGATGCTGCGAATTACCCACCGTAGGTAGAAGCACATCGTCGAGCTTGCCCACTGGATCGGCGGAAATAGGGAAAGGAGGCGCGGGCATCGGCGAGCTGCGAATCCAGCTGGAGGGAATCGCGCCGGTTTCGTCGCCATTTTCTCCATTGATCTCGGAAGCCATCAGGTACTGGTTACCGTTCGGATCCGACAAGTTCGGACCGATATTGCCGGAGAGATACGTGGACGGATCGCCGGGCAGCGGTGGGCTCTTGGTGGTGAAATGGATTTCGTGCTTTTGCGCGGCTTGAAAGTTCAGATTGCCGGCGACGTATTTGTTTCCAATTTCGTCCACGGTCATGGCGCCAAGCCACTCGCTGGCGTAAAAATTCCAGTTGAAGACGATGTTGTTGACGAAGCGCGTGGAGTGATTGGTGCTCTCTGGAATGCGGTGACTGATGTCCGCGAACAAATTGTGATGGAAGTCGATGTCGCGCTCACCGGAGCTGAAGCACGGAGAACCGGAAGAGGCGACGCAGTTCGGGTTGGTGCCGTTGCCCGGGCCCACCGCGTGATTGGCATGGGGTTCGTAGAACATCGACCACTGCGTAGTGATGAGGCGGTTGGGGCCGACATAGTTGCTGGTTGTAATCCAAAGTTTATTGCCCGCCCAGCGGCTGGTAACGTGGTCGAGGATAATGTTGTAGTTATCGCCGTTCGCGATTTCGATGTTTACGGTGCCGCTACTGGGGCCCGCAGGGATATGGACGTTGTCCGCGCTGAACGTGCAGTAGCGCACCGTCACGTCATGGGTGGTAATGAAGAATGACTGGCTCGCAATGTTCGGACCGCCGATGATCACCTCGCCGGGAGCTGTCTGACACGCAATGGTGATAAACGGATTACTGATTCGGTACATCGACGATGGCGTGACGATTCCGGCCACCCGGAAAATGCATGTACGCGGACCGCTGGCTTCGGTGCAGTCGCGCAGTGAACCTTGTCCCGAATCATTCAGGTTGGTCACTTCGAACACCTGACCGCCGCGCCCGCCTGCGGAGGCTGCACCGCCGCCTTCCGCGCCCGGGAACGCGGGCAGAGCGCCGGAGGAAACTGGCGCAGCCACGTTCACTGTAGAGGTAGCGAATTTACTGGTGTCGGCAACGCTGCTAGCGGTGACCGTGTCGGCGCCTGAGTTCGAAGGGGCGACATAAGCTCCCGCGGAGGAAATCGTGCCCCGCTTCGCGATCCAAGTAACCGCCTTGTTGCTGGTCGTTCCTTGCACGCTGGCGGAGAATTGCAAGGTGCCATCGGTCGCGACCGAAGGCGAGACAGGCGTTATGTTTACGGCGCTCACTGCGGCCGCCGAGGCGGCGCTAATCGTGACGCTGCCGGACCCCGATTTGGAGCCGTCAGCCACGCTCGTGGCGGTAACCGTGGCAGTGCCGGAAGTCGCTGGTGCGGTGTACAGCCCGGTCGAACTAATCGTTCCTGCTGACGCTTTCCAACTGACCGATTTGTTCGACGCACTCCCCTGCACGGTGGCAGTGAATTGCGCGGTGCCACCAGTGGTCACGGAGGAATTGGCTGGAGTAACCGAGACGGAAGTTACGCCGGTGGCGGCCCCTGTGGTCACGGTGATCGTGGCTGAAGCCGACTTGGTGGCGTCGGCCACGCTGGTGGCGGTGACCGTCGCGGAACCCGCGGCTGCCGGCGCGGTGAACAGACCCGCGGAGGTGATCGTGCCGGACGAAGCGGTCCAGGTAACCGCGGTATTCGTCGCACCTTGCACCTTCGCCGCAAAGGAAACCGTGCCGCTCGTCGAGACGCTCGCGGTCGTCGGAGAAATCGCAACCGAAGTTGTTCCCGTAGTTCCGCCTGTGGACGAAGACGTGGCGGTGGCCTTCAGCGCGACCGTCACCGGGCTGGCACTGGCGCTGGTCATCAACGCCAAGCTACCAGTTACGGTGCCCGCCGTATTAGCCGCAAACGCCACATCGAAGCTTTGACTTGCGCCTGGGGCCAGATTTGCCGGCAACGCCAGTCCTACAGTGCTGAAGCCCGCGCCCGTCACGGTGACATCGCTGATCTTGACGCTAGTCTGACTGTTATTCGTGGCCTTGATGGTCTGCGTACCGGTGTTACCGACGACGGTGGCAACGCTGACGTTGCTCGGAGTAACGGCGAGCGCCCCAAGCGCCGGCGGGTTCGAATTCGCGGCGTTAGAATTAACGCTCATGCAGCCGAACGACCAACAGGACGCGGCGATTAGCAAAGCGGAGAAAAACACGAGGACAGCGCCTCGGTTCGAGTGCGAAAAATTCAACGTTATGTCCTTCTTTTTCTAAATTTATTTTTACGGCTCAGCGCGGCGCGATTCGTTGCGCGACCAACCCGGTGTGCACTATGGCCAGGCAAGCGAATCGTAGAGTCCAAAAACCAAGAAAAAAACTTGTACGAAGGACAGTTTTGGGGCACCGAATGGACAGTCCCGGTACTGTGCTGTTGATTAACCGCAGCGGTAAATCGGAATTTTGTGTCTCTAACCCTTTGAAAATAAATCCGATATTACCGATGGGTTGACGAATGATCTCCCCTACTCGTAGAGTGGCGAGTCCCTCGTCGGTCAGATAGGAGCCTGTACTTCATGACGGTTTTCCCCGGTGATTCGTGGTTCAGGAAAAGTGGACGCACCTTGCTTGTAGCGGCGTTCTTGGCACAAGCTGCGCGTGCGCAAAGCGATGCGGCGCTGGCGGTCGATCAGAGCAAACTCCTCACTCCCGAGGCTTCCCTCAATCTGCGCACGATTTCGGACCTGCAGTACTCGCCGGATGGCGCGCGACTCGCTTTGGTCGTGACCGAGCCCGCGAAAGGAACGGTGCGTCAGCGCCACATCTGGGTCCATGACAAACAAACGACGGGAGTTCGCCAATTTACGTTCTCGGCGAAATCGGAGATCTCTCCGCGATGGTCCCCCGACGGAAAGCAACTGGCATTTCTCTCCGATCGCGGTGAGGAGCAGCAGATTTATCTGATGCGAGCGAATGCCGGTGAAGGAGTTGCCCTGACCAAGGGGAAGCGCGGCGTGAAAAGTTTCGAATGGTCGCCAGACGGCAAGCGGATCGCCTTTGTTGCCCCGGATGCCAAGACCGACGCGGAAGAAAAGAAGGAAAAGGATAAGGACGACGCGCACGTTGCGGATAAGGAGGACAAACGCGCGCGGCTGTGGCTAGTTGATGTGGCCACTGGCGAAACGCGTGCCCTGACCAACAAAACGTGGGACATCAAAGAGGTCGTCTGGCTCCCGACCGGCGATTCCCTGATCGTGAAAGGCACCGACCGCCCGCAATCCGACGAGTACACCGACCGCATTTTCAGCGTGCAGGCTTCAGACGGCGCGACCAAGCCACTGATTGCACCGCGTGGCCCATTCGGCGAATTGCGCATCTCGCCCAATGGCACCACCATAAGTTACGTTGGTTCACGCGAAGACGGACCAGAGCCGCACGATCTCCTGCTGCTGCCATTGAACCTGCGAGCCCCGCGAAATCTGACAGGCGCCAGCCTGGATCGCCTCGTGCAAGACTATCACTGGCAAAACGACAGCTCGCTCGTGCTCGTGGCTGCCAATGGGTTTGGCAGTCTGTTGGTAAAGTATGCCGCAGATGGTGTAAAGCAAGTCCTGACAGCATCGCCCACGCCTACCGGCAGCGTTGCCCTCGCGCCAGCGCCCGGCGGCGAGATCGCCTACGTTTCCCAGAACGCCATGCACCCGCAAGAACTCTGGCTATGGGACCAAAAGACTGCGCCGCAACAAATCTCGCATCTGAACGACGCCTGGAGGCAGATCACTCTAAGCACGCCGGAATACTACAAATATAAATCCTTCGATGGAATGGAGATCGAAGCGACGCTGCTAAGACCCACCGGAGCGCCACAAGGCACGGATGCTAGACCCAAGCTGCCGCTGATCGTCCTCATTCACGGCGGTCCCACCGGCCGCTGGTCCGATTCGATCGAAACCTGGGGACAATTGCTGGCGACCCACGGCTACGCCGTCTTCTATCCGAACATCCGCGGATCGGTGGGTTACGGCCAGAAATTCGTGGAGTCGAACCGCGGCGACTGGGGCGGCGGCGACTTCAAGGACGTGATGGCCGGCGTGAAAGACCTCGTCGATCGCGGCATCGCCGATCCCCATCGCCTGGGCATAGGCGGCTGGTCCTACGGCGGTTACATGGCGGAATGGGCCATCACCCAGACCAACGACTTCAAGGTGGCAGTCTCCGGCGCCGGCATGGCCAATTTAATTTCCGAATTCGGCATGGAAGATCATCCCGCAGGTGACGAATGGTTTTACGGCGTGCCCTGGGAAAAGCCCGACGGCTTCCTCAACAGCTCGCCCTTCATTCACCTGAAGAATGCCAAGACGCCGACTCTGGTACTGCAGGGCGACGCCGACACCGTTGATCCAATGGGGCAAAGCCAGGAGCTGTACCGCGGGCTAAAGCGCTATGGAGTCGAAGCGGAAATGGTCGTCTACCCCCGCGAACCGCACGGCTTCCACGAAGAAAAACATCTGCTCGATCGTCTGAACCGCATTCTCGCCTGGTATGACAAATATTTGAAGGGCGACCAAGCGAAGTGAACCGCTGAGGCGGCTACAAAATAATTTGCGCGCGGCTCACCCAGGAGTCCGACGAAGCGGGTCTTCGCCAGATTAGAGCAAGGATTCGCCGCCGCCTGTTCAATTTCACGGGCCCGGGGTCGGCGACGAGTTTATCGGCCGTCTGGTAGTAGTATTCCGAGATTTGGCGATGCCCGTCCTGGTGCTCGCCACAATTTGAGTTGCTAAACCGGCAGCCAGATGTTGATGTGGGGTTTCAGCGTCACTACGACCGCGGGAAGCCCCGGAATCACTGGTGAACGGGTTGCGCCGCGGACGCTAAATGGCGTCGTTGGGCGACCAAGCCACCACAAGCACCGCCCGCCAGTTTCAGCGCGTGGGCCATAATATATGCGAAGGGTTCAGGTTGCGCGCGTGTCAAGGCGACGTAGATCAGTGCCGCGACTAGGCCCACCAACGTCCCATGTAGGATGAAACGGGACTCGATCTGTCGGCCCACCCAGAGCGCTCCCAGAAAACACATGATGAACGATCCGGGGGGAGCAGTGTAATGCAAGAAATTGTCGCCGAGACGCAGGCCGAGAGGAACAATTGCGAGAATGAGTGCCACTTCGGCGAGCAGCCCGCCGAGCAAAATTCGTATCCAGTGGATTCTTGGGTTACTCATTTCTATGAGAGTTTTTCCATTCTGCGGCCATTCGCTCCGCTTCCGCAATTTGCGCAGGGGTCATTTGCGCTTTGGCATAGGAGAGATTCGTTTCGTGAGGCGTCAGTTTAAACCACATATAGGCCTGAACATAATCCTTTGGCACGCCATTGCCATCAAGATAAAGTAGCCCTAAGTTATTCCTTCCTTGACCTGCTCCTCCAAAGTCCGGGACGTGTTCTGCCGCCATTCGATACCATTTGGCAGCTTCTACATAATTCTGTTGGACGCCTTCGCCATCCTGATACATCTGCCCCAAAGCATTTTGCGCATCGGGGTCGCCCTGTGCGGCTGCTTTTCTGAACCACTTGAGTGCTTCGTGAAAGTTAGGCTTCCCGAACCAACCCTGCTCGTAGCCGGCACCGAGCCACATCTGTGATCCTCGGTCGCCTCGCCGTGCCTTTGCTAGAAGCGCTTTTCTATCTACGTTGGTCGGTCTCGGGTGCTGCGACAACGATGTCATGGCGGTCGACGCTGGAGGAGTCGTTTGCGGGGCCGCAAAAAGGATGGAGGAAGACAGCGAAATAACAAGCAAGGAGATGGGATTGAAGGTTTTCACATCCGATGCCCCTGACGTGAAATACTACACCCGAGCGAGGCGTCCGGCATCCAGTGGACGATAACGCCCAAACCGGACAAACGAACCACCCATCGTCACTCAATTTTTGATGAGAACGCCGGTCGGAACCCGGCGTGGCAAACGCGGTTCTTGTGGCTGTTGAGAGAAAGGCCCACAACCCTTAGCGGAAGCCTTTACAGCTTTCGCGCATCGTGTTACCGTCATTTCCCGTACCGCCATCCTTCGCGCCAGGCGGCTGGGCCTCTGATCGAGAACCTGCCATACGTTTTGACGGGCGACCGTGAACCGGTCGTATTGTATTCGCTAACGGCGACCAGACTACGGTCTTCGACAAGCGCGACCACGCAGCGGCCAACAGGAAATGCGACCGCACCGCGGTTGACACAAGCCCCTTCCCCCCGAAAATCATGTCGTGGTCTAGTTTCGCGTTTTGTGCTGCAAGCCCGTACCGCCGTGGCTGGTGCAGGCTTGATCCTGCAAGAACCCGGAAAGTCCGGGGGCAGCACCGCAACTGGGACTAACAAAAGGGGATAACTTGCTCAAGCTGCGAAAAGTCGAAATCATTGGTTTCAAGTCCTTTTGCGAACGCACCGTCGTGACCTTCAGCGGTATCGGCACGACCTGCATCGTCGGCCCCAACGGCTGCGGCAAGTCCAACGTGGTGGACGCCATCTCTTGGGTTCTGGGCGAACAAAGCCACAAATCCCTGCGCGCGGAGCGCATGGCGGATTGCATCTTTAACGGCACCATCAAGCGTCCGCCCATGGGTCTGGCGGAAGTGACCATCACTCTGGAAGATCCAGAATTGGCCGAGGCGGCTCGTTTTGTGTTGGAAGGCGCGGCGGCAGCCACAGCGGCTGATGGCGCAGCGGCTCTGCTAACCAATGGACCGAACTCCGCACCCATCACGGAAGCGCCCGCCAACACCGAGAGCCTGCCACTCGATGCGGCTCCGGTTGCCGAGATGTCGGAAGTCGCAAGCAACGAGGACATCCCCGAAGTTTCAGCGGAAGCGGTCCCGGAGTCCGAGTTCCTGAAGGGCAAGCGTCGCAAGAAATCCGCCGACAAATTGACCCTCGCCACCAAGCCCGGTGAAGTCGTTGTAAGCCGGCGCCTCTATCGCTCCGGACAGAGCGAGTACCTGATCAATGGCCGCGTCGCACGCCTGCGCGACATCCAGGAAATGTTCATGGGCGTCGGACTCGGTCCGGACTCCTACGCCATCATCGAACAGGGCCGCATCGGCCTGATTCTTTCCACCAAGCCTCTAGAGCGCCGCGCCATCATCGAAGAAGCCGCCGGCGTAACCAAATTCAAGACCAAGAAGCGCCTCGCGGAAGCGAAGCTCGAATCGTCCAAAGTGAATCTGTCGCGCGTAAACGACATCGTCGTGGAAGTCGAGAAGCAACTCGGTTCGCTGAAGCGCCAGGCAGCCAAGGCCCGCCGCTACTCGGAGATTCGCGACCAGATGCGCGGTATCGTGCGCCAAATGCTCGCTGGCAAAGCACGCGAGCTGGATGCCGAAGCCGAGCGCGTCGGCAAGCGACTGGAAGAATTGTCCGCGGCGGAAGCACAACACGCCCAGACCATTCAGACGCAGGAAAGCGAGCACGATCTTCTCAATCAGCGCATCTACGAGCTCGACGCCGGCATTCGCCAGAACCAGAACCACTTGAATCTGACCGCTCTCGAAGTAGACCGCAGCGAGAATAAGATTGCTTTCAATCGCCAGCGCGCCGAAGAACTATCCGGCCGTAGCGGGCAGATCGCCACGGAAATGACTCAAGCCTCGACGCAGGTTGCGGAATGGGAATCGCGTAACTCCACACAGAGAGAGGCTGTGGTTTCGCTCCGCGCTGAATCGACGACGCTCACGGCGCAAGTGAACGGCTTGGCGGTGCGTGCCGAGACGCGCTCGACACAAATTCACGAAGCCGAGGTCCGCATTGACGCCCTGCGACAATGCGCTTCGGAAGCCGGTCAAAGCTTGCTGCGTTTGCACGGTGAGCAGAAACAGGCCGAAGAAGCCCTGGTGCATCAGGCTGCAGCGCTACAAAAGCTGGAAACCAATGAAGCAGCTCTGCTTGAGTCATCGATTCAGATTCGTGACAGCGCCGAGCGCGCCGCATTTGACCGCGAAGCGGCCAACGCACAACTCAGCGCGCTACACCAACAAGCAGCGGCATTACAAACGCGCATCGCCGAGCTACGCGAGCAGCGCGAAACGGCCGCGAAGGAATCGGAGACGCTGCGAGACTCGCTCTCGGCGACGCGAGCTCGGCACTCGACGCTGACGCAAGTCTTGAACGACCGCTCATACACGGCGGATGCGGTGCAAAAACTTTTCGCGGCCAACGAACGCGGCAGCGGCCACGACTTCCGCGCCGTTGGCGTGCTGGCCGATTACGCCGAGGTCGAGGAACACCACGAATCGGCCATCGAGCAGTTTCTGCGGGACGAACTGGAGTACGTGGTTGTCGAAACCTTCGATCACGCGCGAGCGGGCGTGTCGCTGTTGCGCGATGAAGTTGGCGGTCGCGCCACTTTCTTCGTGGATTCCCTGCGAAATCTGCGCCTCGACGAGTACGAACCGATTATTCACTTCCGCCCGGAACAGGGCGTCGTGTCGCGGCTCGACAAGCTAGTGGAGTTCCGTGATCCATTGGGCCCAGCCGCCAAGCAGTTTTTGCCGCGCCTCAAGTCCGCGTACTTGGCCGAGAGCGCAACCGCCGCCGAGAAGCTCGCCAGGGACAATCCACAGTTCGCGTTTCTCACCCCGGATGGCACTTGCTATCAAGGTCGCATGGTCACCGGCGGCCGCGCCGATGAAGCGGGCCCGTTGGTAATGAAGCGCGAATTGCGTGCACTGGACGCGGAAGTAGCGCAACTGGAACTGAGCGCGGACAGAACGCGCGCGGTGTTGGAGGCGGTCGGTGGCGAACTTCGTGCGGCCGAGCAATCCCTCGAAGAAGTCTCAGCACAGCAGCATGCGGCCGAGCGTGACGTTCTCTCCGCCAAGCATCGTCATGAACAGACCCAGGCTGATCTTGCCCGGCTGGGTTTGGAGCTGTCCGTTTGCCAGAGCGAGTTGAGTCACATCCGCCAGGATGTTGACAACGCCCGATCTCGCGCGGAGCGCGCCAAGCACCAGCTTGCTACAGCCAACACCACGCGAGCGGAAGCAGAGGCCGAAAGCACGAGGCTGGCCGAGGAGCTCGTTCAGCTCCGCGCATCGATTCAGACGGAACAAAATGAGCTTGCGGTGGCTCGCGCGGAGCTTGCCGCGTTAAACGAGCGCTTGTCCGCCGCCGAAGCTGTGGCCGCCCGTTTGGAGCAGGAACGCGCGGAAATGGAACGACGCCAAGCCTTGCTACGTCAGCAGGAATCGACGATCGGCGAGGAAACCGCAGCATTGGCCGCGCAGAGCGAACAACTAGCTCAGCAACTCGAAGGCTTGCGCGCGGAAAAAACACGCCTCGAAGCAAGCCAGCGCGAACTGGAAGCGGAGTGGGAGACCAGCCGCACGCGCGTAACCCAGATGGAAGACCAGTTGCGCATGGGACGCCAATCGCTGCATGAGTTGCGCGATCAGCGCAGCCACGCCGAAGTCGATCGCGCGCGCAACGATTCCGACCGTCAGCACCTGCGCGAAACGTGCATGTCCGAAGTAAACGCACAACCCGAAGATTTGATTGCCACGGAAACGGCATTCATCACCGGCGAGGAGCTCGTGATTGCCGAAGCCAACTACCGCGACATGAAGGCACGCGTCGAGGCTATGGGTGCCGTCAACATGATGGCGCTCGAAGAGTTCAACGAGTGCGAGCAGCGCTTCGCGTTCCTGACGCGGGAGCGCGACGACCTGCTGCAATCCATCGCCGACACGCAGCAAGCTATCACCGAGCTCGATCTGGTATCGCGCGAAAAATTCGAGCTGGCCTTCAATGCCATCAATCACAATTTCTCAAATGCTTTCCACACTATCTTCGGCGGCGGCACCGCGGAGATGCGCCTGACCGAGGTCGACAGCTCGGGGGACGCGGGCATCGATGTAGTGGCGTCGCCTCCGGGCAAGCGCCTGCAAAACATTTTGCTGCTGTCCGGCGGCGAAAAGGCCATGACAGCGCTAGCCCTGCTCATCGCCATCTTCAAGTACCAGCCGAGCCCATTCTGCATCCTGGACGAAGTCGACGCCCCGCTCGACGAAGCCAACGTCGGCCGCTTCACACGACTTGTGGGCGAAATGAGCAGCCAGACACAATTCATCATCGTCACCCACAATCGCAAGACCATGGAAACCGGCAGCGTGCTCTACGGTGTCACCATGCAAGAACCCGGCGTATCCAAACTCGTCAGCGTCCGCTGGGAAGGCGACGAAGCGCCGCAGAAGAAACAGCGCGCCGCAGCAGCTTCCGCGGCATAAGGAAAAGTTTAATTTCTACGAAGAGGCGAGCCTACGCTCGCCTCTTTTATTTGGCGGGCACCCTGGCGAAACGGGCACAACGTTGCTGTCCCTACAAGGGCCGCGTGTCGCGGCGTGTAGCCGTGTGTCGTTTTAGCCTATTTCTTAAAAGTTGCGTCGGCACTTAGCCGTACGGAAGATTTAATCGTTGCTATCCGACGCAACTTCGAGATTTTCCTGTTGGATTTTCTTTTCCGATTTTTTCCACACGCGAGTGCCATTGACTTCGCGTCATGCTGCGCTAGAATCGATTTCATTCTCGTCAGGGGAAAGTCGCTTTGCCTTCTGGTGCAGCCATGCGCGTTATGCGCGAAACGAATTTTGCCGGCATTACACCTGCCGCCCGGGGTAAGGTGCGCGACATCTACGATCTCGGTGACAAATTGCTGATCGTCGCCTCGGACCGATTATCAGCTTTCGATGTCGTGCTGCCCACCGGCATTCCTGATAAAGGACGCGTGCTCACCCAGCTTTCTCTTTTCTGGTTCAACGTCCTGCACGACGTCATTCCAAACCATGTGCTGAGCGCAACCGAGTTTCCCGCCCCGTTTGCGGAGCATCGCGACGAACTCGCCGGCCGCTCCATGGTCGTGCGCAAGACGCGGCCGCTGCCGATCGAGTGCGTTGTCCGCGGCTACATCTCTGGCTCCGGCTGGAAAGATTATCGCACCACCGGAAAAATTTGCGGCATCGCGCTGCCTTCGGGCTTGCGTGAATCCGACCGGCTGCCTGAGCCGATCTTCACCCCAGCGACGAAAGCCGCGACTGGCCACGACGAAAATATTTCCCGTGAGCAAGCCGCAGACCTGATAGGGCACGGACTCGCTGAGCGAGTCCGCCGCGTCAGTCTCGAAATCTATCAGCGCGCCACGAAATATGCCGAGCCGCGCGGGATTTTGCTGGCGGACACAAAATTTGAGTTCGGCCTGCTGAAAAATTCTGCCGGTGTCGACGAACTGATCTGGATCGACGAAGCGCTCACTCCGGACTCTTCCCGCTTCTGGCCCGCCGCCCAATACCAGCCCGGAGGGCCTCAGCCTTCGTTCGACAAGCAGTTTGTGCGCGACTATCTCGAGCGCATCCAGTGGCCGAAGACTCCGCCGGGCCCGGAGCTACCGCCCGACGTCGTGGCTGCCACCCGAGCAAAATATCGGGAAGCTTACCGCATCCTGGTAGGACACGAACTAGATTAGAAGTGGGCCCCGTAGAATCGTCCGCGTTTATTTTCTGGAGCGTAGCTTTTTTTGGAGCGTGAAACGGTGAAGGACCAATTGGAAGGGCTTGTGAGTCAGATGGTGGAGCACGGCATCTTATTTGACGAGGCTGTAGGAGAATTCGAGAAGCGTTTCATCAAGCGCGTGCTGGACCGCGTACAAGGCAACCGCTCGCGCGCCGCCGGCGTCCTGGGGATCCACCGCAACACGCTGAGCCGCAAGCTCGTCGACTATAAGCTCGCTCACCCGCGCCGCGCATCACGCTGAGCACGGGGTTGCGTCTAGCATGGTAAAAGCATAACAACAACCACAATAGTCAAGCTCGCCTTCGAAAATGAGAAAACGGCGCTCCGGCAAAACCGGGGCGCCGTTTTGGGATACGTAGTAGATCGACCGGTGTTACTGCTTCTTCGTAACCGGCCGCTTCTTCTTGCCTTTTTCCTTTTCCTTCGGGATGTCCTCGGCGTTCACCTTGGCCTTATCCCAGTGGAGCATGAACGGATCGGGATCGTAAGCAACGAGCGTGCCAGTGAAGCGGACCGGATTGTCCTTCTCGAGCTTCGAAGCTTCGGGCTGACCCACAACCTTCACATCCATGTCCGGAGTCGTCTTCGCGTCAAACTCGGCGTCACTGGTCACGAAGGCAACTTTCAGCTGCGCGCCGTCGCCTGTCGGGGTCACTTCGATCAGCTTGCCCGGCACATCCGGAAATTCCAAGCCGCACGCAGCTAGCCAGGTAACCTTCGCCTTGTCGCCGCCCGCTTTCAGGTCAGTGATCACGGAGGCAATGGTCATGTCCTTGCGCGCGGCATCGAGATCCGCAGAGCTGGGCAGCGTGTACGTCGACGGACGATCGGCCGAGCTACCCGCTAGCTGTATCAGCTCATTCAGTTCCGCGTCGATCAAGTTGTCGCAGGCGGCCTGCTGATAATTCTGGATCAGCTTGCGCAGATACGTTTTCACCTGGTTGGCCTGCGCCTGGTTCGGGTTCTTGGTGGCCTTCGCGAAATACCAGAATGCATCCATCTGCTGAGGCGGCGTCATGGCCATGTAGGCTTGGCCGATGTGATAGGCAGTGATGGCGTCATCGGGCGTCAGCGCAAGAACTGCCTTGTAGAACTGGATCGCCGCAGCATAATCCTTCAGGGCCATCGACGCATTGGCGGCGGTGTAATTGAACAAGATCGCCGGTGCCTTCTTCTGCTTCTCGAAATCCTCCTGGCTCATGTTGTCAGGCTTTTTCAGAGCGTTGAGGGTAGCCAAGCCATCGATGGCTGCCTGCCGCGCTTTTTTCGCCATGTCGGGATCGGTCGGAGGAGGATTGACGTTGCTGTAAGCAAAGGCGCGCGCGTAGTACGCCTGATACTTCACCGGCGGCTCGATTTTGTCGCCGAGCGCCAGGAGCTTGTCGGCGTACTCGATCACCTTCGGATAATTCTTCAGCTGGCTATACGCATTGTAATAGAGCGGATAAACGTAAATCAGTAGCGCGGAGTTCGGATACTTGGCGACAAAATCGTCGAGTTGCTTGATCTGCTGCGCTGGATCTTTCGTGGATTGCGCGGCGGTATACGCATTGTATTCCGCCATGGTGTACTGGGGCTTCGCGCCGGCGTCCTGTCCCGCTGGTGCTTGGGCCTGCACGCTGGCAAAGCTCCCGGCCATCAGGCAAAGCGCCGCAACCATCGCGAGGCTCGCCAGTCTCCGTGATCCGTTCATTCCGATTCTCCCTCGCTCGAACTCCAAGCCGATGTTGTGTACATCTATTAAACCCGGAACACCCGGGAATTACTCCGCTAACTAAAACTTCGGGATTATAGGGAAAGCTGGGTGCCATCGCAAGGCAGTACCCTACAGGGAACTATGTATCTACGGGTATTTGTCCATGCACCTGTCAGTTGAGTGCGCCCATACAACCACACCCGGAGCATTCTTGAGGCGAAAATATCTCTCGCTCCGAATGTTGATAGGATGAGTGTCGCATAAATCTAGCGCTTCTACGAGGAAGAATTCCGATGGCAAGGATGACTGAGACACAGGCAGGCGCACGAAATTACACTCCTCTTTCCGGATCGGTGGCTCTCGTCACCGGCGGGAGTCGCGGGATCGGCCGGGCGATTGCTCTTCGCCTAGCGGCCCTGGGATCGTCGGTGGCCATCTGTGGAAGGGATGCTACTGCTTTGAAATCGGTGTCATCGGAATTGGAGTCGCGGGCCCCGCGCGTATTTGCTCACGCCGCGGATGTCACCCGTTCGTTCGATGTGGCAACGCTGATCGAGAAGACTGAGACAGCGCTCGGCCCGATCTCGATTCTCGTCAACAATGCGGGCATCGGCCTCTTCGGACCCGCGCACGAAAAATCCGAGGAGGACTGGGATCGCGTGCTGAACACCAATTTGAAGAGTGTGTTCCTGGTGTCACGCGCGGTCGCGCCTTCGATGATTACCCGCAAGCGCGGCGACATCATCAATATCAGCTCGCTGGCGGGACGCAATGCGTTCCCCGGAGGCGGACTCTACTGCGCGTCAAAGTGGGGAGTGCAAGGCCTGTCCGCCTGCATGGCGGAAGATTTACGTGAACATGGAATCCGCGTCAGTGTGATTTGTCCCGGCAGCGTAGCCACGGAATTTTCGGGACGCGGACCCAAGGATCCGTCAAAGGCGCTTACGCCAGACGACGTGGCGCACGCGGTGGCCATGGTGGCTACGCAAAGTCCGCAGAGTTTCCTCAGCGAAATCCACGTACGCCCGTTGCGCAAGGCGTAAAGAATGGCGCGCTGAGAATCGATTTCCTAGTGTGGGTGGTGGGTCTTAATTCTCCCTCGTTAAGGAGAACGGGAGTGGCGGAGGTTATGTAGACAACCCCCGCCACTGTTGTGACGCACCGGCTATCATTTACTCTTGCCGGCACCCAGGATTGCGGCGTCGAACGTGTCGGGAACACCATTCCGACCGTCAGCCCACGAGGCAAACACGTGATTACCTATATCGAAGGCTGAGATGTAGTCGCCGAAGTTTGGAAACACATCAGTAACGGCAGTACACCAGTTCGACGTTGCGCTGCTGACCCGAACGGGTGCTCCGAAGCTGGCTCCAAAGTCCGTGGATTGCACCCAATAAGTATCCACGAGGGAAAACGCCGGGCCCACCCGAACCGCGCCGTTATCGAGAGGCACGGTGCATGTCGCGTTAACAATTTGACTTTCGGGTGATTGCAGATAAATAACGTCCACGTTTCCGCCCGGTTCAGTCTTTACTACCGGCCACCACCGTTTCGTAGTTCCTGTAGGGGCGGGCGCAAGCGGAGCAGGGCTACTCCATGTGGAACCGTGGTCGTCGGAAAAGGAAATGTAAACCTGTTGAGGGACAAGGGACTGTGCAACGCAGATAGTTCCACTGGGTTCCGAACTCGGACAGGATACGTTGCCGGGAGGCGTGACAGCGCTATTGGCGCTCGCGAAGGTCACGTAGATCCGGCCCTTGTGTGAGCTCGCCGTGTCAACGGCAATCCAAGGTTCGTCTAACAGGGAAGAGCGGTTGTTGCCCACCGGAACGTTGAAGAACTCGGAATTGATGTTTGCTACGGCCGTAGGCTTGCCGAAGGTCGCGCCACCGTCAAACGAAGCGCTCACGGTTATGGTTGAGTTGGTTGACGGGCCTGGGTTGAACGTAGGCCCCGCACCCCAAGCGACGTACACCTCGCCATTTGGCCCGATAGCCGGCATCGTGGCCTGTTGCACGGTTCCAGTAAATCCACATGCCGGGTTACTCTTGTCCGTGATGAACGTCAGGTCGGGGGCCACGACAACTGGCCCTTCCCATGTATCTCCCCCGTCATGCGTGCGCCAGACCTCCGGTCGACCGAAGCCGAAGACCGGTATGCCGCACACTTCAATGAAGTTGGTCACGGAGGCGTAGGCAGCGCCGCTTCCGTCATGCGCTGCAGCGAAACTGTCTTTGTCGTAAAGATTATTGGCGGGATCCGTCGCATTCATCGTATGGACATCCGAGAAGGAAAAAGTGTTCTTCCCGAAATGTCCGCGGTGCACACTGATGCCCAGGTTGGCCCCAGTTGTAGCGTCCACCGAAAGGTTTGAGTAGTAGAAGGTCTCGTTATCTACGCCACCGCGGTCCATCCACGGATCACCTCTCGTGAAGACGTTACTGAACAAGGGTGGAGCGCCTGCATCGGTGAAGGTCAGCCCGCCATCGGTGCTAAAGGCGTAACCGGAGAGGCCCGGCGGATTCTCCGGCGTGCAGGGCGCTCCGAATGGAGGTCCGCAGAAACCCTGTGCATCGTTGAACCCCACCAAGATGTGATCCCCACCTGGACTGGTGGCGATCGCCGTTTCCGAGCGGCCAAGAAGGCCATTAGGGAACGTTTGTTGTGGACCATTATCCTGAATATTGGGACCCACGCGCGGTGGGGCACCGTGGCCCGTGGGGCTCCCCGGGCCAGGTGACTTCGGTCCATTCGATTCCATATGTTTGGGTGCAGTAATGAAACTCGGCTTCTTTATTCCGTTACCTTGGCCCAAAGCCTGACTGCCAAGTTGCGACAACACGAGTAGGGACAGAACGAGATACCGAATGTAAAGCGCATTTCGGTAACTGGACTTGTTCACGGATAGAACCTCCCTTCAAGACGATCTTGGGTTCGCCGGGACAGCGGTCAGGCTCTCAGTATTGAAGATTGTTATTTGTCGTCGTGCAAAGAATCGTTTCGAATGCACTGACAAATCAGAACCAGGCCGGTTCAGTCGTCAGACTACGTGCGAGGCAAGAGTGGGACGGCCGAGCGACGCCAGTCTACGCGTGATGCCTTTCCTGTCAAGTGAATTACACGATTGGCGACGGTCCTCTGAAAGAGTGCGTCCGCCGTACTCACCGTACTGTACCGGTGCCCGTGTACTCATTGAAGCGATAGGAACATGTGGCGCATGCCGTGGCCATGGTGGTCACCCAGAGTCCGTAGAGTTTCCCCAGCGAAATCCACGCGCGCCCGTTGCGCAAGGCGTAAAGTCAATACCGCCGCGTTCTCATTCTGCAGCCTATCGGTTAGAAAGGTTGGTTGTCCGGTGGCAAGAACCGTTCTCTCCATGAGGTGACGAGCTACTGTAGCTTCGCGTATTCTGCCTTGGCTTCGAGCAATATAGGAATATCAGAGTCGGCGTCTTTCCAGAGACCGAGGAAATCTCGATACGCGGCACGGCTCTTGTCAGGGTCACCCTGCATAGCGTAGGCGCGGCCCAGTTGAAGATGGGCCAGCGCGCCGATGGGTTCATTCAGAACAATGCCACGATGATCGAGGATTTTCTGAAACTCTCCCGCTGCTTCGCCTCCTCGGCGCGCCGCAAGATAGGCTTCTCCTCGCACATAGACGGGATACAAGTTCGGCCAATTGTAGAACCCAAGAGCAGGCAAGCCCAGTTCATGGGGAGTGGCGACTCCAAGGATATCAAGTGCCAGCCAAGGACTAGAGTGGTTGAGTGCAATCTTTGCACGAAGAGTCGGCAAATAATTGAACTGCACGACTGTGTCTTCGGGGAACCTCTCGCCCAGGTCATCGGCAAGTCGTTGCGCTTGGTTCGTGTCCCCTGCATAGGCAAGCGCCAGCGCCACGCCATAATCCATATCTTTGCCGGTCGAACCTTTTGCAGCTGCGGCTCGTTGACGCGCCTTGCCCTGACGCTTGAATAGGGCTTCGCGCAAGGCAGATACGGCGTAGTAACCGGCGGCAGTTTCGGTCTCTCCGGCTTGCAGCGCAGAATCCGCAGCCCGGTGAGAGAGCGCACCAGCTTTCTCAAGATGACCAAAATAGGCAGCCGTGTCTGCTTCCAATCCCCAGAGCAGGTCTTCCTCTCCTGGTTTGCCCGCTGTAGCCGCAACCTGCCGTGCCATCTCGGGAGCGCGATCACCATAGAAAGCAATCGCATAGAGCACTGCTGCTAATCCTGAGTCCAGGCCCTTTGTGTGCGCCTCTTTGGCCGCAGCGTCGGCTTCCTCCACTCGGCCCAACAACAAGTATGCAAAAACAATATCCCGGTAAAAAAGGCTGTCGGACGGATCAAGACGATGGCCTTCCAAGTATTCTTTAAGGCCTATGTCGTATTGTCCGAGAGCGGTTGACAGTGACCCAAAGTCCAAGTGAAAGAAGGAGGAGCGTGGGTAGGTCTTAACGCCAAGTTCACAAAGGCGCCGTGCCTTCATCAGGTCACCGGTCGCGTAATAATAGTAATCGGCTTCGATGCGTAGTCTTTCCAAGTCGCTTATACCGGCACGTAGCGCGAAGGCCTTTCGGATGCTTTCTGCTGATAAGGCAGTTTCGCCCATGATTGAGTAATATGAGCCCATCGCCCAGTAAGCCGTGGCGAAATTCGGATCAAGTTCGATAGCTCTTTGGAAAAAAGTTAGAGCCGCGCTATTGGTATCGGCGTTGAAACCCAGGTTGTAGGCCTGCAGCGCTTCAAGAGAAGGCGTAGTCGCTTGTTCGAGAAGGGCGTTGCGCTTTTGCAAGGTGCTCGAGGATTCGCCGAGTTTCGTTCGCATTTCAGAAGCGAGCTTTCCAAGTACATCCAGAACGCGGCTTTTGTCCTTCGCCCAAGCTTCCGCGCTCGCCAGTGAACTTCCGCTGGCACAATCCACAGCCCTAAGAATCAGATCGTATCGGGTGCCAATGAGTGCAATCGAACCGTGCAGTGCTGCGGTGCTATCGGTTCTTTGACAAACCTCCCGGGTAATTTCAGGAGTGAGCGGCGTATTCGCTGATTTCCCCATCATCCGCAACGTCTGACGGATTCCTTCGTCTGACACGAGGCTCAAGAAGGGTGACTGGTCCAGCTGAACAGAAAGGCCTTCTCGGAGTGTTCCGTCGAATACCGCATCGCCAGTCGAATTGGCGAAATCGCCGAGAACGATGGTGTCTTTTTCTGTGAGCCTCCGCGCTTGCCGTGCATGCCAGAGCAGTCCTCCGGCAATTCCCGTTGCGAGCACTGCAATTGCCGCCATCACGACGATCTTCCGGCTGCTTGGCCGCGAAGCTGGGCTCTCGCCCGTGGCGCGCACCCCTGTGTTTCCATCGACGCCGGTGACCGATGCGATGAACCGATAACCGCGTCGCGGCAGCGTCTCGATAAACCGTGGGCTGTCGGCGGAGTCGCCCAGAGCCTCGCGTAGCTTCTTGATTGAAGTATTGAGCCCGTTGTCAAAATCAACGAAAGTATCGGACTGCCAGATCTGCGAACGCAGTTCTTCGCGAGTGACTACTTCCCCGGGGCATTGCAGCAGAACCGTGAGGATGTGAAAGGGCTGTTCCTGGAGTTTGATCCGCACGCCCTGCTTGCGTAACTCCCCCGCGCGCATGTCCACCTCAAACACTCCGAAGCGCAGGATTGAGAGAGAGCGAACTTCGACGGCCATCTGCGTCTACCCCAGATGTTGACGCGAGTGTAACACCCCCAGGTCGGATGACAAGTTCAAGATGAGCCCGCGCACTACACAACGCAATGGACCACGGGCCGTTACTCTCAGCTCATAGAATTTGTTCGTGCCTGGTACGTCGGTTTCCATCTGTTACCGCTCTGAAATCGCTGTGAGCGGAATTAGAGTGGCGGGCGCCGCGCGTGTTTGCTCACGCCGCGGATGAAATGGCGTGGTGAGAATCGGTCTCCCAGTGTGAGTGGTGGGTCTTCGTTCTCCCTCGTCAAGGGGCTGGTGTGATGCCGCCCGCTATCACTTACCCTTGCCGACACCAAGCATAGCGGCGTCGAACGTGTCGGGAATACCATGCCGACCGTCAGCCCACCAGGCAAACACGTGACAAGGGGGCTGACGCCGGCGCCTATACTGGCGCGATATTTACCTCTTGACAATAATCGTTGTAACGACTATCGTAGTTTCCATGAGTTCCCGACCACGTTCCGCTCGGACCCCGGTTTTGCTGGAGGCCCAAGTTTTTATCGCGCTCCAAAAGATCGCGGACGCGCTTGCCCAAGAAGTCGAGCAAGTTCTGAAAGCTCACGGGCTGACCGGCGCGCAATACAACGTGCTGCGTATCCTGCGCGGCGCCGAGCGCGAAGGGCTGGCCTGCAGCAATATCAGCGAACGCATGATTTCCCACGACCCGGACATGACGCGCCTTCTCGACCGCATGGAAAAACGCGCCCTGATCACGCGCCAGCGTCAAAAAGACGATCGCCGCGTGGTGAAAACACGTATCACCCCCGTGGGCCTGGATTTATTGAAGGACCTCGACGAACCGATTCGCGAACTCCATAAGCGGCAGTTTCAGCACATCCCGGCCGTGCGGCTGAAGACGCTCGCCGAGTTGCTCGATCAAGTTCTTCGTCGTGAAGTCGAATAGGAATCTATCGGGCCAGTTCGAATTTTAAAAGTCGGACCATCAAATCAAATCAAAAAGGAGATCGACACCATGGGCCATTCTCTAATTCGCATCGCACTCACCGCGGGCCTCGCAGCCATTCTTTCGCTGCCGGCATCGGCGGCAACTTCCACGTGGCAAATCGACCCGGCACACTCGGCCGCACAATTTTCGGTGCGCCACCTGGCGATCTCCACGGTAAGGGGAGCCTTCAGCAAGGTGACCGGCACGGTTATCTATGACGACAAAGATGTCAGCAAGTCGAGCGTGGACGTCACGATTGACGTGTCCACCGTAGACACCCGCGAACCGAATCGCGATAAAGACCTCAGGAGCGATCATTTCTTCGATGTGGAACACTATCCGACGATGACCTTTAAATCCAAGAAAGTGGAGCAGAACGGCGTCGGCAAGCTGAAGGTCACAGGCGATCTGACCATTCACGGAGTTACTAAAGAAGTCGTTCTCGATGTCGATGGCCCGACTGCGCCGGTGAAGGACCCCTGGGGCAGTCAACGCGAGGCCGTCAACGCCACCACCAAAATCAACCGCCAGGATTATGGCGTGAAATGGAACGCCACCATGGATAACGGCGGCGTGGTGGTCGGCGACGACGTCTCGATCAACATCGACGCCGAAATGGTGCAGAAGAACCCCGCAAAGTCCGGTAATTGAAGGACTAACTCAATCGACGGGCTCCGCGCCCAGCGGGTGATTTTTTCGAATCGCCCGTTGGGCCGGCTTCATCTAAAAGCCATCGCGCAGACGCTTCGAAGTGAGAAAGGTCGAGATCGTGAAGAATCCCGCTCCCACTGAAGTACCGGTCAATGAAATCGTTCGTGAACGATGGAGTCCCCGAGCGTTTAGCGACAAAGCGGTGACGCCCGAGGTCCTGCACAGCCTCTTTGAAGCGGCGCGATGGGCGCCATCCAGCTCGAATCTCCAGCCGTGGGCCTATATCGTGGGTACCAAGGACGACAAGCAAAATTTCGACAAAGTCCTAAGCACGCTGGTGGAATTCAATCAAGCCTGGGCAAAACACGCGCCCGTGTTGGCTCTTTCCGTAGCGCAGGTAAAGAATCCCAAGGACGGCGCCGCCAATCGCTGGGCATTTCATGACGTAGGCAGCGCCTCGGCGCAACTCACCGCGGAAGCCGTTTCCCGTGGACTCTATGTCCATCAGATGGCCGGCATCGATCCGAACGAGGCGCGCAAGGTCTTCAACATCCCCGACGGCTGGGACGCAGTCGCCGCGATCGCCATCGGCTACCCCGGGGATCCTTCTTCGTTGCCCGACAAACTGCGGGAACGGGAGTTGGCCCCGAGGGTGCGCAAGCCACTTTCAGAATTTGTCATGACGGGCGCGTGGGGGCATACTGCTTCTTTCGTATCGAAGTAACCAGTTGCGAGGAAACCCCAGCCCCAGCCATGCACAGCACTCTCGACTTTCTACTACGCCACGGCTACGTGGTTCTGCTGGCCTGGGTCTTCGGTGAGCAGATCGGCCTGCCGGTTCCTTCGCTGCCTCTGTTGCTGGCGGCCGGCGCGCTGGCAGGCACGCACCGCCTCAACTTTTTTTTCTCGCTCTTCCTTTGTGTCCTTGCCGCCGTTGCCGCGGACTCCATCTGGTATTCGATGGGTCGCATCAAGGGAATCAAAGTCCTTCAGTTCCTGTGCAAGATTTCGCTCGAGCCCGATTCCTGCGTCCGCCGTACCGAAGGCGTTTTCTCCAAGCAAGGCGCCCGCTCGCTCCTGATCGCCAAGTTTCTCCCCGGTCTGGGCACCGTCGCACCGCCGCTCGCCGGCATTTTCCACATGCGCCTGCGCCGCTTCCTGGTTTTCGACTGCGGCGGTTCGCTCCTCTGGGCCGGTACGTTTCTTGGGCTCGGTTTCGCTTTCAGCGGGGAGATTGAGCGCATCGCCGAACATGCATTAAACCTGGGCGGCGGGCTGCTGGTTCTCTTGATCGCCGCGCTGGCGTCCTACATCTCCTATAAATTTATCGCCCGCCAGCGCTTCATGCGCCAACTGCGCATCGGCCGCATCACCGCGGACGAGCTGAAAAATAAAATCGACGCCGGAGAGCCACTGGTCATCGTCGATCTCCGCCACGCCTTGGATTTTGAGGCCGATCCCGAAACGATTCCGGGCGCTTTTCGGATGGATGCTCAGGAATTAGAGGAAAAGGACAACCGGTTGCCGCACGACCGAGAAGTCATCCTCTACTGCACTTGACCAAACGAAGCTACGAGCGCCCGTGCGGCGCTCCTCCTCCGAAATCGAGGCATCCGCACGATTCGCCCGCTGCAAGGCGGCCTGGATGCCTGGCGCGAGCGCGGCTATCCGGTCCACAACGCCACCCTCACGCAAATCAGTACCGCCACGGCCGTCATCACTTCGTAGGCGCGCGCAATCTTCCGGCTCAGTCTGCCAACCGGCAAGTGGCTTCCCAAAGAATACGTTGTCATTCTGAGGGCATCTGACGAGGATGCCCGAAGAACCTCAACCGATCGCACCGCGGAAAATCAGCCGTCGAAGCCTTTTTTGTCAGCTACTCCGGCTCTACAACCGTGGCAATACGATTCCGCCTTGCGCCTGGTACTTTCCCTTCTTGTCCTTATAGCTGACTTCGCATTCTTCGTCGGACTCGAAGAAGAGGACCTGGCATAGGCCCTCATTCGCGTAAATCTTGGCGGGCAGCGGCGTGGTGTTGCTGATCTCCAGCGTCACAAACCCTTCCCACTCCGGCTCGAACGGCGTAACGTTCACAATAATTCCGCACCGCGCGTACGTGGACTTCCCCAAGCAAATCGTCAGCACATTCCGCGGAATGCGAAAATACTCCACCGAGCGCGCTAGCGCGAACGAGTTGGGCGGGATCAGGCAAGCGTCACCCTTGTACGCCACCAGCGACCTCGGATCAAAATGCTTGGGATCCACGATCGTCGAATTCACATTCGTGAAAATCTGAAACTCGTCCGCCACGCGGATGTCGTAGCCATACGACGAGACTCCATAGCTGATCACCCCTTCGCGAACCTGACGATCCGTGAACGGTTCGATCATCTTATGTTCCAGCGACATGCGCCGGATCCACTTGTCGGGCTTTACAGACATCCACGCCTCCTCGATCTTTCTTCGTTTCTTCAGCCGTTTCGTTACGTCGTTACTTCTTTACTTCCTTACTTCACGATCTCTCGCCTCTACTTCCTTCTCGCGTTTTGCAGTCTAAAAAATCAAGCCAGTGTAGTTTACCCGTAACGTCTTGACAACCTAGGACGTACCCTCTAGCATCTGCCAACGGATAAAGCGGGAGGCTTGCGTGATCAAGTTGGACATCGTGAACGCGGTAGTGAACGCGACTTCGCCGAACATCAGCCGCACCAAGGCGGAGCAGGCGGTCGAGACCGTTTTCGAGTCGTTGAAGAGCGCCCTCGGCCGCGGACAGCGCATCGAATTGCGACGCTTTGGTGTATTTAGCGTCAAGCCCCGCAAGACCGGAATTGGTCGAAATCCGCGCACCGGCGAAGAAGTAAACATCCCACCAGGCAAAGCCGTACGCTTCAAGCCCGGTAAAGAACTGCAAGGGCTCGAGGCTCCTGCCAAAGCCGCGGAATAGTTCTTCCGCTCCGCGTCGGCGGTCGCAACCACACTTTTGCACAAACCCCAAGGTTATGCTGTACTGAGTCGAGACAATTTCTCGCATTGTCTTGTTTCTGCGGACCTCGTGACCAACTCATTTCCAGAGAGCAGCAGCTCGGTCGTAGTGAACCCCGTCGATTGGCGCCCGCCTCAAATTCCTCCCGGCTACTACACTCCAGTTCCGCAGCATCCGCCGCTGAAGACACTGGTTCTTGCGTGCGCGCTGTTTGCCCTGACCCTCTGCACGTGCCTCGTCGCCGGGACGCACTTCGCCGCAGCCTACGCGCAAAACCAGGCAGTCTCCTGGGACGAGTTCGTACGCGCTCTCACGCTGCTGTACCGCCAACCATTAGCGCTTGTCACCGGCCTGCCTTTCGCGCTAACGCTTCTCGCCATACTCCTGACGCACGAGCTAGGCCATTATTTCGCGTGCCGTCACCATCACATTCATTCTAGCTATCCCTACTTTATTCCTTTTCCAACATTGATCGGCACGCTCGGCGCCTTCATCCTGATTCGCTCGCCCATTCGCACCACGCGCGCCCTGTTCGACGTAGGCGCTTCAGGTCCGCTGGTCGGCTTCATCGTCGCGGTTCCCGCGCTGATCTTCGGCATCCTGCACGCCAAGTTCGTTCCTGGTCTTAGCGATCCCTCCCACGCGGGCATTGTCCTGGGCACTCCGCTGATCCTGCGATTGCTCGCCGCGGTCTTTCATCCGGGCATTCCCGCCGCCAGTCTGCTGCTCCATCCGGTGGGACGCGCCGCTTGGGTAGGTTTGTTCGCCACCTCACTCAATCTTCTTCCAGCTGCGCAACTCGATGGCGGCCACATCCTACGGTCGCTCAGTCCCCGCGCGCATCGCTATTCCTCCATCGCGCTGCCGTTGCTGCTCGTGGGCCTTGCGCTGCTGCATTTCTGGGCCGGCTGGTATATTTGGGGCGCGCTGCTCCTGGTGATCCGGTTCTTCCGTTTCATCCCCATCCACAACGCGGTTCCCCTCGATAAACATCGCCGCTTCGCCGCTGCATTCACGCTGCTCATTTTCATTCTCTGCTTCATGCCCGCCCCATTCATCGAATGAAGAAAAAATCGCCGCCAAGGACTGCCCTGGACTGCCACGAAGCGCGCCCAAGGACCAACCCGCTCAGCCCAACGAATGTTTAGCCGCTTGTGCCCCTGCCGGCACCTCCAAAATATCCATGCTCTTGATCAACCCCTTCTCCATCACATACACGTGCCGCACCATCTGATCCAGCACCACCACGCCCTCAAGATTCCGCACCACCTGATGAACATCGACGACCACACGCCCAAGCTCGTCCTCGCTCACCTTCACGGGATAAACCTTGGGATTGATCATGCTCCACTGCCGCGTCCAATATTCACGGACGCCATCGTGCCCGTGAACGCGTCCGCCTTCCATCCCATTGGGCCAGTCCACATCAGGACGCATCGCGGCCAGCACCGCATCGATATCTCGCGCGTTAAACGCGGCATACATCGCTTTTATCGCCTCATCCAGCATGAATCCTCCTTGTTGCAGCCTCTAAGGATTGACGTAGCAATCCCCAAAGCCGCGCTTCCACGAACTTGCCATTGACCCGCGCGAAACACCAGCTACAATCCAACGCGATCAATGACCCCACTCGTCCGCACCCTGTGTCAGCGCGATCTTCTTCTCCTGTTCATCGGCTCGGTCATCGGCTCCGGCATTTTCCTAACGCCAGGCCTCATCTTGCAGCAGCTCCACGGCTCGGTTGGGTTTTCATTTCTCGTCTGGGTCGTTGGTGGAATTCTTTCGCTCCTTGGCGCGCTCACCTACGCCGAGCTGTCCGCCTCCAACCCCGAAGCCGGCGGCCTGTACTGCTTCATCCGCGACGGTTTCGGCCGCGTCCCCGCTTTCCTCTATGGCTGGTCGCTGTTCCTGGTCATCGCCAGCGGTTCCGTCGCCGCACTAGCCCGCGCCTTCACGCGCTATCTCTCCGAAATCATCCCGCTCTCCGCTCCCGCGGCCACCATTCTCTCCGTCGTGATGATTGGCGTGGTAACGGCCGTCAACGTGTGGGGCACCCGCCAAAGTTCCGACCTGCAAAACTGGACCACCCTGGTCAAAGTTCTCCTCATCGTTCTCCTCAGCGCCTTTCTTCTTTCGCTAGGACACCACGCCAGCGAACTACCGGCCGCCATGGGCGCAACGCAATCAGGTTCCGCGCTTCTTTCCAGCTTCGGTCTAGCCATGATCGCCGTCCTCTGGGCCTACGAAGGCTGGCAATTCGGAACCTACAGCGCCGGCGAAGTCCTCGAGCCACAAAAATCTTTCCCGCGCGCTTTCTTGTTGGGCTCGCTCATTCTCGTCGCCCTCTATCTGATCGCCAACGTCGCCTACCTGATCGCGCTCGGGCCCGCAGCAGCTACCATGAGCGACGCCATTGCCGCCACCGCGGCCACCGCCGTCCTCGGCCCTTGGGCCGGTAAAATCATCGCGCTGACCATTCTCGTCTCCACGTTCAGCGCTACCAATTCCGTCATCCTGACCGCGCCCCGTGTTTTCTACGCGATGGCCAACGATAATCTCTTCTTCAAAAAATTAGCTGAGGTCCATCCGCGCTTTCGCACCCCGGCAAACGCAGTTATTTCCCTCGGCATCTGGTCTGCCGTCCTCGCCTGCGCTGGAAAATTCGCCGGATTAATCGGCGGCGTAATCTTCATCGGCTGGATCTTCTACGGCCTCGGCGCCGCCGCCATCTTCCCCATTCGCCGCGCGTCCAAAGGCAAGCCCATTCCCTACCGCGTCCCCGGCTATCCGTTCACCCCGTTCCTCTTCGTCCTGGCAGCCGCCGCCATCGTAGCCAACGCCGTGTACCTGGCCTTTCGCGACCCAATCGAATTCCGCAACGTCACCGTAGCCATCGCCCTATTCCTCCTAGGCCTACCCGCCTACTATTTCTGGCGCCGCCGCACCGTCGGTTAACCACTCTAGCCTGAAAGGCAGCGGCACCAGTCTTTGTAGTGCTGGCTCGCCCTAACCCCCGAACGGCATCATACCGGCTCTCCGCTCCCACCCCGCATCCAGAAACTTTCTCTCGATCCGCGGTGTCAAAAGAAAGTCCGCAGTTCCCTACATCTCCGCCTAACCGCCAAAGTGAGGCCTATGCTCGAAGCAAACAGGCTCTCCAAGTCCTACGGCTCAGTCCCAGCGGTACAAAACGTATCGTTCTACCTCGAACCTGGCCAAGTGCTCGGCTATTTAGGACCCAACGGTTCCGGCAAAAGCACGACAGTAAAAATGTTGACCGGCCTGCTGCAGCCCACAGACGGCCAAGTCACGCATAACGGCAAGGACATTCACAATAATCTGACCGCTTATAGAAAGCGCTTAGGCTACGTTCCCGAAGAAGCCAACCTCTACCCGTATCTGACTGGCGAAGAATATCTCGACATGGTCGGCATCCTGCGCGCCATGCCCGACCCTCGGAGAAAATCGCGTATAGATTCTCTTCTGCAATTGTTTGCCCTCGCGCCCCATCGCCACATCAGCCTAGGTTCCTACTCCAAAGGCATGCGCCAGCGCATTCTCTTAATTAGCGCCCTGATAGACAATCCCGATGTCCTTATTTTCGACGAACCCATGTCCGGTCTGGATGTCACCTCTTCACTCGTTCTGAAAAATCTGATCCAAAAGTTAAGTGCCCGCGGCAAAGCCATTTTCTTCTGCTCGCACGTACTGGAGGTCGTCGAGAAAATCTGCTCCCAGCTCATCATTCTCCGAAGAGGGCAAGTGATTGCCTACGGTCGCACCGCCGAAGTTCTGCAAAGCATCGGGCAGTCCACACTCGAGGCAACCTTCTTGCAGCTCACCGAAGGTCGCGACGTAGCGCAGATCGCGAACGACATCGTCGAGGTAGTCGTTGCGTGATGCTTAATTGGAAAATTCGATTGCGGCGTCGCCGCGACGCCTTTGTTGGCACTCCGTTCGGGTGCCTGCTCCGCCTCTTCGTCGGGCGCATCCTTCATGGTGGCGATGGCAATGGCGCCGAAGAGTTGGGCCTTGGCCTCGGCGCCATCCTGACGCTGCTGGCCATGCCCGGCCTGCTCGTTTCCCTACTGATGTTCGAGAAGTACGGCTCGCTCATCCGCTTATTGCGCGGCGATGGCATTTTCGATCCGTTTACCGCCACGGTCCCCGATGAATATTTCTTTATCGTGCTCTCCATGACCGTCACTGGGGCCGCCGCCCTATGGCAATGGGACTCCATCTTCCTCGACCGACGCGATCACACCAATATCATTCCGCTGCCCATCTCCCTCCACACCATCTTTTTCGCGAATTTTTCCGCTATTCTTGCGCTCGCGGCCCTATTTAGCTTCGACGTCAACGCCGCCTCGATCGTGCTGTTCCCCGTCGCGGTAGTCGGCAGTAACGGCTCCTTCGCCAGATTCTGCCAGTTCACTACCGGCCATGCCGTCGCAGTTCTCGTAGCCAGCGTCTTCAGCTTCATGTCGGTGTTCGCGATGGCGGGATGTTTGATGGCTGTGCTGCCCGCGTCAGTGTTTCGTCGCGTCTCTCTGCTGTTGCGGTTCGCGATCGCCGTCGTTTTTCTGAGCATGCTGGCCAGTGTTTTCACCGTCCCTTCCTTGCTGCAAAGAACCTCGGTAGCCAGTGCGCATCGCATCGCCACGCTCCCGCCCGTGTCGTTCCTGGGTGTGGCGCGAACCGCTTGGGGCATACGTGATCCGTTTGTCACCACCATGACCAAAGCGGCTATCTTCGCATTTGTCCTGGCGGCCCTCATCCTCGTCATCACCTACACGCTCAGCTTTAGCCGAACCTTCCTCCGCATTCCAGAAACCGCCGACTCCGGCCCACTTCCGCGTACGCGTTTCTCGTTTTCTCCGTTGGCGCCGCTTCACAAAGCAATTCTGGGCCAATCTTCCCAGCGCGCGTGTTATCACTTCGTCGTCAGAACGCTCTTGCGCAGCGACGCTCACCTGCAGGTCATCTCCGCGTTCGTCGCCCTGGCCCTGGTAGCCGCAGCCGAAGCACTAACCTCCATCCGCGCCGATCAATTCTTTTTGGTCCGCCACATGCCTTCCGCCGACTTCCTTTCCATCCCATTTTCGCTAAGTTACTGCGTGATTGTTGGTATTCGTTGCGCTTTCGAAATTCCCTCCGACCTCCGAGCCAATTGGATTTTCAGACTGTGGTTGCCACCGGACGACCAACACGCCCGCCCCATCGCCCGCCGCGTTCTACTAGCCCTAACCCTGCCCTGGCTCATTCCCGCATGCTTCCTGGTCACTCTGATTTTCTTCAACTGGGCGACGGCCCTGTTGCATACCGCGATTCTGACCGCCTCTGACATACTGCTGGTCGAAATAGTGCTGCTTAAATTTCGCAAAATCCCCTTCACCTGTTCCTACCCCACTTTCGAAAGCCATTCCGGCGTGATTCTGATCGCCTACCTGTTCGGCTTCTTCCTGTTCACCGACGATCTTCCCGCACTGGAACACTGGGCCGTGTCCGAGCCTCTCCGGACACTCTGTTTCGTTCCTCTTTTCGCGATTGCGCTCGCGTCGCTATATGCCTACCGAAAGCAAATGTTGGATATGGACAAGCACCTGATCTTTGAAGAAACTTCGCCCTCCGCTTTTTAAGACAAAAGTTAAGAAAAAAGAGCAACTCCAGGAGCGGTCTGGAACGGCATTCCACCGCGACAAAATTGCCGAATTCAGTTTATTGATGTAGTTAATTATTGAAGAGCAAGTGCAACGTCGCTGAGGCGCTTTCCGTCTCAGGGGCAAGGAGAATTTCACAAATGCGAAACCTCGAACACGTAAAACGGTTCTATTCCATTTCCATCGCATTCCTTCTCACCATCGCTCTATTGGCGCCGGCAACATTCGCGCAAGATCAGGCCCCGCCATTGTTTCGTCCCGACCAGTTGGATCGCATGGTCTCGCGGATTGCTCTCTATCCCGATCCTTTGCTGGCCCAAGTTCTGACCGCAGCCACGTTCCCCGACCAGATTCCCGATGCCGCGCGCTGGGCCGATGAACATCACTACCTCACCGGCGACGCGCTCGCCAATGCCATTAATGAAGACCAGCTCCCCTGGGACCCCAGTGTTCTAGCTCTGCTTCCTTTTCCGTCGGTTCTCGATGAAATGGCCTTGGACATGAACTGGACGACAGACCTTGGCAACGCCGTTCTCGCCCAGCGGCCTGACGTCATGGACGCTGTCCAGCGCATGCGCCAGAAGGCTCGCGACTTCGGCTACCTCCGCTCCAATGGCCAGATCATTGTGTCCGGCGGCCCATACATCGGTATCGAGCCGGTCGATCCGGCCTTTGTCGTGGTTCCAACCTATGATCCCTTGATCGTGTTCGCGCCCCCTCGCCCGGGCTTCTTTGTGGGCGGCGCGATCGGCTTTGGATTCGGCGTCCGCATCGGCGGGTTCTTTCGTCCCTGGGGCTGGGGAGCCACCCGCATTGGATGGGGCGAGCACGCTTTCTTTGTGAACGGCCGTCCCTGGGGTCGGACATGGGAGAACCGGCGGGTGTACGTGCACCCCTACCCTGAAGTGCGCCACTATGACCATCCAGTAGCGCGCGTCGAGCGCCACGAACTGATCCAACGCAGCGCCAGAGAACGCGAAGCTCCGCGCGCCGGCCGCCCCCACGAAGAAGAACACCACCACCACTAACCAGCAGCGGATAGCGGGGCAAGTTCCGCAAACAGCGGATCTCACCCGAACAATTCACCCGGCTCATGCCTGCGCTTATTCCCGCACTTATGTAGGCGCCGGGCTTTAGCCCGACGAGCCGCGCCCCACCGGTTTTCGTCAGGGCACGGCTTCAGTTCACCCTGAGATACGAAGGGCCGTGCCGTAACAGACGCCAAATCAACAAGGCTTCAGCCGCTGAGGGCTTTGGCTCTCAGTTTCTCCCACAGACTCTTCAGCCCGCCGCCCTGACGACCTAAACGCAAGATTTCGCTTGACTTCTGATACCCTTAGGGTACAATAATCCCCAGGTAAACAAGCGCCCTGAATTAGCCCCGCCACTCCTAACGAACGCAACCGTCACCAAGCGCGCATATCCCAACCTATGGATTTGTTCGCCCTTTAGAATCAAGCACTTACAACATGCTTTTCCTGCAACCTCTTTGCTTTCACATTCATACGAAAAACATCCGGGGTGGGGGCCAAAAGGCGAATCTGAGCCGAAAGTAGTGCCACTCGGCACGCCTGTGCCCCTACAGCAAACTCAACGGATCCATATCCACCAGCACCGCCGTCTGCGGAATCTCCTTAGCGTCGCAATACGCCATAGCCCCGCTCAATAGCCCGGTCAGCACCGACCGCCTTGGCGATTTCAGCAGGAACTGGAAGCGGTGCTCTTTCTTTAGACGCGCCAGTGGCGCCGTCGCCGGTCCCAGGATTCGCGCGCCCTTGCCGTCATACGGCGAGAAATATTCCGAAAGCTGCCGCGACCACACGATCGCTTTCTCCAAACTTGTGTCGCGGACAATTACGTTGGCCAGTGACGTGAACGGTGGGTATTGCATCATTCGCCGAAAATGCATCTCGCGCTCAAAAAAGGAGGCGTAGTCCTGGAGCACCGCGTCCTGAATCGCGTAGTGCTCCGGATAGTAAGTTTGAATCAATACGCGGCCCGCAAGTTCGCCACGGCCCGCGCGTCCTGCTACTTGCGTGAGCAACTGAAAGGTCCGCTCGGCCGCGCGAAAGTCCGGCATGTGCAATGACGAATCGGCGCTAATCACGCCGACCAGCGTCACGCGCTGAAAATCGTGGCCCTTCGCCAGCATCTGCGTCCCCACCAGGAGGTCGAGCGCCCCGCCCGCGAATGCGCCGAGCGTTTCTTGATACTGCCGCTTAGTTCGCGCCGTATCGCGATCGAGCCGCGCAATACGCGCGCCAGGAAATTCTTTGAGTAGTCGCTCTTCCAGATGTTCGGATCCTTCGCCAAAAAAATAAACGTATTTTGACTGGCACTTCAGACATTCCTTCGGCACCGATTGGATCGATCCGCAGTAATGGCATTCCAGCCGATTGCGATTCTTGTGATACGTCATAAAGATGCTGCAATTGATGCACTGCACCGACGCGCCACAACTGCGGCACAGCACAGACCAGGAGTAACCGCGGCGGTTGATCAGCACCAGCGCTTGTGTGCCGAGCGTGAGGCACTCCTGAATACCCGCGTGCAGCGCCGCGCTGATGGGGCTGGCCTGATGCGTGCGCTGAAAATCCTCGCGCAAATCGACGATCTCCACGCTGGCCAGGGACCGGTTCGCTACGCGCGAGGCCAGCGTCAGCAACTCGTACTTCCCATTGCGCGCGTGGTGATAGGTCTCCAGCGACGGCGTCGCCGATCCCAGCAGCGCGACGGCGTTTTCCATCTTCGCCCGCACGATGGCCACATCGCGCCCGTGATACCGCGGCGTCTCTTCCTGCTTGAAACTGTTCTCCTGCTCCTCGTCAACGATGATGAGTCCGAGATTTTCGAGCGGCGCAAAAACCGCAGAGCGCGTGCCCACCACCACGCGCGCCTCACCGCGGCGCACGCGCCACCATTCCCGCGCCCGTTCTACCTCGCTCAGCGCCGAGTGCAGCACCGCAACACCCTCGAATCGCGCGCCAAACCAAGCGCGGCACTGCCGCCCGACCCACAACGTCAACGCAATTTCCGGCACCAGCACGATCGCCGTCTTGCCGCGCGCCAGCGTCTCCTGCACGCTGCGCATGTACACTTCGGTCTTCCCGCTGCCAGTGACGCCATGGAGCAACAAAACCCCAAACTCGCCCAGCTCGAATCGCGCGCGAATCGCGCCAAACGCGCTCTCCTGCTCCGCGTTCAATTCGTGCGCCGGAGCCTCATATCCCACATCGAACGGATCCTCCGCCGGATCGACGCGTTCCTCCCAACTCTCAAGCAAGCCCTCGCGCAACATCCGTTCGACGATCGCTCGCGAAACATTCGCCAATTTCAATAGCAGAGGCAGTGGAAGCGGCCCGCGCTCAACTAGCTGCTCGCGAATGCGTCGCACCTTGTCGTCAAAATCCCCCTTGGACTTCGGCCCGCCGCTCTCTTCATCTCCGCGAACACCCTGCGACTCGTCTCCGCCAAACCTCTGCGCCCTCTGCGTCTCCGCGTTATCTTTTTCCGCATCTTTTTTCCAAGCTAGCACGCGCTGCGTCTTCTCTTTTCGCCCCAGCATCGTTTCACGAATCTCGATCAACCCCTGCCGCCGCAGCCGTTCAAGCGCTCCCGCATTCAAACCACGCTTCGCAGCCGAAGCAAACGCCAGCGGTTCTTTCTTCGCGGCCAGCTTTGCAAGAAACTCAACTTCGACACGCGTGAGTCCGTGCGTCAGTTCGCCGCCGCTCAAGCTAGCCACTGCATTGCGTCCCCCTTCTGTAATCGCGACCAGCCGCTGCGTGCGCATCTCGATAACCGGCGGCAGCATGGCGCGAAACACTTCGCCCACCGGCGCCAGGTAATAGTTCGCGATCCACTGGCCGAGCTCGATCAGCTTCGGCGGCAGCGCAGCCTCGCGATCGAGTACCTTCGTAATTTCGCGGATCTTCGTGTCTGCGGGTGCGTGCTCGGTGAGCTCCAAAACCACGCCGGCCATGGCCTTCTTGCGAAATGGCACAAGCACACGCGTACCCGGCTGCACGATGTCACGCAGGGATTCCGGCACAGCGTACGTAAACGTCGTGCGCAGCGGCACTGGCAGCGCCACATTGCAAAGAGGAAAGCTCATCCCGGCGTGTAGTGTATCAGTACGTTTTTCATGAGGTTGTGGAGCCTCACCAACCTAAAGACTGATGAGCCCGATGCCGGCGAAAATGGCCATGATGCCGAGCCATTGCCAACCAGACATTCGCTCGCGCAGAACCACAGCAGACAGCAGCACAGTGACCGCGCCGTAGAGGGACGCTAGGACGCTGACTACCGAAACTTGCTCGAGTCGCATGCCAAGGTTGTTCAGCACAAACGCGCCCGTATCCAGGAAGCCCATGGAGAGTACCCAAAGGACGGCGGGATCTTTGCGCGGCAGGGAAATGGGTTGCTTCATGATCAGGACGGCCAGCGCGGTGAACGCCGAACACGTCAAGCGAATGAGCCAAACCGTGGCGGCAAAACCGACGCGCGGTACGGCCCGATTTCCGAGTAACCAAAAAAGAAGCCCGAAGCCTACCGCCGAGATAAGAGCAGCGCCGACTCCGCTGACTGGCTTGCGATCGCGTTTATTTTCGGGATTGGATTCCGGCGAGTCGGCGGTAATCGCAGCGGACTCCGCCTCGCCGCGCACAACGATAATAATTCCAATCAGGATAACCACGACGCCCACTGCGCGGATCACGGTCAAGCGTTCGCCGGTAAAAACGGATAGGACGACGGTAAGGGCGGGATAGCTTGCGGAGATTGGCGCGACCACCGCCAGTTTTCCGACTTCAAAGGAACGATACAGGGCGAGCGTGGAGATTCCATTGACGACGCCTGCGAGCGCTCCCCAGGCCCAGGGTTGCCAGCCAGAACCATCTATCAGATGTCCCCATCCGCCGACCCATCGCAGAAAAATCGTGAGCAGCACCAGCCCCGATACCTGCATGTACAACGCGGTACGAAGTGGACCGATGCGACGAGCCGAAAAACGGCCGATAAAATCCGAACCGCCCCAGGTAAGAGCGGTGAGCAGGCCCAGTAAAATTCCCATGAGGGATTATGAAGGCTTTTCCGCAGCGGCGGGCTTGCCCTTTTTCACTTCGAGGCCGAGGACGGCCATGACTTTCTGAAGATCTTTCCAGACGTCGGCTTTAGCGGCCGGATTTCGCAACAAATAGGCAGGGTGATAGGTGGCCATTAATTTTCGACCGCGAAAATCGAGCCACTGGCCGCGAAAATGAGAAATGCCGCGATTGGTTTCCAGCAGAGTTTGCGCCGAGCATGCTCCGAGACAGACGATCACTTTGGGAGCGATAACGTCGAGCTGGCGCAGCAGAAATGGCGAACAAGTCTTGATTTCATCGGGCTCGGGCAGGCGATTTTCGGGAGGGCGGCATTTCACCACGTTGCAGATATAAACGTCGGAACGCTGCAAGCCCATGGCTTCGATCATCTGCGTGAGCAATTTTCCGGCGCGTCCGACGAACGGAAGTCCCTGCGCATCTTCGTCGCGGCCGGGTCCTTCTCCAACAAAAACAAGCTCGGCTTTCGGATTTCCGTCGCCGAAAACGATTTTGTTGCGGGTGCTGTGCAGCTTGCATCGCGTGCATTCGCCGTAGTCCTCGCGAATTTTCAGCAGCGAGTCGTCCGCGATTTTGCTCACCGCGTCGAACAGGGAGACTTTCGGCGCGGGAGGCAGAATCGTGACCTTCTGACTTGGGGTTACAGCGACAGACGGAGCCTGCGGCACGATGGGCTTGGGCGAAATCTTTGGCAAAGGTTCCTCTTGAGGAATCGGAATGGTCACAGCAGCTTGCTCGAACGCCTCGGCCTCGCGCGCGATCACACGATCGCGGTAGAACAAGCGAATGCCGATGTCTTCGTAGTAGCTCAACCGCTTGGAGAGTTTGTCGTGAAGAGCGTCGGAGAGGCGATCTGGCATGTTCAAGGCGCGGAGCGCTGGGGCGAGTTTAACACGGAGCGCAGCCGCACAACTTCGTCGAGAATGCGCTGCGCCACTTCGGTCTTGCTCATGCGCGGCAGCGGCAGGTCGCGGCCGTCGCGAGCGAGCAGCGTGACGATATTGGTGTCGTGGTCGAAGCCCGCGCCTTCCGCGGTGACGTCATTGGCCACGATCATGTCGGCATTTTTGGCGGTAAGTTTCTTACGCGCATTTTCGGCCACGCGCTCGGTTTCGGCGGCGAAGCCCACGACGAGACGGTCGCCCTTATTTTTGGCTACGCTGGCCAGAATATCCGGCGTCGCTTCCAGCGACAGCGTCAGCGGCTGCTTGTCTCGCTTGATCTTTTGATCGAAGCTTTGCACCGGCCGATAATCCGCCACCGCGGCGGCAAAAATGGCGATCGAGGACTCCGCAAACTTTTCCTGCACGGCGCGATGCATCTCTTCCGCGGTACGTATGGCGATGCGCTCGACACCCGCTGGCGATTCAAGCGAAGTTGGGCCGCTGACAAGAATAACGCCCGCGCCTCGCCGGGCAGCGGCCTCAGCAACGGCGTAACCCATCTTTCCGGACGAGCGATTGGTTAGATAGCGCACCGGATCGAGATCTTCATATGTCGGGCCGGCGGTGACCAAGACGATTTGGCCTTCCAAGTCGCGCCGTAAATGCAAGGTCTCGCGCACGGTGGCGATGATCTGTTCTTGGCTGGCGAGTCGGCCCGCTCCAGTCATTCCGCAAGCGAGATAGCCTTCGTCGGGGTCGACGATTTTTACGCCACGGGCGCGCAGCATTTCCACATTTTCCTGAGTTGCCGCGTGGTTCCACATGTTTACGTTCATCGCGGGAGCGACGACAACCGGCGCGGTGGATGCGAGGTAGAGCGTGGTCAGGAAATCGTCGGCGATGCCGCGTGCGAATTTTGCGAGAATGTCGGCGGTGGCTGGAGCGACCAGCAACAAATCCGTCCGCTGCGCTACCGCGATGTGTTCGATGGCACTTTCGAGATTGGCTTCGCCGCCGGATTCCGCGAAGAGATCAGTGATGACTTTTTGGCCGCTGAGAGCCGCGAACGTCAAAGGAGTGATAAATTCGCGGGCGCCGCGGGTCATCACGACCTGGACGGTGAACCCGTCTTGTTGGAGGCGGCGGACTAGTTCTGCGGCTTTGTAGGCTGCTACGCCGCCCGTTACGCCTAGAGTGATTCGGAGTTGGGTCATCGTCGTGTTGTGCGTCGCGAGATCGATTGGCCCTCAGCGGCTAAAGCCGGTTTTTTAGTCAGGTCTTACGGCACGACTGAGGTCGTGCCCTCCCAAAACCTGGGACGCGCTAAAGCGCCCCTACATTTTTCCTGCTCGATCGCACTTTTGCTACAGCGATCGCGCTCTGACCCCGCAAAACGAAAGGCGCTCGCCACCCCTTCAAAGCTCAGGGTAAAGGGTCGGCGGCCGCTGCAATTCGGCTGGCGCCGCTACAACTACACTGCACGGTGCATACACTACTTGCCGCAGATACTTGGATGCTTGGGCCGCGCCCCTTGCTACTTGCGGCGCTTGTTGCCGTCTTTGTCGGTGTCGATCGAGTCCGGCTCGGTGAAGTCGTACTCGAGGTAGCCATGATCGAGCTCTTCGCACGCGATGCGTGTGGCCTTCAGGGTTCTTGGGTTTTCGACCATGGGCGGCGCTCCGGCCATGATCTGCCGGGCGCGCCTCGCAGCCAGCACCACATAGGCAAACTGGCTCTCGGGAGCTTTCGTCAGCACATTCATGTCAGTCTTTCCCTCCAAACGATGCCAGAAGTTGTTCGACCCGCTTACGGCGCCGCGCGGCCTGGCAGCGCAGCGCAACTACAATAGCCTGCGCTTCCTTGCCTGCACGTTCCACATCCTCATTCACTACACAATAGTCGTAATATTTGCTGAACGCCAAAATCTCGTCGCGCGCCTTGGCCAGGCGGCGCGCAATTTCTTCGTCCGAATCCTGACCGCGGCTGCGCAGTCGCCGTTCCAGCTCTTCGCGCGACGGCGGCAAAATAAAAATGGCCACCGACTCCGGGAGTTTCTGTTTTACCTGGGCCGCGCCTTGCACATCGATCTCGAGAACAAGATCGAGATTCTTGTTGCGAGCTTCCTCCAGCCATTTTTTCGGCGTGCCGTACGAATGCTTGCCGAAGACCCGCGCGTATTCCAAAAATTCTCCGCGCGCGACCATGGCATCGAATTCCTCTACCGTAACGTAAGCATAACACTTCCCACTGGCCTCGGTCGCGCGACGCGGCCTGGTAGTACACGAGACCGAGGGCATGGTGCCGGGCAGCTCCAGAATGCGCTGCACCAGCGTGGATTTTCCCGAACCCGATGGACCCGACACAATTAGCGGCGCGCTCTCGGTCGCGGAGCTCATTCGATGTTCTGTACCTGTTCGCGCAGCTTTTCAATCTCCGCTCGAATTTCCAGCGAGAGGGCGGTGATGGTGAGCGCCTCGTTTTCGACGCCGGGCGTTTTCGACAGCATGGTGTTGGCTTCGCGATGCATCTCCTGGAGAAGGAAGTCGAGTTTCTTCCCGAGCTCTCCCGCGCCATCGAGCAGCTTGCCAAATTGCTGGAGGTGGCTGCGCAGGCGATCCAACTCTTCGCTGATGTCGCTGCGTTCGGCAAGCAGCGCGGCTTCCTGAGCGAGGCGCGCGGGCTCGATGCCGGTACCGCTGAGCAATTCCTTTAGGCGGCTTTCCAGGCGACGCGCGAAGGCGGGCGTCAGCGCGATCGCAAGCTCGCGCACTTTTTCGGCTTGCTCGGCGATGCGCGCCAAACGCGTGCGCAATTCTTCGGCAAGGTGTCGGCCTTCGGCGTGGCGCATTTCGTCTAGCTTGGTGAGCGCATCGTGCAGGCAGGCATCGAGCGCGTGGCCGAGTTGATCTTGCTCTTCGTCGGTTTCCGGCAAAGGTGGCGCCAAGCCGCCGATCACCCCGGGCAAGCGCAACAGGGAGACAATATCCAATTCACTGGACGCGTTCATCTGGTGGCGGAGTTCTTCCGCGGCATGCAAATAGGTTTGCAGCAGATCGCGATTTACCTGCACGGGAGCAGCGGCGCCGGGTTGTACGTTGAGGTTGATGTCGAGGTGGCCGCGATGAATTTTTTCGCGCACGATCTGACGCAAGCGAAGCTCGTAGACGTCGAAACCCTCAGGCAGGCGAAACCTGATGTCCAGGAAGCGGTGGTTGACGCTCTTGACGCTCATGCGGAGGGCCCAGCCGTTGGCCTCTCCTCGAGCTTGCGCGTAGCCGGTCATGGAGACCACCACGGCCTTTTTGCTTTCGAGCTGCTTAGCCTTTGCGGAACTGTTTTGCGTCATAGGGAAGTGCTCGGTGTGGAAAGATTTGGCACCGCTTGCGCGGGTGCCAGCATATCGTCGTCGGCAAACTGCAAGCTATGAAGCCGGGCGTAGGTGCCGCCGCGCGCCATCAGTTCGGCATGCGTCCCGCTTTCGCGGATTTGCCCGTCTTCCAGGACGAGTATCTTGTCGGCGCGGCGAATGGTGGCGAGGCGATGCGCGATGACAAAGGTGGTGCGGCCGACCATCAGATTGGCCAGCGCTTTTTGTACGTACATTTCGGATTCAGCGTCGAGCTCCGAGGTGGCTTCATCGAGAATCAGAATCGGCGAGTCTTTCAGAATGGCGCGGGCGATGGCGATGCGCTGGCGCTGGCCGCCGCTCAGCCGAGTACCGCGTTCGCCAATGACCGTATTGTAGCCCTGCGGCAGCTCCATGATGAAATCGGCGGCGAGCGCGGCCCTCGCGGCGGCTTCTACTCGTTCTTTCGGAACGTTGGCGAGGCCGTAGCAGATGTTGTTCCAGACAGTATCGTGGAAGAGGATATTTTCCTGCGCGACCATGGCGATCTGCTCGCGCAGCGAGCGGATGGTGACCGAACGGATGTCCAAGCCATCGATGCGGATTCTTCCGGAGGTCAGCTCGTAGAAACGCGGAATCAGATTGACAAGCGTGGTTTTGCCCGCGCCGCTGGAGCCGACCAGGGCGATGACTTCTCCTCGCCGTGCCGTCAAGCGAATGTTCTGGAGAACCGCGGCCGATCCGGAATACGAGAAGCAGACGTCGTCGAAAGTAATTTCCTGCGAGAACTGCGGTAGAGCTGTTGCCCCGGGCTCTTCCACATGCTCTTGATCGAGATCAAGATACGCGAATACTTGAGTGCTCGCGCCCTGGGCAGCTTGAAATTGCTGATAGACGGTGCCCATGCGTTTGAGCGGAGTGTAGGCCTTGAGCAGCGCAAAGATGAAGGCGAAGAAGACGCCCAGGGTCATCGCGCCGTGACGAATTTGATCGCGCGCGAAGAGGATGAGCACGGGGATGACGATGGCACCGAGGAGATCCATGATCGGGGAAGTGATTACGGCGGCGCCCACCCAGCGCATGTTTTCGCGGAGCAGGCGGCGCGCGGTTTGCTGGAATTTAGCGATTTCAAAACCTTCCATGCCGAAGGCCTTGACGACGCGGTTTCCTGTGACGGTTTCCTGAAGAATTTGGCCGAGATCACCGAGGCGCGACTGACTGTTTTCCGCGGAGCGGCGGATTTTGCGGCCGAACTTGTTGATCGGCCAGACCACCATAGGCAAGAGCACGACGGATCCCAGCGCCATTCGCCAGTTCAAGCCGAAAACCACGGTGACAAAGACCAGGAGAGTAAAACCTTCCCGGAAGAGATCGGCCAAATGTTCGGACAGGGCGATGCGCGTGCGCTCCACGTCGTTGATGGCCACGGAAAGTAGGCGCCCGGTCGGATGGTGCTGAAAAAAACCAATCGGTTGGCGAATGAGCCTGGCGTAGACCGCGTTGCGCAAATCGGTGACCGCGGCGTGGCCCACGAATTGGATTTGCGTAGTGCCCAGATATTCGGCGACCGCCTTGATACCGAAAATCATGAGCAGGGTGAGCGCGAAAATGGTCTTAACGTTGTGGAAGCCCGCGGGCAAGAAAGTATTCAGGTAGACGATGTGATCGGTGAAGGGAATTCTTCCGAGCGGGAGTTTCGAGCCCACCACGGACGGCTCGAGCACGTAGTCAACCGCCGGCTTGATCATCAGAGCGACTAAGCCCTCGGCGAGCGCCACCACCGCAACCAAGATGATGCCGACGACCAGCCGGAACGCGTAGGGCCGGACATAACCTAACAAGCGTTTTAATTGTGGTGAAAACAGCGATGCCACGCGTCAGGCCCCCGTGCCTAGTGCACTTGGTACGCTATTCGCCGCATGGCGGTGTGTCAAGTTTCTGCGGGCTTGGCGATGTCGATGGAGCATAACCTGGACGGACCTATTTCTCGATATCGCGATGCACGACTTTAGTGGAATAGCCACGCTTGGCCAGGGCGTCACTGACGGATTCGGCCAGCATCACGGAGCGGTGCCGGCCCCCCGTGCAACCGAACCCGATGGTGAGATAGCTTTTCCCCTCGCCGATGTAGTGAGGCATGAGATAGACGAGCAGGCCTTCGATGCGGCGGAGAAATTCGCCGGTCTGGGGAAACGAACGGATGTAGCGGCGCACTTTGGGATCTTGGCCCGTGTATTTGCGCAGCCTGGGAACGAAATGAGGATTTGGTAGAAAGCGCACGTCGAAGACCAGGTCCGCGTCCGTCGGCACGCCGTAGCGATAGCCGAAGCTGACGAAGGAAACGAGCATGGGGCGCTTCTCGGGATTTTTGAAGCGCTCGGTAACGAAATGGCGAAGCTCGTGGACGTTGAATTTGGAGGTGTCAATGACCACGTCGGCGAGTTTGCGGATGGGCTCCATGAGCTTGCGCTCGTGCCCTAGGCTTTCGCGCACGGACAAATGCTTGCCGAACGGATGCGGACGGCGGGTTTCGCTGTAGCGGCGCAGCAAAGCGTCTTCGCCGGCATCGATGAACACCAGCGCGATGGGATGCTGGCGGCGCAGATGTTTGAGCAGCGCCGGCAACTTCTGGAGTTGCGCGCCCTCGCGGGCGTCCACTAGGAGAGCGGCGCGGGCGAAATCTCCCTCGCCGGCGGCGTGTAGCTCGGCAAAAATCGGAATGAGCTCGACCGGCAGGTTGTCCACACAATAGAAGCCCATGTCCTCAAAGGCGCGGAGGACCGTACTTTTTCCAGAGCCTGAGAGGCCGGTGAGGATGACAAGTTGACGTGAATCGGTCCTCGCTCGCGGCTTCACGGAGGGGTGCTCGGCGCTCAGCTTTTTACCCTGCGCTGGTGGGTGCTGGGGATGCGCATGTCTTCGCGATATTTCGCGACGGTGCGCCGGGTGACGTGAATGCCATTGTCGTCGAGCTTTTTGGCGATTTGATCGTCGGTGAGCGGCTTGGTGGAGTCTTCTTCCTCAATCATTTTCTTGACGAGGCGCTTGAGCGTGAGCAGCGACATGCCGCCGCCCTCGGGACCGTTGACGGATTCACTGAAGAACGAACGCAACTCCAGCACACCTTGCGGAGTGTGCGCATATTTACTAGCGACAGCGCGGCTGACGGTGGATGGATGCACGCCAACCTCTTCGGCGACTTCCTTGATCATCATGGGTTTCAGCGCGTCGGGTCCATGAATGAAGAAATCGCCCTGGCGCGCGATGATCGACTGGCAGACGCGCAGGATGGTGTGCTTGCGCTGCTCGATGTTCTTCATCAACTGGATCGCTGCGGTGAATCTTTCTTTCACGTAATTGCGGACGTCGCGGTCGGAGGCGTCTTTTACCAGCAGGCGGCGGTACGTGGGGCTCAGCCGGAGTTGCGGCATGTCGTCTTCGTTTAGGAAGGCTTGCCACTGGTCGTCTACTTTTCGGAAGTAGACGTCGGGCTCGACGAGGCGGGGCTCGGTCTTGTTGTAGCGCAGGCCGGGTCGCGGGTCGAGCTTCTTGATGACTTCGAGAGCGCGCTTGACGACATCGAGCGGACGATTCAGGGCGCGCGCGACGTCTTTCAGTTGATTGGACTGCACCTGCTTGAGGTGCTCGGAAACGATCTGTTGGGCGAGCGTGTTGTGGGGGTCGAAGGCTTTGAGTTGGAGGAGCAGACATTCACGCAGGTCGCGGGCGCCGACTCCGATGGGGTCGAAATCCTGCACGACGGCGAGGGCATCGTCTAAATCATCCTGCGAATATTTGCCTTCTTGCGCCAGTTCCTCGGTGGACGCGGTCAAGTAGCCGTTCTCGTCGAGGTTACCGATGATGCTCTCGGCGATTTCTTTCACGGTGTCGGAGCAGATCGTGACACTCAGCTGCCACGCAAGGTGATCAGTGAGTCCAGTCGCGGAGGACAGGAATTTCTCGAAAGAAGGCCGTTCGGAAACTTCTCGTTCCTGCGATTGGCCGCCATCGCCCCCGGAATCAAGATACTGATTGAAGAAGCTGCCGACATCGAATTCGTCGAAGGGATTGGGCTCGGGCTTTTCGGGAACTTTTTCGGTTTCCGCTTTCAGGAAGGTCTCGTCGCTGTAGTTATCGGTCTGCGTGGGCTCTTCGCTTTGTTCTTCCAGGACGGGATTGGCGATCATCTCCTGATTGATCATCTCCCGCAGCTCCAGCCGATTGAGCGCGAGAACGCTGACCATCTGCACCAGACCGGGCGTCAGAATCTGCCGCTGCGACACCTTCAGATTCAGTTTGAGTCCCTGCCAAGCCATGAATGTTCTACAGCCCCTTTTCCATATCCCTTAATTCAAGCGGAAGTGATCGCCCAGATAAACCCGCCGGACTTCCGGGTCGTTGCTCAACTCGTCGGGGCGGCCCTTCCTGAATATTTTCCCATTTCTGAGGATATATGCGCGGTCCGTTACATTGAGTGTTTCCCGCACGTTATGGTCCGTAATCAAAACGCCAATACCCGAGCGGCTTAAGTCTCGAATGATCTCCTGAAGATCTTTGACGGTCAAAGGGTCGATGCCCGAGAAGGGCTCGTCCAGCAGGATAAAAGACGGCTGGAGAGTCAACGACCGCGCAATTTCCAGACGGCGCCGCTCGCCTCCGGAGAGAGTATAGGCTCTGCTTTGCCGAACGGTTTCCAAACCCATTTGCACCAACAGTTCCTCCAGCCGGTCACGTTGCTGCTCCGGCGTCAACGGGAGAGTTTCCAACACCGCGAGGAGGTTCTCTTCGCTGGTTAATTGACGAAACACCGAGGGTTCCTGGGGGAGGTAGCTGATTCCGCTGCGGGCCCGGAGGTACATGGGGAGGTCCGTAATTTCGTCGCCGTTCAGCAGGACACGGCCGGAATCGGGTCGGGCAAGACCCACAATAATATAGAACGTTGTCGTCTTTCCAGCGCCGTTGGGGCCCAACAACCCAACGACTTCACCTTGACCAATCTCCAGCTCGACGTCGTCGACGACCTTGCGTCCTCGATACGACTTGCTCAACTCGACGGCCTGGAGCTTCAGCATACCTCTTCATTCTTGATCGCGGGGTGATCAATTTCTTTCGCCACCGCCGAGCGGTTAATTCATGAGTGACAGCGGAGCGGTCAAAATTCCTTCTGGACTCGATGCTTCGTCAGCGTCCGCGATCCATTTTCAGAATCGACGATGATCGTATCATCCGCTAAAAAGAAGGTCAATTGCAGGCCCGTGGTCGTTCCCGCGGAACCATCGTAGATTGTGGGCTTTCCGCCGGTCATAACGAATTTCCCGTTCGCGGCGGTGTAGTCGCCGCGCTCGGCAGTGGCTTTGCGTTCGCCTTCTTCCACTATCACGCCACCGGTGCCCACTGCGCGGCTGATTTGTTGCGCGCCTCCGCCAGAGCTTGTGTTGTTCGCTGCTGGACTGGCCGGCTGGCTGCGCGTGAAATACAAGTCCAAGACCGGTCCGCGCATTTTTTGGTCGGCCGATTGCACGACCACATTCTGCTCTAGGTGCGCTCGTCCTTCTTTGTCGTCGTACATGAGATCCGCACAGGTCGCGTGCCACAACTGGGATTTCTTCGGGATTACTTGTGAAGTGTTTACCGGCCGCGGCGCCAGGTCGAGCGGACGATCGTTCGCGGTTTGCATCGATTGGCCTGCGGATGAGCTGGGCGCTTGCGGGAAGACCGCGCGTACATTTCCGGAGGCATTCAGCACGCGGGTGTCGCGCAACATCTCGATCGAATTGGCTTCGAGAACCGAGTCGCCCTGCCACAGTCGCGCGTGACCTGAGTACAAGGCGCGGCCGGTCTTTGAGTTTGCTTGCAGTGAGTCGGACGTGATGTTCGCGGGGACCGGCGCCAACTGCAACGTCCCGCTTTTCCGCGAGAAGTCTGTCGAGCGCACGCCGCCTTCCGCGACAATCTCGCTGGTGTTCTGGGCAAAAACAATGCGTGGCGCGTGCGTCTCGGTGGTGGAGTCGCGAGCGACAGCTTGCCCTGTCAACGTGGCCGTCTGGGAGGCGCGCACGAAAGTAGCGTGATCGCTCTGGCCGCTGCGATCTGCGTCTTTCAACTTGACGTCGCCTTGCAGATCCATCTGCGACCAGCCTCCGTCCGGCGCCATTTGCGCGACGCCCTCGTTGGCGGTTGCGGTCTGCACGGAGTGGCCCGTCGCCCAGCGGTCGGTTTGTACATTGCCCTTGGCCTGGAGCTGCCTGGCTTTGCCGGTGTCGGCGAAATCCATGATCAACCTGTCGGCCTGCAGTTTAGTTCGTACCGAAGACGCGGCCGCTCCGGGGTGGAGAGTGTTGTCGGTCCATTCCATGACGCCGGCCGCGAGCGTCTCGGCCTTTTGCGGCTTGCTCGGCTCGTGCTCCCCGCCACCGCTGAAGTTCATTCGGAACGCGCTGGTCTGGAGCGTGCGCGCGTCTCCGGTTTTCCCCAGCTTGGTTTTGAGCAGGACATTACCGGACAAATTCAATTCTTTCGGCTGGCTGACCCGCGGCCAAAGATCAACAGTCCCCGCGTCAGCTGTCATTTCGTCACTTTCGGCTACGCCGCTTCGGGATCCATGCATTGCGCCCGAAGCATCCAGCTTGGTTATCCACCCTTCGGGGGCGAAGTGGGCGGTCAGAGTGTCCGCGTCCAGGTTCATTTGATCGTCACTACCGGTGGACTTTATTTCCGGACGGTTCCCCGCGGCGCTCATCGCCACGAGTGTTTGCGCGCGAAATTCTTCGTCGAGTTGCAGAGCAATTTCCCCGGCTGTCAGCCGTTCCGTCGGCGTTTCGGCTTCGGCGGGTCCGTGTAGATGCATCAGCCGGCTATCGCGCGCAAAATCCAGGCTGGTCGCTTTTACACGCACTTCTTGTCCGGGCCTGCTCGCGGTCGCAGGCGGCGCAGATTTCTTCGCCGAGGTCGCTGCAGGCTGCGTAAGCCGCAGACGCACTTCGTGCAGCAGGCGGAGCGTGCCTTCTTCGGACTTGTATTCCAGACCGAGGGCGTCGCCACTTCCATTGGGAAAGGCGAAGGTTACGCGTTCGTCGGTTTGCGCGGTGCCCGTGGAGCGATTAAAGGTGACACCGCGAGTCTCTACATGAGTAGCGCGCGCTTCGGTGAGCGCGGGATTTTGCGCGATGAGTTTCGCGTCGGCGGCGCTCATCAGGTCGAATCGCACGTCGCCGCCGCAAATGACGCTGCCGTCCTTCTGAGCGTATTGGCAACTGTGGGTGTGAATGACGTCGTGACGGTCGCCGGCCTTGCCGAAGATCGTAATCTGGACTTCCTCGAGCAGGCTTGCGTCTTGTCCTTTGAATTCGGTCGATTTGGAGGCCGCCACTTCGAAAATCGTGCGGTTTTGCTCATCGAACTTCTTGAAAGTGATTCCGGAAGACTGACGGCTGACGTCCACGGGAGCAGGGGGCGGAGCCTTGGTGCGCTCGATGTTTCGAACCCAATCGCGCTTCAGATAGGCGACGGTGGTGATCCCCGCCAAGAGCAGGGCCAAGGCCGCCGACCAGCGCGCGTAACGCGCCGCTTCACTTCTGCGCATGACTTCAGTGTAAGCAAACCCGGCGCAGGCTGTACAGGCGGAGGTTCTGGAGTGCGGTTGCAGAACGGCAAACAAAG